>JADMIO011435048.1_pt1 | contig 16355 bp, 18 predicted proteins | sample 8958161 | NCBI WGS metagenome assembly JADMIO01 (sample SAMN16585339, study PRJNA669376) | soil metagenome | isolation source: Crop rotation soil | place: USA: Cullars Rotation, Alabama | collected 2011
CGTGTTGCGCCGCGCGCCGCGCTTCTTCAGCCGCCAGTTTGTCGTCCATAACGTTATTGTCGATTGCCAAATGTCGATTGCCGATTTTTTCCGCTGGACTCGAGCAGCCCAAATTCGGAAATCGGCAATCGACAATTGGCAATGATCTGGCGGGCCATACGGGACAATCTTCGCAACTTTTTCCTGTCACCACCGGCAGAAATGCTCAGTTTCTTGCAACAGTTGCGAGGAATGCTTTAATCCCGCGGTTTATTCGTCGGCTTGAATTACAAAACAGCGCAAATCAAATTGTGGGATGCGAATCTCAACATCCGGGTTCTTGCCACTCGGTATGATCCTTCCTTTGAACCAGGACTAATCTTTGCCCAAACTCTCCAAGGCGTAGCGCTGAACTTTCAAGATTTAAAGTTTAATATGTTCGCGTATCTTCATCACGACTTCTTGTGCGGACGTGTTGCTTGTATCGATATGAATCATAGGGAATCTTGAATATTCCCTAACTAATTTTTTCCGAACTTTTTCATCATCGATCAAAGCATCCGTTTTTGTAAATCTCATTCTTTCCCTGAGGCGACGTTGTCTCTCAACCTCATCCTCTATTCTAAGAAAGAAGGTGAAATCGGGCTGCGTAAATTTGATGGATGATAAATCAAAATCAATTTTCAGCCCGAGACTCTGATGATAACCTAGTGTGCTGAATATATATCTGTCACATACAACATGGTTTGTTTTAAGTAACTCTTCGATCGTTTCAGAAGCAAAAAGTACCGATGATAAGTAGAAGAAAAAACGAGATTGGAGCTGAGCATGGCTATCAACTGCACGACGGGCTGAGCCGAATCCCTTTGGTGGAGTTGATACCAATTTCGCGCCGAGGGACTTGGCAAGTAGACGGCTCACCGTGGATTTGCCGGAACCATCTATTCCTTCAAGAACTATAAATTTTCGCTTCGACGCTGGCATATGTTTGTATTTAATAAACATCAACAACAGCGATCATGTAATTGCCCTTGATCGTTCGTTGGTACGAAAACTCGATTTTTTCGGCCTCAGAAAAAGCTAACTTAATTAGTTTGTCAAAGGAATCTTTGCTATGGAATTTGTGAATGTGATCGTCGCCATCACCAAGCCAGTTCTCGTAATATTTGTTGAAGACTCTGGCCGAAAGGAAGCTCTTTTTGGGATTCTCAATATCAACAATGATGAGTCGCTTTGAAAGCCTCTTAAGGCTTGCGAAGACTGCTGAACACTCTTCTGGATAACATATGTGATGCAGGGTGTTCTTAAAAAGCACCACATCAAAAGGTTCTGCAAAGGGCAACTTCGTCAGATCGTGGTTCGTGAAAATTACGTTCAAGTCCTTATTTTTCTTCTTCCCAATCAAAGGCCGCATTTGCCCGAATGAAATATCGTTGGCAACGATAAGCTCATGAGCGGATTCCTCAGCCAACTGCAAGATTAATTCGTCGTCACCCGTTGAGACGTCTAGAATCGTTTTTGCGTCACCAATGTATGACGAGATTTTCTTTCTAAGTGGTTTAGACGAATACTGATAAGTGACCGGCTTGACTAGATATTTATGCAGGAAATGCTTGATCGCTCCCTTTTTATGTGCGTGTATTTCACCTACCGAAGCTTCAAAGACCTTGGTTTTTAGATTTTCGATTGCCAAGTCTAAGATTTCCCGATTCAAGAATGCCATTTTTTTAGGAATATCACTTTCGCCCAGCCATTTGTAATCCTTCCCACCGAGGGGCCGGTCGAGGGGATCAATCCGGCCACTGCCTTCAACATTCGTTTTCCTTCCATTATGGTCGACCGGTTCTGGGTCTAATGCGCGGGCGATAAAGGCCAATCCCTTGTGATAAATGACGTTTTGATCCCAAATAAACTTGTTCTCGATGTAAGCAATTGGTTCAACTTCAGCGATCTCCACCTGCATTTCTCTAAGAACGATTCGGTTGACGCATTCCTCAATTATTTCTTTTCCGTCATGGAGAGAACCGCCCAACAAACGCCAGCCCACAGGCTCCAGTTCGGTAAGCATTGTTGGACTATAGATAATTAGAAATTCTTTTTTCTGGTTATATAGAACTATGACTATGCAGTTGACGGTATTGGTGCAGTGCTGAAAAATGTGCGGATTTACAACGTATTCTTTTGAAAGCGTCGGCAGCCCATAGAGTTCCTTGTATTTAAGCGCAAGGTGTTCGTTCTGTTTGGCCGGCGCACCGTAGAAATTTTCCAAAAATCCGGCGAGGTTTTCGGTACTGTTGGCCACAATGTTTCCTTGACTGGCAGAGCTCTCGTTAAACTTTCAAGTTAGCGACAAGATTGTTATAGAGATAAGACGGTGGATATATTTTCTCGATTTCAACGGTCGTTAGCTTTCGATTGAGCGCGACTTTCACCGAATCACCTACTTCTCTCCGCAATATATTCCTGGCGAGGGGCGTATTGTAGCTAATTAGATTGTTGTCGAGATCGCTTTCGCCGAAACCGCCGATCGTAAAGGTTTTGATTTCATCGTCGATTAATAGTTTCACGGTAACTCCAATCGCGACAACGTCATCTTGCTCCTCGATTTTCACAAGCTGGGCTTCGGATATTTCCTTCTGGAGATCATTCAAGATTCGTGATTCCAACTCCAGGCGGCGTTTTGCGTCTTCGTACCCAAAATTATCGTGCCAATCGCAGGCTATCCCAGCTTCATCCCCGGCTTCTTTTCCAATCTTCTGTACCTTTTGTTTTTGCTGCTCTATGCGCGCCCTTATTAGTTCTAAACCCTTCGGCGTAAAGTACGTTGCCATAATCCGCTTTCCTCTTTAACGAATTAGTTGTTCTACTCTTATAGTTCCGTTCTTGTAACAGCGCTTCAGAGTCATGCGACGCCTCCCGAACGCGGCGGTCCAGTTCCGTCGCAGATCATCATACTGTCGCATAATAATACGTTCAAGTCTGACAGTGACTTTGGGGCACAAGTGCTGTTTGCCCCTCATAACTCGGCGTATAATCCGACTTTTGAGGCAAGCCCGATTGGCGATTGGCGACAGATTGTAGCCGCCATAACTACACCAGATTGCGGAACCGTTTAGTGCACTGTACCCGCTTCTATTCAAATGATTGATTGGAACAAAGAAGCCAAAGAGACAGACAAGTTAATATCAGAATTGCAGCGACGTGGTATCGAACTCCCTAAAGATGGCTCTCTTTGGTTTGATGACCTCGAGGAACAGTCAGGCACATTTGAAGAAATTGAAGCAAGCTATAGGCATTACTTGAACCCAAAGGGAAAAGCCCTAGCACACGCCCTTATTCGCAAAGACAAACGGCAGAACGTCGAATGGTGGGTCAAGATCATCGGCGCAGTAACTGCGTTCACAACGGGATTAATAGGTTCGCTCATTGGATTACTGGCTTTCCTGCGGAAATAGATAAAACTCACGTCATTACTTCACGCCCAACTCGCAGAGTTTTCTTCCAGCTTCGGTTCGATATTCCCGTTCAACAACTAGCGGATTTTATCTCCTGTACCCACGAGTCAACCTCTGCAATTCCTTTTGCTCCGTGGCTCAACATGTAATCCTTTAAGGAAGTGCCTACCCACGGCGGCGTAAAGCGGCTCCGTTGAATTGGACTATCAGAATGAAACTCCAAAACACTCACTATTAGATCACGCCGAAAACCGTAAAATGACAACAATCGATTTATTGCCAGTGATAGATTTTCCAGCGTTTCGATCTGTGAATCTGTAAGTGCCTTCGCGCCTGTCTTCCATTCGGAGAACAGCCGTGTACTAGCCCCTATTAACTGCGCGAGATATTCATCCGAGAAAGGCAAGTGTTCCTGTAACCAGCGAACGGCAGAGAGTACGTCTGGATCGTAAACGTCAGGAATTATTAAATCGGCGTGGTCTATCATTCAGGATAAATTTGCTTCGATAAATTCCGGCCATTCGGTAGGTTCAATATCGAGATCATCGTCCACGATCTGATTCATTTCGACATTTGCAAGGCGAGCATAAGCAAGGACAATCTCAATATAAGGAACGCTCTTGTCTCGCTCATACTTCGAGACATTTCTGTAAGTGATTTTGACTCCCGCTTGCTTTGAAAGCCGCTCTGCCATTTCTTTTTGAGACAGGCCGAACGCCTTACGAATCTGCAATAGCTTCTCTGCTAATCGATCAGGTCTGTTTCGTTTGTGCCCCATGTGAGTAAACAGGGCGCTACGGATGTCCCACCATCACGTAGCGCCCTTCAAGGAGTCGCCTTACAGCCCCCCGCCTCTCACAAGAGGCGGCGACACCTTGCGCGCCCAACACTCTGGGCGATCTTTGTTGGGCCATTGCCGGTCAAAGCTCTGTCGCATCACAGAGCTTCGGGAGATCAGCAATGTTCGCGTTTTATAGCTGCCGCTTGTCGCACGTCACAACTATCATCGGAAGAAGCCTGATCAAGATTCTGTGCAAGCAAATCTGCATATAGAACCACCGCGCACACTTCACCTGCGCCGCCTGGATGGCAGCAAGACTCACGTGAGAGCAATCCTGATTTAGCGACCTATCAGCGTAAAGATCGTGAGTACCACGTTAGTTAATAAAGTGCTCACACTGGCAGACTGAGCCGTTGTCGTTGGCTGTGGCGGCGCGGGCGCGGGCGCTCCATTGATGGGTACTTCACCCGCCAGAACGGTCACAGACAATAACCCCGAGAGAGCGATAGCCATTACAAGGCGTTTCATCTTTTGAGTCTCCTTTTGCGATTGAGGATGCAAGCTAACTTGTATCAAAAATAGGAAAGCGGATATAGACGTTGTTGCAATGGTTCTTGCAGAGTTGCGACTGTGAGGTTTAATATCCGGCCCGTAAAGTCTTTCCTCCCACTAAAACCCTAAAAGGAAGGTCTATCTCTTGAGGTTAGCCTCACCGAAGCTAGACACGGCGCATCTGTCTCGTGATGAGGAAGCTCTGTCCAGATGCGAGACTGCATTAGAACAGCGATACAGCGAAACCCCGCAGGGCGCTCTTGAAATCATGCGCCCTTTGTGGCGTGGAATTGGCGCACGGCCCAACACGGAAGGACTGCAACCGGAGACTGCCGCCGCTGTTCTTTTTTGCGCTGGCGTCCTCACTGGCTGGATCGGCAATCGCAATCAAATCAAAGATGCACAAGAGACCGCTCGGAATCTCATTACTGAGAGCATCACCTATTACGAGTCGCACAACCTGAAAAGGGAAGCAGCCGAAGCATGGTCAGAGATTGCGTATTGCTATTGGAGAGAAGGTCAAGTAAACGAAGCGCGGATCATGCTGCATGAGGCATTGGAACGATTGCCGCCTAAAGGACTCAAGAGAGCGCGGACACTTCTCAAGCTGGTAGATGTCGAGCACTCGGCGGCGAGACACTACGACGCACTAAAGATCCTCACTGACAATGATGATGTGTTTACGAAGATCAGGAATGTGCCTGTGCAAGTCAAAGCGTCATATCACAATGAGCTTGCGATCACGTGGAGAACAATCGGCACTGCGGAAAAGCAGCCTGAGTATTTTCAACGGGCACTGACTGAATACAAAGCCGCAGAACATCTAGTGAAGCTAACAAAGAATCACGTATATCGAGCGAGCATCAAAAACAATGAAGCCGTGGTGCTTACAAAGCTAGGTAGATTCAAAGAAGCCCACAAGCATATTGATCAAGCGCGAGAGATCGTCGTTCGTTTCAAGCATCGAACTCTAACGGCACAGTTTGACAGCACCCGCGCCGAACTACTAATCACAGAGGGAAGATTCAAAGACGCCGAACGTGCGGCCCGCAGAGCAGTAACACAATTAGAAAAAGCCGGGCATAGATGTTGGCTGGCAGATGCGCTAATCCTACAGGCCACTGCGTTGGCCCGTTTGGAAAAGCAGATTCGCGCGCAAGCCATCTTGCAACGAGCTATAGAAGTCGCGCACGAAGCAGACGCACTCAATAGAGCAGGACTCGCGGCCCTCACGATGATCGAGGAAGTAGATCGCCTGTCACCGGATACTTTGCAGGCAGCATATCAGCAAGCGCGTGAGTGGCTGGCAGACGCGCAGAGTCTGGACGTGCTCTCGCGATTGAATGCGGCTGCGGGAAAACTCGCTGCCAGTGTGCGACGGGAACTGAGCCGGGACGAAGCGGTTGAAATTCTCTTAGCGAAGCCGCATGACCTAGACCAAAAGCTATTGGAATACGAGCACGAACTAATTAAGCAGGCGCTCATACAATCCGACGGAAAAATAACTCACGCGGCAAAGTTATTGGGCAGAACCTATCAGGGATTAGCGCACATGATCGAAACTAAGCACCCTGATCTAATACCGCTACGGACGCCAGTGCGCCGCCGATCACGAAGGACAGGCAAGCGAAAGAAGTAGTAATCTCAACGAAATTCGGCCCCGCCTCACTCACGTCTCAACCTTGAGCCGGAATGTTTCGCGTCCCCCAAGACGGTCCCGAGTTTTCCACCATTCGCTTCCATCCTAAAACGACAGCCCATCCACAACTCTAGGCAGTGCTCCACTGCGTTACGCGTGCCAGTTTTCGGTGCAGACTGCAAGGACGAACTTCGCTCGAAAAAGTCACCCGAAAAGGAGCACGCGACAATGGAAAATCATGCCAACCAATCACCCGCTATTCCGAAGTGGTCCGCCCTACTTATCGAAGCCGTCACTAAGCCAGGTCTGATCATGAAGGCATATAGTGCGTTTCATCAGTATTCCGTGGGAAACCAAATTCTCGCGCTCGTGCAATGCCAATTTCGCGGATTACAGCCCGGTCCCATTAACACTTTTCCGAAGTGGAAAGACTTAGGCCGTTTCGTGAAACGAGGTGAACGGGCGCTCACTCTGTGTATGCCGATTACTTGCAAGCGCCGCGAGGACGATTCAGACGAAGAACACACCTTTACCAGCTTTGTTTACAAGGCGCGCTGGTTCGTTCTTAGCCAGACTGACGGGCAGGAGCTTGAACCAATTATGGTCCCTGAGTGGAATGAGGATAGGGCACTTACGGCGCTGAATATTGAGCGCATTCCATTCGATCATACGGACGGAAATGTTCAGGGCTTTTCGCGGAAGCGTCAGGTGGCAATCAACCCCCTTGCACAACTCCCAACCAAGACACTTCTGCACGAGCTCGGTCACGTGATCTTAGGCCATACAGCGGAGGCAGAGTTCGCCGACGCTGATACTACGCCGCGAAGTCTGCGCGAGGTCGAAGCGGAATCCGTGGCGCTTCTTTGTTGTGAATCTTTGGGGCTTGAGGGAGCCACTTTTTGTCGCGGATATATTCAAAATTGGATCAGCCGTGGGAGTGGTTTTGACGCGGAAGCAATACCCGAAAGGAGCGCCCAAAAAATCTTCCGAGCCACTGATCAAATCATCCGTGCGGGACGCTCCGAAGACCATCCGGTCACGATATAACCAACCCTCCTGAGAACGAACCGCGCCAACCGAGGCAATAGTCCTCGGCTGGCGCTTTTTTTTTGCCGGGAAGCGACTGCGCCTGGGCGCAGTCGCATCGAAAATTTGCGATAAAATCCGACCTAAAAACCGTCGATATTATTTCAGTAAAGTCGCACTGAACCTTGCCTAGGATTCCCCGCACTTGAACGCTGTCAGACGCCCGCGAGACTGTAGGTTTTTACGATTGCAGAAGCCCACTCAACGATTGCCCTAAAAAGCAGATCACTTACCCCCCAGTCATACTGAGCTTCATTAAACCAATTCACCATTTTTTCGATTTCTTCTTTAGTATAGCGATTCCTCGCAAACCGAAGTTCCTGGAACTTTTGAACTGTAAGGTCATTCACGGTCCAAACTGTCGTCTGGGACTTATGTTCTGCATCAAAAATGACTACCGTCACATCTTTATTAGCTTTTGATAGCTGGCTTGAGGTCAAATGTATTTCAAGATTGCGCAACTCGCGCATCAGGTGAAGCAGTGGATTCGGCAGATCGGTAATTTTAATTGATTGCGCCTTTATTCCCACCTTAACCAAGTCCCGTCTAAGGGTATCTTCGACTGAGACGTATTCGGCTAATGATGCACGTAGGAACGCCTCCCTGATACGAGTCGCTTTGGGTTCATCAGCATAAAGTACTTCGGGAGTGGCTGATAGATACCAGCAGAATTTTATAGCACCCTCGAACCGCGCTGATGTCTCTGGTAATGCTTCAATAGCTTTCTCTATTTCAGTCGGCAGACATACAAAAATTCCACGAACAGACGGTCTTTCGAGTAAGGCAAAATCTAACCCTCGCATGAACTAAATTGCTCGCCTGTCTGTTGCGTAGTACGTGCGTTCACGCGGTACTAGATAATGTCCCCCTTCGGCGTCTGTAGGAAATTAAAAACGGGATGGATTATTCATGGAAATCTGCGTTGCTGACGGTCTAAACTTACGACGATTTCGACTCCTGCAATTGACGCGATTTCCTGTCGCTGGATCGAGGGGCTTTTCAAGAGCTCGGGCAGGAGTTTTATGTAATGCGAATACACTGCCATAGAATGCGATAAGCCTGTAGTATTCGCCGATTTCTCGTTGAACCTTGACGGAAGACCGATCTCCAACCTGTCTTAATGCTGATAGACCCGCCTTCAATAGTGGATGTTCGCGTCCTAAGGCATTCTCAAGCGGCGACATCCACCATTCAGTAAATTGCTTTTGGGCCATAGCTTCTCACCCTAGACTAACGAATACCTCCACTATAGCACGACTCTACGGCCCGTCTACGAACAAGTCTGGACGAAAATTTTCGCGCGACTCCTCACTCTCCGCGACTCCTCACTCTCTTGGACCGCGCGAAGTCAATGCGACCTTACGCGGTGCTGAAGGTCGCATACTGTAAACTTCCCGTTGATTGCCAGCCTTCGCGCGACGCCGCGAAAATTCCAGCTTCCAAACCTATAAAACAAAAAGGTGCTGCGCACCTGATGAATTAGACACGACACCCCCGCTGCGGGGCTGTCGCGGTTACGCAGCGCGTAACCGTTTAATTTTCCGTCTTAATTCTTTTACATCAATGCTTTACGTTGTAACTTTTCTGATTTTTTGGTTAACAAATTACGTACATCCTTTATCTGTCAATGCTTTACACGTAAACAACTCGGTCCCTGTGCCGATGCTTCAAGATAGCTCCATGCTGACGCCATCACGCAGCAGTGGACATTCACTGATAAAAAATGTCACAGCGACCGGCGACCACTGATCGAAATTTCATCAATTCGATCCCCGAGCAGACAATTCGTAGCAGGGTTGAAAACCCTGTTTTCGATCTCCACAAATTTTATTTTCAGGTGAAATTACCCTGTGCATTTTCCCTTAGCTACATCCTCAGTCGGCAGCCCGCCCGCACAACTCTCCGCTTTCGCTCCGAGTCCTCCACTGACGTTTCGGCCCTCCGGGTGTGCGGTCAAGCACCCAGCCGACTGTAGGAGTCGCTAAGGGGAAAATGACTAATTGGCGCGTCTTACGCGCCCTCTCGCAGACCAACTTCCTATTAAAAACGACAAGATTTTGGCGTTTCGCCAAAATACCGACCATTAAACAGTGGTCCAACCGCACGTAGGTAAACCTACACCGCACGTAACTAAACCTCCGCCTATTGAATTTCCTAGACATTTGCGAGATTCCGAAGACAAAGCTATTGAAACTCGCCATCTGGCATAACAGTTGTTACCAATCCGAGCAGAGATCGCGGCTTAGTAAGTCGCACGATGCTTGAATGCAATGAATCGCGCATCATTGGCCCATCATTGGGCCACTCGATTCAGCCCAGGTCGGAGTTTCGATCTCGTTTCAGTGACTCCGATAGACCACGCGAGAGTCTTGATCTTGCCCCTCTGATTCCCACCCTCGCGTCACCACAAAACCATAGCTCGGAATGAACCTCGTTCGAGGATCGACGGGAGAATTCTGCGCCTTTGAAGAAGGCAAAGATTCAACCCCGGATTACCACCGGAAACGATCCCGAATGCGAGGACAAAAACGAAACCAAAACAGCGACTCGAACGAGACTCGCTGACGACATTTAGGAGTTGAATTTATGTTGACCATCAGCACGAGCGAGCACCGCGCTTGGGACGCAACTATCAGCGCCCCGAAATCCGTTTCCTTAGCCACCCTTGTGGGAGACGACAGACGTGTTAGAGACGCCCACCGCGAGAGCGTCAATGAGACTCTGAAAGAGTTTGAAAAATATCTGCAAGCGCGTGGCGTCACCACAAAACCATAGCTTGAAACGAACCTCGTTCGAGGAATCACGGAAGAAGTCTATGCCTTGAAGAAGGCAGAAATTCAACCCCGGATTACCACCGGAAACGATCCCGATTCGCGGGCAAAACTGAAACCAAAACAGCGACTCGAACGAGCTCGCTTATGACCTTTAGGAGTTGAATTTTATGTTGACCATTAGCCGCGCAATGTCCGCCGGGCAAGCGTCGAATTACTACAAACAGGAGTTCACCAATTCCCAAGACAATTACTACCGCGAAGCAGGCGAAGTTCAGGGCCGCTGGTGCGGCGCTCTGGCCGAGGAATGGAACCTGAAAGGCGAGGTATCCAGCGAGCAATACGAGCGCTTAGCTAACGGTCAAGATCCGCACACTGGCGAGCAACTTATCCGCATAGTTTCAGCCCGCGAAACGGTTAACAAGTTCGGCGAAGAAATTACCACGAGCGAGCACCGCGCCGCCTGGGACGCAACTATCAGCGCCCCCAAATCCGTGTCCTTAGCCGCGCTTGTCGGAGACGACGGACGCGTCAGAGACGCCCACCGCGAAAGCGTCAATGAGACGCTGAAAGAGTTTGAAAAATATCTGCAAGCGCGTGGCGGCGGCGACAATCCAGCTATCACTACAGGCAAGATGATCGCGGCTCAATTTGAGCACACATCCTCACGTCCCGATCACGAAACCGGCTACGCAGCGCCACAGCTTCACACCCATGTTGTTTTCTTCAACATGACCCAATGTGAGGACGGAAAAGTGCGCTCCGTTCAGCCGCTTGAGTTGTACCGCAGCCAAGAACTTGCGACCGCGATTTACCGCGCCTTCTTAGCCGAAAAACTGCAAGCACTTGGTTACGAAATTCGCGTTGATCCACGCACCGGCGCACCCGAAATCAAAGGCTTCAGCGAAGAATATTTGCAGGATAGTAGCCCCCGCCGCAAAGAAGTTTTGAAGGAATCAGAACAGATGAAGGAGCGGCTTTGAACGCGAAGGAAAAACGGTCTCAGAAAACGCCAGATTGAAACAAGCCGCCGCTAAGAATAATCGCCGCAGCAAACACTTTGACCACGCCAAGATGCAGGAACGCAAGCTTGAAATGGACGCCAAGCACGACAACCAGGCACGCCGCATCGTGGCCCAAGCGCGAGCAAGATTGCCGCTCCGCGTGTCACAAAACGAGATTGAAAAACGCGCTCAGGAAGCCGTGACTTTTGCTCGCGATAATGCCCTCAAAACGGAAGCCGTTGTCGATATACGTACCGTGCGGATCGACGCGTTGCGCCGCAATCTCGGACTAACAAACGTCGCTGCCGTTGCCGCCGAATTGCAGCGCCGACAGGAGAGTGGCGAGTTCAAACCAATCAACCGCCAAAAACACCAACCCGAAACTACTACAAAGAGCATGGTGGCAATGGAAAAGCAAAATATCCAGACCATGCTCGAAGGCAAAGAGAGCCGTCCGGCAATGGTCGAAGCAGAGCGCGTCAAGGAAGTTGTGACCGCCATAGCCGAGAGCCAGCAGCGCGCCCTAAACACGAAACAGAGATCAGCGATTGAACAAATCCTGTCCAGCAGAGATCAGATAATTGGTCTACAAGGCGGGGCCGGAACCGGCAAGACAACTGCGCTCTCCGTACTGCGAGAAGCAGCCGAAAAAGAAGGCTATCAGGTGCGCGGTTTTGCACCCTCCGCACGAGCCGCACAGCAGCTTGCAGAAAGCGGTATTCAGACCGAAACCATCCAATTGTTCTTGCGCCGACGAAAGGAACCAGCCACCCAAAGCCGCCTTTACATTTTGGATGAAAGCTCCCTTGCCAGCACGAAGCACATACACAAATTATTCCGCTTGGTAGAACCGGACGATAAGGTGGTTTTAGTCGGCGACGTGCGCCAGCATCAGGCAGTCGAAGCAGGCAGCCCGTTTCAACAACTCCAAGAGCACGGCATGACCACTGCGGCACTGACTGAGATCGTCAGGCAGCGCGATAAAGACCTAAAGCAAGACGTCGAAAACTTAGCAGTTCGAAACACGCCCGAAGCAGTGGCCGGACTGGTCAGCCGAGGCAAGGTGACAGAAATCGCGGATGAGCGCGAACGCTTCGAAGCGATAGCCCAGGACTACGCCAAGAACCCCACCGGCACGCTCGTTATTTCGCCCGCCAACCGCGAACGTTCCGAACTCAATTCGCTTATCCATAGGGAGCTACAGCGCGAGGGAATCGTAAGCAGTCACGATCAACAAACGACCGTCTATGTCGAGCGTAAGGATATGACCGGAGCCGAGCGCACCTTCGCCAATGCCTACCGTCCTTTCGAAGACATAATCCGCTACAACTCCGCCAGCAAAGTCCATAAAGTCAAGACAGGCGAGTGCGCCAGAGTAATCGACACGGACCACGAAACGAACAAGATTACCGTTCGCTTTTTGAATGGCCGCAAGCTCACTTATAACCCGACGCGGTTTTCCGGTGTGAGCGTTTACTACGAGGCAGAGCGAGCCTTCGCAGAAGGTGATCGACTTCAAATCCGCGCTCCATTTAGGGAGAAACGGATCGCTAATGGCGCACTCGGTACGATCACCAAAATCGAACCCGACCGAATACGCCTAGCGATGGACAGCGGGCGCGAGATTAGCGTTGACCTTCACAAGTTTCGCCACCTTGATTACGGCTACGCAGTCACCAGCCATTCGGCTCAGGGACTAACTTTTGATCGCGTTTTAGTCAACGCTGACACGCAGGAATCCACTCGCCTACTCAACAACCGCACGGCCTATGTTGCCATCTCCAGAGCCAGGTACGACGCCCTGATCTATACCGACTCTACGCAGAATCTATCCGATGCTCTCAACCGCGAAATAGAAAAGGAAACGGCGCTCGGAGCGATACAAGACGACGAACGCGAGAGGAAAGAAGATCGCGAGAAGGTGATTAACGAGCCTCCCGCTCCGCAGCAGCAGCAACTACCATTCGATCACAGCTTGGATCAACGCCCCACCTATCCAGAGCCAGCACAGATCCAAGCCGCCACGTTTGCGACTGAAATCCCGATTGAGATTGCCAGAACGAGGTATGAACCCGCGATCTCTACCGAGTCCGCGCAGAATTTACAGGAAGCTCTCGATCGCGGCGTGAACCACGCAACGCCGCTTGAAGCGACGCAAGACGATGCGCATCAGATAAAGAAAGATCGCGACAAGTTGAGTAAGGATTCTCTCGCCTCACAGCAGCAAGCACCGTTAGCACAAACCCAAACCCACCCTGATCCAGCACCGACGAAAGCCGCCGAGCTTGAGATTGAAGCCCCGGAACTCGATCTCGGACTGATTCTTTAACGAAAGACCATTACCCCGATGAGATTTCTAGCAATGACTGCACACGTCGATCATCAGCCGCAGCCGGACGGTCCCGAACTCTCACGAGTCCAGGTCTACGTTGCAGCAGTCTGTGGTTTCTGATGAAGAAGTCCGAAGACAATCTGATTGATCGCACGCTCGAAGTTTGGCAGCCGCGTAACGCCCATCGGCTGTCGGACGAAGACGCGCGAGCAATACTTGAAAACGTCAAAGGATTCTTCACGCTCTTATTAGAGTGGGAAACCAATGAGCAGCAGAAGAAGGGCGGCGGTCAAGATGAATCGCACTACGCAAAGTCCGCATGACAACTAGGTTTCGGATCGACTGTATGCGGATTAACTATTTCCTGCGAAAGGTAAAATTGACTATGAGATTCATTCTTGGCGTCCTGTGGGGCTATTACATCCAAGGCAGAAAGCGTTTGCTGATCGTTACGCTTACGGTGTTTGCGATGTTAATGCTCCTGTTCTGTGTGGTACTTCCCGCAATCGCTCTTTCCATTCTTGGCCTAGACGTGATGCGCGAACGAGCTTCACGACCGCCGCAAACCTCTGTGCCTTCGCTTATCGGGTTGAACTATGAAACTGCCGAAACTAAGGTGGGCGAGTCAAACCTAAACATCCGCATTTTGGCCCATCGTTATGACGTACCGAATGAGCCTTGCACGATCATTTTTCAAACCCCGCAAACTGGCGAACGCGTGAGTTATGGAACGTTTGTCGGAGTAGTGGTTAGCAACAGGGACGGTGACAAAGCAAAGCAGTGTTCATCGCATTAGTGAGTGGTCCAGATATGAATAAAATAACAACGGCAATAGCTGGCCCACTCATGTATAATTCCGCGCCTTACATCACAAATCTAGTTAACGCGAGGCCCCAACATGCGCAAATCTAAGTCTCACACAACGTCGCCGCTCGATGCCGTGAAGTACGGCAGGGTTTCATCGAAGGAGCAGGAGAAGGAAGGGTTCTCTATTCCGGCTCAATTTAAGTTGCTCGATCAGTATGCCGAAACTCAGGGCCTGAAAATCGTCCGTGAGTTTGTCGATGCCGAAACGGCCAAGCGGACAGGCCGGACAGGGTTTGATGAAATGATCAAGTTTCTCAAACGCTCATCCGTGCGGGTGCTCTTAGTGGAAAAGACGGATCGTCTGTATCGCAACCTCAAAGACTATGTGACGATCGATGAACTCAATCTGGAAATCCACTTCGTGAAAGAGAATGTGATTCTTTCGCATGACTCTCGATCCTCAGAGAAATTCATGCACGGAATCAAAGTCCTGATGGCGAAGAACTACATCGACAATCTTTCTGAGGAAATAAAGAAAGGAATGCTCGAAAAAGCCGAGCAGTCGATCTATCCGTCCTGCGCGCCTATCGGTTATCAAAACGTAATGGGGCCGAATGGTAAACGGATTATCGAGCCTCATCCCACGCAAGCACCTATCATCAAACAGATGTTTGAGTGGTATGCGACAGGCCAATGCTCAATAGACGAAGTTGTGCGGCGAGCTCACGTAGCTGGTTTACGCTCGCGGCGCACAGGCCAGGCAATGTCAAGATCCAACGTGCATAGATTGCTTCAAAGCCGTGTTTACACCGGCGATTTTGATTGGAACAACAGAACCTATCGCGGCAGTCACGAGCCGCTGATTTCAACTGCACTATTCGAGCGTGTACAGGAGATTCTTGAAGGCCGCTACTCGACCAAAGAGAAAGTAACCAAACACGAGTATACCTTCTCAGGTCTAGTGCATTGTGGTCATTGCGGCTGCGCCCTCGTAGGCGAGAAGAAGAAAGGCAAATACGTTTATTACCACTGCACAGGTAACAAAGGAAAATGCCCTGAACCTTACACACGAGAAGAAGTGCTCGAAGCGTGCTTTGCCGACTTACTTAAAGGACTTGTGTTCGATGATGAAGTTATGGATTGGATCGTCGACGCCCTGCATCAGAGTCACGCAGACGAGAAGAAGTTTAGACGTGATGCGATTGCTCGTTTACAGGACGAACAAAGCAAACTACAGAACCGACTCGATAAGCTCTACGATGATCGTCTTGACGGCTTTATCGAACCGGATTTCTTTGAGCGGAAGTCGCGGGAGTGGCGACAGACTCAGAAGCGTTTAACGGATCAGATCGCCGAGTATGAAAACGCCGCGCATGATTATGTGCAGGATGGTGTGCGCCTATTAGAACTCGCAAAAAAGGCGTATTTTCTGTTCAAACAGCAAAATTCAAGCGAAAAGCGGAAATTGCTGAATTTCGTGTGTTCGAACTCGACTTGGAAGGATCAAACTCTCACCGCAACCCTTCGCCAACCCTTTGATCTTCTTGCACTTACCAACACGACTTGGCAAAGAAAAAAGGCCACCGGAACCTCTTCCAGCGACCCTTGTCCTGAGTGGCGGAGAGGGTGGGATTCGAACCCACGGAACGGTTTCCCGTTCACAGCATTTCCAGTGCTGCCAGTTCAACCACTCCTGCACCTCTCCTCTTATTGCCGATTGTCGATTGCCAATTGCCGATTTCAAGAGCAGTCGCGGCGAGCGCTCAATCGAAAATCGGCAATCGAAAATTGGCAATGACGTGGCGGAGAGGGTGGGATTCGAACCCACGGTGGGCGTTAACCCACTCCGGTTTTCGAGACCGGTGCACTAATCCACTATGCGACCTCTCCGGGCCTTATTCAGTTCGCCTGCGGCGGAAAAAATCCTGCATGAGCGCGCGACATTCGTC
>JADMIO010820054.1_pt1 | contig 16353 bp, 13 predicted proteins | sample 8958161 | NCBI WGS metagenome assembly JADMIO01 (sample SAMN16585339, study PRJNA669376) | soil metagenome | isolation source: Crop rotation soil | place: USA: Cullars Rotation, Alabama | collected 2011
GCCGCGACTTCAAGTCACGTGAATTCCAAGCTTCGGATCCCACTGTGCTGGAAAGCTCGACGTGCACCGTGCCGCCTGGCACGTCGATCCGACGCGCGCGATCGGCAGGTTGTGCGATTGGCTCGTCGCGGAGGCGCCGCCGCTGCTCGTGACCGCCGGGCGCGAACGCGTCGTGTGGGATCCGGCGCATCCCGATCGCCTGGACGCCCTCCGCGCGACCGCCAGCCGGGGCGATGCGGCCGGCGTCGTGGCGGTGCACGAGGATCTCGCGACGGTCGCGCGCCTCACGCGTGCGTTTCTCGTGTCCCTCGTCGATCCGAGCGCGTTGCCCGCGCCGTCGGCCGCGACCGAGCAGAGCGGCTACGCCTATCTCCATCGCGAACGCCGCCTCATCGCGTACGACCTCGACGAGCCGAGCATGGAGCGGCTCACGGGTCCGGCACTGCCGTGGGCGCGTGCGATGCTCGGCGCACGCGCGGTCCACGAGTGGGCCCATCTCGCGGTCGACGCGGGTTGGGTGCCCTGCGTGGTCGACGCTCGGACGCTCGCATCACGGCGCGCGGCGCTCGCGGCCGTGCTCGACGACGTCGTCACACGATTGCCGCCGCCGTTCCGTGATCTCACCGCACCCGATCTCGCGGACGTCGCCCGCGGTGCCGAGACCGTGGGTGCGGGCCTCGTCGACGTGTTCCTCGCGCGCATCGACGACTATCGGGCGAACGTCCTCGCGCAGCGCTGGCTCGCGCGCGACGAGATCGAAGCGTACGTCCGTCACAACATTCGCACGCTGCGGTTCGAGTACGCGCCGCCGCAGCTCCTGCGCATGCTCGTGCGCTACCTCTTCGAGCTGCAGTATCTCGGCTTCAGCGCCGTCGCGGACGGCAAGACGTTCCTCGTGCGGAGCACGTGGTTCGACGCCGATTTCTTCGCGACCCGCATTCTCGACGGACCGGGCTTCGTGGCCCTCGCCGATGGCGCCGCCGCGCTCTGCGCGTCGTGGGACGTCGACGAGACGCGCTTCAGCGCGAAACGATGAGAAACCGCTTGCGGAGCGCGGTCAGCTGATCTTGTACCGACGGCAGCCGCCGCGATTCCATCAGCACCTGGAAGATCTCGCCCTCGGGCGCCTCGCGGTGCACGTCGGTCAGCTCGTGCACGGCGTCGAGGATCTCGTGGATGACGCGCGGGATCTCGCGCTGCGGAATCACCAGGTCGCCGCGGCCGAGCGTGCCGCTCCAGTTCGACGCGTATGGGCGGAGGACGTGGAGGATCTTCTCCGACACGCTCTTCTCGGCGCTCATCGAGGGTGAAGCTACCACAGACCTCCCACCGACGTGAACGCCCATCGCGCCGGGCGAGCCGCGTGCATCCACGCTCGCCGACCGCGCGGCGCGCCATGGCGTACGCGCGGTCCCATTTTCCTTTGCAGGTTCCAAACGCCGTGTAAGAACGGACGGCTGGAGGTCCCCCCATGCCCTCGTGCCGTCTTCTCGCCCCCTTACTCTCGTTGGTCGTCGCCGTTTTCGTGCCCGAGCGCGCCGTCGCGGTGCCGGTGCGGGTGTTCGCCGTCGGCAACGAGGTACGCGTACAGGACGTCGTGAGCGTCCAGGCGTTCCGCAGCAAGATGTTCGCGATGGTCGACGCGACGTTGGCGAACCGCGGCGACTACGTGCAGGCGGGAGTCGACGACGTCGTGAGCCACATCCAGCCCGCCGATCCTGCGGCACCGGCGCTGGTGCTCGTGAATTTTCCCGAGGACGTCGGACTCGTCGCCGCCATGACGGGATCGCGCGGCGCGTCGGCCCGGAACTCCCTCACGACGGGCGGCGCCTTTCTCTCGCTCCTCAACACCTACGGAAGCCGCATCACCTACTACCGGGGAAAGTTTCCGCACCTCCAGATGTTCCAGGCGCTGCTGCTCGCGCTCACCGACGTGAACTACCGCGTCGTATACGAGACCTTCCGGGACATCGCGACGACGTACGGCGTGTACGTGAGCGCAGGCGTCAACGTCGCGGCGGCGCGGCGCGTGGAGAGCGCGGACGAGCCGGCCGTCGTGAGCGCGCTGCGTGACCCGGACGAGCCGTCGCGGCCGTACGCATACGAGGCGGTGCAGCCGGAGGTCCACAACACCACCATGATCTTCCGGCCCGACGGACAGGTGATCGTACCGGACGGAGCCGGCGGCGTGCTGGCGGCGCCGAGCTCGACCGGTGGCGTGCTGCGCGGCAGCATCGACAAATCGTACCTCGTGCCCCTCGAGGTCGATCTGCTCACGATCGCGCCGTCGGCCGTGCGGAATCTCGACGTACTCGACACCCCGCTCGGCCGCATTGGGGTCGTGATCTCCAAGGACGCGTGGATGGTCGACGTCAACGAGCGCTACGACGCGAAGCGGGCCAACCTGCTGATTCAGTCCGAAGCCTTCAGCTCGTGGGCCTTCAGCGGCTCCGACGACGGTCCGGACGTGCTGAAGGAAGGCGGGTTCGGCGCGCTGCAGCGCCATCCGAACCTGCTCTACAACGTGACGCCCGCGCTCGTCGGCAACCTCATGGAGGTGACCTTCGACGGCCAGAGCAGCGTGCTCGCGAAGCGCACGGGCGCCGCGCCCGGTCCGCTTTCCGCGACGAATGCCTGGATCGGCCAGAGCCCCGACGACGGTTTCCTCGCGGTGGCCCCCTGGATCGTGGACGACCCGGGCATCGCCGACCCGTCGCTCACGCGCGCCGAGCGGCGCGCCCACCTGACGGCCGCGGGCGATCTTCTGAAGCCGAGCTCGCCGGTCGTCTGCGCGACGACGCTCACGCTCGGCGCGTGCCGCGGCGGCTATCGCGAGAGCGTGGTGTACGCCGACGTCGACACCCCGGGCGAGCGCGTGCTCTCCGCGCCGGATGCCGGCCCGCGCGTGTCGACGAGCTTCGGCACGAGCGTCCAGGTGAACGCTCCCGAGGCGACCGCCGTCACGCAACGTCGTCCTCGCGCCGCCGCGGCGAACGGCTCGCTCTACGTCGTGTGGGACGACGATCGCGCCGGCTACGAGAACGTGTATCTCGCCGTCAGCACCGACGCGGGCGCGAGCTTCGCGGGCGACGTGAAGGTCAGCGGGCACCCGGCCGGGACGGTGGTCGAGCTCTATCCGCAGATCGCCGTCGATCCCCGCCACGACCGCGTGTACGTGACGTGGCAGGAGTTCGTGAACGGCCGCGACGACGACGCGGGGCGCATCATGCTCGCGCGCTTCGATCTCGCCGGCAACAAGCTCGGGCCCGACGTGCGCGTCGACGGCGACGCCGACGGCTTCGGCAAATGGACCCCCCAAGTCGTCGCCGACCGGAGCGGCGATCCGACGGTGGTGTGGATCGACGAGCGCGATCCCGGACCCGATGGCGTGCGGTTCGAGCACGTGTACTACGCGCACAGCGACGACCTCGGCGTCACCTTCCGGCCGAGCGCACGTGTCGACGACGTCGGCATTCGCCGCGGCGTCGAGCCCGCACCCCTCGCGGTGAAGCTTGACAATCGCTGGCGGCCGACCGTCGCGGTCCGCAACCGCCGGCTGTTCATCGCATGGGCCGACTTCCGCGACTACAACTGGGACATCTATCTGAGCCGGTCGTCGGTGACGCAGCGGCGTCCGTCGAAGAACGTGCGCGTCGACGATTTCCAAGCGCTGGAGCGCCTCAATACCGAGCCGACCATCGTGGTCGACCAGCAGAGCGGCATCGCGAGCGTCGCCTGGACGGACATCCGCGCCCGCGAGGCCGACAGCAACGTCTTCTTCACGCAGGCGACCAAGAAGAACGCGGCGGCGTTTCAGCCCGCGCGCCACCTCGACGACTCGCGCCTCGGGTTCGATCCCGACGTCGACACGCCGAGCACGCAGTCGCATCCCGACATGAAGAACGCCGGGCCCACGCTGTGCATCGCCTGGCAGGACGACCGCGGCGGCACGAACGACGTCTACTTCAAGCGCAGCCTGGACGGAGGCGCGACGTTCGGCGCAGACGAGCGCGTCGACGATACCGGCGCGGGCTCGAGCGGGCAGACGGCGCCGGCCGTCGCGATCGACACGACGAACGGCACGCGCTGCTTCGTCGTGTGGGAGGACACGCGGAACGGCAACTCCGACGTGTTCGTCGCGAGCCGCGCGATGCCCTGACGCGGTGCCCGCGCGATTCGGCCGTCGCGGAACGTCAGGCTGGCGTCCCGGCCGGGCGCAGCCGGGTCAGGAGACCGAGGCCGAGGAGATTGAACGCGATCTCGCGCACGCGCTTCAGCAACATGAGCGCGAGCCCGAGCTGCGGCGGCAGGCCCAGGAGTCCGAAGATCAGCATGCCGCCCGCTTCCTGCACGCCGAGCGTTCCGGGAATCACCACCCCTGCGAGCCGCGCCGGCTGCGCCAGGGCCTCGATGATGACCGCGTCGCCGGCGCTCACGGGATGGCCGATCAGCAGCATGATCACGTACACCTCGGCGGCGCCCGTGACCCAGCCCGCGAAGTGCAGCACGACCGACGCGGCGGCGGCACGGGGGCGCGCGCCGTAGAACGATCGCAGCCGGTCGTCGATCTCCGGGGCGCGCGTCGCGAGCCGCGCGGCGAGGCGCGATCGCGGAAGCAGACGATGGATCAGGCGCGCGATCATCGCGACCAGCCCGCGCCGCTGCAGCATGACCAGGGCGACGGTGACCGCCGCGCCGGCGAGCGCCAGGGTGAGCACCGTCGGCACGGTCGCGACGCCGACGTCGTGCCGCACGAGAAAAAGCGCGGCGCCGACGACGACGAACGCGATCTGCGCGATCGTGAGCGCGGTCTTCGCGAGGATGACCGAGGCCGCGCCGTCCGTGAGCGGCACGCCGAACCGCTGCAATACGAACGCCTTGACGGGCTCACCTCCGAGGTACGCGGTCGGCGTGATGCTGTTCATCGCTTCGCCGACGAGCCGCGCGAGGTAGAGCAGCGACAGCGTCGGGCGGAAGTGCACGAACGTGACGCGCCAGCCCGCCGCGTCCCACACCGACGACACCGCATACGGCAGGCAGATGAGCGGCGCCCACCAGCCGAGCACGCGCACGTGCTGCGCCAGCTCGCGCGGTCCCGTCTGGTAGACGAGGAGTCCGAGCAGGGCGAATCCGAGGAGCGCGAGCGCGAGCTGCGTCGAGGTCGCGCTCGTCGCGCTCGATGCGCCCCACCCTTCGCGATCGGAGGCCAGCGCGCGATCGTCCGAACGGTCGGAAGCTGGCGTGGGGAGCGACATGCGAGCAGCGGGCGCGGAGCCTAACAGCCGTCATCCGCGGCAGCAAGAAACTAGCGGCGCGCTTTGTTGCAAAGCAACTTGAATGCAGGCAATCCGATCGAGGTGCCGAGGCGCGCGCTTGCCGCGAGCATGATGCTCGTATCGCTCGTCGTTCACGCCCTCGTGCCGCCGCGGGCTGTCGCGCTGCAGCGGAGCTACATCCCGTTGCCCGAGATTCTGACGGATCCCAACGAGGGGAACACCTACGGCGCGCTCGCCGTCGTTTTGTTTCTCGACGACGAAAAGGTCATCAAGTACATCCTCGCGCCCGACGTCCGGTGGAACAAGATCACGGGCGTTTTCCCGGCGTTCCGTCTCTTCGGCTTCCCCTCGCTGGATCAGAAGTGGAGCATCGTCGCGCGCAAGTCGCAGCACATCGACGAGGACTACGAGTTCGTCTACCAGGACGAGTCCTTTTGGCAGGATCGCATGCGCCTGTCGGCGGATCTCGAGTACGAGCGCGACTCCACCGAGCGGTTTTTCGGATTCGGCAATGGGTCGTCCGAGAAGGACGAATCGAACTATACCGCGAAGGAAGCCGTCGGCGTCGTGCGGGTCAACTACCGACTGCAGCCGACCCTGGAGCTCACCTATCAGTCGCGCGTGCGCTGGTTCCGCGTGCAAGAAGGCGGCGTCGACAAATTCCCCTTCATCGGCGACGAGCATCCCGACACGCCGGGACTCGGCGGCGCCACCGTCGTCGGTCAGCAGATCGGAATCGTCTACGACAGCCGCGACGACACCAACATCCCGCGCCAGGGCGGCTTCGGGCTCTTCACGGCCGAGTTCATCCCGCGCATCCTCGGGAGCTCGTTCGACGCCATCAAGTACGCCGCCGAGGTCCGGAAGTTCATTCCGTTTCGCGACCGCGTCGTCCTCGCGATGCACAGCCGCATCGACTACCTGCAGAGCAACGACGACGTGCCCTTCTTCGAGCAGAACACCGTCGGCGGACGCCGTAGCCTCCGTGGGTTCGGCAGCGGCCGGTTCGTCGACAGCAACAGCTTCTTCGCGTCGGCCGAGCTGCGCACGCGCGTCTACCAGCGGCAGATCTTCGGCGTGAACGCGGAGCTGGAGCTCGCGCCGTTCGTCGACTTCGGGCAGGTGTTCAAATCGTCGCGCAGCTCTCCGTTCAACGATCTCCACGCGGTGGGCGGGCTCGGCTTTCGCGGCGTGGTGCGGCCGCAGGTCGTGGGGTTCGTCGACATCGGAATGGGCGAGCAGGGGTTGGCGGTGTTCACCGGCCTCGAGTACCCGTTCTGACCCTCACGAATCGAGGCGGACCAGCACGAGGTGCTGGCGACCGCGCGGATCGGTGCCGGTGCTCGTCTCGAGAACCGCCAGCTTCTGGCGCTCGTGCTCGGGCAGCGCCGCGAGCTCGGTGTCCCAGATCAGCAGGTAGTGAGGACCGGCGCCCGCGCGCCGTCGCGGCGTCCAATGTCCCGTGCCCGACGGCGCGTAGAACATCGCGCCGAAGTCGAAGCTGCCGCGGTAGAAGGCCATCGGCTTCCCGTTCGTGTGCGCCGCGGCGCGCTGCATGAACGGGCCGAGCGTCCGTAAGCGCGCGAGCTCCGGCTGGAAGACCGTGAAGACCAACGTCCAGAGCGCGAGCGCGAACGCCGTCTGCGCGCCGAGCAGCTCGAGCGCCGCGCGCCGGCGGAGCGCGCCGCGACCCCATACGAGCGCCGCCAGCATGGCACCGGTGCCGGCCAGCACCAGCGGCAGGTGCTCGTCGATGATGCCCCGGACGAGGGGAAGGTTGGCGCGATCCTTGGGCGCGAGCAGGGGCGCGAGCAGCGCGAATGGATCGAAGCCCAGTCCCTCCGCGAGCGACGAAAGCAGCGGCACCAACGCGACGATGCAGAGCACGGCCACCACGACCTGCGCGGCGCGACCGCCGAGCCAGCGTGCCGGCTCGGTGCCGCGCGCGAGCTCGCTCCACCACCATCCCGTGAGGAGCGCTGCCGCGGGATAGAGCGCGAGCAGATACACGCTGCGCTTCGCGTCGGCCGCGGAGTAGAAGAGGAACACGACCGCGAACCACACCAGCGGGAACAGCACGCGCGCGTCGCGCCGCGCGTCGCGGCGCCGGATCGCGGCGGCGATCGCAACGAGCACGAACGGCGTCCACGGCACCAGCCCGGCCAGCAGCGTCGGGACGTAATAGTAGAAGGGGTGCGAGTGGCCGCTCTTCATATCGGTCGCGCCGATGAAGCGGAAGACGTTCTCCTTGAGGATCTGCTTCCGGACGAACGAGTCCCCGCCGAGTCCGGCGGCCAGCGCGTACCAGCCGCCGACGACGGCGACGATCACGAGCGCGCCGAGGATCGGACGAAAGCGCGGAACGCTGCGCAGGTCGCCACGTGCGAGGAGCGCCACGCCGAGCACCAGACCCGGGAGGACGAAGCCGACGGGCCCTTTCGTGAGCGCGGCACATGCGAGCGCGAGATAGGCGGTCGTCGCCGCGCCCACCGTGAGCCCGCCGGCCACCGTGCCGCGATAGAGCAACAGCGTCCCGATCGTCATGAGCGCGGTGAGCGTGCCGTCGACGCGTGCGGTCGAGGCGGCCCGTACCCATTCGAACGAGGAGGCGAGCACGGCCATCGACGCCAACGAGCCGATGAGTCCGAACGCCTGGCGCGCGACGACGCCGAGGAACAGCGTCGACGCGGTGGCCAGGACGACCGACGGCGCGCGGACCGTCCATTCGCTCGGTGCGCCCGCGACGACGGAGACCGCGGCGCCGAGCCAGTGGAAGAAGGGCGGCTTCGACGCGATCGTCGTGCGGTTGGCCGACGCACGCTTCGGCAGCAGCCAGTTGCCGTCCTCGATCATGTTGCGGACGACGAGCGCTTCGCGCGGCTCGCCCTTCGTGAAGAACGGCGTCAGCACCGCGGGGGGTAGGTACAGCAAACAGCACAGCAAACCTGCAGCGAGGAGACTGCCCCACACCGACGTGACCCGGCCCACCGAAGCTCTTTGCCCTGCATCGGGGGCGCGGTCCACCGGGGGTGAGGTGCAGATTTTTTCGCTGACCGCTCGTGTTTGCCGGACGGCGTGAGCGCCACCAAGGCGCAAGGCGTTGGGGTTCGACCTAGCGCGAAACCCAACAATTTGTGTAGGTCCGACACTATGCCGGCATATAGGGTTTGTCCCTATCGGCGGTTGATATTTCTTAGCGGGTTCCATAACATTCGCCGCGCTGTGGGGAACATGAGGTGGTGGGGCGGACGAGGTGTGCGACGCGTGCGTATACGCGTTTCGCACTACGTGCAGACGACGAGATCGTCTGTGTTCGATCCACACGACGCACGCGCTGCCAGTGCGTGCCCGCGGCCGAACGGCATCGATCGTCAGCCGATCGGCACGGAAGAGTGGTCTGCCTCGTAGAGGCTCTGTGGCGTGGAGGAGTGGTGTGATGGGCGAGGGACACAGCGTTTGGAGAAGCGGACGCAACGTCGGTGGGCATGCACCAGCAACTATTCATAGAGGCACAACCCCAGGAGGTAAGGAGATGCGGAAGCGAACAGTCGGATGTTTGTTGGCGGCGGCGGCGGTCGTGGTGGGAAGCTTGTCGTTCAGCGTTCCGGCAGGCGCGGAGGGCGGGCTCACTCTGGAGGAGCGCCTCGAGCGTCTCGAGCGCAAGGGCGAGGCGCCGGCGGGCTGCTGTGACACCTCCGAGCTCCAGCGCCGGCTCGATCAGATCGAGGCGCACATCAAGAACCTGCCGTTCGGCATCAAGCTCGGCGGCGGCATCGCGACCTCGTATCAGTATGACCTGAACGATCCTGACTCGAACGACGTGTCGCTCCGTACGCTCCAAAAAGATCACAACAGCATCACCCTCGATCTCTTCCAGCTGCAGGTGTCGCGCGCGCCGGGCGAGGACGGCGTCGGGTTCATGACGAAGGTCGACTTCGGCAAGATCGCCGAGCGCATTGCCTCCGATTGGGACGGTGACGGCACGATCGGCAACGTCGCCGAAGAGCAGAACTCGGTGGAGCTGCAGGAAGCCTACATCACCTACAACTTCCCCGGTCTGCCGGATCTGCAGCTCAAGGCCGGCAAGTTCGTGACCGTGCTCGGGGCCGAGGTCATCGAGCCGTGGGCCAACCCCAACATCAGCCGTTCGCTCGCGTACAGCTTCGCGATTCCGGTCGGCCACACCGGTGCGACCGCGAGCTACGCGTTCGGGTCGCAAGCGAGCCTGATGATGGGCGTCGTGAACGGCTGGGACAACGTCGTCGATTCGAACGACGGCAAGTCGTTTCTCGGCAGCCTCGCGATCACGCCGGTCGAGCAGTTCTCGTTCCTGATCAACGGCATCTACGGCGCCGAACAGCCGGATCGCGGCGACTCGAAGCGCGGCGTCGTCGACCTCATCGCGACGATCAAGCCGGTCGAGAACTTCGCGATCATCCTCAACTACGACTACGGCAACGAGAGCGACCTCCACGTCGGCGACAGCCATGCCGAGTGGAACGCATTCTCCGGGATCCTCTCGTACGACGTCGTCGACGTGCTGCCGGTGCCGATCGGCTTCGCGCTCCGCGGCGAGTACTTCGACGATTCCGACGGCACCCGGCTGCCGACGCCCGAAAACGGCGGTTTCGGCAACCACCAGGCCGCGTGGGAAGTCACGACGACCTTCAAGGTGGTGCTCGCCGAGGGCCTGATGTTCCGGACCGAGTACCGCTACGACGCGGCTCAGCATCAGCTCTTCGAGAAGTCGTTCGTCGGCGACGTCGACAACTTCCAGAACGACCAGCACGTCGTCACCGGCGAGCTGTCGTACGTGTTCTAGTCGGCCGACCGGACCGACCAGTGCGAGGGGCCTGCCGAGCAATCGGCAGGCCCTTTCGTTTTTGGGGCCCGGCTACTCCGCGGCCCAGCGGATCTGACGGTAGTCGAACCGCATGTCCTCGAGGATGTTGAACTTGACGATCTCGAAGTACGGCGAGATGTCGAAATCGCGCGGCGTCGTGAGCGTGATGGGGGGCGTTCGGAAGAGTCCGGCGACCGGTGCGGCGCGCCGCCCGAACCAGCGCAGCGCGCGGGGCGCGGCGGGCGGTGCGTCGGTGGGGGTGACCTCGGGAAGGATCGGGTAGCGCACTTTGCCGAACGCGCGCGCGATCAGGCTCGAGCAGATGACCTGCGTCGGTACGCCGCTCCCGAAGGTCAGCGCTCGCTGGCGGAAGCGTCGCGGAACCAGACTCACCGGAAGGAAATAGCGCGCGAGATCGATGAGATTCTTCACGTCGTAGCGGTATCCGATTTGCGTGATGACGTCGTCGAGCACGATCCGTAGATCGTCGCGCCGCAGGTTGTACGGGCGACACACGCGCATGTTGAAGTCGAGGTATTTGGAGATCGGCGATGCGACCACGCCGTCCTCGACCAGCGCCTCGACGATCAAGTGCTGCGCGTCGTCGCCGAACTCGGTGCGGAGCACGTGCCGAAGGGCGGGATTCCGCCGCCACAGCTCGTCGCCGACGTAGATGGCGGCGTGCGACCAGGAGCTCTGGGTCAGATACTTGATGACCTCGCTCACGCGCTGGTCGCCCTCGACGAGCACCACGTCGCCCTTCTTGATATGACGCCGCAGACTGTCGCCGTCGTTGACCGCGCGGCGCTGATACCTGCCGAGCGGCTTGGTGAGGAGACTCGTGGCGAACGTGATGGCGCGTTGGCGAAGGTGGAGCGGCACGGGCGAGGCTTCCGATGTGCGGCGGATTGTATCCGCCGGTCTTCCGAGATGAGAAGCGAAAAACACCCGACGCAGAGCGTCGCCCCGCGTCGTCGACGCGCGATTCGACTGCGGCTCGACGCGCAGCAGCTCGCGGCGTTTCGGCGCGGACTGCTGCGTTGGTACGACCGCCACGGGCGCGACCTGCCGTGGCGGAAGACGCGCGATCCGTACGCCATCCTGGTGTCGGAGGTGATGCTGCAGCAGACGCAAGTGAAGCGCGTGCTCGACTACTATCCGCGATTTCTCGCGCGCTACCCCACGGCGGAGGAGCTCGCCGGCGCCTCGGAGAGTGCGGTCCGCGAGGCGTGGCAAGGCCTCGGCTACTACCGCCGCGCGACGAATCTGCAGCGTGCCGCGCGCGAGGTTGCGGAACGCCATGGCGGTCGCTTCCCCGCGACGCCCGAGGAGCTGCAACGCCTTCCCGGCATCGGCCGCTACACCGCCGGCGCCGTCGCGTCGTTCGCGTTCGGCCTCGACGCCGCGATCCTCGACACGAACGCGGCGCGCGTGTTGACCCGCGTGTTCGGTCCGGGGCGGCGCCGTGCGGGTCGCGAGACGCGCCTCTGGGCCTTGGCGCAGGCCGCGATCCCGCCGGGCCGCGGCTATCCCTTCAATCAGGGAATCATGGATCTCGGCGCCACCGTCTGCACCGCGCGCCGTCCGGCGTGCCCGCGGTGTCCGGTGCGGCGCGCGTGCCGCACCGGACAGCGCACGCACGATGTGCCGCGCACCTCGGGTCGCGGCAGGTCGGCTCAGAAATAGCCGTCGCGGCGGAGCGCTTCCGCCAGCAAGACGGCCCCTTTCGCCGCTCCGAACTTCGTGTTGTGCGAGACGAGCACGAAGCGCAGCCCGTGCGCCCAGAGCGCGTCCGGACGGAGCCGTCCGACCGACGTCGTCATGCCGCCGTCGGCGTCGCGGTCGACGCGCGGCTGCGGGCGGAACGGATCGTCGTGGACGGTGATCATGTGGCGCGGCGCGGAGGGCAGGTCCTCGATGCCGCCGCGGTACTCGCGCATCAGAGCCGCGGCGTCCGCCGGGGGGCAAGCGCTTCCGAGCGACGCCGACACCGCTTCCGTGTGTCCCTCGAGGACGGATGCCCGCGTGCACGTCGCCGACACGGTGACCGGCGCGGGCAGGATCGCGTCGCCGTCGAGCACGCCGAGAATCTTCGCGGTCTCCTTCGCGACCTTCTCTTCCTCGCCGGGAATGTACGGGATCACGTTGTCGAGGATGTCGAGCGCGACGACGCCGGGCGAACGGCCGGCTCCGGAGATGCCCTGCATCGACGTCATGGCGACCTTCTCGACGCCGACGGCGCGCTGCAGCGGCGCGAGCGCGATCGCGAGGCCCGTGGTCGTGCAATTCGGGATCGGCGCGACGAATCCCTTCCAGTCGCGACGGCGCTGCTGCGTGCGCAGCAGCGGCGCGTGCGCGAGATTCACGCCGGGAATGAGCAGCGGCACGTCCTCCTCGTAGCGGTACGCCGACGCGGTGCTGAAGACCGGCCGTTGCTTCGCCCAGCGCGGCTCGAGCTCGCGCGCCGGCTCGCTCTCGATCGCGGAGAAGACGACGTCGACGCTCGCCGCATCGAAGTCGGAGCCGGCGACGACCGGCAGACTCGTGACGTCATCCGGCGGCGCCTCGGCGCACCACCAGCGGACCGCGCCGCTCTTGGCGTCGCGGAGCGCCTGTCCGTACGTCTTACCCGCCGACCGCTCCGACGCGGCCAGGGCCGCGATCTCGAACCACGGGTGATTGCGAAGAGCGTCGATAAACTGCTGGCCGGCGATGCCGGTCGCGCCGACGATGGCGACGCGCAACTTGGCGGTGGACGACACGAAAGCCTCCCTGGGGCCGGCACGTGTATCACGCGATTTTCGGCCTGTCACAGCCGCGGGTTTTCGACGCCTCGGGCCGTGTGCTGTAATCGCCCCGCCGCTCGTCGCGGCCTGGAGGTGCGGATGCGAATCGACGGCGTCGCGTGCGGGGTCTTCCTTCCGCAGGTAGCAATGAATTTCACGGCGCTCACCGAGCGCGCCGAGGCATGCGAGGAGGCGGGACTGCACTCGCTCTGGCTCGCCGACCACATGTGGGCGCGCGGCAATACCGACCTCGACTACCTCGAGTCCTGGACGACGATCTCCGCGCTGGCGATGCGCACGACGCGCCTCCGGCTCGGCACCCTCGTCCTCTGCAACTCCTACCGCAACCCGGCCTTGGTCGCGAAGATGGCGGCGACGCTCGATCGCATCTCGGGCGGCCGGCTCGAGCTCGGCGTCGGCGCCGGGTGGATGGACGAGGAGTACCGCGGATACGGCTACAACTTCCCGAGCGCGCGCGTCCGCATCGAGCAGCTGGACGAGGGGCTCGAGGTCATGCGGCGTCTCTTCACCGAGGCGCGTTCCACCTTCCAGGGCAAGTACTACGCGCTCGACGACGCCCCCAACAATCCGAAGCCCGTGCAGCAGCCGTGGCCGCCCATCACGATCGGCGGCGCGGGCGAGCAACTGCTGCTGAAGGTCGTCGCCAAACACGCCGACCGCTGGAACTGCCCGATGAACTCGGCGCACGAGCTGCCGCACAAGCTGCAGGTGCTGCGCTCGCACTGCGCCGAGGTCGGCCGCGATCCGGCGGAGATCACGGTGTCGGAGCAGGTCATGGTGGTGCTCGGGAAGGACGACGCTGATTTCGCGCAGCGCTGGACGCTCGCGAAGCGCCTGCTCGGCGGCTTCGCCGATCTCGATGCCGTCGCGGTGCGCGGCACGCCCGACGCCGTCGCGGAGGGGCTGCGCGCGAAAGCCGAGAAGGGCGTCCAGCTCTTCACGATCATGTTCGGCGACTTCGCGCCGCCGGAGACGCTCCGCCTCTTCGGCGAGCGAGTGCTCCCGGCGTTGAAATGACGAGGTCTACTTCAACTCGGCGATGAATCGCTCGATCGCCGGCGTGAAGTGGCGTCCTTGCCGGTGCAGGATGCCGAGCGGACGATAGAGCGCCTCGTCGCTCAGCTGCACGGCCGCGAGCGTCCGGTTCTTCACTTCCTGCTTGATCGCCGGCTCGGGAACGAGCGCGACGCCGGCGCCGATTTCGACGACGCGCTTGATGGTCTCGATGTTGTCGAGCTCCATCACGTAGCGCACGGTCACGCCCTTGCGATTCAAGAGACGATCGGTCGCGCGCCGGGTCGGGATGTCACGCTCGTAGCCGACGAACGTCTGGCCTTCGAGATCCTTGATCGCAATGGTCCGCCGGCGCGCGAACGGATGGTGCGCCGCGCACACCAGCACCAGACGGTCCTCGCGAAACGGAATCACGGCGATCTGCGGCCGCCGACCCGGATACGCGACGATGCCGAGATCGATCCGTCCCGACAGCACGTCGTCGATGATCTTCGGCGCCCGGCTGTACTCGATGTGCACGTTCACCTGCGGATAGGCTTTCAGGAACTTCTTGAGCGGCTCGGAAAGCTCGTAGAGACCGACGCTGTGCACGGTGGCGAGCCGGACGCTGCCGCTCACGACGCTCCCGAAGCTCTGCATCTGCTCGCGGAGGTCGCGGTAGCGCTGCGTGATCTCCTTGCTCGCCTGGTAGAGGAGCTGACCCGCGGGCGTCGGCTGCACGTTGCCTTTGGTGCGCTCGATCAGCGGACGATCGAAACGCGCCTCGAGGCTTCGCACCTGCTGGCTCACGGCGGATTGCGTGATGAAGTTCTGCGCCGCCGCCGCCGAGAAGCTCCCGGTCTCGACGAGGTCGCAAAATACCTGCAGCGTCTCGAGGTGCATGATTAGACGAACTTAAGTTGCTCATACACGAGCATTCGCGTTGCTCCAACGGGCTGCCGCGGTGCTTGAGCCGACGACGAGCGGGCAGTAGCATCGCCGCCCATGCCCGCCCCCGACTATTACGAGCTCGACGCGCTGCTGACCGAGGACGAGCGGATCACCCGCGACACCGTGCGCGCCTTCGTCGAGCACGAGTGCCTGCCGCTCCTCGAAGGGTGCTTCAGCCGGGAAGAGTTTCCCCGCCACCTGATTCCCCGCATGGGCGAGCTCGGCGTCTTCGGCGCGAACCTGCAGGGCTACGGCTGCGCCGGCATGAACAACGTCGCCTACGGTCTGGTGATGCAGGAGCTCGAGCGCGGGGACAGCGGTCTCCGGTCGATGGCGTCGGTGCAGGGCGGGCTCGCGATGTACGGCATCTACGCGTACGGCTCCGAGGAGCAGAAGCAGCGCTGGCTGCCGCGCATGGCGCGCGGCGAGGCCATCGGGTGCTTCGGGCTCACCGAGCCCGATCACGGCTCGGATCCGGGCGGCATGGAGACGCGGGCGCGTCGGGTCGGCGACGAGTGGGTCGTCTCGGGCGTCAAACGCTGGATCACGAACGGCAGCATCGCGGACGTCGCGATCGTGTGGGCGAAGACGACGCCCGACGACGAGATCCGCGGCTTCTTGGTCGAGCGCGGCGTGCCGGGCTACTCCGCCCACGACCTGAAGGGCAAGTTCTCGCTGCGGGCCTCGATCACGTCCGAGCTCGTCCTCGAGGACGTCACGCTGCCGGCCTCGGCGCTGCTGCCGAACGTCGTCGGACTGAAAGGTCCGTTCGGATGCCTCAACCAGGCGCGCTACGGCATCGTGTGGGGCGCGATCGGTGCCGCGATGGCGTGCTACGAGACCGCGCTCGACTACGCCCTGCACCGGGTACAGTTCGATCGTCCGATCGCCGGCTTCCAGCTCGTTCAGCAGAAGCTGGTCGACATGATCACCGAGATCACCAAGGCGCAGCTCCTGGCGCACCGGCTCGGCCGCCTCAAGGACGAAGGGAAGATCCGCGCTCAACAGGTGTCGCTCGCCAAGCGCAACAACGTCGGGGAGGCGCTGCACATCGCCAGGCTGGCGCGCGACATCCTCGGGGCGAACGGAATCGTGAACGAGTACCCCGTGATCCGTCACATGCTGAACCTCGAGACGGTCAACACGTACGAGGGGACGTACGACATGCACACGTTGATCGTGGGCAGGGACATCACGGGGCTCGACGCCGTCCGCTGACGCAGGGGCGTCCGCCATGGCGGCGTCCATCGGCGCCGCCGCTTGCTCGAGCCGGTGGCTTGTGGCTTGATCGGCCTCGCTTCATCCCCCCGGTTTTCGCATGGGCAAGCCCACTGCAGCGCGGCTGTTGGTCCATCTGGCACTGATCGGGTCGTGCATCTCGATCGTGCCGGCGGCTTCCGCGCGCGACATACCGCTGCAGTTCGACGCGCGGCTTCCGGTGTCGGAGGCCATGGCGGAGCGGGTGCGGTTCTGGGTGGGAAAG
>JADMIO011347066.1_pt1 | contig 16350 bp, 17 predicted proteins | sample 8958161 | NCBI WGS metagenome assembly JADMIO01 (sample SAMN16585339, study PRJNA669376) | soil metagenome | isolation source: Crop rotation soil | place: USA: Cullars Rotation, Alabama | collected 2011
CGCCCGCGCCGGCCGCGACCGCGCCGATCGCCGATGCGGCGAAGCCGGTGGCGACGCCGCTTCCGCCAGAACCCAAGCCATCCGAACCCAAGCCGGCCGCGCCGCCCGCGACCGCGAAGGTGGAACCACCGAAGCCGCAGCCCGCGCCTGTCGCGCCGCCGCCGGCAGCGAAGCCCGCTGCGCCCGCGCCTGCCGCGGCGAATGTCGGCTTCGCGGTGCAGCTCGCCGCGTTCAGCGATCCCGCCGATGCGAACGCCTTGCGCGATCGCGCCCGCGCCGCCGGTTTCGACGCCTTCACCGAAAGCGTCAAGACCGACAAGGGCACGCTGACGCGCGTGCGCATCGGCCCGGTCGCCGATCGCGCCGAGGCGGACCAGTTGAAGGCGCAGGTCCAGGCGAAGCTCGGCGTGGCCGGCATCGTCCGCCCGCATCCATGACCGGCATCTTCCAACCTGCTGCGCTCACGATCGCTTGAGCGCGCCGGCCCGATCGTCCATCGATACGTCCAGCGAGTACCCCCCATGTGCGGCATTGTCGGAATCGTGGGCCACAGCGAAGTCGCGGCCCAGCTGTACGACGGCCTGACCGTCCTCCAGCACCGCGGCCAGGACGCGGCCGGGATCGCCACCGCCGAGGGCGGCAGGCTGCGCGTGTACAAGGGCAACGGCCTGGTGCGCGACGTGTTCGACGCCGATGCGATGGCCCAGCTCGAGGGCCGGGTCGGCATCGGCCATTGCCGCTACCCGACCGCGGGCAGCGAGGGCAGCGACGAGGCGCAGCCGTTCTACGTGAATTCTCCGTACGGCATCGCGCTCGCGCACAACGGCAACCTGGTCAACACCGACGCGCTGCGCCGCGAGGTATTCGAGCAGGACCGCCGCAACGTCAACACCGAATCCGATTCGGAAGTGCTGCTCAACGTGTTCGCGCACGAGCTGGACCGGCAGAAGGCGCTGACGCCGGAAGCCGCGTTCCGCGCGGTCGAGGGCGTGAACCGGCGCGCCAAGGGCGGTTACGCGGTGGTCTGCGCGGTGCTCGGCCTGGGCCTGGTCGCCTTCCGCGACCCGCACGGCATCCGCCCGCTGGTGCTGGGCAAGCGCGCCGCGGCCGGCGGCGACGAATACATGGTCGCCTCCGAATCGGTCGCGCTCGACATCCTCGGCTTCGAGCGGCTGCGCGACGTGCGCCCGGGCGAGGGCCTGGTGATCACCGCGCGCGGCGAGCTGTATTCGAAGCAGTGCGCCGAACCCGAGGCGCACGCGCCGTGCATCTTCGAATACGTGTACTTCGCGCGCCCGGACTCGATGATCGAGGAGATCTCGGTGCACAAGGCGCGGATGCGCATGGGCGTGGCGCTGGGCGAGAAGATCCTGCGCGAACGCCCGGACCACGACATCGACGTGGTCATCCCGATCCCGGACACCAGTCGCGATTCGGCGCTGGAAATCGCCAACGTGCTCGGGGTGAAGTACCGCGAGGGCTTCATCAAGAACCGCTACGTCGGCCGCACCTTCATCATGCCGGGGCAGGGCGAGCGCGCGAAGTCGGTGAAGCGCAAGCTCAACCCGATCCCGCTCGAATTCCGCAACCGCGTGGTGCTGCTGGTCGACGATTCCATCGTCCGCGGCACCACCAGCCGGCAGATCGTGCAGATGGCGCGCGACGCCGGGGCGAAGAAGGTCTACCTCGCCTCCGCCGCGCCGCCGGTGCGGCACCCGAACATCTACGGCATCGACATGCCGTCGAACGAAGAGCTCGTCGCGCACGGCCGCAGCGAGAAGGAAATCGAACAGCTGCTCGGCTGCGACTGGCTGATCTACCAGGACCTGCCCGACCTCGAGGCCGCGGTCGCCGGGCCGAAATTCCCCGGTCGCCGCTTCGACAGTTCCTGCTTCAGCGGCGAATACGTGACCGGGATCGAGCCCGGCTACTTCGAACGCATCAAGCAACTGCGTTCGGACGAGGCGAAGAAGAAACGCCGCGCGTCGTGAACCTGTTCGAGGCCGCGAAGGCCTGCCTGGACGCCGCGTCCCCGAACGACAAGCCCGAGCTGTCCCGGGCGATGGCCACGGCCTTCGCCCGCGGCGAACTCGCGGTGCCCGCCGACGCGCCGCCGCCCGAAACGATCCGCATGCCGGGGCGTCCCGCGAAACCGAGGCTCGTGCATCCGCGCGAACTGCCGCGCCGCGGCTTCGGCAGCGAGGAGGGCCGCGCGGCCTTCATCCACGCGGTCGCGCACATCGAGTTCAACGCCATCGACCTGGCCTGGGACGCGGTGTACCGTTTCCGCGGCATGCCGGGTGCGTACTACGCCGACTGGGCGTCGGTGGCGAGCGACGAGGCGCGGCATTTCGCGATGCTGCGCGATCGGCTGCGCGGGCTCGGCCGCGATTACGGCGATTTCGACGCGCACAACGGCCTGTGGGAAATGGCCGAAAAGACCGCGGACGACGGCCTCGCGCGCATGGCGCTGGTGCCGCGCGTGCTCGAGGCGCGCGGGCTGGACGTGACCCCGGGCATGATCGTGAAGCTGCGCGCGCTCGGCGACGAGGCGACCGCCGGCATCCTCGAAATCATCCTGCGCGAGGAAGTCGCGCACGTCGCGGCCGGTTCGCGCTGGTACCGCTGGCATTGCGAACGCGCCGGGGTCGAACCGCGCGCGCGTTTCCGCGAACTGCTGCGCGAACACGCCGGCGGCGTGCTGCACAAGCCGTTCAATACCGAAGCGCGATTGGCGGCCGGATTCGACGCCGAGGAACTGGAAAGCCTGCTCGCGGCCGCGGAGTGAGGTCCGCGCCGATGGCCGCCGGTTGCGTCACACTGCGCGGAGCCCGCCACGGAGAAACGCCATGAAGCTTGCCGTCGCATCGCTGTCGTTCGTCCTCGCCGCCTGCAGCGCCCCGCAGGCCCCCGCGCAGCCCGAACCGCCCGCCGCCATCCCGGAGCCGGCCGAGCCGGCAGTTCCGGCCGCGTCGCCAGCGACGGTTGCGTCGCCGCCCGCCGCCGAAGCGCCGACGGCAAAGCGCCCCGCAGGGCAGGAAGGCGCGGAGCCGCTGCGGATCTTCCGCGCGTTCGGCACCGAACCGTTCTGGAACGTCAATGTCGAGGGCAGCACGCTCACCTACACCACCCCCGAGGACCAGGCCGGCATCGTGATGCAGGGCCAACGCCACGCGGTCACCGGCGGGGTGGAGGTCACGGGCGAGCATGAAGGCAAGGCCTTCACCTTGAGCGTGGGCGAAGGCATGTGCAGCGACGGGATGTCCGACAACCAGTACACGCTGATCGCGACCTTCCGCTACGGCGATATCGACTACAGGGGTTGCGCGGAAGCGGCGAAGTAAGCTTGCGGCGTCGGCGACCCGCGCCTACTTCTCGAGGAAATCGCGGATCGAGGCTGCGTACAACGCGCTGTTCGACAGGTTGTTGTGGTCCGAATGCGGGATGACGATCGTGGTTTTGCCGTGACGCAGGCTTTCGATCAGCGCGTCCGATCTGGGCCGCGGAATCGCCAGGTCATTCGAGGCGAGCAGGACCAACGCCGGAGCGGTGATCCGCGCGGCATTCCGCCAAGATTCGTAACGGTCGCGTAGCAGTAGCGACACCGGGAACATTCCATAGCGTTCCTTCGCCACATTGAGAATGCTGTCGTAAGGAGTCACCAGTACGATCCTGTCGATCGGTCGCCGCGCCGCGACGTAGGTCGCGACGCCACTGCCCAGGCTGCGACCGGCCACCGCGATGCGTGCATGCCGCGATCGCACGAAATCGAAGACGGCCAATGCATCCGCTTCGATGTCCCTTTCGCCCGGCGTGCCCGCGTTCGGACCGTAGCCGCGATACGGCACGAGGTAGGTGCTCCGCCCCGGAAGCTGAGTGCGGAAGAACTCGACGTCGCGTTCGAGCGATTCGCCGTTGCCGCCGTAATAGACGAGCGCGTCGGCTTGGCCTGGATTGACGACCCAACCGCGCAATGGCCCACTCTTGCCTTCGACCGCAATCGCTTGCGCGTCCGGTTCGAACAGCAGTGGCGAGGGGTGGTAGAGAACGGTTCCCTGCGCGGCGTAAAGCAGGCCACACATGCCTGCGTACGCGAGCACCGCCAGCGCCACGAGGGCAGCGCAGGCGTTCCGCAGCGAAATCCCGATCGCCATCGTCAAAGCGATCGCAACTGCATGCCGTCGCCGTCCACCCGCAGCACCGATCCTTGTTCGTACCAGTCGCCGAGCACGATGCGGGTGTTGCCGTCGCCTTCGTCGTGGATCGCCGGGCGATGGGTATGGCCGTGGATCATGCGGCGCAGGCCGTAGCGCCTGAACCATTCGCGCACCGTCTCGGGGGCTACGTCGGTGATCGTTTCCGCCAGGCCGCTGCTCACCAACTCGCCGTAGCGGGCCTTGCTCGCGGCGCGCGCCTGCGCGGCGAAGGCGAGACGTGCCGCGAGAGGCTGCGCGAGGAATTCGGCTTGCCAGCGCGGATCGCGGGTCTGCGCGCGGACCTGCTGGTAGGCGGTGTCGTCGGTGCAGAGCAGGTCGCCGTGCAGGATGACGGTCGGTTCGCCGTACAGCATCACGACGGCAGGATCCGGCAGGATCTTCGCCCCGGCGCGCCGCGCGTAATCCTCGCCGAGCAGGAAATCGCGGTTGCCGCGGATGAAGTTCACCGGCACGCCGGACGCCGCCAGGGCGCGCAGCCGGTCCGCGACGAAGGCCCCGGCCGTCGATGGATCGTCGTCGCCGACCCAGGCCTCGAACAGGTCGCCCAGCACGTACAGCGCCTCCGCGCCGCGCGCCTCGGTGTCGAGGAACCGGCCGAACAACTCGGTCGCCGCCGGGCGTTCGGGGTCGAGGTGCAGGTCGGAAACGAACAACGTGGCCATCCCGCTAAAATACACGGATGAAGCCGACCCCGATGCCCGTTCGCACCCGCTTCGCCCCCAGTCCCACCGGCTACCTGCACATCGGAGGCGCGCGCACCGCGTTGTACTGCTGGCTGGAATCGCGGCACAAGGGCGGGCAGTTCATCCTGCGGATCGAGGACACCGACCGCGAGCGCAGCACGCAGGCGGCGATCGACGCGATCCTGCAGGCGATGGACTGGCTCGGCCTGGATTACGACGAAGGCCCGGTCTACCAGACCGATCGCCTCGACCGCTACAAGGAAGTCGCCGAGCAGCTGGTCGCGTCCGGGCATGCGTATTACGCCTACGAGACCAAGGAGGAACTCGAGGCGATGCGCGAGCAGTTGATGGGCTTGAACCAGAAGCCGCGCTACAACGGCGCCTACCGCGATGCGAACGCGGGCTTCCGCGACGATCCGAACCGCGTCATCCGCTTCCGCAACCCGCTGGACGGCGTGGTGGCCTGGGACGACAAGGTCAAGGGCCCGATCGAGATCGCGAACTCCGAACTCGACGACCTCGTCATCTTCCGTTCCGACGGCGTCGCGACCTACAACTTCGCGGTCGTCGTCGACGACATCGACATGCGCATCAGCGACGTGGTCCGCGGCGACGACCACGTCAACAACACGCCGCGCCAGATCAACATCTACAAGGCGCTGGGCGCGGACGTGCCCGCGTTCGCGCACCTGCCGATGATCCTCGACGAGCACGGCGCGAAGCTTTCGAAGCGCACCGGCGCGGCCGACGTGATGCAGTACCGCGATGCGGGTTACCTGCCGCATGCGCTGCTCAACTACCTCGTGCGCCTGGGCTGGTCGCATGGCGACCAGGAGATCTTCACGATCGCGGAAATGCAGTCGCTGTTCGACCTCGCCGACGTGAACGCCAAGGCCTCGCGCCTGGACCCGGCCAAGCTCGGCTGGCTCAACCAGCAATACCTGAAGTCGGACGACCCGGAGTCGGTTGCGAAGCACCTTGGGTGGCACCTCGAACAGTGCGGCTACGATCTCGCACGGGGACCCGCTCCCGCCGACATCGTGGTCGCCCTGCGCGAACGCGCGCAGACGCTGAAGGAAATCGCGGAGAAGTCGGCGGTGTGGTTCCGGCCGCTCACCGAATACGACGAAGCCGCCGTCGCCAAGCACCTGGTCGCGGCCGCGCGCGCGCCGCTGGAAGATGCGCGTGCGCGCCTCGCGGCCTTGCCGGAATGGAACGTCGAAGCGATTTCCGCCGCCCTGCACGCGATCCCCGACGCGCTCGGCATCGGCATGGGCAAGGTCGCGCAGCCGTTGCGCGTGGCGGTCACGGGCACCCAGGTCAGCCCGGATATCGGCTGGACGGTCTATCTTTGCGGCCGCGACCAGGCGCTAGCGCGGATCGATGCCGCACTTGCGAAGATTCCGTCTGCTAGCGGCCCGCTTGAAAGCCGGCCGGCGGGGGCATAGATCATGGCCATGGGCAAGATGCATCCCTGTACCGATCCCGGGCACCACGTCCACGACGCCGCCGGCTTCGTGGCCGCGGTCGAAGGCGCATGCCACGAACGCGGCCTGCGCCTGACCCCAATCCGCGCGCGCGTGCTCGGCCTGATCGCCGATGCCGGCCAGCCGGCCAAGGCCTACGACCTGCTCGAACAACTTCGCAACGATCGCGACGCAGGCGGCGAGGGCAGCGGCGCCGCCGCACCGCCGACGGTGTACCGCGCGCTGGATTTCCTGCTCGCGAACGGCTTCATCCACAAGCTCGAATCGGTCAACGCCTTCGTCGCCTGCCACCATCCCAACGCGAGCCAGCATTCGGTCCCGTTCCTGATCTGCGACCGCTGCCACTCCGCCACCGAGCTGGAGGACGCGGGCATCGTCGCCTCGCTGGAAGCCGCGGCCCGCGGACTCGGATTCGCGCCGCAGGCGCAAACCCTGGAAGTGCACGGGCTCTGCGCCCGCTGCAGCGCCAAGCCGCGCTGAGTTCCCCATCCGCGGGGGGCCCTGCCGAAAGTCCTGTTGACCGGCTGGGGGGAGGGTTTGTTATGTTATAACCTACTTATCGCACCCGACCACCCCCGATGCGTTTTTCCCCACTCGCGCTCTGCGTCCTGTGCTGCCTTGCCGGACCCGCCTGGGCCGGAACGCCCGACGACCACCAGCGGATCGAAGCGCTGGAAGCCCAGGTCAAGGCATTGACCGCCGAATTGCAGGCGATGAAGGCCCACCAGACCCCGGTGCCCGCGCTTGCTGCCTCTGCGACGACCCCAGCGCAGGGCGTCGAGGCCGAAGCCGACGCGCTCGCCGCCGACGCCAGCGATGTGGCTGCGGTGGCACCAGAGGCGGGCTCGGACCCGAACGCCGTCGCGGCAGTGGTGGCGCCGCCGGGCAACGCGGGAGGCAACGGCGCCAACGCCTTCAATCCGGCGATCAGCATCATCTTGAACGGCAGCTACTCGCACCATTCGCTGGATCCCTCGGCCTACGCGCGCCAGGGCTTTCCGCTGGTGGGCGAGGGCGGGCCGAGCCCGAACGGGTTCTCGCTGGGCGAAAGCGAGGTCTCGTTCGCCGCGAACATCGACGACAAGTTCTACGGCCAATTGACCGCGACGATCGAGAGCGATGACGGCGAGGACCACCTCGGCATCGAGGAGGCCTACATCGACACGACCGCGCTGCCGGATGGACTCAGCCTGCGGTTGGGCCGCTTCTATTCGAACATCGGCTACCTCAACAGCCACCACGCGCACACCGACAACTTCTTCGATCGGCCGCTGCCGTACCAGGCCTTCCTCGGCAACCAGTACGGCGATGACGGCGTGCAGCTGCGCTGGGTTGCGCCGACCTCGCTGTTCCTCGAAATCGGCGGCGAGGCGTTCCGCGGGCAGAACTATCCCAGCGGCGGCGCGCAGGACGGCGGGCTCGGCACGCGCACGCTGTTCGCGCATGTCGGCGGCGACGCGGGCACGGACAACGAATGGCTGCTCGGCATTTCGGCGCTGAAGACGCGCACTGCCGGCGGCGAGGACGGCTTCAGCGGCGACGACACGCTGTACATCGCGGACGGCACGTGGAAGTGGGCGCCGCAGGGCAACTTCAAGGACGGTGGAATCACCCTGCGCGGCGAATACATGGTCGACGACCGCGATGGCAGTTGCATCGACCCGGACGATCCGACGTTCGCTGCACCGTGGAACGGCAGTCGTCGCGGCGCCTACCTGGAAGGCGTGTATCGCTTCAACCGCACCTGGGACGTGGGTTATCGCTACGACAAGCTGTGGGGGGACGACGACTTGCCGTTCGCGGGCTTCGATCCCTGGCGCCACAGCGCGGAACTCACCTGGCGCAACAGCGAATTCAGCCTGTTCCGCCTGCAGTTGAGCCGCGACAAGCCCAATCCGGCCGACGCCGACAACGCCGTCACCGTGCAGTACCAGACCAGCCTCGGCGCCCATGGCGCGCACAAATTCTGAAGGACGAACGATGAAGCGATTCGCGATTCCCCTCATGCTCGCCGCAGCCTTCGTCGCGACGCCGGCGCAGGCCAAGCTGCGCGTGTTCGCCTGCGAACCCGAATGGGCTTCGCTGCTGCAGGAACTGGCCGGCGACAAGATCGACGTCGACGTCGCCACCACCGCACTGCAGGACGTGCACGTGGTCGAGGCCAAGCCCAGCCTGATCGCCAAGGTGCGCGCGGCCGACCTCGCGGTCTGCACCGGCGCGGAGCTGGAGATCGGTTGGCTGCCGCAGCTGATCCGCCAGTCCGGCAACACGAAGATCGCCGGCGGCCCGGGTTCGTTCTCGGCCGCGATGCAGGTCAAGCGGTTGGAAGTCCCGAGCTCGGTCGATCGCGCCAACGGCGACGTGCATCCGGAAGGCAATCCGCACGTGCAGATGGATCCGCGCCGCATCCTCGTGATCGCCAAGGCGCTGGATGCGCGTCTGGTGCAGCTCGATCCGGCCAACGCCGCGACCTACCAGTCGCGCCTCGCCGACTTCAACAACCGCTGGCTCGCGGCGATGGTGAAGTGGAAGGCCGAGGCCGCGCCGCTGAAGGGGCGCAAGGTCGTCGTCCACCACATCAGCTGGGTCTACCTGTGGGATTGGCTGGGCATCGACGAGATCGGCGCGCTCGAACCGAAGCCCGCGGTCCCGCCGACCGCCGCGCACATGGCCTCGCTGGTCGACCTCACCAAGAGCAGCAATACACTCGCGATCGTGCGTGCCGCCTACCAGGATCCCAAGCCGGCCGACTGGCTGTCCTCGCGCACCGGCGTGCCCGCGGTGACGCTGCCGTTCACCGTCGGCGGCGACGCGCAGGCGAAGGACCTGTTCGGGCTGTTCGATTCCACCATCGGCAAACTCGTGGCGCTGGGCCAATGACCCTGAACCTCGAAGGACTCGACGCCGGCATCCTCGGCCCCGCCTGCGCGGCGGGCCTGCTGGTGCTGGCCACCCACGTGCCGCTCGGCAAGCAGGTGCTCGCGCGCGGCATCATCTTCATCGACCTCGCCATCGCCCAGATCGCCGGGCTCGGCGTGATCCTCTCGCAGGCACTGGGCGTGGACGAACATGGCTTCGGCGCGCAATTCGCGGCCGCGGCCGCGGCACTGCTCGGTGCAGGCCTGCTCGCCTGGACCGACAGGCGTTGGCCGGAACGGCAGGAACCCCTGATCGGCACGCTGTTCGTGCTCGCCGCGACCGGGGGACTGCTATTGCTCGCGGACAATCCGCAGGGCGGGGAACACCTCAAGGACTTGCTGGTCGGGCAGATCCTGTGGGTGAACTACGCGCAACTGATCCCCGTGGCGCTGCTGTCGGCCGTGATCCTCGGCCTGATGTGGTGGCGGCGCGGGCGTTTCGGCGGACTCTGGTTCTACGGCCTGTTCGCGCTGGCGATCACCGCTTCGGTGCAACTCGTCGGCGTGTACCTGGTGTTCGCCAGCCTGATCGTGCCGGCGCTGGCCACCATCGGGATGCCGGGCAGGCGGGGACTGGTCGCCGCCTATGCCATCGGCGCGTTCGGCTACGTCGGAGGGCTGGTGCTGTCGGCGGTGTTCGATCTGCCCAGCGGCGCACTGATCGTGTGGACCCTCGCCGGTTTCGCGCTGCTGGCGCAGGTGGTGCCGGGTTTGCGTCGTGGCCGGGCGCCTTTGCCCGCCATGGTGCCGGAAGCGACCTGACATGGCCCGCATTCATGGGTTGGCGGGCCGATATCGTTACAATGTAACGATGAATCCGGATCCACGCCACGCATCCAAGCCGTCGAACACGCTGCTCGACCGCATCGGGGCGACCGGTTCGCTGGTTTGCGCCGCCCATTGCGCGCTGTTGCCCTTGCTGATCGCGTTGCTGCCTTCGCTCGGCATCGCCGCGTGGCTGGACGACGGCTTCGAACTGGGCTTCGTGGTGTTCGCCAGCCTGTTCGGCCTCGCCGTGCTCGCCTGGAGCTATCGCCGCCACCGCACCTTGCGCGCGCTGGCACTGCTGCTGCCGGGGCTGGCGACGCTGTGGGCGGCGATCGCGGTCCCGGCGCTGCATCATTCGCTGGTGCCGCATGCGGTGGCGATGACCTTCGGTGGCACCCTGGTCGGCCTCGCCCACCTCGCCAACCTGCGCCTCAACCACGGCCACGTGCACGACGCCTCCTGCGCGCATTGAAGCTGTTCCCCCTCCCTTGCAGGAGCGGCTCCAGCCGCGACAGCGGCAAGGGTCGGGGGCGGCCGCATGCTAGAATCCGCGCCCTCGCGCGCGTCGCGACCACCTAACACGATTCGATCCAGGAGCAGCACGATGGGCAAGGGCGACCGCAAGACGGCCAAGGGCAAGCGCTACAACTCCAGCTACGGCAACGCCCGTTCGAAGGCCGTGGCCAAGACGGCCGGCGTGGCCAAGGCGCCGGTCGCGAAGAAGGCCGCCACCAGGACCGTGGCCAAGGCCCCGGCGAAGAAGGCCGTGGCGAAGAAGGCCGCCGCGAAGGAGTAATCCTCCCGCGCCATCCTTTCGCGAAAAGCCCCGCCGATGCGGGGCTTTTTCGTTGCAGGGCGGGACCGGCGAGCCCGGTGCCGCAAGGCCCAGGCTCAGGCGATGCGCTTTCCGCCGGCGAAGACGCCGTGTGCGAGCCTGCCGCCGAGCCAGTAGCACAGTTCCGCCGGCCGGTGGACGCGCCAGTGCACGAAGTCCGCGCGCATGCCGACGCGCAGCACGCCGCGGTCGTGGAGTCCCAGCGCCTTCGCCGCATGCTGCGTCGCGCCGCGCAGCGCTTCCTCCGGCGTCAGCCTGAAATGCGTGCACGCCAGTTGCATCGCCTGCCGCAGCGACAGCAAGGGCGAGGTGCCGGGATTGCAGTCGGTCGCCAGCGCCATCGGCACGCCATGCGCGCGCAGAAGGTCGAGCGGCGGAAGCCGGGTTTCGCGCAGCACGTGGAACGCGCCCGGCAGCAGCACCGCGACCGTGCCATGCGCGGCCATCGCGCGCACGCCGTCCTCGCCGGTGTGCTCGATATGGTCCGCCGACAGGCCGTCGAATCCGGCCGCGAGCGCCGCGCCGCCGAGGTCGCTGAGCTGGTCGGCGTGCAGTTTCACCGGCAGGCCCAGCGCGCGCGCGGCTTCGAACATGCGCCGCGTCTGCGCCGGGTTGAAGCCGATGCCTTCGCAGAACGCATCGACCGCGTCGACCAGGCCTTCGGCGTGCAGCCGCGGCAACCATCCGATCGCCGCATCGATGTAGCCATCGGGATCGTGCGCGAACTCCGGCGGCAATGCATGCGCGGCGAGGTAGGTCGTGCGCACGTCGATGCCGCAACGCTCGCCGAGCCTGCGCGCGACCCGCAGCATCTTGCGTTCGTTGTCGAAGTCCAGGCCGTAGCCGGACTTGATCTCGAGCGTGGTCACGCCATCGCGGAGCAGCGCGCGGACGCGGGGCTCCGATTGCCGCCCGAGATCGCCTTCATCCGCCGCACGCACGGCCCGCACCGTCGAAAGGATGCCGCCGCCGGAACGTGCGATTTCCTCGTAGCTCGCGCCTTGCAGCCGGTGTTCGAACTCCGCCGCGCGGTCGCCGGCGAACACCGCATGGGTATGGCAGTCCACGAGTCCGGGCGTGACCAGGCCATCGGCTTCGACGACCTCGTCCGCGAGCGAAGCCGCATCGGCGGGCAAACCCGTGCGCGGGCCCACGTACGCCAGCACGCCGTCCTTCCAGCCAAGGGCGCCATCTTCGACGAGGCCGTAACCGGCATCCGCATCCAGCGTCGCCAGTTGCGCGCCGATCGCCACGCCATCGAATCGCAGGGTGCCCATGCGCGGCATTGTCGCATGCGCTTCGCACGGGGCTGGGGCAGAATGCGCGCATGTCCGCGACCGCCGCATCCGACAGCCGAATGGCTGTCCAATCCCACGACGCGCGCTGGCGCCGGCCCGGCATCGCCAACCTGCATTCGCACGCCTTTCAGCGCGCGATGGCGGGCCTGGCCGAACGCCAGGGCGATCCCGCCGATTCGTTCTGGACCTGGCGCGAGGCGATGTACCGGATCGCCGCGCGCTTCGATCCCGATTCGCTGCATGCGGTCGCGGCGCAGCTGTACGCGGAGATGCTCGAAGCCGGCTACACCCGGGTCTGCGAATTCCACTACCTGCACCACGCGCCCGACGGGCGTCCGTACGCCGATCCGGCGGCGATGGCCGACGCCCTGGTCCGCGCCGCGCGCGACACCGGCATCCGCCTGACCCTGCTGCCGGTGCTGTACATGGCCGGCGGTTTCGACGGACGCCCGCTGTCGGCGCGGCAACGGCGTTTCGGTTTCGACGTCGAAGGCTACCTGCACCTGCTCGAATCGCTGCGTGCGCGGCAAGACGACATGCTCCGCGTCGGCTGCGCGCTGCACAGCCTGCGCGCTGTGCCGGAGGCGGCGATGCGCGAGGTGCTCGCCGCATTGCCGGAACACGCGCCGGTGCACATCCACATCGCCGAACAGGTGGGGGAAGTGCAGGACTGCCTCGCCATGCGCGGCGCGCGCCCGGTCGAGTGGTTGCTGGCGAACGCGGATGTCGGCCGCGACTGGACCCTGGTCCACGCAACCCACCTCGAGGAACACGAAATCGCCGGCATCGCGCGCCGAGGCGCGGTGGTGGCGCTGTGCCCGACCACCGAGGCCAACCTCGGCGATGGCCTGTTCCCGATGCGCGATTTCATCGTCGCGAACGGCCGATGGGGCATCGGTTCGGATTCGCACATTTCGGTGTCGCCGGTCGAGGAACTGCGCTGGCTGGAATACGGCCAGCGCCTGCTCAGCCGGCATCGCAACATCGTCGCGACTCCGTCTTCGCCGAGCGTGGGCGAAAGCCTGCTGCGCGGCGTCGCCGAAAGCCGCGCCAGCAGCACGGGCTTCGACGACGGCGACGACGAATGGCTCCTGCTCGACCCCGATGCAGTGCAATTCGCCGGTGCGACCGATGCCGACATCGCCGATCGCTGGATCTTCGCCGGCAACCGGCCGCTGCTGCGCGAAGTGCGGGTCGGCGCGGACACGCCGGTCGTCGATGGCCGCCATCGCGACCGCGATGCGATCGCCGCGCGTTACCGCGAGGCGATGATCGGGCTGTTGTAGGAGCGTCGTGGAGGACGCGACGCCAGCGCCCCAGGATGTTCCTACGGATTCAATGCAGGCAGCAGCGGCGCGAGGTCGCCGTCGTTCGCGAGCGGCGCTACGCCGAGCAGGCGCGCGAGCAGCGGGTACACGTCGACGTTGTCGAACGGCGCGAGTTCGACGCCACGGCGGAAATCCGGGCCTTCGGCGACGAAGGTCGCGCGCATCGACGGCGATTCCGGCGCATAACCATGTTCGCCCTTCACCGCCTGCGCGAACGGAGGCTGCCAACGCAGCTGCAACACCCAGCCGTCGTCGGCCTGGCAGACGATCGCGGGAATGCGCGGGTTCGTGCCGTAGTGCCAGGCCGGAGGCAATTCGCCGCGTCGCCAGCACTGGAAGTGGTCGTGGCGCCCCACCAGGCGCATGGCCTCGACTTCGCGGCCTGCACGCGGCGCGACCAGCGTGATCGGGCCGGTGTCCTGGATGTCGAGCGCATCGGCCGGCGCGATGTCGTCGAGGTAGCGGATGTTGCCGCGCGCGACATCGGCCATGCCGTGGTCGGACACGACGACGAGGTCGATGCGCCGGTTCGCGGAACGCGCGGCGATGCCCGCGCGCAGTTCCGCCAGCCCCGCATCGATGTCGCGTTGCGCGGCGATCGCGTCCGGGCATTGCACGCCGCAGCGGTGCGCGGCGGCGTCGTACTGGTCGAAGTACGCGGCGACCAGGCGCGGTCGTCGCGCCGCGGGCAGGTCGAGCCAATCCAAGACATGGCGCACGCGCGCCTGCACGCCCACGGTCCGGTCGAACGTGCGCCATTGCGACGGTCGCTGGCCGTGGATTTCGGCGACCGATCCCGGCCAGAACAGCACGCCGGTACGCTGGTTCCCGCGTTCCAGCGTGGCCCACAGCGGTTCGCCCTGCGCCCACCAGCGCCCGTCGGCCGCGGCATCGCCCTTGGAAACGAATTCGCCCAGCGCAGCGTCGCGCATGATGTTGTGGACGATGCCGTGGTGGTCCGGGCGCAGGCCGGTGACCAAGGTGTAATGGTTCGGGAAGGTGAGCGTGGGGTAGGACGGATTCATCCAGCGCGCGTGCACGCCGGCGGCGGCGATGGCATCGAGCGTGGGCATCGTGCCGCTGCCGACGGTGTCGGCGCGCAATGCATCGATCGAAACCAGCACCACCGTCGCCTGCGGCGTCGGCTCGGGCGCGGTGCGCAGCCCCGCGCAACCGGCGAACAGCAGCGACAAGGCGAGGATTGTCGAAATCTGGCGGGTTCGCATGCGCATTCCCCATGGTAGCCGCAGGGCATGACCTTCGGCGGATGCCGCGCTCGGGCTGCGCGGCGACGCTGCCGCGAATTCCACGCAAGGGAATGCCCATGCGATTCGATCGCGCGTTGTTGGCCGCCGCCGTCCTCGCCGCGTCGCCGTTGGCGCAATCGGCCACGCCGCCGTCACCGAAGCTGTCCGCCGCGGAATGCGAGGTGTGGTCGCGCGAACTCGGCTTCGCGCGCTCGGTGGCCGAACACGATGCGTCGGCATTCGCCGGCTTCATCGCCGAAGGCGCGGTGTTCGGCGCGAAGCGACCGCAAGCGCGGCGCGGGCGCGATGCGGTGGTCGCGGCCTGGGCCGGTCTCGTCGCCGGCAAGGAACTGCGCCTGTCCTGGTACCCGGCCATGGTCGCGATCGGCGGCGAAGCCGACATCGCCTATTCCAGCGGCCCGGCGTTGTACGAAGACCTCGCACCGGACACGAAGCAGCGCTTCCTCATCGGCGGTTTCCAGTCGATCTGGCATCGCGAGGGCGATGGCACGTGGCGGGTGCTGTTCGACGACGGGATCGAGCCCAGGCCGGCCAGCGATGCCGAAGTCGAGGCGTTCAGGAACGGCCGCCAGCAGGCCTGCCCGCGAGCCTGACATCGCCCTAAACGCGGCCGACCACGATCGGCGCCGCGTGCCGCAAAAGGGGTATAACAGGGCGCAACCCCGGACCCGGAGGTGCCCCATGAAACGTCTTCTCCTCGCCAGCCTGCTCGCCGGCGCCGCCTTCGCCGCGTCGGCCCAGTCGGTCGGCACCAGCGTCCAGCCCACCGTGCAGGACGAACTCCATTCCGATGTCGCCACCCGCGACGTGCGCGACCACAACTGCCTGCGCGAAACCGGTTCGCTGATCGCCACCGCGCAGAACAGGCGCGCGCTGCGCCAGGCGCGCGCGAAAGGCGACAAGACCGTCGAGGTGAAATGCGCGGCCTACGGTCGCGCCTACACCCAGGACGACATCCGCCGCACCGGTGCGGTCGATATCGCCGACGCCCTGCGCAACCTCGATCCCGCGGCGCACTGACCGCCGTTCGCGGCCTCAGCCGAACAGGTCGCCCGTGCGCGGTGCGACCTCGGCTGGGGCCAGCGCGCCTTCCAGCCGCAGCAACGCGGCTTTCACCGGCAAACCGCCGCCGAATCCGGTCAGTCCGCCGTCCGCGCCGATGACGCGATGGCAGGGCAGGAGGATCGGCAGCGGATTCCTCCCGTTCGCGGCACCGACCGCGCGCACCGCGTCCGGCGCGCCGATGGCCTGCGCCTGCTCGGCGTAACTGCGCGTTTCGCCGTAGGGGATCGCGGCCAGCGCCAGCCAGGCCTTGAGCTGGAACGCGGTGCCGACCGGGCGCAGGGGCAGGTCGAACGCGCGGCGTTCGCCTTCGAAGTATTCCCGCAGTTGCCGCCGCGCTTCGGCGAGGCGCCCGGGCGAATGCAGCCACGCGCTGCGGCCATGCACCTCGTGGCGGTTGCTGGCGAACAGCACGTGGCGCAGGCCCTCGACGTCGGTGGCGACGGTGAGCGGGCCGATCGGCGTGTCGAACAGGTCGTACCACAT
>JADMIO011222228.1_pt1 | contig 16347 bp, 15 predicted proteins | sample 8958161 | NCBI WGS metagenome assembly JADMIO01 (sample SAMN16585339, study PRJNA669376) | soil metagenome | isolation source: Crop rotation soil | place: USA: Cullars Rotation, Alabama | collected 2011
GGGTATGGGCATTCTGCCGGCGCCGTCCAGCCTTCCCGCCGGCGCGGGCGGTTGGGTCGGGATCGCGGCGGCAAGCATGGCCTCGCATGCGGCGCAGAGTTTTGGCGCACCTTCCCTATCCTGGGTGCTGCCGCTGGTGTTGCTGCTGGTCGGTCTGCCGCTGGCGTTCCTCGCCACCGGACTGCGCATTGTTCCGATTGCGCGCGGCCTGTGGAACTTGCCGGCCGGGATGCTGTGGCTGGGGAGCATGCTCAGCATTTCCAACTTCCGCAAAGCCATGCCGAAGGTGACGTCCAGGACCTCAAGAGTGGCGAAAGAACCGAGGTTCGACGAAGACGACGATCATTACGATTACCAGGAAGACAGCGACGACGAGGGTTATCACCTGGAAGAAGCGCCTTTGTCCGTCGCCGACGCGCGCCTGGCGGAACGGCGCGAAACCCGGGTCAAGCGTGAGGAAGCGCGCAAGGTCGCCCCCGCCCTGAAGCGCAGCCACGCCACCCTCAATCTGGCGGCAGGTGAGTATCAATTGCCGGCGCTGGAGCTGTTGGCCGAACCCATCACCATCAAAGACACGCAGCGCCTGACCGATGACGCGCTGGAAGAAAATGCCCGGATGCTGGAAGCGGTGCTGGCCGATTTCGGCGTCAAGGGCCGCATCACCGCGGTGCGCCCCGGCCCCGTGGTGACCCTGTATGAATTCGAGCCCGCGGCGGGGGTGAAATCCAGCCGGGTGATCTCGCTCTCCGATGACGTGGCCCGCTCCATGTCGGCGGTGGCGGCGCGTATCGCGGTCATCTCAGGCCGCAATGTCATCGGCATTGAGCTGCCCAATCAGGTGCGTGAGACCGTGTTCCTGCGCGAAATGATCGCCAGCGCCGATTATGAAAAAGCACGCGCGCCCCTGACCTTGGTGCTGGGAAAGACCATCGGCGGCGAGCCGGTGATGGCGGACCTGGCCAAAATGCCCCATTTGCTGGTGGCAGGCACCACCGGTTCCGGCAAATCGGTCGGCCTCAATACGATGATTTTATCCCTGCTCTATCGCATGGCGCCGGAGCAATGCCGGTTGATCATGATCGATCCCAAGATGCTGGAATTGTCGGTCTATGACGGCATTCCCCATCTCTTGGCCCCGGTGGTGACCGATCCGCGCAAAGCGGTGGTGGCCCTGAAATGGGCGGTGCGGGAAATGGAAGAGCGTTACCGCAAAATGTCCAAAATGGGCGTACGCGGCGTGGAAGCCTTCAACGATCGCGTCCGCAAGGCCAAGGACAAGGGCGAAACCCTGAAGCGCACGGTGCAGACCGGCTTTGACCGCGAAACCGGCAAGCCCATCTATGAGGATGAGAATCTCGAATTCGAGCCCATGCCCTATATCGTGGTGGTGGTGGACGAAGTCGCCGACCTGATGATGATCTCCGGCAAGGAAATTGAAGGGGCGGTGCAGCGCCTGGCCCAGATGGCGCGGGCCGCCGGCATCCATCTGATCGCCGCCACCCAGCGTCCTTCGGTGGATGTGATCACCGGCACCATCAAAGCCAATTTCCCCACCCGCATTTCCTTCCAGGTCACCAGCAAGATCGACAGCCGCACCATTCTGGGCGAGCAGGGCGCCGAGCAGCTGCTGGGCCAGGGCGACATGCTGTATATGGCGGCCGGCGGGCGCATCCGCCGGGTGCATGGACCTTTTGTCTCCGACCATGAGGTCGAGGATGTGGTCCGATTCCTCAAGACCCAAGGCGTCCCGGAATATCTGGACGCGGTCACCGAAGAAACCGACGAAGAAAGCGAAGATCCTTACGCTGCGATGATGGCCGGCAATGGCGAGTCCGGCGATGACCTCTACGACAAGGCGCTGGCCGTGGTGGCGCAAGGCTTCCACCTCCTATATCCAGCGCCGGCTGGGCATCGGCTATAACCGGGCCGCCACCCTGATTGAACGCATGGAACAGGAAGGCGTGATTTCAGGACCCAATCACAAGGGCTTCCGGGAAGTGCTGCTGCCGGATCACGATAGATAAGGCGCGCTTTCGCGCGCGGGCGGTAGTTCGTATCGCCAAAATCGGCTAAAACTCCCGTGCTGCCCGTGCGGGAGTTTTTTCATGTCCTATATCCAGGAATCCCTGGGCGATGGCGAGACCCTCATTGCCGAAGCGCATTTTCCCTGGACCTATAGCACCCTGGCCTGGGCGGCGCTGATCTTGCTGGGGATTTTCCTGATCGGGATCATCATCTTCATTGTGATGATGCTGAGAAAATGGAGCACCGAAATCGGGATCACCAGCCACCGCTTTGTGGAAAAGAGAGGCTTGATTGCCCGCCACACCAACGAGATTTCCCTGCCCAATATCGAAGGGGTGAAAGTCAATCAGGGGGTGATGGGCCGTATCTTCGACTATGGCACGGTCAGGATTGAAGGTACTGGCGTGGACGCGGTGACGACGCCCAATATCGCCGATCCGGTTGGTTTTGTGCGGGCGATCCAAACCGCCAAGGAACACGCCGCAAGGCTCTAGCCGGCGGCGGCGAACTCCAGGGCATCGGCACGGGCGCGGGGGAAGGTCACGAACACCCGTGTGCCCTGATCGCGGGCGCTTTCAAACCGCATCAAGCCGCCATGCAATTCGACAAAGGCGCGGGTCAGCGGCAGACCCAACCCGGTCCCTTCATATTTGCGTTCCAGGCGATTATCGACCTGGCCAAAGGGTTGCATCGCCACGTCCAAGTCTTGCGGGCTCATGCCGATGCCATTGTCGCCCACTGTGACGGTAACACCGTCCGGCGTCAGCTTTGCATCCAGCCAGACCTTGCCCCCGCTGGGCGTGAACTTCATGGCATTGGACAGAAGATTGAGGAAGATCTGACGCAGCTTGGCGGGATCGCCTTTCAACGGCAGCGCCTGGTCGAGGCCGGAGACCTCAAATTCAAGGCCCGCGGCAGCGATCTGCTCCTTCACCATGGTGACGCAGTCCTTCAGCACCTCGCCTATATCGGAGGACCGTATATCCAGCATCATCTTGCCGCTCTCGCTTTTTGCGAGGTCGAGCACAGAATTGATCACATCCAGCAAATGCCGGCCGCTGCGCAGGATGTCGCCGGAATAATCCAGATAACGATCATTGCCGATGGCGCCGAACAATTGGCCGTGAATGATTTCCGAAAAGCCGATAATGGCGTTCAACGGCGTGCGCAGCTCATGGCTCATATTGGCCAGGAAGCGCGTCTTGGCGGCGTTGGCGGCTTCGGCTTCGCGGGTGGCCCGGCGCAAGCTCTCTTCGCGTTCCTTCACCAGGGTGAAGTCGGAGAGCAGCATGATCGAACCGCCATCGCTGGTGGCACTGGCGGTGATGCGCACCCAATGACCATTGGCCAATTCCAATTCGGCATGGCCGGTAAGATCGGCCCCGCCCGGTTGATTGGGCGTCACCGCAAGCTGGGTCTGGATCAGGCGCAGCGCATCCGCAAAAGGGGCGCCGCTGACCAGCGAACCGGCGATTGCCGGAAAAAAATCACGCAGCGAGGAATTGGCCAGCACAATGCGGCCATCAGGCGAAACCAGGATAACGCCTTCGCGCGACGTCTCCAGCGCGTCCGCCAGGCGGTTTTCGGCCGACAGGCGCAACTGGGTCTCCCGCGACATCATTTCGCGGATGGAATCCTGCATCACCGTCATGGATTTCAGCAGGGCGCCGGTTTCGTCATTGCCGCCGGACGGAATCTCGGTTTGCAGCTGGCCCTGGGCAATGCGGTCGGCGACCTGGGCGGCATCGGCCAGGGGGCGGATAATGCGCCGGCGCAGGAACAGGGTGATGGCGGCGGCAAGCAACAAGGCCAGCACCGTGGCGCCGATGGTGGCATAGCGGTAGCTGGTGACATTGGTCACGGTTTCGCGGCGGCTGACAAAGCTATGGTCGGTGTTCAACTCCACCAGCAGGTCGAATTTGTCGTCGATCTGCGTGTCCAGCTTGGCCAAAGCGGCAAGATCGCCGCGGGCGCGGGTATCGCGCCATTGCGTTACCAGAGCCCGAATCTGGCGGATCAGAAGTTTTTCGTCGGCATTGAAGGACCGCTGCTCGGCGATGGTGAGATCGTCATTGAAGGTGACGACGGTTTCGTCGATTTCGGTGGTGATTTTTTTCTGTTCGTCCGGCGTGGCGTGTTCGAACAGAAGTTCGTCCATCTGCAGGTCGGTGAAATCGGTCTGGGCGGCACGGGCGAAATTGATCGCCATCAAAGGGCCGTCGAAAGTGGTGACGGCCATGTTGCCGGCGGCGGAGAGAATGAAATAGCCCGCCGCGCCCAGGATCGCGATGATCGCGCTCATGGCGATAAAGGCGCCGAAGATTCGCGCCCCGATGGAATAGCCTTTTGCCGACATCCGTTCCGATGCGCCTAACGCATTGAACAATATGAACGGATTAGGTTGAGGAGCGCTTAAAAGCCGCTGTTCGCGCGGCTACTACCGAAAGCTTAACGGACGTGCACGACCAGCCGCATCTTGGGGTGAATGTGGCAATGGACTTCGAAGGTGCCCGCTTGCGTAAAGCTTTCGGTAAGATTTTCACCCGGGTTCTTCTCTTCGGAATCGAACAGGCCGAGGACGAAGATCTGATGGATGAACTCGTCATTGTTGGTGAAGGTGAGCTGTTCGCCCCGGTTGATGGTGACTTCCGTGGGGCGAAAGGCCCGGTCCTTCTGGACAATGGTATGGGCGGCATCGGCGGCCCAGCCGGCGGAAGCCCAGGCGCCGGCGGCAATCAGGGCGGATGCGGTCAGGAATTTTTTCATCGCGTTACCACCTCATGTTGATACGGCGCCAGACGCGCCAGGAACCGGTTCTGCACCGCGAACGGAATGGAACAAGAGCTCATCGCAGCCTGAAGATCTTCGACCAAGGCGTTGAAATTGGCGTTGGTGAGATGCAAGCCCTTATGCGTGGCCACCATATTGTGGCCGGTATAGGTGCAGGGGCCGCCCGCCAACACACAGAACTGGTCTTTCAGTTCGGCGCGGACGCGCTCCATATTCGACTCGTCGAAAATCGCCTTGATTCGGTCATCGGCGAGATAATTGTCCACCGAGGTTTCGACCAACCGGTCGATGCCGGCCTTGCCGCCCATATCGGTGAACAACGTGTCGTCATCAGCCAAGACCGGCGTGGCGGTTGCCACCAGCGCCGCCAGGGCGAACACGATCGGGATCATGCGCATCATAGGCCTGCCTGCAGCGAGAGATAGACGCCACTTTGATGGTTGTGGAGCACGATATTGCCCAGATCGAGATAGGCCGCCGTCACCGACAAATTCTTGTTGGGAAACCAGGCCGCGAAGACGTCAAAGGCCTGGTCTTCCTTGGCGACGTTGAGATTGTTGGGCTTGGTGCGGAATTCACCGCCCAACGCGAATTTGCGGCTGATCAGATAAGCAGCAGAGCCTTCGAACTGGGTCGAATAATTGCCGTTGTGATCGCCACCGAAACCCAGAATGCCGAACTGGTTGGCCTTGGTTTCGCGCAAGGTGGCATTGACCAGCAGGCTTTGCGCCAAGAACAGCTTGGTGGCGGCGAGATAAAAATCCGTGCCTACGGAATTTTTTCCGCCAACCGCCGCGATCACCGCGCCACGGTCATTTTCCTTGTGCTGCAATCCCACCGCGATTTGCGGCAGCCAGCTATCCTGGTCGTAGACGGCATCGCCGATCAGCTTCAGCTTGGCGCCAAAGATATTCTGATGAAACTTGAAGCCTTGCCCCAGCCCCAGCGCGGCGCCGGTGCTTTCGCTGTCGAATTCCTGCCAGGCATAAGACAGTTCCAGCCGGTCGAGCAGGCCGATGGCGATGCCCGGTGAGATCAGCTGATAGTCGGGAAGGCCGATATAGGTGACATGCGCATTGACGCCGACGCCATCGCGCGTGCCATAGCCGCTGATCAAGGCCCAGGCCGCCAGCCCGCCGCCGCCTTCACCTTCCACGGCGCTGACGCCGCCGGTCGCCAAGAGTTTGCCTTGGTCGAAATTGGCCAGCTTGGGCATGATGTCGTCGGCCCGGCTTTCGGTTGGTCCAAAAGCCGATAGGGCGAGCACACAGGCCAGGCTAAAAAAGGATCGCATTCCCGGCCTTTCCGCCGATGGAAAGGATCACGCTAGGCCAAGCCGCTTAAGACCCGGTAACCAACCGGCGAGTTGGAACTTCTATAGAATTCAAAGGGATGCTTCGGGGTGGACAGGCGGAGGCCAACAGCCTATATCCGCGGTCCTTTTGTGACGCGGGGTGGAGCAGTTGCCGCGAAGCTTGGCGAACGAAGTGAGCCTTAGCTGCAGCGGCACCCCCGCGAAGGCGGGGGCCCAGGAGTAAGGTACGATAAAATACCATGACGCGGGGTGGAGCAGTCCGGTAGCTCGTCAGGCTCATAACCTGAAGGTCGCAAGTTCAAATCTTGCCCCCGCAACCATTAAAATAGGGCCGGTTCCACCGAACCGGCCCTATTTTAATGCCTCCGCGGCAACGGCTTAAAAAACATCTTGAGGCGCGCCCAGCGCCGAAAGACCATTGCAGCCTCAAAACCCGCATATCCCCGGCTTTTTTTGACCGCCAACGGTGATTGCCGCCCCCTGCCCGCCTCGCTATAAACCCCGCCTTCGCGGCGGGCATTTCCGCCGATTCGCGCGTAGGGAGTGTGCATGGGAATTCAGCTCCCGGCCGACTACCGGCCGTTGGAATCCGAGCCTTTCATGAATGAACGCCAGCGGGAGTATTTCCGGCGCAAGCTCAACAACTGGAAAGAAGAGATTCTCAAGGAAAGCCGCGAAACCATCCAGAATCTGCAGGCCGAAACCGTGCCCCATGCCGACTTGGCCGACCGCGCCTCGACGGAGGCCGAGCGCCAATTGGAACTGCGCACCCGCGACCGCCAGCGCAAGCTGATCGCCAAGATCGATGCCGCCCTGCGCCGGATCGAAGATGGCTCTTATGGTTTCTGCGAAGAGACCGGCGAGCCCATTTCTTTGAAGCGGCTTGATGCCCGGCCCATCGCCACCTTGTCGATCGAAGCGCAAGAGCGGCATGAGCGCAGAGAAAAAGTCTATCGCGACGACTAGGCCGTTTTATTTCGGCTTCCAGGTGCCTTTGCCGCCATCAATCTTGGCCCAAGCCTGCTGACGCGTTTTGGCCGGCCGCCGTTTGGGCTGACCCGGCGCCCGTTGCGGCGGTTTCAGATTGGGAACTTCGTTCTTGGAACTGTTCGACTGATCGTCGCCAGACATTTCGCACACCTCTGTGTGCAAAGTGGCGAAACACGCCTGACTGACGCCCCAACGGGGCATTCATCCGAGGTTCAGAATTGCGGCGAGGCGCGTCTTACCAGGGCATGATGATGTCGAACAGCTGCGAACCATAACGCGGCTGCTGGACATCGCTCATGGTGCCGGCACCGCCATAGGAGACGCGGGCTTCGGCGATCTGGGCCAGGTCCACCGTATTGGCGGCGGTAATATCTTCAACGCGGACGATGCCGGAGATGGCGAGGTCACGCATCTCATTGTTCACCCGCACCTGCTGATGACCGGAGATCACCATATTGCCGTTGGGCAGGACCTGGGCGATCAGGGCCGCCATGGTCATGTTGATGTCTTCCTTCCGGTCGATTGAACCGGCGCCGACATTGGAATTGTCGGAGCCCATCTTCACCAGGCCGCCGGAATTGGGCAGCGCATTCTCCAGGCCAAAGAAGTTGCTGAGATTGGCGTCGTCAGAATTGGTGCGGCTGCGCGAGGTGGTGTTCGACAATTTGGCGGCATCGGCGACCGTGATATTCACCGTGATCACATCGCCGACATGGGTGGCGCGGGGATCATGGAAAAAGCTTTTGGCGCCGGGCTGCCACAGCGAATTGCCGGCATGGGTGATCGGCGGCGGCGTCGGGATGGCGGCCACGATCTGGGTTTCGGCGGGATTGCCCACCGGCGCCAGTTTCGGCGCCTGGCCGATATTCTCGATGCGGTCCAGGGCGGAGCAGCCGGCCAAGGCGCTTCCCAGCAGGGCAGCGGCGGCGATCTTGAGCAAAGACTGAGACATGAAAAATCCTATCGGCGGGCAGTGGTCTGGTTGAGGGGACCGGCAGGGCCGGTGGCGCGCACCGTGCCGGTGCCGGTGATGACGGCATTGACCATGCGGTAGGAGGCCGGATTCTGGACGACCACCGTGTCGCCCACCCCGCCTTCACTCATGGCGCGGCCCATGGCGGTCAGGGACACACCGGGGGCGTCGAAGGTCATGGTGACGGTCTGGCCTTTGGTCACCACCACCGGGCGGCGCACATCGGACATGGAAATAATTTCACCGGCGCGAAGCGGACGGCGGGCTTCCATGCCGCGGACCGCGTTCAGACTGGTAATTACGGTGCCGGTCAGGGCAGGCGTGGCGGCCGTGCCGATCGTGAGATCGGCATCGCCGATCACTTCGCCGCGGGCGATGTCGCGGATGGTGGTCACCACTTTCAAACCGTCTGCCGAAACCGGGGTGGCGATCAGGGCGAAAAGGAGTGGAAGAAGCTTGCGGATCATGGGTTAGCCCTGCGCCATCTGTGAGGTTTGCTGCATCATCTGGTCGGCGGCGTTGATCACCTTGGAGTTCATCTCATAGGCGCGCTGGGCCGTGATCAGATTGGTGATCTCGTTGACCGAATTGACGTTGGACGTTTCCAGATAGCCTTGCTGGATGGTGCCATAGCCGGGCGAGCCGGGAACGCCGGCTTGGGGGGCGCCGGAAGCGTTGGTCTGCAGCAGCAGATTGTCGCCCACCGCATTCAAACCCGCTTCATTCGGGAAAACATTCAGTTCAAGCTGGCCCACCGTCTGGGGCGTGGAATTGCCCGCCACAAGGGCGCTGACCTGGCCCAAGGCGTCGATGCTGACATTGATGGTATTGGCCGGAATGGCGATGCCGGGCTGAACGATCAGGCCATCCTGATTGACCAGCTGGCCCTGGGGCGAAAGGCCGAAATTGCCGGCACGGGTGAAAGCATCGGTGCCGTCAGCCATCTGGATGCGGAAATAACCCGAACCCTTGATCGCCACATCGTAAGGATTGCCGGTATTGGACAGATCGCCCTGGGTGGTGACGCGGTAGGTGGCCGCGGTCTTGACGCCGGCGCCCAACTGAATGCCGCTGGGAGCATAAGTGCCCTGGTCGGAGGTCTGTGAGCCGGGAGTCTGGATATTCTGGTAGAGCAGGTCGGAAAACTCCGCCCGCTGTTCCTTGAAACCGGTGGTGTTCATGTTCGCCAGATTGTTGGCGATCACTTCGACATTGGTCTGCTGGGCCAGCATGCCGGTGGCGGCGATGGACATAGCGCGCATGGATCAGGTCTCCTAACTGGGCATCTGGCCAAGCTGATTGATCGCCTTGCGCGACAAATCTTCCTGGCTTTGAGTCAAGGTGGCGGTCGCTTGATAGGCGCGCATCACTTCCAGCATATGGCTGATTTCCAGCACCGGCTGGACGTTGGAGGATTCCAGCGCGCCCTGGCGGATGGCGGTCTCGGTCGTCACCGTGGGCGCCTGGGTGGTGGTGTAAAGATTGGCGCCCTCTTTGGTCAGATTATAATCGTCGGCGAAATCCACGATCTGCAATTTGCCGATGGGGTTGGATGTGCCGTTGACCGTGCTGGAGAGGGTGCCGTCCTTGCTGATCTGCACATTGCTGTCATTGGGCGTGATGGTGAGAGAACCGCCATCGCCCTGCAGGGCATAGCCCTGTTCGGTGACGATCTGGCCGTCGGCGTTCAGTGTGAAATGCCCGTCCCGGGTATAGCGCACGCCCTGCGGCGTCTGCACCGTGAAGAAGCCTTTGCCGTTAAGCGCCAGGTCATAGGTGGCTCCGGTATCCTGGATGGTGCCTTGGGAAAGGTCACGGTCGGTGCCGGCATCGCGCACAAAACTGATTGTCTGCATGCCGGTCTGGCCCTCGGACGGGATGACCTGCTGCACATATTCTTCGAATTTCGCGGTATCGCGCTTGTAACCGGCGGTGGAAACGTTCGCCAGATTGTTGGCGATCACGTCCATCGAGCGATAGGCAGCAAGCTGCTGCGAAAGACTAACAAGAAGTGAATTATCCATGGCCTTAGCGAATCCTTTCTGGTCCGCACACCGGAGAACTGCATCGCTTGTGCCAGCGAGTAAGGCCCAGTTTACAAGGCTTTTTCGCATCCCTGTGGCGCGGTGGGGAAAAACTTGCCGGGCCAAAGCCGCGCGCACCGGCAATTTCAACCGCTCCTTAACCACGTTTGCTTAGCGTGGCTTTCGAAGATTTCCGGAAAGCCCGTCATGGCGACCAAAGAAAAAGCTCCCGAGGCCGAAGAAGGCGAAGCCGCTCCCGAAGGCGGCGAAGCCGCGCCGAAGAAAGGCCTTCTGGGCAAGCTGCTGAATAAGAAAGTCTTGATGATCGCCGTGCCGGCGCTGGTTGTGCTGCTGGCGGGCGGCGGCGCGGGCACCTACTTCTTTGTGATCAAGCCGCACGCCGAGGCCAAGGAGAAGCTGGCCAAGAATAAAGAGCCGGAAATCCCACTCACCCCGCCGGAAGTGGCGTTCAGTGATGTGCCGGACATCCTGGTAAATATCCAAAGCAATGACGGCACGCCGGCCTATCTGAAACTTTCCCTGTCGCTGGAAATGGACAATGAACTGGCCAAGACCGGCATGACGGCCCTGATGCCGCGCATGGTCGATCAGTTTCAGGCTTATTTGCGCGGGCTGCGCCTGGACGATCTGAAAGGATCGGAAGGCGTGGTGCGCCTGAAGGAAGAATTGCTGCGCCGGGCCGATGTCGCCGCCGCTCCTTATAAGGTGCGCGACGTGCTGCTCAAGCAAATGATCATTCAGTAAAGGCAAAGAGATGGCTGACGAAACACCCCCCACCGAAGCCGTCGCCGCCGAGGCTGCACCTGCGGCCGCCGATGCCGCACCGGGTTCCGAACGTATTTTGAATCAGGACGAAATCGATTCCCTGTTGGGATTCGATGTTGGCGCCGACCAGGCCCAGGACAAGTCGGGCGTCCGCGCCATCATCAATTCGGCGCTGGTGTCTTATGAACGCCTGCCGATGCTGGAAATCGTGTTCGACCGGCTGGTGCGCCTGATGACCACATCCTTGCGCAACTTCACCAGCGACAATGTCGAAGTCAGCCTGGATTCCATCACCTCAATCCGCTTCGGGGATTATCTCAACTCCATTCCCCTGCCCGCCATTCTGGCGGTGTTCCGCGCCGAAGAGCTCGACAATTACGGGCTTTTCACCGTCGATTCCAACCTGATCTATTCCATTGTCGATGTGCTGTTGGGCGGCCGGCGCGGCTCTTCCGCCATGCGCATCGAGGGCCGTCCCTACACCACCATCGAGCGCACCCTGGTGCAGCGCATGGTGGAAGTGATCCTGCAGGACATGTGCTCGGCGTTCGAGCCGCTGGCACCGGTGACCTTCGGCCTGGACCGCCTGGAAACCAATCCGCGGTTTGCCGCCATCGCCCGGCCCGCCAATGCCGCCATCCTGGTCAAGCTGCGTATCGACATGGAAGACCGCGGCGGGCGTACGGAATTGCTGTTGCCCTATGCCACGCTGGAGCCGATCCGCAAGCTGCTGTTGCAGCAATTCATGGGCGAAAAATTCGGCCGCGACTCCATTTGGGAAAGCCATCTGGCGACGGAGCTGTGGTCCACCAAGGTGGATATCGAAGCCATTCTTGACGAACAGACCATGCCGCTGAACCAGATCATGAATCTGCAAGTCGGCCAGACGGTGATGCTGAATGCCACCCCGGATTCGCGCATCGAAATGCGCTGCCGCGGCGTGCCGCTTCTGACGGGACGAATGGGCCGGGTCGGCTCCTCCGTCGCGGTACGGGTGGACGCGGCCGTTGAACGCACCGATGCTTCCAAAGCGCTTTAACAGAGAGTTTTGATCATGAGCCTGACCTTGTTTGTAGAGATCGCGCTGGAAGTCCTGTTGGCGGCCACGCTGTGCTATTGCATTGTGCTGGAGCGCCGCTTGGCGGCGGTGCGCAAAGGCCAGGAAGGCCTGACGCGCCATATCGGCGAACTCAATATGGCGATTGCCGGGGCCGGCGCCTCGCTGCGGGCGCTGAAATCCGCCGCCGGTGAAGCGGCCCAGACTCTGGACGAACGTTTGAAGCGCGCCCGTCTGCATATCGATGAATTGTCGGTGCTCACCACCTCGGGCGAGCGCATCGCGGCACGCATGGAAGGTGCCACCGCCACCACCAATTCACGCCGTGAATCCAATGCCGAATTGCCGTCGTCCAGCATCATGGGCCGGCTTGACGCCGTGCGGGCGATGCCATGAGCGGCTTCAAAAGCAAATCGCGTTTCCTGCGCCTGCTGCCCGGTGTGATGCTGGTGTGCGGCGGCCTGATGGTGCTGAAAGCCTCCGGCATTGTGCATGACGCCCTGGCGGAAGAAGGTCAGCCGGCTGCCGCCGATGCCATGGCGCCGGCGCCCAAGCCGGTCCATCCGGATTTCGCCGGCGGCGATACCCAGGCCAGCAGCGCTGCCGCCGTGGACGTGCTGACCAGCCTGTCCAAGCGCCGCGCCGCCTTGGATGCGCGCGAAGCCGAAGTGCAGACGGAATCGAATGTGCTGGCCGCCACCGAAAGCCGGGTGGACGCCAAGATCGCGCAACTCAAGACGTTGCAATCCCAGATCGCCGCCTTGCTGGTGCAGCGCGATGCCGAACAACAAAAACAGATCGCCGTGCTGGTGAAGACCTATGGTCCCGACGGTATGAAGGCCCAAAATGCCGCCGCCATCTTCAACACCCTGCCCGATGATGTCCTGATCCCGGTGGCGCAAGGCATGAAGCCGGCCGATCTGGGCGCCATCCTGTCCAAGATGAGCCCGGAATCAGCCCAAAAGCTCACTCTGAAACTGGCCAGCAAGCTGGCTCTGCCGGATACTGCGGCTTCCTTGGCCTCTGCCCCGGCGGCCCCAACCGCTGTGGCTGCGCCGGCCACCCCGGCGGCGGCTCCGGCCCCCGCAACGGCGGCCAAAACGGCCGCTCCGGCCCCTCAGCCGGCCCAAACCCAGGCGGCAGCCCCGCCTGCGGCTAAGCCCAAGAGCTAGGCCGATTATCTCGGTTTACCAAGGGTTAACGCCGGCTTCCCCATAATCAAAGTATTCAAGGGGATTTGCCTGGTGACTCTGCGGCACAGCATCGGCTTGATCGGGGCGGCATTGCTGTTCGCCTCAGTCGCCATATGGCCTGCCCATGCCGCCGACCAGGTCAGCGCTTCCAGCCAGAATGGCTATAGCCGCCTCAGCTTCACTTTCAGTCCCGCAGGGCATGTCACCGCCGCCAATAATGGCAGCGTTCTCACGCTGAGCTTCGATCGCAAGACCACGTTGGACCCGCAAGCTGTCGCCAAACTGATGGGCGCCGCAGTCACCAGCGCCCGCGCCGATGCCGATGGCAAGACTTTCCGCTTTGCGCTCAACGCGCCCTTCAAACTGCACCAGAGCGCACAAGACAATCGCGCCGTGGTGGACCTGGCGCCAGCCGATTTCACCGGCGCCATGCCCGACCTGCCGCCCATTGTCGTGCCTGCGCCCAAACCCATCGATGTGAATGCCCTGCCGGTGCTGGCGTTGCGCTCGGGTGCTTATGCCAACTTCACCCGCCTGGTGTTCGATTGGAACAAGGATGTCGCCTATCAAGTCTTTCCCGGCGCGGGAAAGATGACCATCCGTTTCCAGCAGCCGACTCGCGTTGATCTGTCCGCGCTGGCGCGCTTCCAGCCGCCCTGGGTGAAGAACGCCAGCTGGCGTCTGGATGGCGGCAATACGGTGGTGGAATTCGAGACCGATTCCGACTCCGGCTATCATGATTTCAAGGACGGCACCCATATCGTGCTGGACATTCTGGCGCCCAAGACCGATGCCGCCGCCTATACCCCGCCCGGCACTGCCAAGCCGGTGGTCAGCAAATTCGATCCCGCCGCGGCGAAAGCCGGGGTCACCCCCGCACAGGCGGCTGCGATTGCCGACACCGCCAAGCAACTTCAGGCTCCCACCAAAACCGCGGACGCCAAAGCGGTCGATACCAAAATCGGCGACAGCAAGGCGGCGGAAACCAAGCCGGCGGACGCCAAAGTTGCGGATGCCAAAGCATTGAGCGGCAAAACCGCAACCGCGCCGCCGCAACAGTTGGTCAAGCCGGAGGCCAAAACTGCGGACGCTGCGGAGGTCAAGACGGCGGCTGCCGCACCGGTCGCCGCGCCGGCGCCGGAAACTCAGGTGGCCGAGAGCCAGGTCAAGGGCGATTCCGCGGTTTTGAATTTCAAAGGCGCCAACAATCATCCCGCCGCGGTATTTGTGCGCGGCCTGACGGCCTGGATTGTGCTGGAGGATGCCGCCAATCTGGATGCGGCAACCTTGAAATCCACCTTGGGGGCTTTCGCCACCGGCATCGAAGCCTCTTCAAGCCCCGGCGTTTCGATCCTGCGCATCACCTTGAAACAGCCCGCCCCCATCAGCGCGTTCGATAATGGTCCCGATTTGAAAGTGGTGATCGGCGGCAAAAGCGCGGCCCCACCCACCGCGATCGGCTTTGCCCGCGATCAGAATGATCCGGCCCACGCCGCCCTGACCACCTTCCTGCCCCGGGCCGACAAGAGCTTCGCCCTCACGGACCCGGTTACCGGCGATGTCCTCACCATCGTTCCAGGCGGCGCCGGTTATGGCGTCAATGGAACGCGCACCTATGCCGAATTCGCCGCCTTGACCAGCGCCTGCGGGCTGGTGATCACGCCCTATACCGACGATCTGGTGGTTTCGGTGGCGGGCACGCGGGTGCGGATCGGCCGCCCCGGCGGGCTATCCCTGACCACCGCCAGCGCCACCATCAGCGACACCCCGCAAGCCATGGCGCAAGCTGCCAGCGAGCCCAGCTTTCTGGATTTCGCCAATTGGGGCCGGCTGACCGGCGGCTCGTTCCTGGCTACCGAGCGGCGGCTTGAGCAGGATGTGGCGCGGCTTTCCGGCGCCAATGCCAATCACGCCCGGCTGACCTTGGCGCGATTCTATCTTGCCAACCATTACGCGTCCGAAGCTTTGGGATTGATCCGTATCATGCAGGCCCAGGATCCGGCGCTGCAAGGCGATACCCAATTGTCGGTGATGAAGGCTGCCGCCGATTACATGATGGGCCGCTATCGCGATGCGCGAAGTGACCTGGCCGGCGGTAATTTCGATTTCAATCCCCATGCCGCCTTGTGGCGCGGGCTAACCGAAGCGGCAGAAGACAATTGGGCCAAGGCGCATGACGATATGGTGCTGGCCACGCCGGTACTAAAGCGCTATCCCGCAGCCTGGCAGGCGCGCGCCAATCTGTCGGATGCCGAAGCGGCGTTGGGTTTGGGGCGGCTGGAGCTTGCGGATGCGGCGCTGACCCGCCTTCCCAAGGAGCTTTCCCATACCGATGCCCTGGAAGAGCAACTGGCGCGGGCCCGCATTGCGGCCGTCTCCGGCAGTTATGGAAAATCCGTGCCCTTGTTTGCCGCGGTTCAGAATGGCGGCGATGAAAAACTGGCGGCGCAGGCGATCTATTACCAGGTGGATGCCGGGTTGAAGGCCCGCACCGTCAAGCCGGACCAGGCGATCGATGTGCTGGAGCGCTTGCGCTTCCGCTGGCGCGGCGATGGCCTGGAAATGCGGACCTTGCGGCGGCTGGCCGGGCTTTACTTCGACAAAAGCCAATATGCCCAGGGCCTGAAAACCTTGCGGGTCGCCACCGACAACTTCAATGATGATGCCGCCCGTTCCGCCCAGGACGATATGCGCGCCGCCTTCGCCAAGCTGTTCCTGAAGGGCGGCGCCGACAAATTGCCGCCGGTGCAACAGTTGGCGCTGTTTTATGACAATGTCGATCTCACCCCCATTGGCGCCGATGGCGACGAAATGATCCGCCGCATGGCCGACCGGCTGGTGAGTGTGGATCTGCTGGGTCCGGCGGCGTCACTGCTGGCCTATCAGGTGGACAAGCGCCTGGATGGCGTGGCCAAAGCCCAGGTCTCAACCCGGCTGGCGCAAGTCTATCTGATGGATCACAAGCCGCAGGACGCCATCAATGCCCTGCACAATTCCCAGATTACCGGCCTGCCGGACGATACGCTGCATCAGCGCCTGATTTTGGAAGCGCGCGGCTTTGCCGCTGAAAAACAGTGGGACAATGCGCTGGATTTGATCGCAGTGGATCAGGCCGATGACACCCGCCGCTTGCGCGCCGATATTTATTGGGAAAGCGGCAATTGGGATGTGGCGGGCCAGAAAAGCGAAGAGCT
>JADMIO010634624.1_pt1 | contig 16342 bp, 12 predicted proteins | sample 8958161 | NCBI WGS metagenome assembly JADMIO01 (sample SAMN16585339, study PRJNA669376) | soil metagenome | isolation source: Crop rotation soil | place: USA: Cullars Rotation, Alabama | collected 2011
CATGTCGAGGTCGTTGAAGGCCGCGATCAGCATCTCGTCCTGGATGCTCTTGGGGATGCCGGCCGAATCGGGAATGGCCCGCGGGAAGTTGCCCGGGTTCTTGGGCGCCATCGACATCAGCGCGTAGTCGCTCATGCCGTGATAGCCGCCCTCGAACTTCAGGATCTTGTCGCGCCGCCGAAACGCGCGCGCCGCCCGCATGGCATAGAGATCGGCCTCGGTGCCGGTGCAGACGAAGCGCACCTGCTCGGCGCACGGCACCGCATCGACGATCTCGCGGGCGAGCTGGATGCCGTGGCGGTTGTTGCCGAAATAGGTCGAGCCGTGCGGCAGCTGGCTCTGCACCGCCGCGGTCACCTCGGGATGGGCATGGCCGATGAACATCGGGCCCGAGCCGAGCAGGAAGTCGACATACTCCTTGCCGTGCTCGTCCCAGATGCGGCCGCCCTTGCCCGAGCGCAGCACGACCTCGGCCGGCATGTTGCCGAAGCTGCCGCCCGGCAGCACGCGCTTGGCTTCGTCGAGCAGGTCCTCGACGGGATCGAGAGCGGTCTGGATGGCCATGGCGAACTCCTACGCGAGGGGCCTATTCGATGGGGACGAAGATAGAATGGCGCATCTTGCCCGCGACTGCCTTGGACAAATGGCCCTTGCCGTGGGTGTCCTCGACCAGGAACACCTCGCCCGGGCCGATGATGCGCTTCTCGCCGTCGCTCGCGGTAATCTCGACGGCGCCGTCGAGGTTGATGATGTATTGCCGGCGCGGCGCGGGATGCCAGGAGTAGTCGTAGCTGCCGGGGGTTTCGCGGAAGATGATGCCGGTCGCCGGAAACGTCGCCGACGTCTTGCCGCCCGGGCCCTCGTTCTTCCATTCGACCTCGATGTCGCGGAAATGCGTTTCGCCCTTGTCGTCGACGTACAGATTATGGATGCGCATGCGTCTCTCCCTTTCGCGATCCTAGAACTTTTCCACCCAGGGCCGCATCTCGACCTCCCAGCTCCAGGCGCTGCGATGCTGCTGCAGCACCGCCCAGTAGGTTTCGGCGATGGCGTCGGGATCGAGCAGGCTGTCGGGGTTGTCGGCCGGCACCGGCCGCGCGGCGCTGCGGATGCCGCCGTCGATCACGAAATGGGCGACATGGATGCCCTTGGGCGAGAGTTCCCGCGCCATCGACTGGGCGAGGCCTCGCAGGGCGAACTTGCCCATGGCGAAGGTCGAGGACAGGGCGAAGCCCTTCACCCCGGCGGTCGCGCCGCTCAGCAGGATCGCGCCGTGACCGGCGGGCAGCATGCGCTTGGCCGCCTGCTGGGAGACCAGGAAGGCGCCGAAGGCGCTGACCTCGATCGCCCGCCGGACATCCTCCGGCGGCAGGTCGACCAGGGCGCCGCGCACCCGGGCGCTTGCGTTGTAGACCACGACATCCGGCGCGCCGCCTTTGGCTTCCACGGTGTCGAACAGCGCGGCAACGTCCTTCGGATCGGCGGCGTTGCACTTGTGAACCGCGGCGCCGGTTTCGCGCGCCAGGTTCTCGAGCTTGTCGGTCTGGCGCGCGGCGACCGCGACGGCGAGGCCATTGCGCGCAAACAGGCGCGCGAGCGAGGCGCTGAGGCCGGGGCCGGTGCCGACGATCAGCGCAGAGCGGTATTTGGGCTTGTCCATCGAGGTCGCCTCGTTGCTCGGAGTCACAGGCAGGTATAGGCTAATGCACGTCGACGGAAAGGATTTTTCCATGACGATGACCCCCGCGGGCCGCATCGACGTCATTTCGGATGTCATCTGTCCCTGGTGCTACATCGGCAAGCGCCAGCTCGAGCGGGCCTTGGGCATCCTGGAAAAGGACAAGCTTCGCTTCACCGTCGCCTGGCATCCTTTCCAGCTCAATCCCGACATGCCGGCCGAGGGCGTCGACCGCCAGCAATACCGCCTCGCCAAGTTCGGCAGCGCCGAGCGTTCGCGGCAGATGGACGAGCGCATCACGGAGATCGCGGCCGGCGTCGGCATCGAATTCCATCTCGACAAGCTCACGCGCACGCCCAACACGCTGAAGGCGCATCGCCTGATCCGGCTCGCCGCCCAGAAGGCCGTGCAGGACGGCGTGGTCGAGGCCTTGTTCAACGCCTATTTCTGCAACGGCGCCGACCTGGGCGACGACAAGGCGCTGGCTGACGCCGGCCATCGCGGCGGGCTCGACCGCGATGCGGTGCTGGCCATGTTGGCCGGCGACGAGGGCCAGCGCGAGGTGCTGGCGGGCGACCAGATGGCGCGCAACTGCGGCATCCAGGGCGTGCCGAGCTTCGCCCTGCAAGGCCATGTGCTGTTCTCGGGCGCGGTGCCGGCCGAAGAGATGGCCGACACCTTCCGCCGCGCCTGGGAACTCCTGAAGAGCAAGGCCGCCTAGCTGTGAGCTTTCAATAGGTTGTCCATCCGGCCCCAGCCGAGGAAGCTGATGTTGTCGAGACGTCAACTATCCTTGGGAGAGCCGAATGGACATCCATAAGAATGCCCGCCTGACGCCGCGCGGTCGAGAGCACATGATCAACATGGTTCTCAGTGGGCAAACGACGAAGGCCGTCAGTGAAGCCGTAGGCGTTTGCCCTCGCACGGTTAAGAAATGGGTCGATCGCTTCAACGCGGAAGGCCTGGTTGGCCTGCAGGATCGCAGCTCGCGGCCCGATCGGCTGCGCCAGCCAACACCACAAACCACGATCGACCGCATCGAGGCGCTACGCCGCCAGCGCATGACCGGCAAGGCGATCGCCGTCGAGACCGGCGTCTCGCGGGCCACCGTCAGCCGCGTCCTCAAGCGCCTTGGCCTCAACCGCCTCAGCGCCCTGGAGCCGGCGGAGGCACCGCGCCGCTATCAGCGCGAGCGGCCTGGCGAGCTGATCCACATCGACATTAAAAAGCTCGGCCGTTTCGACAGAACTGGCCATCGCATCACCGGCAAGCAAACCGGTATCGCCAGCTCGCGCGGCAGCGGATGGGAGTTCGTCCATGTCGCCATCGATGATGCCTCCCGCATCGCCTTTAGCCGCATCATGAACACCGAGCGACAGACTTGCGCTGTCGCCTTCCTCGAAGCTGCCGTCGCCTACTACAAGAGCCTCGGCATCACCGTTGAGCGCGTCATGACCGACAACGGTTCCTGCTACAGATCCCGACGGTTCCAGAGCGCCTGGAGCCGCCTCGGTCTCAAGCTCATCTACACCAAGCCTTACACTCCCAGGACCAACGGCAAGGCCGAGCGCTTCATCCAAACCGCCTTGCGCGAGTGGGCTTACGCCAAGGCCTACGACACCTCACTCCAACGCGCCGAAGAGCTGCCCTACTGGGTACACCGATACAACTGGCACCGACCTCATGGCAGTATCGGCGCCGTGCCACCCATCAGCACTCTCGGTCTAACCGGGAATAACCTATTGAGGCTCCACAGCTAGCGCGCCACCTGCACGGGAGTCGATGGGCCGCGGCCCGTCGTCACCGTCGGCTTGGCCAACGGTCCGGTCACGTTGATCACGAAGTCCGACGGCGTGCGGTCATTGTTGGTGTTGATGCTGACCACGGTGTTGGTCGTCTCGCTCGCAAGATTGGTGCTGCTGGCGATGGTCGCCGTCGTGTTGGCACCGGCGACCGTGGGATTCTGCAGCGTCAGCATGCCGCCGCCGAGCGACATCTGCCCGGCGATCGGATTCTGGCGGTTGACGAAGCCCTGAAGCATTGCCGAGTTGAACGCCATGTTCGAGCTGAACAGGCTGCCGACGCTGGTCGCGAAGCGCGCGAAGCCGAGCGAGCCCTGTGTCACCACCGGATAGACGAAGCCGCTCAGCGCCGCCGTGCCGGTCAGGGTGTTGCGGATCTCCTCCGACGACGTGCCGCGGCCCTTGAGCATGATGCCGGTGGCGCTCAGCTTGCCGTCGACCGCGATGGTGAGGTTGGGATCGCCGAAGCTGTTGGTGCCGGCGGTGCCGCGCAGCATCTCGCCGAAATAGATGCCCTGCAGCGAGCCCTTGAGATCGACCGCCACGACCTGGCCCGAAGCGTCGATCGTGCCGGCGAAGTCGACCGCGCCGCCGTAGAACTGCCCGGTGAGCTTGGAGATCTTCAGCACGCCATTGCGCAGCGTCGCCTCGAGGTCCGCATAGTTGATCTGCAGCGAGGCGATGGTCGTGGCACTGGTTTCGAGCGAGATCGTGGCGTCGAACGCCCTGAGGCCGGACAGATCGATCGGCTTGCCGGTGGCGGCGCCGGGCTTGCGGATCGGCAACGGCGCACCGGCGATCGTGGCGCCCGGCGGGTGGGCGGCGACGCCCAGCCACTGATCGACATCGAAGGTGCCGGGCACGCGCAGCTTGGCGGTGATGTTGGGACGCGGACCGAGCGTGGCGTCCAAAGTCCCTTGAGTCTTCGCCCCCATCGCATCGAGTGCGCCGTTGAAGGTCGCCCGCTTGTCGGTGCCCTTGAGCGTGCCGTTGGCGGCGATCGCGCCGACGCTGGTGGTGGGCGGACGGCCGGAGGCGACGGCGATCAGCCGGCCGGCGTCGGGCGTCTGGAGCGCGAAGTTGCTGAAGTCATAGCTCAGCGTATCGCCGATCTTGAGCACCCCGGTGGCATGCACGGTCGCGCCCAGCATCGCGAGCGTGGCGTTGCGCAAGGTCAGCGCCTCGAGCGTGCCGCTCACGCCGCCGCTTGCCGACGAGGCGCCGATCTTGCCGTTGGTGAACCGCGGCAGTTGCACGTAGTCGAGCAGCTTTTCGGTGTCGGGAACGGCGGCGTTGAAGCTGAGATCGAAGCGCGGCCGGCTGGCGAAGTCGGCGATCGTGCCCTTGAGGTCGAGCTTGGCGCCCAGCAGGTTCGCGACCTTGACGCCGTCGAGCGTCAGCAGGTTGCCCTGCACGGTGGCGTTGGCCTCGACGCCGCCCAACATCTCATGGCGATAGACGAGCTTGCCGACCTTCGACTTGAGCTGGAATTTCGGGGTCGATTTGTCCGGCGCCGAAGGGCGCGATCCCGGCGCCGCAACGTCGTCCGCCTGCGGCACGCCGGCGGGTGCCGTCGGCATATAGGCATCGAGGTCGAAGCGGTCGGTCTCGATCGTCGCCGAAACCGTGAACGGCGGGCCGAAGGTCAGCGAACCGGCGCCCTTGGCCGGCTGGCCGTCGAGCTGCAGGCTCGCGTCGGTGACATTCAGGCTGCCGGCCGTCGAGGCGAGCTTGCCCTTCACCGACAGGCTCTGCAGCTTGTCCTTGGGCACGCCGCTGACATCGACCTCGAGCCAGGCCAGCGTGTCGCGCAGCTTGTCGCCCGCGAGGCTGAAGCTGCCGGAAGCCTTGCCGGCGGCATCCACCGCCGCGTCGGCCTGCACGGGCATGTCGCCGGGCAAGGTCGCCTTGAAACGCGGCACCTTGATCGCGCCCTTGCGGATCTCGAGCGCCATCGCGAGGTCTCGGATGGTGCCCTTGCGGTAGGCGGTTTGGCCGATATCGAGATCGAGATCGACGCTGAGCTCCGGCGGGAAGGGCGACAGGCCCTGGGCCGGCGCCGCCTGCTTTGCCGGCGCGGCCGTCTTGGGCAGGAAGATGCCCGGTTGGGCGAGCAGCGCCAGCCACTTGTCGAGATCGACCTTGGGCAAGGCGAGCCTGCCCTGCAGCGACGGTTGCTTGCCGTAGGCGAGCGCCAGCGTGCCGGCCGCCGAGTCGCCGCCCAGCGAGGCCTTGAACTCGTTGACGGCGAGCCGGGTGGGCGAGATCTCGATGCCGCCATCGAAGGTGAAGCTGCCGAACACCGAGGTGTCGAAGGCGGGCGGCAGCTCGCCGGCGGCGCGCATGACCGCGGCGGCGAAGTCGGTCAGCACGCCGGTCGAAACGTCGAGATGCCCGTTGATCTCGGCGCCGGGCGCGATCTTGCTGGTCCGGCCGTTGAAGGCGAGCCTGCCGCTCTGGACCTTCAGGGAGAACTTTGTGTCGTGCGTGCCGTCGTCGCGCGGTGAGCCGACCTCGAGATACAGCGACAGCGGCACGCCGTTCACGGTGCCGCCGCCTTCGATCGTGAACGGTCCGTCGAACGAGCCGACCGAAGCCGTGGCGCTGACCTGCTCAGCCCGAGTCGTCTTGCCGGTCAGCGGATTGGTGTAGCTCAGCGTCCCATCGATGATGTCGAGCTTGCCGATCGCGAGATGGAGGCCTTCGGCCGGCGCGCCCACCGGCTGTGCCGCACCCGCGCCGGGCTTGAACTCCCAATTGGGCACACCCTCGGCATCGGTCTCGAGCACGAGGGTCGGCTTGTAGAGGATCAGCTTGCCGACCTCGACCCGGCCGGCGAGCAGCGCCCACCACGAGGGCGAAGCACCGACCCATCGCACGTCGATCATCTGCGCGCCCGTCGCGCCGACCGCATTGGCGAAATGGACGCTGCGCGCGCTGACCCGCGGCACCGGCAGCAGCGTGAGCTTGAGCGGCCCGTCGATCACCAGTTCGCGGCCGGTCGCCTCCTTCACGGCCGCGGCGAGCGCCGGCTTGTAGGCGTCGACGTCGAGAAAGCGCGGCCCGATCCACGCCACCGCCAGCAAGGGCAGGACGATGGCGGCGACAATCAGCGCGATCTTCAAGGGGCGGCGGCGCATGGCCTTCCTGAAACGCCCCAGCGCCAAGGAGGTTCGCAGGTGCCGCAAGCTCTGTTGGGCCATCCAGGAGGATCGCGCCCAAATCCTTGAAAAGGCGGCGATTTTCCGTCGCATCGCGGCTAGCCGAGCTCGTAGCGCCGCAGCAGCCGATAGAGCAGCGCGACTGGAATCAGGGTCACCACGATCAGGGTCGATGCCGCCGCGGTCGCGATGCCGGCGCCGCCGCCCTCGAGCGCCTGGAACATCACCACCGTCATGGTGCGCCACGGCCCGCTGTAGAGGACGACGGTCGCGCTGAGCTCCGATGCGACGGTCACCCAGGTCAGCACCACGCCGCTCACGATGCCGCCCAACATCAGCGGCACGACGATGCGCAGGAAGGTCTGCAAGGGCGAGCGACCGAGGCTGATCGAGGCTTCCTCCAGCGAGACGTCGATCTGATGCACAATGGCGCTCGCCGAACGCACCGCGAACGGCACCTTGCGGACGGTGTAGGCCAGCACGAGGATCAGCGGGCCGCCGGTCAGGATCACCAGTCCCGAATTGAACGAGACGACGAAGCCGATGGCGAGCACGGTGCCGGCGATCGCAAAAGGCAGGGTCGCCACCACGTCGAGCAGCGTCGCGATGCCGGCGCGATAGCGCGTCACGACATAGCCGATCGGCACGCCGATCAAGGTGACGCACAGCGCGGCCGCCGAGGCGAAGACCAGGGTGTTGGCGAGCGGGCGGGTGTCGCGTCCGAACAGCGTCGCGAAATTGGCCAGGCTGAAGTGGCCGTGCAGCACGGGACCGCGAAACTCCAGGAACGACAGCACGACGATGGCGAAGAACGGCACCAGGGCAAGCAGAACGATCGTCCAGCAATAGAGCGTGGCGGCGACCCGCAGGCCGCCACCGAGCGGCAGGATCGGCGGCACCTGGCGCGTATTGGTCGCGAAGCGGCGGCTGCTGAGGAAGTGGCGCTGGATCAGCAGCACCAGTGCCGTGGTCAGGATCAGCAGAGTCGCGAGCACACCCGCCGAGGCCGGGTTGGGCGCGGTCTCGCCGATGAACAGCTTGAAGGCCTCGACCGCGAAGATCGGCAGATCCTCGGCCAGCACGAACGGCACGCCAAAATTCTCCAGCGTCTCGATGAAGACCAGCAGCGCGCCGGCCAGGATCGCCGGCAGCACGATCGGCAGGATGACGGTGCGCACGGTACGGCCGGGCGAGGAGCCCAGCCCTTGTGCCGCCTCCTCCATCGACACGTCGACCGCCTTGAAGGCCGCGACGGTGGGCAGCAGCACGTAGGGATAGAGCGTCAGGACGTAGACCAGGACGATGCCGCCCGCGCCGTAGATCGAGCCGACGTCGAGCCCGACGCCGCGCAGCCATTGGGTGACGATGCCGGAATTGCCGAGCAGCAGCACGATTGCGTAGGCGCTGACGAACGACGGCAGCACCAGCGGCATCGCGGCGAGTGCCAGGATCGCGGCATTGCCGGGAATCGGCAGGCGGGCCAGCGCGAAGGCGAGCGGCACCGCGAGCACCGTGGTGATGACCGTCGCCACGGCGCCGATGCCCAGGGTGTTGACGATGGCGGCGCGATAGAACGGCCGGCCCAGCATCTTGGTGTAGTTGGCGAAGGTGAAGGACTGGCCTTCGGCATCGAGCACGCTCGCGCCGAACACGTTGAGCAGCGGATAGACGAGAAAGACGGAGAGAAACAGCAGGCCCAAGGCCGCAATCGCGAGCGGCAGGCGCTGCTGGTGCGGAACGGCAAGCGTCACGGAACGACCGTCAGCCGCGCCGGATCGAAGGCCAGCGCGACGGCGGCTCCCGCCACCAGCACATGATGCGGCGCATCCAGGGTCGCCATCCTGAGCGGCGTGCCGTTCGCCAGCCTGAGATCGAGCCGGGTCAGCGGCCCCAGCATCTCGAGCTGGGTCACGGTCGCCTGAAGCCGCGGCCAACCGGCTGGCGCCTCTTCGGCGAAGCGCAGCGCCTCGGGCCGCAACGACACCCAGACCGGTGCGGCGAGGCCGAGCTCGCGGGCCTCGACGAGGTTTGTCGTGCCCATGAACTCCGCGGTGAAGCGCGAGGCGGGATGACGATAGATCTCGACCGGCACGCCGATCTGCTCGAGTTTCCCTGCGTTCATCAGCGCGATGCGATCGGATACCGACATCGCCTCTTCCTGGTCGTGCGTCACGTAGATCGCGGTGATGCCGAGCGTCTTCTGCAGGCTCCTGATCTCGCCGCGCATGTTGACCCTGAGCCGGGCATCGAGGTTGCTGAGCGGCTCGTCGAACAGCAGAACCTGCGGGCGAATCACCAGGGCGCGGGCGATCGCGACCCGTTGCAGCTGGCCGCCCGAGAGCTCGTGCGGCTTGCGCTCGCCGTAGCCCGCGAGCTGCACCAGCGCCAGCGCCTCCTCGACGCGGCGCGCGGTCTCGGGCGCCGGTACGCTGCGCGCCCTGAGGCCGTAGGCGACGTTGCCGGCGACGCTGAGGTTGGGGAACACCGCGTAGTTCTGGAACACCATGCCGATGTCGCGCACATGCGCGGGCAGCCGGTCGATGCGTCGCTCGCCGAAGCGGATCTCGCCGCTGTCGAGCGTGCAGAAGCCGGCGATCATGCGCAGCAAGGTGGTCTTGCCGCAGCCGGATGGTCCCAGCAGGGTGAAGAACTCGCCCTCCTCCACCATCAAGTCGACATGATCGACCGCCTGGACCGAGCCGAATCGCCGGCTCACGCCGCGGATGACGATGCTCATACACTTCCCCCGTCTGCGGGGGAGGTGGCGCGGTCACCCGCGACGGAGGGGGCGATCAACAACAAGACTGGGGCTTTCCCCCTCCGCCCGCGTATGACGCGAGCACCTCCCCCGAAGACGGGGGAGGGGGAATGAGCTGGCATCAGCGCGAATCCTGGATCAGGTCCTTGATGCGTTCGAGCGTCTTGGTGCGCTTCTCGGTCCAGCCTTGTTCGTCGTACTTGGCTATTTTGATCGCCGACATCGGCGGCATCCCGCCCGGCAGCTTGGACAGATCGACGTCGCTGCGCGTTGGCCGGCGGAACGTCTTCTTCAGGATCTCCTCGCGCACGTCCTTGCGGTTGATGAAATCGACGAACGCCTTGGCGGAATCCGGATTAGGGCCCCCCTTGATGACCGCCACGCCCTCCATCGACGCGGTCGTGCCGTCGGCCGGATAGACCACCTTCACCGGTGCGCCACCGGCGGCCCACATTGGGCCGGCATATTCGAGCGAGATGCCGAGCGGGTACTCGCCATTGCCGACGCCCTGGAAGACCAGCGACGCGCGGTTCAGCACCTTCAGGTTCTTGAACAGCTCGCCCACCTTCTTCCAGCCGACGTCGCCGCCGCCCCACAGGTCGACCAGCATGGTGGTGGTGGCGTAGGCCGAACCGGAATTGGCGGGATCGGTGAAGGCGATCTTGCCCTTCCACTTGGGATCGAGCAGGTCGGCCCAGCTCGTGGGGCCCTGGTCGGCCGGCACCAGCTTGGTGTTCTGCAGGATCACCAGCAGGTGCAGGTTGTTGCCGATCCAGAGATCGCCCGGATCGCGGTATTCGGCCGGCGTCACGTCCTTGTTCTTGGAGGCATAGGGCTCGAACAGCGCCTGGTTGGTCTGCAACAGCGACCGGCTGACGCCCCACACGATGTCGCCGAGCGGCCGCGCCTTCTCGGCCTGCAAGCGGCGCATCACCACGCCCGAGCCCGCCGCCACCGGCTCGACTTCGATGCCGGTCTCCTTCTTGAAGGCGCCGAACACCAGGTCGTTCAGGGTGCTTTCGTTGGAGGTGTAGACCACCAGCTTCTTCTGCGCCTGCGCCGCTCCGGCGGCGGACAGGACTCCCAGCAGCGACGCAATCGTCACCAGCCAGCGGATCGTCGACATCTTCATTGCGGTACCCCCGTTTGCGATGCGGATGCGATTTGAGCCTGTCGCTCGCAAGGGGGCAATGTAGAATGTCGTCACAACGACGCCGCAGCCCTGCCGACCGGGAGACATGCGGTGCGACCTGGGAAGGAAACTCGAATGCGTTCAGTGATGTTTGCCGGCGCCGTCGCGGCGTCCCTCGTGTGCTCCGATGCCGGCATGGCGCTCGCCCAGAAGAGCGGCGGCGTGCTCAAGATGTACCATCGCGACAATCCGCCGACCCTGTCGATCCACGAATCGTCGACCAACTCGACGGTCATCCCGATGATGCCGCTGTTCAACAACCTGGTCGTCTACGACCAGCAGGTGGCGCAGAACAGCCCGCAATCGATCGTGCCCGACCTCGCCAAGTCGTGGGCGTGGAGCGCCGACGGCAAGGCGCTGACCTTCAAGCTGCAGGAAGGCGTGAAGTGGCATGACGGCAAGCCGTTCACCGCCAAGGACGTGGTTTGCACCTTCGACCTGCTGACCGGCAAGAGCGGTGACGACAACAGGCTGCGCACCAACCCGCGCAAGACCTGGTACAGCAACGTCGAGAGCGTCAAGGCCAACGGCGACTACGAGGTGACGATCAACCTGCAGCATCCGCAGCCGTCGCTGCCGTCGCTGCTCGCCTCGGGCTACTCGCCGATGTATCCGTGCCACGTGCCGGCGGCGCAGATGCGCACCAAGCCGGTCGGCACCGGGCCGTTCAAGTTCGTGTCGTTCAAGCAGAACGAGGGCATCAAGATCGAGCGCAATCCCGACTACTGGAAGAAGGGCAAGCCCTATCTCGACGGCATCGACTTCACGATCGTGCCCAACCGCGGCACCGCGGTCCTGAGCTTCATATCGGGCCGCTTCGACATCACCTTCCCCTGGGAAGTGACCCTGCCGCTGCTCAAGGACATCAAATCCCAGCTGCCCAGCGCGCAGTGCCAGGTCACGTCGATGAACAACACCACCAACCTGATCCTGAACCGCGACGCGCCGCCGTTCGACAACCCGGACCTGCGCCGCGCCCTGGTCCTGTCGCTCGACCGCAAGGCCTTCATCGACATCCTCAACCAGGGCGACGCGCTGGAAGGCGGCAGCATGCAGCCGCTCAAGGATGGCATCTGGGGCATGCCCGAGGAGATGCTGCGCAGCGTGCCGGGCTACGGCGGCAGCGTGGACAAGAACCGCGAGGAGGCGCGCGCGCTGATGAAGAAGGCGGGGTACGGGCCCGACAAGCACCTGAAGCTCAAGATCGCGACCCGCGGCATCTCGCTCTACAAGGATCCGGCGGTCATTCTCGCCAGCCAGCTCAAGGAGATCTGGATCGACGCCGACGTCGACATCATCGAGACGACCCAGTGGTTCCCCAAGGTGGCGCGCAAGGACTATTCGGTGGGTCTCAACACCACAGGCAACGGCGTCGACGATCCCGACCAGAACTACTTCGAGAACTTCTCCTGCAAGTCGGAGCGCAACTACACCGGCTACTGCAATCCCGAGATCGAGAAGCTGATGGTGCAGCAGTCGCAAATGAAGGACGTGGCCGAACGCAAGAAAGTCGTCTGGGAGATCGACAAGAAGCTGCTCGAGGACAATGCCCGGCCGATCGTCATGTGGAACCGCGCGGCGATCTGCATGCAGCCGTTCGTCAAGGGCTACGTCGCCAACGTGAACAGCGTCTACAACGGCTTCCGCTTCGAGGACGTCTGGCTGGACAAGTAGTCTTCTCTTCTGGGTCAGCCTCCTCCCTATGCGAAGCATGGGGAGGTGTCGCGTCGGCACTTTCGCACTTTGTGCGAAAGTGCCCTATCCGCGACGGAGGGGTCGGAGGCAACCCGACTGCGGCTCATGACCCCTCCGTCGGCGTAAGACGCCGATACCTCCCCGCGCTGCGCGCAGGGAGGAAGCTCTCGGTGATCGCGCTCATTTGCCGAGGCGGCGCCATTTCTGGATCGCCTCGTCGAGCGCCGACAGGAAGCGCGAGCGGTCGCGCTGAGTCATCGGCCTGGGACCGCCGGTGATCTCGCCCATGGCGCGCAGGTTCGACAGCAGCTCGCGATTGGCCATCGCCATGCCGATCGACGCTGATGTGAACGGCATGCCGGTGTTGCCGATCACGAAAGCGCCAGCCTTGAGCGCCCGGTCGGCGAGCGGGATGTCGGCGGTGACGACGATGTCGCCCGGCCCGGCGCGCTCGGCGATCCAGTTGTCGGCGGCGTCGAAACTATCGGCCACGACGACCAGCTCGATGCGCGGATCGCGCGGCACGTTCATGTAGGCGTTGGCGACGACGAACACCTTGAGCTGGTAGCGCTCGGCAACGCGATAGATCTCGGTCTTTACCGGACAGGCGTCGGCGTCGACATAGATCGCCATCAGCCGGTCACGACAGCACCGCGATCTTCTTCCGCTCGATCAGCTTGAAGTCGATGGCGCCGCCGAGGCCGGGCTCGTTGGGGACGTGCACCAGGCCGTCGCGGCCGACCACGATGTCCTGCTCCAGCCCGTATTTCTGCGCGCCGTCGGGCAGCAGCACCTCGAAGAACGTGGTGTTGCGGATCGCCGCGATGACGTGGAGGTTGGCGACGTTGTTCAGCGAATTGCCGCCGTGATGGACCTCGTAGCTCATGCGGAAGGCCTCGGCGAGATGCGCGGTCTTCACCAGGGTGGTGATGCCGCCCTTGACCGCGACGTCGCCGCGCAGGAAGTCGGTCGCCTGCAGCATGATCCACGGTTGGTAGGATTCGAGGCCGGCGATCGGATACTCGGTGGCGAGGATCGGGATCGAGAGCTGCTGCTTCAGCTTGACGTAGTTGTAGATGTCCTGGTCGTGCAGCGGATCTTCGTACCAGTAGTAGCCCATCTCCTCGACCGCGCGGCCGACCCGCACCGCCGCCGGATAGTCGTAGGACCAGGTCGAATCGAGCATGATGGTGTAGTCGCCGACCGCCTTGCGCACCGCCTCGCAGACCTTGATGTCCTCCTGCCAGCGCGTCGGCGGATGGATCTTGTAGGCGGCCCAGCCGTATTCCTTGTACTCGAGCGCCTGCTCGGCATAGGCCTGCGGCGAGGCGAGCACGGCGGAGCTCGCGTAAGCTGGCACCGATTCGCGAAAGGTGCCGAGCAGGCGATGGATCGGCTGGCCCATGATCTTGCCGACGAGGTCCCACAGCGCCACGTCGGCCGCGCCGATCGCGCGCACGCCGCAGGCCCGCTGCTTGCGCCACAGCTCGGTGACGATGGCCTCGCGATGCAGCGGGTTCTTGCCCATCAGCACCGGCTTGAGATGGGTGATCAGCCCCTGCCCGTCGGTCGCCGCCGAGTTGGAGGCCGACCCCAGGAAGGCGTGGCCCTCGACGCCGTCGTCGGTGCGCAGGCGCAAGAGGCCGAGCGCGCTGGAACCGGCGAACCGGCTGTGCAGGCCATACTGGGTCGGCGGGATGTCGTCCCAGGCAAACAGCGTGAGCGACACGTCGGTGATCTTCATTGTGCGTTTCACTCCCCTCGGGCCGCAGTATAGACTGCCGCCATGTCCGACAAAGCCCGAGCAGAGCTCGCTCCCACCGGCGTACTGCGTGCCGGAATCAACCTCTCCAACTTCCTGCTGGTGACCGGCCGCAGCAGCACTTCCGAGCCGGAGGGCGTGGCGCCCGACATGGCGCGCGAGATCGCCAAGTCGCTGGGCGTGCCGGTGCACTACGTGCCCTACAAGACCCCGGGGGAGCTCGGCGACGCGGTCGGAACCAACGCCTGGGACATCGGCCTGATCGGCGCCGAGCCGCAGCGCGCCGAGAAAATCGCCTTCACGGCGGCCTATGTCGAGATCGAGGCGACCTACATGGTGCCGCCCGGCTCAGCGATCAAATCGATCGCCGAGGTCGACCGCAAGGGCGTGCGCATTGCGGTCTCCGCCCGCTCCGCCTACGGCCTGTGGCTGGAGAACAATATAAAGAATGCGACGCTGATGCCGATCGGCGGCCTCGATGCCGCCTTCAACAAGTTCCGCGACGAGAAGCTCGAGGTGCTGGCGGGCTTGCGGCCCGGCCTCTTGAAGGACATCGAGAAGATGCCGGGCGCCACCATCCTGCCGGGCAAGTTCAGTGCCGTGCAGCAGGCCGTGGGCACCGCCAAGCCCAACCGGGCCGGGGCCGAATACCTCGCAGCCTTCGTGGAACAGGCCAAAAAGTCGGGTCTGGTAGCGAACCTCATCGAAAAGCATAAGGTCAAGGGATTGTCGGTAGCACCAACGACGAGCCGCTAGATATAGTTTTCCCGTAATAAATGTTTCGCCGGCGCAACTGAATTTCGCAGGCGGCGTTGGTTTTGAGTTGCGGGGCAGGCTGCAGGTTGGCGGGGAAGGTTCCCTAGCCGGCCTGCGTACATTTTGTGTTCCCGCATCACAGGGCTGCACAAGCTGGGGGTTTGCAACAATGAGCATCGACACCGTTTCGCCGGCTAAGGGCTCACCTCTCCCTCCCCCGGCGACGCGAAGTGCCGCCCAGCAGCAAGCCACCGACATGCGCGACTTGTTGCGTGCCCTGGAGGGCATGCGCGCCGGCGACTTCTCGGTCCGCCTGTCGCGCGAGCGCGAGGGCGCCATGGGCCGCATCGCCGTGCTGTTCAACGAGATCGTCGCCGCCAACCAGAACATGGCCCAGCAGCTCGAGCGCATCGGCAAGACGGTGGGCGAGCAGGGCCGCACCCGCCAGCGCGTCAAGTTCGGTATCTCGACCGCCGCCTGGGGCGAGATGGAGAGCTCGGTCAACGGTCTGATCGACGACCTGGTCTGGCCGACCACCGAGGTGACCCGCGTGATCTCCGCCGTGGCGCAGGGCGACCTGCTGCAGACGGTGCGGCTCGACGTCGATGGCCGGCCGCTCAAGGGCGAGTTCCTGCGCTCGGCCAACATCGTCAACACCATGATCAAGCAGCTCTCGGTATTCACCTCCGAGGTGACCCGCGTGGCGCGCGAGGTCGGCACCGAGGGCAAGCTGGGCGGCCAGGCCAAGGTGAGCGAGGTCACCGGCGTGTGGCGCGAGCTGACCGAGTCGGTCAACTCGATGGCCAACAACCTGACGGCCCAGGTGCGCAACATCTCCGACGTGACGATCGCAGTGGCCAACGGCGACCTGTCGCGCAAGATCACCGTCGACGTGCGCGGCGAGATCCTGCAGCTCAAGGAAGCCATCAACACCATGGTGGACCAGCTGCGCTCCTTCGCCTCGGAAGTGACGCGCGTGGCCCGCGAGGTCGGCACCGAGGGCAAACTGGGCGGCCAGGCGATCGTGCCCGGCGTCGCCGGCACCTGGAAGGACCTGACCGATTCGGTGAACGCGATGTGCGGCAACCTGACCGACCAGGTGCGCAACATCGCCGAAGTGACGACCGCCGTGGCGCGCGGCGACTTGTCGAAGAAGATCACCGTGAACGTGTCGGGCGAAATCCTGCAGCTGAAGGAGACCATCAACACGATGGTGGACCAGCTGAACGGCTTCGCCGGCGAGGTCACCCGCGTGGCCCGCGAGGTCGGCACCGAGGGCAAGCTGGGCGGCCAGGCGCGCGTGCCCGGCGTCGCCGGCACCTGGAAGGATTTGACCGACAACGTCAACTCGATGGCGACCAACCTGACAGGCCAGGTGCGCAACATCGCCGAGGTGACCACCGCGGTGGCCAACGGCGATCTGTCGAAGAAGATCACCGTCGACGTGCGCGGCGAGATCCTGCAGCTCAAGGAGACCATCAATACGATGGTGGACCAGCTGAACGGCTTCGCCGGCGAGGTCACCCGCGTGGCCCGCG
>JADMIO011456572.1_pt1 | contig 16341 bp, 9 predicted proteins | sample 8958161 | NCBI WGS metagenome assembly JADMIO01 (sample SAMN16585339, study PRJNA669376) | soil metagenome | isolation source: Crop rotation soil | place: USA: Cullars Rotation, Alabama | collected 2011
CGCCGCGAGGACGGAGGTCTCAGCGCTGCGGGACGTCATCGGGCGTGACCTCGAGCGCGTCGTCGACGTTCACGGTTTCACCCCGGCTGAGCGCCGCGAACATCATCTGCGCAGCCACATCGACTACTGGAGGCACCCACTGCTCCGAGAGTGGTACGCGACGGACAGGCGTCGGTTCAAGGCGCTGGTGTCGATGCCGCCACTGTCCCCCGAGGACATGTGCTCCGAGTGCGAGGCGCCAGCTGCGTGGCACGACTACGACATCTCCATACGACTGTTCCACCCCGCGCCGGAACCGGGCTCGCGTGCTGAGGCGCTCTCGCGGCTGATGCCGGGATGGTGGGAGCGCTGCCCAGCGTGCACCGCTTACAAGATCGAGCACGCATGGGGCGGCAAGGGAACGCTGCCCGGCTTCACCGGGGAGCAGTACTCGGCGATGCTGCCGCCCCTCCTCAAGGCCATCTACGGACCAGTTCTCGAGCGCAAGCCGCGACCGAAGGCAACTGAGAGGCCAAAGCCACTGGCAGTGATCCCTGCAGGCCTGTCGGTCGACGAGGTCATCACGCGGCTGGCGCGAGCACAGGAGGAGCACCCGGAGTCGGAGGTACGGCGGGGCAGCGGCGATGGGTGGGAGCTGTGGCCAAAGGATCCGACCAAGCCAGAATGCGGCGCGTGACCCTTGCCGACAAGCAGCGGACACGCATCCACAACGGGCGTCACGGCAACCGACGGGGTTCGATCACCGTGCATCACGGCCGGACCGATTGCCCCATGCCGTCGTTGATCCCTCCGCGGATACGTGCCCGATCGCGAACGACCTTGGCAACTCCGGACCTACTTCAATAACACCAGACTGCCTGAGAAAATAGGGAATGACGTTGCGACGCGGGGCACCAACCAGCCTTGCCGTGGGGGCGGTGCGGTGCGGTGGCCGTCCCGGGCGCCAAGAATGTCGGACACCTCGTGCATGCTGACGCTGTGTCTACTTCAGTCTCCACTCTGCGGTGTCTCGTGCTGAACGCCGGCGGGAGCTATCTGGAGGACAAGGGCGCCGCCGAGCAGTGGGCAAAGGAAGCCGCGACTGCGGATGACCGACCCGACCTCTGCTTCGTCCAGGAGGTTCCGAGCAACGGGTGGCTCGCTCAGTGGTCAAGCCAGGGCTACCGGCCGATCCTCGGTCACGTCCGCGGATGGAAAGTGCGCTCGGCGATCCTCACGCTGCTCGACGAGCAGACCTGCGTGGAGCTCGGCGCGGATGAGGTGCCGGAGCTCTGCTACCACGGTGAGTACGTCGCGGCCGCCCGGCTGACAGGTTGGGGACAGGACGCCGACCTGACCATCCTTAGCGTTCATGCGTCCCCCTCACCCACGAGCGAGGAGTACCTCCGGCACCACCCGGAGCCCGGACGCATCAACGCCCGAAACGGCGGCGCCGACGTCCGCTACGCCGGGCAGCGCTTCGACTCCGACGTTGTGCTCGACACGGTGAGCCGGTACGGGCCGAACGTCCTCGCCTGCGGGGATGTGAACGAGGCGCGCGGCTGGGACGCCGTTCCCGGCCATGATGGGCACACATGGGGCGAGGATTATTTCGGCCTGCCGGACAGCACCGGCCAGCTGGTTGGCGGTGCCGTCCAGGCCGCGCAGCTCGTCGACGTGCCCCTCGGCCTGGGTAGTGAGGAGGTGGTCACGCGCCGCGCGCCGGGACACCCACCGCTCCAGCTGGATCACCTGCTGGCCGGCCCCGGCATCGCCACGCGGATCTCGGCTGTGAGCGTGCACCCCGCATGGAGCACCGGCGACGCGTTGCCGCCCGGCCTGGCCGACCACGCTCCAATCCGCTTCACGCTGTCTCGCTGATCGTCCGCTTGTCGGCCGGTCACGTGCCGCCCGGAGTACGCGTGCAAGTGCTCTACCCAGCTGAGCGCCTCCTCGAGTCGCGTAGGCGCGCACGCTAACGCGCAGTGGGCCAAGCCGGGACTCAGGGCCGCGGTTGTCTTTGTCCTCGCAGTGGACGTGGTCCGTAGCCGACGCGGGCGACACGGCTTCGCAGACGGGACGGGTGCGGAGCCACGCAGCGGGTCGGGGTGCGGTCAGGCGCACGAGTCTTGAGCGCCGGGGCAATCATCTGCGCCGGATCCTTGCAAGAGCGTCGAGCGCGGTGTCATCGGCCGTCGGCAGCGTGTGGAGGTAGCGCTCCGTGGTTGCGATGCTCGCGTGCCCCAGTCGTTCCTTGACGACCTGCAGGTCGGCCCCGCCGGCGAGCAGCCAGCTTGCGTGCGCGTGCCGCAGGTCGTGCATGCGGACCGTTCCCGGGATCTCGGCCGCCGCGCAGGCGGGCTTCCACACCTTCTTGGTGAACCAGTCCCGGGACAGGTGGCCGTCGCTCGCCACAGTCCGGGCCGTGCCGCCGTCGTCCTGCCCCAGTGCGCGGCGCCGGGCCCGGTAGGCCGCGAACACGGCCCGGCAGACCTCGCAGCGGCAGCCTCCGGCGGTGTAGGCAGACAGCGTCGCGTGCGGGTAGCTGCGCCCCTGCGCGTTCCGTTCGGTGCGGCCCAGTCCCTCACCCGGTACCGGCACCAGGCGGGGTACGGCCGCCGGCGCCGGCTGGGTGAACAACAGATCGTCCGGCCCGAGTTCGCGCTCCTCGATCAGCGCGGCGATCCGCTGCGCCACCGGTGCGCTGAGCTTGAACCGTCGGGACAGCTTGTTCTTCGGGTAGGGCTTGACCAGGAACCGTTTGCCGTCCGGGTGGAACTTCGGGTTGAGCATCACCACCGCGCGGCTGACGGTCAGGATGCGACTGGCCGAGTCGAGGTCGCCGGCCCGCAGCTCGGTGAGTTCGCCCCAGCGCAGGCCGGAGTCGATCGCGACCTCGACCAGGAGTCGCGACTGCTCGTCGGGCAGCGCGGCGTAGATCGCGTCGAACTGCTCCGGGGTGACGATGCGGAACTCCTTGCGCGGCACCGGAGGGGTCTTGACTCCGCGGCACGGGTGCAGCTGCACGACTGCGTCGTTCAGCGCGGTGGTGAAGATGGCCGACAAGATGATCTTGGTGTGCCGAATGGTCGCGGGGGAGACCCCTCCGGTGACCCGGTCGCTGACCCACTCGCGCACGTGGCTGGGCAGGATCGCGTTCGTGCGCATCGCGCCGAAGAACGGCATGAGGTGCTTGTCGATCGTGTACCGGTAGCCCTCCCGGGTGCTGGCCTCGAGCACGTGGTGCGGGAACCACACCTCGTCCACGTAGCGCTTGAACGGCAGCTTGCCGACGTCCGCCCCGCCCAGGCGGCCCTGGCCTAGCAGCACCTCGGCCTGCGCCGCCGCCGCGGTCGCCTCCCGCTTGGTCCGGAACGTGCCGGCGCTGCGGGTCAGGCCGCGCGCGTCCCGGTAGCAGGCCATGTAGGCGGCCTTGCCGTCGTCGCCCTTGCGGCCGCGCACCCAGCCCATGCCGCGCCTCCCAGCCACCCTCAAAGCAAGATCATGTCCGCAGAATGTCCGCAGACTTGACCTCGCTGGACCCGTCTGAACAGGTCTCGACACCGCCAAACATGCCGTCTGACCTGGGCTTTTGCAAATCCTACGCGGACGGGACGGCGAAGGCCAGCCGCTCATAACCCAGAGGTCGCAGGTTCAAATCCTGCCCCCGCTACTGAAGAAGTGCAGGTCAGCAACACGGAGCCTTGAGGCGCACCAGGGTGCGTGAAGATTCGGCGCGGCTTGCCGTTGCGTGACGAGGCGTTCAGTCGGACGCTGGTCGTGTTCGTCGTGGTCGACCCCGATGCCTCTGTGGTGCCATTGAGCCTGTAGGTCAGCATGGGGTGGAGGGCTCCACGGGAACCGTGGATTGGTGCCTTGAGCCCGAGCGTCAGACTTCGATCTTCCTGCCCTCCCCGCGACGGACGTCGTGTCACGGCGTTCGAGGGGAGGGGCATGGAAGTCGTGCACGCCCGGTGTGCCGGGATGGACATCTCGAAGAAGGACGCCAAGGTCTGCGTTCGGGTGGCCGGTGCTGGCCGGCGTAAGACGGTGGAGACAGTCACCACCTGGGGGTCGATGACCGACGAGATCCTCACCCTGCGGGAGCATCTGATCGAGCAGGGCGTCACCTGCGTGGTGATGGAGGCGACCAGCGACTACTGGAAGCCCTTCTACTACTTGCTCGAGGACGCTGATTTCGAGCTTCAGCTCGTCAACGCGCACCACACCAAGGCCCTGCCCGGTCGCAAGACCGACGTCGCGGACGCGACCTGGCTCGCTCAGCTCGGCGCGCACGGCCTGGTCCGCGGGTCGTTCGTGCCGCCCGAACCGATCCGGCATCTCCGCGACTTGACCCGCACTCGGGTGGCGATCACCCGAGAACGCAGCCGCGAGGCGCAACGCCTGGAGAAGCTGCTCGAGGACGCCGGCATCAAGTTGTCCTCGGTCGCTTCGGACATCCTCGGGGTGTCTGGCCGGGCGATGCTAGAGGCTCTGATCGCCGGCGAACGTGACCCGGAGGTGCTGGCAGAGCTGGCCAAGCGCCGGCTGCGCGCCAAGCTGCCCGCACTCACCGAGGCGCTGCAGGGCCGGTTCACCGAGCACCACGCGTTCCTTACCCGCGTGCACCTGGACCTGATCGACCGGCACACCGCCGCCATCGCCGCCCTGACCGCTCGAATCGAAACGATGATGGAGCCCTTTCAGGCCTTCCACACCCTGATCTGCACCATCCCCGGTGTCAGCACCCTGGTGGCCGACGTGATCATCGCCGAGACCGGCGCGGACATGAGCCGGTTCCCGACCGCCAAGCACCTAGCCTCTTGGGCAGGCACGGCTCCGGGCAACAACGAGTCCGCGGGCAAGACCAAGTCCAGCAAGACCCGCCCTGGCAACCCGTACCTGCAAGGTGCGCTTGGCACTGCGGCGATGAGCTGCGCGCAGAACTCTCACACCTACCTCGGTGCGCGCTACCGCCGCATCGCGAGCCGACGAGGCCCGCAGAAGGCCAACGTGGCTATCCAGCGCTCGATCTTGGTCGCGATCTGGAACATGGCGACGACCGGAACGCTACAACGACCCCGGACCGGACTACTTCACGCGGCTCACTCCGCAGCGAGCCCGTGCTCGTGCAATCCGACAACTCGAAGCCCTGGGCTACCAGGTAACCCTCAACACCGCGTCGTGAACGGCAAGCCTCTGGCGCGAGAGTGAATCTTCGCGTCAGAGGCGGTTTCCCGAAGTCGGGGAGACCGCCTCTTGATCATTTGGCAGCAGAATGGCAGCACACTCTGCGCCTTCCTGGACTGCGCCTTCCTGGACCTCGCAGGAACGCAGCGGATGCGGTGTGCTTCTTCCTCCGGCGCCGCCGTCGCGAGCACAGGCCGGCGATCATCAGCGACGTCTTCGCTCGCCGCCATCCGTGGTCGTCGCAGTCAGAGGACGGCGTTGGTGCACCGAACCTCCCTTGCACCCCGGTTTCCATTAGCCTTACCTTTGATTGGTCAACGCTTCGGTTGCCTGCCGGCCGGACGAAATCTCTGTCCAGCTCAGGGGGGCCTAGACAATGGGCATGCACCGCAAGCGCCACGTCGGTGCGGGAGTCGTGCTCGCAGCGGCTATTGCCGTGGGCGTGGGAATGGTGAACCCCGCATCCGCGTCGCGTCCGGACAGTGCGCCCGCGACCCAGGTCTCAGCAGCCCGCGCGGCGGCCTCGACGCCGCGACCCGGGCCGACGTGGCTGTTCCGCGCCGTGCACGAGGAGCCTGCCAGTCTGACCGACCCGACCACCGGCTTGACGAGCCACACCGTCTACCGGCCCGCAGACCTGAACGCTGTTCCGTTCAAGATGCCGATCATGATCTGGGGCAACGGGGGCTGTCGCGTTTCGAGCCGGGAGTTCTCCTACTTCTTGAACCAGATGGCGTCCTACGGCTACTTCATCGTCGCACGTGGCAACGCCGACCTGCCCTACGTCACGGCTGACGTGTATGGCCTGACCGACCCGCGTCCCCAGGAGCTGATCCGTGGCCTGGACTGGGCCCTGGCGCAGAACGCGGACAAGAGCAGCCCGTACTACCAGCGCCTTGACCCGTCCAACGTCGTCGCCAGCGGGCAGTCCTGCGGTGCCGGTGAGGCGGCGGTGGCATCCGAGGACGCTCGGGTGACCACCGCCATCCTCTTCAACCAGGGCTGCTTCACGGGACTCAAGCTCAACAACACCGACGCCGAGTGTTTCGCACGCAAGCGGCCCGCGACGCTGTACGTGACCGGTGGGTCGGGCAACGACATCGGCTACCCGCCGGCGAAGCAGGACTTCGAGGTTGCGACGGACAGCGTTCCGTTGGCATGGGCGGACAACCCGGATGTCGGCCACACGGGCATGTGGGACGACGACACGACCATCGCGGCGGGAGTCAGCACGGGTCGGGTCCCCGCGCTGTACCAGAACGAGCCTCTGATCATCGCCTGGAAGTGGCTCGACTACATCTTCTATGCCGACGCTGCTGGGCGTGACTACTTCTTCGGCGCGGGATGCGGCCTGTGCCAACGCGGGGGCTGGACCCTGAAGACCAAGAACTAGGCAATCACGACGGGAGCTGGGTGTGCGGAAGAAGCCGGAGACGGCACCAGCGGACGTGGCGACGCAAATCGATGTCGGATCGAGACCGCACTTCTGGCCCCGTCGGCCAGGCCTGCCACCCATGAGAGGAGGAGGCAATCCCACGAGGCTGCTGCTGGCCGCCGCACTCCTGGTCGTGGGGACCTTGGCGAACCCCGAGGCGAGCGCCCTGCCTGTCGACTATCCGGCGACACCAGGCAAAGTCTGTGGCCTGGGGTCGCAGCCTGAGAGCATTCAGGGGTACGTACCGCCGGAGGACTTCAAGAACGGCCGGGCGCGACAGGGCTACACCTGCAACGCGCAGCTCGTCTCGACCGTGGGGCAGTCGGGGGGCTTCCGCACCGAGCGCTACGTCGACCGCAGCGGCCGGGTGTGCGCTTACTTCGACTCGACGCGCTTGTTCCCGGTCGACAGCCCTGCGCAGCTCGCGGCGGGCGGTCTGGGCGTGTACGCCGTCGACATGGGTGATCCCGCACATCCCGAGGTCACTGCTCGGCTCACGACTCCTGCGATGCTGTCGCCGCACGAGTCGTTGCGACTGAACCAGGAGCGCGGTCTGCTCGTAGCGGTCAACGGAAACCCTGCGTCGTCCCCCGGCACCGTGGACGTGTACGACGTGAGCACGGACTGCCGTCACCCGCAGCAGAACGCCAGCGTGAACCTGGGGATCTTCGGTCACGAGAGCGCGTTCGCACCTGATGGCCGCACGTTCTACGCCACTGCGGGGGGCGGCGTCGACGCCGTCGACCTGACGAACCCGACATCTCCCAGTCTCATCTTTCACAGCGACGAGTTCGCCATGCACGGCTCCTCCGTGAGCTCCGACGGGAACACGCTGTACTTCGCCGGGCGCGGTGGCCTGAACATCCTCGATGTGAGCGAGATCCAACAGCGCCAGGTGAATCCGCAGATACACCTGATCTCCTACCTCACCTGGCCCGAGGTCAGCATCCCCCAGCACGCTGCTCCGTGCAGCCGTCGGGGCCACGAGTACCTCGTCGAGACCGACGAGTACGGCGGTGGAAACGAGACCACACCTGTCGGGGCCGGTCGCATCGTGAACATCGACGACCCCCGCCGGCCGTATGTCGTCTCACGTCTACGGCTCCAAGTGCACAACATGCCGGAGAAGAGCTTCAGCGCTCACTACTGCACGGTGCCGAGCCGAGTCGATCCGAACATCATCGCTTGCGGCATGATCAACTCAGGTCTGCGAGTGTTCGACATCCGGGACGTCGAGCACCCGGTTGAGATCGCGTACAGCAATCTGCTGCAGTTCGGCACGTACTTGAACCGGCAGAACTCGTCCTTCGACTCCGACAGCACAGGGTCGGTCTTCAGCGCACCGGCTTATGACCCGACGCGCAACGACATCTGGTACACGGACGGACTGCGTGGGTTCTACGTCGTCCACCTGACCCCGCAGACGGGCATTAAGGAGTTCGCACGCACCTACGTGCTGCCGGGAAGCTGACGGTCTGGCGGAACGCGGCGACACCGCTACGACCGTGTGCGTGGCGCCAAGTACTGACGCGGTATCGGCTCAGCCGCAGCCGAGCAGGGTGACGGTGACCGGGCCGTCGGTATCGACGTCGAGCCGCACATCGCAGCTCACATGCGCGGCGACAGGGTCGACTGTCACTGCCCGGATGTTGCGCAGTCGCAGGCTGATCCGGTCCTGCGGCGCGACCCGGCCGGGTGCGTCCCACGTCCGGGCGGTCTCGGTGTAGGCCCATCCGGCGGCGGTGACGCCGGGCGTGACGCTCTGTGCGGAGGCCGGGTCGGTCAGTCCGAAGCCGTGGCTCACCGCGTCGACGACGCCCTTGGCCAGGGGGTCGGTCGCGTCGCGGACCTGGATGGCCGACAGCCAGTACGCGCGGTCGTGGAGCAGGCCGACGTCTGCGGCGTCCGAGGAGGGCATTCGAGCGAAGGTCACGTGGAACGGCCTTGGCTCGATCTGGTTGTGCGCCAGGAACTCTGCCACCTGCGGGTGGTTGGTGCCGGTCAGGATGTGGTCCTGCGCGACGGACCAGAACCGGTAGCGGTAGCCGAGTGACTCGAGGCTCTGCAACCCGTTGACGGCCGGCCCGATCGCCTGCTGCGCCTGGCCGGGGTAGAACGTCAACTCCGAGAGCGCGTCCGCGATGTGGAAGATCGGCAAGTTGCGGGCGTTCTCGACCCAGTGGTTAGCCACCGTGTCCTCGGTCGTGGTGCACCGCGTGATGAGCCACATGCCGCGGCAGATGGCCGGCGCCATGGGCACGGCCCTGGCGAACAAGTGCGGGTGGAGCAGCCCGAGTCGGTAGCTTCCGTGACCGCCCATCGAGTACCCCGTGACGGCGGTGCGCAGCGGGTCGAGTGTGAAGTGGCGGGCGACGTCGTTCCACGCCTCGAACACGTCGTACTCATGATGGCCGACGTAGAAGCCCGAGACCCCGCGGGCAGCAGGGGAAAGCACGATGCTGTCCCGGCCCTCCCCGAGCTGTTCGGCGGCGTAGTTCGAGGACTCGTTCAGCCAGTGGTACTGGCCGCCGTCGCCGTGCAGCGAGAAGGTGAGCGGCGCCGGCTGGTCCTGCTGGTACCGCGTCGGCACGTAGAGCGCGTAGGGCTGCAGGGGCGACAGGAACCGGCCGTGCAGCGACGTGACGTCCTTGCCCTCGCCGAGCAGCCGCGGATTGCCGTTGGCCGGTGTTCCGTCGGTGGCCACCATGACTGCCTTGAGTCGGCTGCCGAAGATCCGGTACATCATCCCGTGCCTCGGGACCGTGCTGCGTGAACCGCCCTTTCGCAGCAGGTCGAAGTCGATGACGTGGGCGTAGCGCGTCGGCTCGTTCGCGGCGAGCGCTGCGTCCTGGCCTGACGCCGGTGACGGATTGCCGGCATCACCGGCGCGGGTTGTCGGCGGGTCGCTCCACACTTCCTTCAGTCGCAGGCCGAGGTTGATGATCCTCGACGTTGAGCTGGTGCTGGCGGGGACGGTCTGTCCTGCCGCCGTTGTGTCCTGGGACGGCGCCAGCCAGCCGCCCGAGTTCCGGTCGTACAGGCCTGTCGCAAGCGTGGCGCGCCAGCCCCCCGTGGGCTCGGCCACGTCCTTCGGCACGGTGACCGTGATCTGGTTGGCGTTGGTGTCCACGCGCACCGGGAGTGGGACACTGATCCAGCGGCCGCCGGTCCAGGTGCTCCATTGCCCACCGGTGCCCCAGGTCGTCAGCGCGTAGTCCGTGCCGGGGAACGGCATGCCCGGGTCCAGCGGCAGGGTGCTGCTGCCGGTACTCACGTTGCTGTCCGCGTCAAACGCCAGCGCGACGATCGTGCTGTCGGGGACCATCAGCGTGTTGAGCGTGAAGCGCACGGCCAGCCCCCGACGGTCTCGGGCGGACAGCCGGAACTCCATCAGGTCGCCGGCGTTGCCGGCGTAGCGTGCGAAGTCGTCCGGGTAGGTAGTCGCGTCGTCGTCGTAGAGGAAGTCCGTGTACGCGTACTCACCTGCGGTGTAGGTCTCTGTCCCCGAGACCAGTTCCACAGGAGCCCGGAAGCGAGGATCGTGGTTCTCCAGCTGCGGCAGGCCGGGCGCTGGTGCGTACAGCACGTCGGGGCCGCCGGGAGGCAGCCCCAGCCGTCGGGCCTCCTCGTCGCGCCCAGTGGCGGCAGCGCTGGTGGCCTCGTCGGCGCCTCGCACGGCTACTGCGTGGGCGGACGAATCCAGGTGCGGCGCGGCGCCCGCAGCGGTGGCCGACAGCACGACGACGGCGGCGACGACACTCCAGATCGTCCTGCAAATTGGCCGTGGCTGCATCCGCCCACTCTCCGCGTTGACCTAAGGAACTGAAGAATAACTAGCGTGAGCTGGCTCTGCCAGGGAGGTTCGGGGACGAGACGAAGGCGGCCGCTCGCCGCGTACCGGTCGACCTGTGTTCCCGCGGAGCTATTGCCTAGCTGCGACTGCGCGCTCCAGGACCCCCAGCAGCTCCGCCTCCATGCCTGGGCCGTAGGGGGAGCGCCGGACGAGCTCGTGCAGGCTGCGCGCCCAAGGGCTCAGGTCGAAGTCCGGGCCGGCTGTCGCGAGCAGCGGGACGTGCCTGCTGAGCACGGCCATCACCTCGGCCCAAAGCGGCATCTGCTGCAGCGTCGTGATCGGGGTCCGGAGGTCCAGGCTGTTGAACGGGCGCGTCACGCAGGGGTACTGCCAGGTGTGTGTGCCACCCGTGACCTGCAGCACCAGGGCTTCGGGGTGGTCAGGCAGCACGATCTCAGCGGGGACGCCGTCAGGGACGGTCACCTCGACGGTTCGGATCCCGTCGCTGTCGGACCACGTCACGGCGGCGCGGCCCTGCGGTGTGTCCTTGACGGCCGAGGCGCGGGTGAGCCCGCCTCCCGGTACCGGAGCGACGCGAAGTGCGGCGTAGCCGGGTGCGGCTGCTGACAGCCCACCGACGACCCTGTGCAGCCAGTCGGCGACGGCACCGAGCGCATAGTGGTTCAGCGAGGTCATGCCCGTGCTGTTGAGGGAGCCATCTGGCTGGATCGCATCCCAGCGTTCCCAGGTGGTCGTCGCCCCCTTGCTCAGCGGGTAGAGGAACGATGGGCACTCCTCCTGCAACACCAGCCGGTAGGCGACGTCGGCGTGGCCGGTCTGCGTCAGGGCGTGCACGACGAATGGCGTGCCGGCGAAGCCGGTCGCGATCGTGTAGTCCGCGTCGGCGACGAGGTCTGCCAGGCGTTGCCCGGCCCGCTCCACGTGCGCGGGTTCGAGGACCTCGAAGCAGATGACCAGCGCGTAGGCCGTCTGGCTCTCGTTCGCGAGCCGGCCGGCAGGGGTGACCCACTCGTTGCGGAACGCGTCGCGCACCCGCGTGTGCAGCCGCGTGTAGCGTTCGGCATCCGCGTGCTGCCCAAGCAGGGCCGCCGTGCGCGCCATCTGCTCGGTCGTGCGGCAGAAGAAGGCGGAGGCGACAAGGTGCGCGTCCGTCTTGCCGCCTGCCGCGTTGTTCGGCGGAGCGTCTGGATCGAGCCAGTCCCCGAGCTGGAATCCCTTGCTCCACAGGCCGGTCTCGTCGAGGACGGCTTCGACCTGGTCGACGAACGCGGTCATCGAGGGGTACTGCCGGCGCAGGAGCTCCTCGTCCCCGGTCTCCTGGTAAAGCACCCACGGGAGGTTGACCGCGACGTCACCCCACAGCGCGGTCGGGGGTGACGGAGCGACCTGGACGTTCGGTACGACGAACGGCACCGAGCCGGTCGCACGCTGCTCGCAGGCCAGATCTTCCAGCCACGAGCCCAGCACCCCGCGTACGTCGTACAGGTAGGCCGCGGTGCTCGCGAACGCGTTGATGTCCCCGGTCCAGCCGGCGCGCTCGTCGCGCTGAGGGCAGTCGGTCGGGACACCCACGAAGTTGTCGCGCATCGACCACACGACGTTGCTGTGCAGCTGGTTCAGGCCGTCGTGGGACGTGTCGAACCACCCGGTGCGCCGCATGTCGGAGTGCACCACGACGGCAGTCATGTCCGCAGGGTCGACGGTCCCGGGCCAACCTGCGACGTCGACGTAGCGGAAGCCGTGGAAGGTGAATCGCGGCTCCCACGTCTCGCCGGCCTCGTCGCCGCGCAGGACGTAGACGTCCGTCGCCGCTGCACCGCGGTTGGTCTCGAAGTCGACCTCGCCGTGGATCAGCGTCTCGGAGTGGCGCAGCGTGATCCTGGTCCCGGCGGGCCCCGTGACCTGCAGCCGCACCCAGCCGGAAAGGTTCTGGCCGAAGTCGACGACAGTCCGTCCGGCCGGCGTGGTGAGGATCTGGCGGGCGGGCAGCTCCTCCACCGCGCGGATGGGCTCCCAATACCTCGGGAGGAGCGGGGACAGGTCCTTCTCGACGACGTCGACCGGCTGCCACGCGGCATCGGCAAATCCGGGCGCGCACCACTGCGGAAGCTCCAGTCGGGCGTCGAAGACCTCGCCCTCGAACAGGCTGTTGGCCTGCACCCCGCCGCACCCTGCGCGCCAGGTGCTGTCGGTGCCGACGCTCCAGCTGCCGTTCGCGTCCTCGACGTCGAGCTGCAGGAAGGCCGCGGGTCGGTCGGCCCACACGGAGCGGCGTCCCTCCCAGCCGACCCTGCCGACGGCCCAGCCCTCGCCCAGGACAGCGCCGATGGCGTTGTCGCCTTCGCGCACGATGTTCGTCACGTCGTATGTGCTGACTGCGAGGCGGTGGTCGTACGAGGTCCAGCCAGGTGCGAGCACCTCATCCCCGACGCGGACGCCGTTCAGCCACGGCTCGATGAGGCCCAGTGCGGTCACGTGCAGCGTGGCCTGGCGCACCTGTGTTACGGCCACCTCGCGACGCAGGTACGCCGCCAGGTTGTCCGTGGATCCGCGCACGAACCGCGGCGAGGCGACGAACTGCGCGTGCCATCGGCCCCGGGCGCGGTCGTTCGAGTCGTTCACCAGATCATCCTCCGGACCAGGGCAGAGCATTGCGCTCATCCTTCGCGTTGTGTAGCGGCAAGCCAATCGCTAGGCAGGGCATGGACACCGCCCGCCCGTCGGTCCGATGACCGGGAACGTCGACGTGCTCGCGTTCGCCGGGCCTCCTGGGGCGGGCCGTCCGCTCTGCCGACCGAGCGCGGATTGCTCCAACCTGTCTTGACCCTTCACCTGTCAGACTTAATACTAAGCGCGCCGCCGAGGCACCCAGTCCTCGCAGCTTGGCGCCCCTGCACCCAGTGAGGAGACGAGCCGCCATGCAGAACCTGCCCCGGCCCGCGCGAGGTCGCCACGCGGCGCTGGCCCTACTGCTCTCGCTGTCGCTCACGGCGTGCGGCTCGACGCTGGAGGAGTCCGCCGACTCGGCGGACGGGAACGCCCTCAGCGCGGCCGGTGGCGCCGGCGGAACCGAGACCAGCGGCGGCGGTCTCGATGCAGCCGGCGGCACGGGTGGCGGAACCTCGGGCGGCGCCACGGCAGGCTCCGTAGGCGGAGCGGAGTCGGGCTCGACCGTTACGGGCTCGAGCGACGTGAGCTCGACCGCGACAGGATCGACGGATGCGGGCTCGGTCACGGGCGCGACCGGGGGCGGTCAGGTTGCCAACACCAGCAAGATCAAGGTGGGCTTGATCGTCGTCGACAACACCAAGATTGCCGCGGGGTTCGGCAAGACAGGCAGCGACGCGACCAAGCCCACCGATGACTTCATCAAGTACCTGAACAAGACCGGTGGTTTCGCCGGTCGGCAGATTGAGCCCTCCTACTACAAGGTGGACGGCACCAAGGACGGCAGCACGGCCTCCCAGGAGGCGTGCGAGCAGTTCAAGGATGCAAAGGCCGAGCTCGTCATCACGGGTGGCTCAGTCGACGTCCTCAACGCCTGTCTCGGGCGTGCCGGCATCGTGGTCGTGGACACCACCAACCTGGCACTGGATGGCGTGGACGTCGCGCGCTTCCGCAACCGGCTCCTGCCGAACGCATTCCGGATGGACCGCCTGTATGGCGCCGTCATGACGAGTTCCGCGAAGCGCGGCCTGCTCAAGAAGGGCGACGTCCTGGGCATCCTGCGCGAGGACTGCATCGCCCAGCAGCGGATGATGAAGAACACCATGCTGCCCCTCGCCGAGCAGATGGGTGTCAAGGTGGTGCAGGGCACGCACACCTGCGTCCAGAACCTTGCCGCTGACATCCCGGCGGTCACCCGGGACATCCAGCGCGAGGTGTTGCGCTTCTACCAGGAGGGCGTCACCAAGGTGATCTTCCTGACGGGGGCCGAGGCCTTCGCCCTGTCCCGGTTCACCAATACCGCCAGCCAGCAGAAGTACTACCCGAAGTACCTCGTGACGAGCATCGCGTACCCCTACACCAACAGCCGGGATGGCGCCACCATCAACATCGCCAAGGACGCGCTACCGAACATCTTCGGAGTCGGCTACCAGCAGATGTTCGACGTCGGTGACAACGACACTCCGCCGGCCAACCAAGTGAAGGAGCGGGCACTGTGCAAGCAGGCCGACCCCTCGCAGCTCGGCGCCTCCAAGGAGACCGGTAACCAGAAGTGGTTCCTGCGGCAGATGTTCTGGCTCTCTTGTGACGGCTTCTTCGCGGTACGAGCCATGCTCGAGGTCACGCACGGCAACACCTCGATCGACGCGATGACGCAGGCTTACCGAGTTGCGCTCGGCCACGGCAAGAAGGTGTCGGCCAGTCTCACCGGCGGCTACCACGAGGTGACGAACACGCGTGTGGACGGCGCTGGGTTCCTGCGGCCGTTCGCGTGGAACGCCAGCAAGAACAGCTTCCTCTACACCGGCAGCGCCATCGCAGTCCCGTAGCGAGGCTTCCGCAACAGAAGCAACACGTGCGCCGGCCCCTTTCCCGCCCCGCCAGGTATGTCGGCCGTGAGGTGGGTGGCGCCTGGAGCGGGGGCGCACAGCGCGCCCGCCCGGAGCGCACAAGCGAGGCGGCCCGTCCAGCAGGTGAGCGGGGAGCGATCAGTCCCAGTTCTTCGACGAGACCGTCCAGCCGGGCTGGGAACACAGCCCGCACCTGTCACCGAGAAAGAACTGGCGGGCGTCCGCCGAGCCGTACAACGTCATGGCCATCCAGTTCGATGCGATGGGCAGGGGCGCCTTCTGCTGCGCGCTTGGTGGTGGCGACCCGTCCGACGGGTCATCCCACCAATTCGTGTGGCCGGCGTCCGGATTGGAGACCATGACGACGGGAACCTGCACGGCCTGGTAGGTGGCGATGGTCATCGCCGAAACGTGGTCGATGAGCTCGCCATGGGCAAGCAGGACCGGTGCGTGCAGGTCGAACACGCCCGTCGGGTGTTGCGGGTTCGTCCCGCTGTTCCACACGATTGTCGATGTGACGCGCGGGTCGCCGCTGGCATCAACTGCTTCATAGCCACCGCAGGACTGTCCCATGAGCAGCACTCGACGCGTGTCCAGACGGTGGTGATATGGCGACCGTGGGTCAGCGTTCTGGCGAACTGCCCAGTCGAGGGCCTGGGTCAACAGTTCCGGACGCGGCCGGATGAGCCCCGTCAGCTCCAAGGTGTCATAGGGGTTCTCGGGTGCGCCGTTAGCGATGATGAAAGTGCCGTAGGAGGCGAACGTCGTCAGGAAGTAGTGGAACTCCTCGTTGGAGCTCCGGCAGCCGCCATTGGCCCACAAGACGATCGGCAGCCGGTAGGGCACCTGATCGAGCCGCACGGGGCGAAGGATCGTGTGGCCTGGGAGGAATGCGTCACCCCCTCTCCATATGGGGTACGTGTGCTGGGGTCCTGGCCGCTCACCGCGCTCGACGGCATGTTTCGACGCAGGTGAGCCTGTTGGAGCCGCGCTGGCCGGTACTGCCAGCGCTGCCGCGACGCTGACGGCGGCAGCAGCGGCAGCACGCGTACGCCAACCCCAACCCGACATCAGTCGCTCCTTGATTCTTAGGCCCGCTGCGCTAGCCGCCCCGCACCGCTGCGCGCGCTGGCGGAGATGTCAGGGCCCGCCCAGCTGTGGCCGGCCGTCATAATCCTGTCAGATGTTAGCAGAAGAGCATCAGGGCGGGACGCTCGTTGTCAGCCGCATCCGGGCGTTCCAAGGTCCCTTGACGCTTGACCAATCAACCATAAGGCTAAGAGATGTCGGAGGACCGCGATCCGGACGTGAGGAGTTGGCCGTCACCATGCAAGGGACCCGACTGGCGGGGGGCGTCGTCCTCGTCGCCACAATGCTGCTGTGCTCCGGTGCCGCCACCGCGAGCG
>JADMIO012080840.1_pt1 | contig 16339 bp, 12 predicted proteins | sample 8958161 | NCBI WGS metagenome assembly JADMIO01 (sample SAMN16585339, study PRJNA669376) | soil metagenome | isolation source: Crop rotation soil | place: USA: Cullars Rotation, Alabama | collected 2011
GCTCTTCGCGCAAGCGCTCATCGTTGTTGTCTGCTCTTCGCGCAAGCGCTCATCGCCATATGTCACAACCTGGCGCTATAAGTGTTGGGCACCGACGACGTAAGCTAGAGTGACCCCAGCCACAAGCGGGAGGCCGGTGGCGGGGACAGCGGCGGAAGGATTGCGCGTGGGTATCGGCATTCAAATCAAGGGACTGACCAAGTCCTTCGGTTCCCAGCGAATCTGGGAGGACGTCACGTTCGACCTGCCGCCGGGTGAGGTCAGCGTGCTCCTGGGCCCGTCGGGTACCGGTAAATCGGTGTTCCTCAAGTCGCTGATCGGCCTGCTGCGCCCCGAGCGCGGCAGCATCACGATCGACGGCACCAACATCATCGAAAGCTCCGCCAAGGAGCTGTACGAGATCCGCAAGCTTTTCGGCGTCATGTTTCAGGACGGCGCGCTGTTCGGCTCGATGAATCTCTTTGACAACACCGCGTTCCCGTTGCGTGAGCACACCAAGAAAAAGGAGAGCGAAATCCGTGACGTCGTCATGGAGAAGCTCGACATGGTGGGCCTCACCGGCGACGAGAAGAAGTTCCCCGGCGAGATTTCCGGTGGTATGCGCAAGCGTGCCGGACTGGCGCGTTCGCTGGTGCTCGACCCCGAGATCATCCTCTGCGACGAGCCCGACTCGGGTCTCGATCCGGTGCGTACCGCCTACTTGAGCCAGCTGCTCATCGACATCAACGCACAGATCGACTGCACCATCTTGATCGTCACGCACAACATCAATATCGCCCGCACCGTGCCCGACAACATGGGCATGCTTTTCCGCAGGCACCTGGTCATGTTCGGCCCCCGCGAGGTGCTGCTGACCAGCGACGAGCCCGTCGTCCGGCAGTTCCTCAACGGCCGCCGGCTCGGTCCGATCGGCATGTCGGAGGAAAAGGACGAGGCGACTATGGCCGAAGAGCAGGCCATGATGGAGGCAGGCCACCACGACGGCGGCGTCGACGAGATCGAAGGCGTGCCGCCTCAGATCAACGCGACACCCGGCATGCCGGAGCGCAAGGCTGTCGAACGTCGCCGGGCCCGGGTTCGCGGCATGCTGAACGATTTGCCGCCCGCGGCGCAGGAGGCGATCCGCGACGACCTCGAGGGCACCCACAAGTACCAGGCCAGTGAGTTTGCGGACCCGTCGGAGCCGACGACGGAGGCACGTCACTACGCCGGCGACGCCGACGAGTCACCGACGGGGCGCATACCGCTTCAGGATCGCTGACCTCCTGACCTCTGAGCGAGCAGAAAGTCACGTTCTGTGATGCCGCTGTGCGGCCTGACCGCGACCGCGCCAGCAGGCCTCGACAGCGATTTAACAGCAGAATTCACGCAACAACCGGGCCTGAACTCTTGACGTGAACGTCCCGAGAATGCAGTCTGTTGGGCAGCATGTGCATGGGTAGTAGCCAGGACGCCAGCCAGCGCCTTTACTTCCGCGTGCCCGTGGTTGAGGAATAAGCCGCCCTGCGGTACTGTTGGACGTTGCGCTGGCTGCCTCCTGCCCATCTAATTTTGCCTGACACCGTGGTCCACGCCTGAATCCCCCGCCCCGGGGTTGCTGTGCGTGCTCTAGATCCGGACAGGTCGCTAGCCGGCCGAACCGACGCAGAATAGCGACGAAGAGTCCGGTCAAGCCCGGCACGAGTCGCGTGAGGTGCTGGAAGGATGCATCTTGGCAGTCTCCCGCCAGAGCAAATCAGCAGTAGCTACCGCCAATAGTTCCGTTCCCGGAGCCCCCAATCGAATCTCTTTTGCGAAATTGCGTGAACCGCTCGAGGTTCCCGGTCTGCTCGACGTGCAGACCGAGTCATTCCAATGGCTGATCGGATCCGACGAATGGCGCGAAAAGGCCACCGCACGCGGTGACGTAGACCCGACCGGCGGCCTCGAAGAGGTGCTCTCTGAGCTGTCCCCCATCGAGGACTTCTCGGGGCAGATGTCGCTGTCGTTCTCCGATCCCCGTTTCGATGAGGTCAAGGCGCCCGTCAACGAGTGCAAGGAGAAGGACCAGACCTACGCGGCCCCGCTGTTCGTGACGGCCGAGTTCATCAACAACAACACCGGCGAGATCAAGAGCCAGACGGTCTTCATGGGCGACTTCCCGATGATGACGGAGAAGGGCACCTTCATCATCAACGGCACCGAGCGTGTCGTCGTCAGCCAGCTCGTCCGCTCACCAGGTGTGTACTTCGACGAGAACATCGACAAGTCCACCGAAAAGACGCTGCATTCGGTCAAGGTGATCCCCGGCCGCGGCGCGTGGCTGGAGTTCGACGTCGACAAGCGCGACACCGTCGGTGTGCGCATCGACCGCAAGCGTCGTCAGCCCGTCACGGTGCTGCTCAAGGCGCTCGGCTGGACCGCCGAGCAGATCCGTGAGCGGTTCGGGTTCTCCGAGATCATGATGGGCACGCTCGAGAAGGACAACACCGCAGGCACCGACGAGGCGCTGCTGGACATCTACCGCAAGCTCCGTCCGGGCGAGCCGCCCACCAAGGAGTCCGCGCAGACCCTGCTGGAGAACCTGTTCTTCAAGGAGAAGCGCTACGACCTCGCGCGGGTGGGCCGCTACAAGGTCAACAAGAAGCTCGGCCTGCACGCCGGCGAGCCGATCACGTCGTCGACGCTGACCGAAGAGGACATCGTCGCCACCATCGAGTACCTGGTGCGTCTGCACGAAGGGCAGACCACCATGACGGCGCCCGGCGGTGTCGAGGTGCCAGTGGAGACCGACGACATCGACCACTTCGGCAACCGGCGGCTGCGCACGGTCGGCGAACTGATCCAAAACCAGATCCGGGTCGGCCTGTCTCGCATGGAGCGCGTCGTCCGCGAGCGGATGACCACTCAGGACGTCGAGGCCATCACGCCGCAGACCCTGATCAACATCCGCCCGGTGGTTGCGGCCATCAAGGAGTTCTTCGGCACCAGCCAGCTCTCCCAGTTCATGGACCAGAACAACCCGCTGTCGGGCCTGACCCACAAGCGTCGCCTGTCGGCGCTGGGCCCCGGCGGTCTGTCTCGTGAGCGTGCCGGCCTCGAGGTCCGCGACGTGCACTCCAGCCACTACGGCCGGATGTGCCCGATCGAGACCCCGGAAGGCCCGAACATCGGCCTGATCGGCTCGCTGTCGGTGTACGGCCGGGTCAACCCGTTCGGGTTCATCGAGACGCCGTACCGCAAGGTGGTCAACGGCAAGGTCACCGACGAGATCCACTACCTGACCGCCGACGAGGAAGACCGTCACGTCGTCGCACAGGCCAACTCGCCGCTCGACGATCACGACAAGTTCGGCGAGGAGCGGGTGCTGGTTCGCCGGAAGGGCGGCGAGGTCGAATACGTGTCGGGCACCGAGGTCGACTACATGGACGTGTCGCCGCGCCAGATGGTGTCGGTGGCCACCGCGATGATCCCGTTCCTCGAGCACGACGACGCCAACCGCGCGCTGATGGGCGCCAACATGCAGCGTCAGGCCGTGCCGCTGGTGCGCAGCGAGGCGCCGCTCGTCGGCACCGGCATGGAGCTGCGCGCCGCGATCGACGCCGGCGACGTGGTGGTCGCCGACAAGGGCGGCGTGATCGAAGAGGTCTCCGCCGACTACATCACTGTGATGGCCGACGACGGCACCCGGCACAGCTACCAGCTGCGCAAGTTCGCCCGGTCCAACCACGGCACCTGCGCCAACCAGCGTCCGATCGTGGACGCGGGCGACCGCGTCGAGGCCGGCCAGGTGATCGCCGACGGTCCGTGTACCGACCAGGGAGAGATGGCGCTGGGCAAGAACCTGCTCGTCGCGGTCATGCCGTGGGAAGGCCACAACTACGAGGACGCGATCATCCTGTCCAATCGTCTCGTCGAGGAGGACACCCTCACCTCGATCCACATCGAGGAGCACGAGATCGACGCCCGCGATACCAAGCTGGGCGCCGAGGAGATCACCCGCGACATCCCGAACGTCTCCGATGAGGTGCTCGCCGATCTCGACGAGCGCGGCATCGTGCGCATCGGCGCCGAGGTTCGTGACGGCGACATTCTGGTCGGCAAGGTCACCCCGAAGGGCGAGACCGAGCTGACCCCGGAGGAGCGGCTGCTGCGCGCGATCTTCGGTGAGAAGGCCCGCGAAGTCCGCGACACCTCGCTGAAGGTGCCGCACGGCGAGTCCGGCAAGGTGATCGGCGTCCGGATGTTCTCCCGCGACGAGGATGACGAACTGCCCGCCGGCGTCAACGAGCTGGTCCGGGTCTACGTCGCCCAGAAGCGCAAGATCTCCGACGGCGACAAGCTCGCCGGCCGGCACGGCAACAAGGGCGTGATCGGCAAGATCCTGGCCGTCGAGGACATGCCGTTCCTGCCGGACGGCACCCCGGTGGACATCATCTTGAACACCCACGGCGTGCCGCGACGGATGAACATCGGCCAGATCCTGGAAACGCACCTCGGGTGGTGCGCGCACAGCGGCTGGCAAGTTGAGGGCAAGCCGGACTGGGCGGCTAAGCTGCCCGAGGAGCTACTGGCGACCGAGCCGGGCACCATCGTGTCGACGCCGGTGTTCGACGGCGCGCGCGAGGAGGAGCTGCAGGGTCTGCTGTCCTCGGTGCAGCCGAACCGCGACGGCGAGGTGCTCGTCGATCCCGACGGTAAGGCGGTGCTGTACGACGGCCGGTCCGGCGAACCGTTCCCGTACCCGGTGACGGTCGGCTATATGTACATCCTCAAGCTGCACCACCTGGTGGACGACAAGATCCACGCTCGGTCCACTGGCCCGTACTCGATGATCACCCAGCAGCCGCTGGGCGGTAAGGCGCAGTTCGGTGGTCAGCGGTTCGGTGAGATGGAGTGCTGGGCCATGCAGGCCTACGGCGCGGCGTACACGCTGCAGGAGCTGTTGACCATCAAGTCCGACGACACCGTCGGCCGGGTCAAGGTGTACGAGGCGATCGTCAAGGGCGAGAACATCCCCGAGCCGGGCATTCCCGAGTCGTTCAAGGTGCTGCTCAAGGAGCTGCAGTCGTTGTGCCTCAACGTCGAGGTGCTGAGTTCGGACGGCGCTGCGATCGAGATGCGCGACGGCGACGACGAGGATCTCGAACGCGCTGCGGCGAATCTGGGAATCAACTTGTCGCGCAACGAATCTGCGTCCGTAGAAGATCTTGCATGATCGCGGCTCCGCCGCGGGCGTTAATAGTTTCTAGTCCCGAAAGGGGAAAGGGAGTTACGTGTTAGACGTCAACTTCTTCGATGAACTCCGCATCGGCCTGGCCACCGCGGAGGACATTCGCAATTGGTCCTTCGGTGAGGTCAAGAAACCGGAGACCATCAACTATCGCACCCTCAAGCCGGAGAAGGATGGGCTGTTCTGCGAGAAGATCTTCGGGCCTACTCGCGACTGGGAGTGCTACTGCGGCAAGTACAAGCGCGTGCGCTTCAAGGGCATCATCTGCGAGCGTTGCGGCGTCGAGGTGACCCGCGCCAAGGTGCGTCGTGAGCGGATGGGCCACATCGAGTTGGCCGCGCCGGTCACGCACATCTGGTACTTCAAGGGCGTCCCGTCGCGGCTGGGCTACCTGTTGGACCTGGCACCAAAGGATCTCGAGAAGATCATCTACTTCGCGGCCTACGTGATCACCGCGGTCGACGACGAGATGCGCCACAACGAGATTTCCACTCTGGAAGCCGAGATGCAGGTCGAGCGCAAGGCGCTGGAGGATCAGCGCGACGCCGACCTGGCCGAGCGCCAGCAGAAGCTCGAGACCGACCTTGCCGAGCTGGAGAAGGAAGGCGCCAAGTCCGACGTGCGGCGCAAGGTCCGCGACGGCGGTGAGCGTGAGATGCGTCAGCTGCGCGACCGCGCGCAGCGTGAGCTGGACCGGCTCGAGGAGATCTGGACCACCTTCCAGAAGCTGGCCCCGAAGCAGCTGATTGTCGACGAGGTGCTCTACCGCGAGCTCATCGACCGTTACGGCGAGTACTTCACCGGGTCGATGGGCGCCGAGGCGATCCAGAAGCTCATTGAGAGCTTCGACATCGACGCCGAGGCCGACTCGCTGCGCGAGGTCATCCGAAGTGGCAAGGGTCAGAAGAAGCTTCGTGCTCTCAAGCGCCTGAAGGTGGTTGCGGCGTTCCAGCAGTCGGGCAACTCGCCGATGGGCATGGTGCTCGACGCGGTGCCGGTGATCCCGCCGGAGCTGCGGCCGATGGTGCAGCTCGACGGTGGCCGGTTCGCCACCAGCGACCTCAACGACCTGTACCGCCGCGTCATCAACCGCAACAACCGGCTCAAGCGGCTCATCGATCTGGGCGCGCCCGAGATCATCGTCAACAACGAGAAGCGGATGCTTCAGGAGTCGGTGGACGCGCTTTTCGACAACGGCCGCCGCGGCCGGCCCGTCACCGGGCCGGGCAACCGTCCGCTGAAGTCGCTGTCGGATCTGTTGAAGGGCAAGCAGGGCCGGTTCCGTCAGAACCTGCTCGGTAAGCGCGTCGACTACTCCGGCCGTTCGGTCATCGTGGTCGGCCCGCAGCTCAAGCTGCACCAGTGCGGCCTGCCCAAGCTGATGGCTCTGGAGCTGTTCAAACCGTTCGTGATGAAGCGGCTCGTGGACCTCAACCACGCGCAGAACATCAAGAGCGCCAAGCGGATGGTGGAACGTCAGCGTCCTCAGGTGTGGGACGTGCTCGAAGAAGTGATCGGCGAGCACCCTGTGCTGCTGAACCGTGCACCAACGCTGCACCGCCTAGGCATTCAGGCGTTCGAGCCGATGCTGGTGGAAGGCAAGGCAATTCAGCTTCACCCGTTGGTGTGCGAGGCGTTCAACGCCGACTTCGACGGCGACCAGATGGCGGTGCACTTGCCGCTGTCCGCCGAGGCTCAGGCCGAAGCGCGCATTCTGATGCTGTCGTCCAACAACATCCTGTCGCCGGCGTCCGGCAAGCCGCTGGCCATGCCGCGTCTGGACATGGTGACCGGCCTGTACTACCTGACCACCGAGGTCGACGGTGAGACCGGCGAATACCAGCCGGCCGCCAAGGACCGCGCGGAGTCGGGCGTGTACAGCTCACCGGCCGAGGCGATCATGGCGATGGACCGCGGTGCGCTGTCCGTGCGGGCACGCATCAAGGTGCGCCTGACACAGCTGCGGCCGCCGGTCGAGCTGGAGACCGAGCTGTTCGGCGACGAGGGCTGGAAGCCGGGCGATGCGTGGACGATTGAGACCACGCTGGGCCGAGTGCTGTTCAACGAGCTGATGCCGCACGGGTATCCGTTCATCAACGAGCAGATGCACAAGAAGGTGCAGGCGCGGATCATCAACGACCTCGCCGAGCGCTACCCGATGATCGTCGTCGCGCAGACCGTCGACAAGCTCAAGGACGCCGGCTTCTACTGGGCCACCCGCTCTGGTGTGACCGTGTCGATGGCCGATGTGCTGGTGCCGCCGGAGAAGGGCGAGATCCTCGAGCGCTACGAGAAGGAAGCCGACCGCATCGAAAAGCAGTACCAGCGTGGTGCTTTGAACAAGGATGAGCGGCACGACGCGCTCGTCAAGATCTGGCAGGACGCCACCGAAGAGGTGGGTGAGGCGTTGCGGTCGCACTATCCCGAGGACAACCCGATCATCACGATCGTCGAGTCTGGCGCGACGGGTAACTTCACGCAGACGCGGACGCTGGCAGGCATGAAGGGTTTGGTGACCAACCCGAAGGGTGAGTTCATCTCGCGGCCCATCAAGTCCTCGTTCCGTGAGGGCCTGACCGTGTTGGAGTACTTCATCAACACGCACGGCGCGCGAAAGGGCTTGGCCGACACCGCATTGCGTACCGCCGACTCCGGTTACCTGACCCGTCGTCTGGTGGACGTGAGCCAGGATGTGATCGTGCGCGAGCACGACTGTGGCACCGAGCGCGGTATCACGGTCCGCCTTGCGGAGGAGCAGCCCGACGGCACGCTGGCCAAGGACCAGTACGTCGAGACGTCGGCGTACGCGCGGACGCTCGCCGAGGACGCCACCGACGAGAAGGGCAAGGTGCTCGTCGAGAAGGGTCATGACCTCGGTGACCCGGCGATCGACCTGCTGCTGGAGCACGGCATCTCGGCGGTGCGTGTGCGGTCGGTGCTGACGTGTGCGAGCGCCAGCGGCGTGTGCGCGATGTGCTACGGCCGGTCGATGGCCACCGGCAAGCTGGTGGACATCGGCGAGGCGGTGGGAATCGTTGCCGCGCAGTCGATCGGCGAGCCCGGCACGCAGCTGACGATGCGTACGTTCCACCAGGGTGGCGTCACCGGCGGCCAGGACATCACCGGCGGTCTGCCCCGCGTGCAGGAGCTGTTCGAGGCGCGTGTGCCGCGCGACAAGGCGCCCATTGCCGACGTCGCCGGGCGGGTGCGCGTCGAGGAGGGTGAGAAGTTCTACAAGATCACCATCACTCCCGACGACGGCAGCGAGGAAGTTCCGTACGACAAGCTGTCTCGTCGTCAGCGGCTGCGGGCCGTCACCCATGAGGACGGCACCGAGGGCCTGCTGCGCGACGGCGACCACGTCGAGGTCGGCGACCAGCTGATGGAAGGCTCCGCCGATCCGCACGAGGTGCTGCGTGTGCAGGGCCCGCGCGAGGTGCAGCTGCACCTGGTCCATGAGGTCCAGGAGGTGTACCGCGCTCAGGGCGTGTCGATCCACGACAAGCACATCGAGGTGATCGTCCGGCAGATGCTGCGGCGCGTGACCATCATCGATTCGGGTTCGACGGAGTTCCTGCCCGGCTCGCTGACGGAGCGCAGCGAGTTCGAGGCCGAGAACCGTCGCGTGGTGGCCGAAGGCGGCGAGCCTGCCGCAGGCCGTCCGGTGCTGATGGGCATCACGAAGGCGTCGCTGGCCACCGACTCGTGGCTGAGCGCGGCGTCGTTCCAGGAGACCACGCGAGTGCTGACCGATGCGGCGATCAACTGCCGCAGCGACAAGCTCAACGGTCTGAAGGAGAACGTGATCATCGGCAAGTTGATCCCGGCCGGTACGGGCATCAACCGCTACCGCAACATCACCGTCGAGCCCACCGAAGAGGCCCGGGCCGCTGCGTACACGATCCCGTCGTACGAGGATCAGTACTACAGCCCCGACTTCGGCCAGGCCACCGGTGCCGCCGTGCCGCTGGACGACTACGGCTACAGCGACTACCGCTAACGCGCGCCGAGTGGCCACTTATGCACGAATTGCGGCGGTATAGCGTGTCATAACTGGCCGCTCGACGTTTGGAGCAGGCTTTACAGTCTCGATCCGTACTGTTGTGGCATGCGGGTCCGAGTCCTAGCCCTGCTGGTGGCCGTGCTGGCGCTCGCTGGCTGCTCGCACGGCACGGCGCAGCCGACGGACTCCTTTCCGGACGGCAGCAGCGTGCACACCGTCAACGTGGGCGGGCTGTACCGGTCATACCGGCTACACAGGCCCTCGGACCTACCGGCGTCGGCGCCGCTTGTGGTGATGCTGCACGGTGGCTTCGGCAGCGGCGAACAAGCCGAAAGAGCTTACGGCTGGGACCAATTGGCGGACGCCGAGAAGTTCGTCGTGGCCTACCCTGACGGGATTGCCCGCGCGTGGAACGTCCATGGCTGCTGCGGCCGGCCGAGCCAAGACGGCATCGACGACGTCGCATTCATCACCTCGATGGTGGACCAGATCAGCGACGGGATCGGCATCGACCGGTCCCGGGTCTATGCGACCGGGATCAGCAACGGCGGCATGATGTCCTACACGCTGGCCTGCAACAGTGACATGTTTGCCGCGATCGGGCCGGACTCGGCGACGCAGCTCGACTCGTGCGGATCGCCCCGCCCGACGTCCGTCATGCACATCCACGGCACCGACGACCGGATGATCCGCTACAGCGGGGGCCCGGGCGCCGGGGTCGCACACATCGACGGACCGCCCGTGCCCGAGGTTAATGCGTTCTGGCGCAAGGTCGATCAATGTGGCGAGCCCACCGTCGCCACCGACGGAGCGCTCACCACCTCCACGGCCGGCTGCCAGGGCAACCGCAGCGTGGTACTCGTCACGGTGGCGGGCGGGGGACATGAGTGGCCCTCGTTCGCGACGCAGAAGCTCTGGGAGTTCTTCGCCGCCCACCCGGCTCTCAAGTGAGACCTTTCCGGCGAGCAGACGCAGAATCGCACGCGAAGGCCCTTCGTCGCGCGATTCTGCGACTGCTCGCGGGTCGCGCCTGAGCCTGTTACGCCTATTGTGCGACTGTCGAAAAAATGTAACATTGAGGCATGGCAGCCACGCACATCGTCACCAACCAGGTCCCTGCGCTCGAGAATTACAACCCCGCCACCTCGCCGGTGCTGATGGAGGCGCTGATCCGCGAGGGCGGGCAGTGGGGCGTAGACGAGGTCACCGAGGTCGGCGCGTTGTCCGGCTCGCAGCAGGCCCAACGCTGGGGCGAGCTCGCCGATCGCAATCAGCCGATCCTTCGCACACACGACAGCTACGGCAACCGCATCGACGAGGTCGAGTACGACCCGGCGTACCACGAACTGATGCGGGCCGCGATCGGCCACGGCCTGCACGCCGCACCGTGGGCCGACGAGCGGCCCGGCTCGCACGTCGTGCGCGCAGCGAAGACCTCAGTGTGGACAGCCGAACCCGGTCACATGTGCCCGATCTCGATGACGTACGCCGTCGTCCCGGCATTGCGCTTCAACCCCGAATTGTCAGCCATCTACGAGCCACTGCTCACAAGCTGCGAATACGACCCCGAACTCAAAGTCCCCACCTCCAAGCCCGGGATCACCGCGGGCATGTCCATGACCGAGAAGCAAGGCGGCTCCGACGTGCGTGCGGGCACCACTCAGGCGACCCCCAACGCCGACGGCAGCTACAGCCTCACCGGGCACAAGTGGTTCACCTCCGCGCCGATGTGCGACGTGTTCCTCGTGCTCGCGCAGGCTCCCGGCGGCCTGTCGTGTTTCTTCCTGCCGCGGGTATTGCCCGACGGAACACGCAACCGGATGTTCTTGCAGCGGCTTAAAAACAAGCTGGGCAATCACGCCAACGCGTCAAGCGAGGTCGAATACGACGGCGCCACAGCCTGGCTGGTCGGCGAGGAGGGCCGCGGCGTGCCGACCATCATCGAGATGGTCAACCTCACCCGGCTTGACTGTACCCTGGGTAGCGCCACCAGCATGCGCAGCGGCCTGTCCCGCGCGATCCACCACGCCCAACACCGAAAGGTGTTCGGCGAGTACTTGATTGACCAGCCGCTGATGCGCAATGTACTGGCCGACCTTGCCGTCGAGGCCGAAGCCGCGACCATCGTCGCGATGCGCATGGCCGGCGCCACCGACAGCGCAATCCGCGGCGACGAGACCGAGGCGCTGCTGCGTCGCATCGGTTTGGCCGCCAGCAAATACTGGGTGTGCAAGCGCGCCACACCGCACGCAGCCGAGGCCATGGAATGCCTTGGCGGAAACGGCTACATCGAAGACTCGGGCATGCCGCGGCTGTACCGCGAGGCGCCGCTGATGGGCATCTGGGAGGGGTCTGGAAACGTCAGCGCGCTGGACACGTTGCGCGCCATGGCAACTCGTCCGGAATGCATCGAGGTGCTGTTCGACGAACTCGGCAAGACCAAGGGCCACGACGCCAGGCTCGACAAGTACGTCGAGGCGCTGCGCCCCGCCCTCGGTGACGTCGAGACCGTCCAGTACCGCGGGCGCAAGGTCGCCGAGGACATCTGCCTCGCGCTCCAAGGGTCGCTGCTGGTTCGGCACGGCCATCCCGCGGTGGCCGAGGCGTTCTTGGCGACGCGTCTCGGTGGTGCGTGGGGCGGGGCGTTCGGCACCATGCCCGTCGGGCTCGACGTCGCGCCGATTCTCGAACGCGCTCTGGTCAAGGGATGACGGGCGCCGGCCTTACTGCTCGCCGAGGAAAGTGGAGTGGGTATGACGCACGCGATCAGGCCCGTCGACTTCGACAACCTGAAGACGATGACCTATGAGGTCACCGATCGGGTGGCCCGAATCACGTTCAACCGCCCCGAAAACGGCAATGCGATCATCGCCGACACACCGCTGGAATTGTCGGCTCTCGTGGAGCGCGCGGACCTCGACCCTGCTGTGCACGTGATCCTGGTATCCGGTCGCGGCGAGGGTTTCTGCGCCGGTTTCGACCTCAGCGCCTACGCGGAGGGGTCGTCGTCGGCCGGTGGTGGCAGCGCATATCGGGGCACCGTGCTGGACGGAAAGACACAAGCGATCAACCATCTGCCCGACCAGCCGTGGGACCCGATGATCGACTACCAGATGATGAGCCGGTTCGTCCGCGGGTTCTCCAGCCTGATGCACGCCGACAAGCCGACGGTGGTCAAGATCCACGGCTACTGCGTGGCGGGTGGCACCGACATCGCGCTGCACGCCGACCAGGTGATCGCCGCGGCGGACGCCAAAATCGGCTACCCGCCCACCCGCGTGTGGGGTGTGCCGGCCGCCGGGATGTGGGCACACCGCTTAGGTGACCAGCGTGCGAAACGCCTTCTACTGACCGGTGATTGCATCACGGGCGCCCAGGCAGCCGAGTGGGGACTCGCCGTCGAGGCACCCGATGCCAAGGACCTCGACGAGCGCACCGAGCGACTGGTGCAGCGAATCGCCGCAGTGCCCGTCAATCAACTGATCATGGTCAAGCTGGCGATGAACAGCGCGCTGTACAACCAGGGCGTGGGCACCAGCGCAATGATCTCCACGGTTTTCGACGGCATCGCACGGCACACCCCAGAAGGTCACGCGTTCGTGGCCGATGCACGCGAACGCGGGTTTCGCGATGCGGTGCGCGGCCGCGACGAACCGTTTGGCGACTATGGCCGCCGCGCATCGCAGGTGTAGCCCGATGCCCACGCTCAACCGGATGACCGCCCGCTCGGTGGTGCTGAGCGTGCTGCTCGGAGCGCATCCGGCATGGGCTAGTGTTGCCGAATTGCTTAGACTCACCGAGGATTTCGGCCTGAAGGAGTCGACGGTGCGGGTAGCGCTGACGCGTCTGGTAAGCACCGGCGACCTGGTGCGCTCCGCGGATGGCTACCGGCTGTCCGACCGGCTGCTGGCACGCCAGCAGCGTCAGGACCGCGCGATGCGCCCGGCCGTCAAGAACTGGGACGGCATGTGGACAACGCTTGTCATAACCAGTGTGGGTGTGGACGCCCGCACCCGCGCCGCGCTGCGAACGACCCTGCAGCAGAACCGCTTCGGCGAGCTGAGGGAGGGTGTGTGGCTTCGGCCCGATAACCTCGAGCTCACATTGCCGGAGGACGTGAAACCGCGGGTGCGGGTGATGCACTCGCGCGACGACCATCCAGCCGATCTTGCCGCACAGCTGTGGGACTTGCCGGCATGGTCGCGCACCGCCGAGCGCCTGCTGGACGACATGACGACCGCGACCGACGCCGCGGGTCGCTTCGTCGCCGCTGCGGGCATGGTGCGTCACTTGCTCACTGACCCCGTTCTGCCAGACGAGCTGCTGCCATCCGGCTGGCCCGCAACGGCATTGCGGGAAAGCTACTTCCAATTCGCCGACGAGCTCGCAGCGCGGCGCGACCCCGCCCAACAACTAATGGAGGCGTCATCATGAGTGACGAGGTACGTGTCGAGCGTCAGGGTCAAGTGACCACGGTGATCATCGACCGGCCGACGGCGCGCAACGCGGTCAACGGCCCGACAGCCGAGAAGCTCGTCACCGCGTTCGAAGAGTTCGACGCCGACGACAGCGCCTCGGTCGCGGTGTTATGGGGTGACAACGGAACATTCTGTGCGGGCGCCGATCTCAAAGCGTTCGGCACACCAGAGTCCAATGCGGTGCACCGCACTGGGCCCGGCCCGATGGGGCCATCACGAATGATGTTGTCCAAGCCGGTGATTGCCGCGGTGAGCGGGTACGCGGTAGCCGGGGGGCTCGAGCTCGCGTTGTGGTGCGACATGCGGGTGGCCGAAGAGGGCGCCGTGTTCGGGGTGTTCTGCCGACGCTGGGGCGTTCCACTGATCGACGGCGGCACGGTCCGGCTGCCGCGGCTGATCGGACAGAGCCGTGCGATGGACATGATCCTCACCGGCCGTGCGGTGAAGGCTCCGGAGGCCTTTGCGATCGGGCTGGCCAACCGGGTGGTGCCCAACGGCGAAGCGCGCCATGCCGCAGAAAGACTCGGCGCCGAACTCGCGGCGCTGCCGCAGCAGTGCATGCGGGCCGATCGTCTCTCGGCGCTCAACCAGTGGGGGATGTCGGAATCGGACGCAATCGACTTCGAGTTCGGCAGCATCTCGCGCGTGGCCGCCGAGGCGTTGGAAGGCGCGGGGCGCTTCGCGTCGGGCGCAGGCCGGCACGGCGCACCTGCCTGACGTCAGGCGCGGTTGATGAAGTTCGTCATCCCCAGTTCGCGGCCCCGGTCCAGGATGTTGGGGTCGCCGTTGTGGAACGTCACCGTCTGGTTTGACCCGTACACGGTGATGTCGTCGGTGATGGTGTCGGCGATCACGGTGTTGCCCGAGCCCTGCATGGCTACCGCGTAGCACGTCCCTGTTGCGGTGATGACGTTCCAGGAGCCGTTGACGAACAACGTCCCGTCGTTGCAATCGATCGTCGTCACGATGCTGACGCCGGTGATGTGGGTGTCGCCCTCGCCGCGCGCGTTCGCCGTCGGCACTGGCATCACGGAGAACGTCAAGCATGCCGCCGCGGCGCACCACGCACCCGTTCGCGTCATCATCCCCTCCATTTCGCGTGGACCCCGACGGGCAAAGCGTACGTGCAACCGGGCCCGTGCGGAATCAGTTGGCCAGTTGGCTCGAGTCGCGCACCCGGGCGGGTGCCGGTACCGTTTTTCCGATGAAATGGCGTGGCCGGATGGTCGCGATGACGGCCATCGCCGCCGCCATCGGCGTCGCAGGTTGTTCGCACACGGTCAGCGGCACGGCTCAGCGAAGCGCCGAGGGCATGGCCCAAGAGGACTATGGCTACCAACCCGACCGTTGCGGACTCCTGCAAGACATCGCGGTCCAAAGGATTGTCGGCGCTGACGAGCTGGTCCGTGCTTACAGCGGCGCGGTGTGCCAGTACGCGCTGACGAAGGGGCCCACGGCGATCGATCTGACCTATTCATGGTTCGAAACCGGCAGCCTTGACCGCGAACGCGGCGTCGCTTCGTCCGCCGAGGCGCAGATCACCGACATTGTGGTGGAGCGGCACGACGGCTTCCTGGCGCGGCGCTCGGTCACGGGCAACGCGTGCTCGGCCACCGTGGGCACCAACCCCGGAGTTGCGAAGTGGTGGGTGCAGATCCGCGGTCAGTCGACTGTCGATCCGTGTGAGCTCGCCCAGAGCCTGCTGTCGAAGACACTGACATCGGCCTTGTGATGACTCGGCGCACTCGACTGATGATCGCTGTAACCGCCTTGGCGACCGCCCTCTCCGGGTGTGCTACCGCGAATCCGGCGCCACCGCCCCACGCCGCCAATCTTCGCGGATTCCACAGCGGCCCATGCAATTTCGTGTCCGACGTCGAGGTGAGCGCGGCCGCGGGGGCCGGCCGGTTCACCAAGACAGTCGACAGCGACGTCGGTTGCTTCTGGCAGGAGAACTCGACGATCGGCGGCTTCGGCGAGGGCATGGGCATTTCGACGTGGTGGTACCGCGGCAGCGACATGGACACCGAACGGGAATTGGAAAGAAAAGCCGGCCGGAGGTTGGCGAACTTGTCGCTGAACGGCAACAGCGGATTTGAGGCCTCTGACGCCAACGCGTGCAGCGTGTACGTCGCCAAGGGCGGCGACATGATCACGTGGTCAGTCCAAACGCTGAATCCCTCGCGGATGCCGGACTTGTGCAGCCTCGTCCGGCGGCTCGCCCAGCTGACGCAGGACCGCGTCAACTGACTGCTATCTGACATCGACGGCTAAAGTTCATCGCCATGGCAGCGACGCGCTCGTCTGGGCGGTCAACCAAGCTCAGCCGCGACGTCATCATCAATGCCGCGCTGACCTTTTTGGACCGCGAAGGCTGGGACGCGCTCACGATCAACGCGCTGGCAGCCCAGCTCGGCACGAAGGGCCCGTCGCTGTACAACCACGTCAGCAGCCTCGAGGACTTGCGCCGATCCGTGCGCAAGCGGGTGGTCGGCGACATCATCGAGATGCTCGGCACGGTGGGCCACGGACGCACCCGTGACGACGCGGTGCTGGTGATGGCCGGGGCCTACCGCAGCTACGCGCATCACCTTTCCAGCACATTGGGATCCTAAGCTTAGAATTCCACGTGGACAAGTTGTCGCG
>JADMIO010607254.1_pt1 | contig 16337 bp, 16 predicted proteins | sample 8958161 | NCBI WGS metagenome assembly JADMIO01 (sample SAMN16585339, study PRJNA669376) | soil metagenome | isolation source: Crop rotation soil | place: USA: Cullars Rotation, Alabama | collected 2011
CGCGACAACTTGTCCACGTGGAATTCTAAGCTTAGGATCCCAATGTGCTGGAAAGAAAAGCGAAAAGGGCAACACGTGGCTTCTTATAAAAAAAGATGATGAATATGCAAGCGGCGACGATGTTCGCGAGAACGACCGGTCGGTGATATCAAAACGCACGCTTGAAGATCCGCCGGAAAAACCAAGCGGAAAAAAAAGAACAAAAAGTTTTACACCGCCGCCCGAGGCTGACTTGTCGGACATCCCAAAAGGAAAAATGCCCCACGACGTGAAGCCGATGCTCGCCAAACTTGCTTCGGAAGCGTTCGACCGCAAGGGATGGATCTTTGAGGTGAAGTGGGACGGCTATCGTGCGATCGCGGAAATAGAAAAAAAGACGGAAACCGTGCGCTTATATTCGCGTCGCTTGCTTCCGTTCGAAGAGAAATACCCTTCCGTCGTGGATGCCGTGAAGGCGATTCGCCATGATGCGGTGATAGACGGAGAAATAATCGCCGTGAACGAAAAGGGGATCGGAGAATTCCAACGCCTGCAGGATTGGGAAAAAAATCAAAAAGGACGGCTCGTGTACTGCGTGTTCGATATTTTATATTTGGACGGCCGCGACCTTCGCAAACTTCCACTTGTGCGCCGCAAGGAAATTTTGCGAACCGTGGTAAATGGCATCGCCGGGATCCAGTTCAGCGATCACGTGGACGAGCGCGGCATAGATTTTTTTTCAGCGGCAAAAAAGCAGGGCCTCGAAGGCATTATGGCGAAGGATGGTGCGAGCGCATATCACGAGGGGAGGCGTTCCGAGGATTGGCAGAAGATAAAAATAGTGAACCAGCAAGAGGCCGTCATTGGAGGGTTTACCGCACCGCGCGGAGGACGGCTGCATTTTGGGGCGCTCGTGCTCGGCGTTTATGAGGGGGACGACCTGGTCTACATTGGCCACACCGGAGGCGGATTTAACGGAAGAAGCATTTCGGCATTAAAGAAGCGGCTTGATCCTTTGGTGCAAAAACAATCGCCATTCGTAAAGCCGCCAAAGACGAATGCGCCCGTCACATGGGCAAAACCAAAATTGGTCTGCGAAGTAAAATTCCAAGAATGGACAAACGACGGCCACATGCGCCAGCCGATTTTTCTTGGCATGCGCGACGACAAGGAACCGCGGGAGGTGGTGAGAGAAAGAAAAGCAGCGGCGCCCGTGCGAAAAACTTCGCGCAAACAAAAAAGCGGCGTGGCGAATCGCGACAGCGATAGCAAGGTGAATATTACAAATCCCGATAAGGTTTTTTGGCCGAAGGAAAAATATACAAAAGGCGACGTGATCGAGTATTACCAAAAAATGGCGAAGTATATGCTGCCGTACCTTAAGGACCGGCCCGAATCATTGCATCGCCATCCGAACGGCATCAACGGCGAAAGTTTTTTTCAAAAAGATATGGACCATCAGCCGCCGGAGTGGGTCCGAACCATTCCTATTCATTCAGAGGGCGAGGACCGCGACCTTAATTATCTTGTCTGCGATGACGAAGACACTCTTATATATATGGCGAATCTCGGGTGCATTGAAATTAATCCCTGGAGCTCGCGCGTTGGCTCGTTAGACAAACCCGACTATGCAATTTTCGATCTCGATCCCGAAGGGATATCTTTCGACGAAGTCGTAAAGGCGGCGAACGAAATAAAAAGGATCCTGGACGGCGCAAAGATCCCATCATATCCAAAAACATCCGGAGCTACAGGACTTCATATCCTCGTGCCCATGGGCGCACGCTACGACTACGAGCAGGTGAAGCAATTCGTCGAGATCATCATGCGAACGGTCCAGCGCCGGATGCCGGATACGACGAGCGTCGAGCGAAGTCCGCGCAAACGAGAGAAGAAAGTGTATCTGGATTTTTTGCAGAACCGCCGGGGTCAGACGATCGCCGCGCCCTACTGCATCCGTCCGCGCGAAGGCGCGCCGGTATCAACGCCGCTCGAATGGCGTGAAATAAAAAAAGGGCTTGATCCGTCCGCTTTCACCATAAAAACAATATTCCCGCGGCTCAAGCGCAAAGGAGATATTATGCTCCCGATGTTAAAAAGGTCCATTGACCTTAAAACGGCGCTCAAAAAATTAAAGCTATGAGCATCCACATTGGAACTTCCGGCTGGCGCTACAAAGAGTGGGGCAAAAAGTTCTATCCCGAAAAGACGACGCAGGAAGAATTTTTGCCGTACTATGCGAGCAAGTTCGATACCGTGGAGATCAATACTTCGTTTTATCATCTGCCGAAAATGGAAACATATATCCACTGGAAGGAGGAGACCCCGCCAAAATTTCTCTTTGCCGTAAAGATGAGCCGCTACGTGACGCACATTTTGCGGCTCGAAGGAGCAAAACTTGCTATTCTCAATTTTATGAAGCGTGCGGCGGCGCTCGAAGAGAAAATGGGGCCTATCCTTGTGCAGCTGCCTCCGAACCTCAAGAGCGATCGCAAAAAATTGGTAAAACTTTTTTCGGATCTTCGGTCAGCTCAAAAGATAGTCCAAATGGGCAACAAAAAATTGGCAGTGCGTTTTGCGCTCGAGGTGCGAAATAAAAGTTGGTACGAACCGAAGGAATATGCAGCGCTTATCGAACTTCTCAAAGAGAACGGCATGGCGCTCGTTTTCGGACATTCATCAAAATATCCATATCCGGAGAACGAGCCCATCACAACGGACTTTGTCTATCTTCGCTTTCATGGGCCAAAAAAATTTGCAGGTTCTCTTTACGGAAAAAAATTACAAACATGGGTTCCGAAGATTCGGCGCTGGTCCCGGCAGGGGATCGATGTCTTTGCGTATTTCAACAATGACATGCAGGCATACGCGATCAAGGACGTGACGCTCTTAAAATCGTTGCTTCGTTCATGAAGTCAAAATGAAAAAATTCATTTTTCTATGGACGCCCATCATTGTTCGCGATAAAATATGGGTGTTCGATGAAGAAATTAGGAATCTTTTTAATATGCTTCACGGTGTTTTCGTTTTGGGGAGCGGGGAAAGAATCTTTTTCACCAACTCCTGAGTTCACGTTGCCTCCGGTAGCAGTCCCGGCTTCCGTACCCCAACCCCCGCCGGTCCCGGTCGCAAATGCCGCCGAAGTAGACGGCCCCGACGTTCCGGTTGCGCTTTCGATCACCGCGATCAAATTGAATTCAAAAATAATTCCCATTGGGCTTACGGCCGAGGGTGCGCTTGATGTGCCGAGCGGAAGTACGAAGAACGTTGGTTGGTATAAGGACGGAGCAGCACCCGGAGAAGTGGGAAGTGCCGTGCTTGACGCACACGTTTTCGCCGCCTTCGCGCATCTCGATCGTCTCACGGCGGGAAGCAACATTTACATCACCATGCAGAACGGTGCGAAATTACATTTCAAAGTATATGCGGTCCGCACGTACAAAAATGCAGACGTGCCGCTCAACACGCTTTTCAATAAGGTGGACGGGCGCTATTTAAATTTAATTACGTGTGCCGGAAAATTGACGGCGGACCGTTCGACCTACGACCACCGCCTCGTCATTTACTCGAAGCTGGTGGAGGATTGATCGGTTCGCGCCGTGAATACGACCAAACGTTCGTCGTAAATTTTTTTCTCAGGTATCCATTTGCCTTCACAGGTGATGAGGTTCAACATGCTTTCTCCCTGCGTGTTGGTTGCGAATATATCGTTCGTGGGAGCATCATAAGGAAATAATTTTGTATCAATAACTTTGAAATGCGCGATCTGGCCATTCGCATCGCGAACATCAACTTGGTCTCCCGGCTTTAATTTATCGAGATCAAAAAATACTGCGTACGGCGAATCAATAGTATCGAGATGGCCTTCGATCACGGCGCTTCCCGGTGCTCCAGGCACGGGACCATATTTGTACCATCCCACTTTGTAGTAGCTTAACGTTGCCTGGAGAGACCCGTCGGGCAGAACACCGACCGGTTGGATCGCGGCATTAACCCCGATCGCAGGAATGATGAGTTCCGATGGAATAGTTTTTTCAACAAAAGAGTAGCTCACCTCTGATGCCGCCGGAGGAGGCGTGAGTGGAGGGGGAGTGGCGGCCGCTCCTTTAATATAGAGGACGGCGACCGCAACCAAAATTCCCGCGGCCGCAGCCGCGAGAATTGGCTTAAGGTTTTCATTTTTGCGGGAAAACCTGTTCATGATTGCGCTTAGCGGATAAAGCGAGCTCCGCCTCCACCGGTGTTCGGAAGACCCGGGGTCGTTGTGCTGCTCGTGCCGTTTACGGTACCGGAGGTACCACTGGTGGTGTTGGTGGTTCCATTGGTCGTACCGTTGGTAGTGCCGCTCGTTCCAGAGAAGTCAGTACCCGTAGTTTGGGCATTCACGTGACCAAAAAGAGTTGTGGCAAAAACAAATGCTGCCAAAAAGACAATTGCAGATAAAACGATCTTTTTCATTGGCGTTGTGATTAGTTAGTTTGGGCCGACCTTTACATGACAACCCTATCAATAGGCGAATGAACCGAATGTGAAAGAAACTTATGATCTTTGGGCATTGCTCATCTGAGCTTCATGGACCGTCTATTCAAAAACTATAAAAAGCCGAACTACAAAAGAACGAAGCGGCTGAGCCCGTTCGTTGGGTAAGGGGATTGGTGCGAGTTTATTTCTTTTTTCTCTGTACGGCGAGCTTGATTATCTTCTCGAGCTCTTTTTTGTTGATATCCGCGAGCTTGTTAATGTACAGGCATCCGCCACCCTCCTTATATTTGCCAAGTTTCTTCAAAAAATCGTTCTCGCCGTCGTCCTTCTTTATGCCGTTCACGGCCATTTTAAATATTTTTAATCCATAAAGAGTTATATTCTGCTTGCGGGGAGAAAACCCGATCATCATCCATTCGCCTTCCTTGCCATTCGCATAGGTGTATTTCATTCTGCCGAAGCCAACAATGGCCGCGCCCCACATCTCCGGCTTGGTTTTTGTTGCCCTCTCCATCATTTTGGATATCTCCAAAGAATCTTTGCGCTTTTGGGGATCTTTAATGGCGTCCAAAAATTTTTCCACATTGGCTTTGTTAACTTTCGTTTTTAGTTCGGGCATAAATTTATTTTATTATTTTACGATCTCCCTCAATAATTCGGGAAATTCCTCCGTTTTCATATTTTCCATCGTGTAATGGCCTCTACCCTTTAGTGAGATGATTTGGCCGCCGAGCGCATCGTGAAATATTTTTAAGCTCTTTTTTCCGTCCGGGTCTTCATTGTCGGCAGTGAACATGACAATTTTTCGGACGCGGTCGTTGATGGAAGGATCCACGGCGTAATCATAAAATGCTTTTTTCTCCTCATTGCTTGTTCCTATCTTCCACGGAGCGACCAAGATCAGCTTATCCACTTTTTTCTTTGAATCTCCGAGCCAGCGGACAAGAAAAGCCGCTCCGCAACTATGGCCGATGAGAACGGTGTCGTCATTAATGGTCTGTTTTTCAAATTCTTTTTCATATTCTTTATAGACCGGTTTCCATGGAGTGGGCATCAGGGGGACCGAAGTGGAAATCCCGCGGGCATTCAAAGATCGTTCGATCCAGGGGATCCAATGCTTATCGAATGTCATATCAGTCGGAGAAGAAGGACACCCATGGATTATGATGCAATTGGGCATGATTAAATCTTAACCGAAACCAACCAATTTGAACTAACTGCTGCGGGGCTTGGATTCGAACCAAGATAAACGGCTCCAAAGGCCGCTGTCCTACCATTAGACGACCCCGCAATATTTTTCACTGATCCGAAAACATCCTAGCTTAATTTTACCTTCACCTCAAGCAATGTTAAACTGGTCATATGAAATACGAACTTCCGCAATTGCCGTATGCGTACGATGCGCTCGAGCCGTACATTGATGCGAAGACAATGGAACTTCATCACACAAAGCATCATCAAACGTACGTGACGAAGTTGAACGAAGCGCTCGACAAACATCCGGAGATCGCGGACAAGCCGCTCGAAGAACTTTTGGCAAATTTGGATTCCGTTCCGGAAGATATTCGCACGGCGGTAAGAAATCATGGCGGCGGACATCTTAATCACTCTTTTTTCTGGACGATCATGGGACCTGCGGCGAACGGAGCAGGTGGAGAGCCGTCGGGGAAGATAGGGGACGCGATCAAACAGACCTTCGGCGACTTCGCAAAGTTCAAAGATGAGTTTGGAAAAGCGGCGGCGGGAGTTTTTGGTTCAGGATGGGCATGGCTCGTGCAGGATAAAGAAGGAAAGCTTGCGATCGTTTCGACGCCGAATCAGGACAGTCCGCTCATGAGGGGACAAAAGCCGGTGCTCGGTTTAGACGTTTGGGAGCACGCCTATTATTTAAAGTATCAGAACAAACGTCCGGACTACGTGACGGCCTGGTGGAGCGTCGTGAACTGGCAGGAAGTGGAAAAACACCTCTAGTCAGCTTTTTCGAGGCCATAATAAGCGCTTGATCTCTGTTCCACAGGCTCTTTTTGCTATGTGTGTACTATAATTTATGTATGCTCCCGCACAAAAAACAGGAAAAGGGGAGAGTTTTTGACGTACACGCATCCGGTGAAGAAAGCGGAACATCCTTTCGGACGCTCAAAGACCGGGTCTTGGGAAAAAACGTCCTGAACCTTCGAAAAAATTTCCGGGGAAGACATCCGTGGATCTGGATAGGTGGAGCTTTTGCGTTGCTGCTCATACTTTTTATCAGCGTCAGGCAGCTTTCGAGCAAGGCAGAGGTAAAAGATTTTTATCCTTCCACCTGTTTGGGTGAATGGCAGAAGCCGGAGAACGCCGAAGGGCGGCCTGATACGTTGGGCGCCGCTTCGACATCTTTTTCAGAAGATAATTCCGCAGTGTATTCGTCCGGAACACAAATTTTTTGCGGAGGATTTTTGAACAAAGACAGCGAACCCTCAGGAACGATCTCGTCTGTCGGACTTACGCTCGTCTGGCAGGTAGGGGACGCACCTTATGTTCCGCCGGAAGCTCAGCCGGTTTCCGCGGAGGTGGCGTCATCCACCTCATCTTCCTCAACAGAAGATGGCGTCGCCACGTCCACCGAGGCAAGTTCCACGGACGCCACTTCAACGGTGACAACCAGTTCAACAACAAGCATTGCAAGTTCTACGGATGAAAATACTTCCACGCCCACGACGCAAAGCACGACCACGGACGAAATAGCAAGCAGTACATCAGCGGAACCGACACCAACTCCGACATCAACACCGACGCCTGCGCCTTCGCCCACCTCCACTCCTGACCCCACGCCGACCCCGAGTCCGGATCCAACTCCAAACCCAGCTCCGTCTCCTGCGCCCACGCCAACACCCACTCCCGACCCGACACCTGTTCCGGCCCCAGCACCTGCTCCGGCATCTCTTCCGAATCCTGCGCCCGCACCAACCCCGGCGCCCCCCAGCGCATTGAAATGGATCGTACCCATCGCCTATGCCGACGAAGAAACATCGACCGATACTATTGTCGGCACGACAACAGATACCGTGACAACGACCGTCATTGAACTTAACCCCCCTGTGAAGGTCGAACTTGCACCGGTCACGACGACGACCGAAACAGCTCCGACCACAACGGCAAGCTCGTCCGACCTTTCGGCTTCGACTACGTTGCCGACCACGACGTTGCCCGTCATTTTGCCCGAACCTCCGGCACCGGACCAAAATTTTCTCCAGATAAGTTATAGCTTGGATGGAAAATTATGGATCGATCTCCAAAAAGTGGACCTGACCAATTGGCCCAACCTTACGATCAAACTTCCCCTCACGAATTGGGCCGACATCGAAAGCCTCCAGGTCCGCGTTCAGGGGATAGCGACGACACAGCAAAAGATTTCACCCGTCTATCTGGACGGCATGTTGCTTGAGGTTGCTTTCACGGGCGGGAGCGGTCTAAAGCCGCCGCCGCCTGCGTTTCTTACCGACAAGTCAACATATCTTCAGGGCGAACCGATCCATGCGGTGGGCGTTCCTTTTAAGAGCTATATTGAGATCTATGCGCTTGATAATCCGGACTCGCCGAACATTCCGACGAATGTGACGAGCTACCAGGTACCGACGGACGATGGCGTAGACATCGACAGTAACGTGCTTGCGCCGGGCCATTATGTTCTGGTCGGTACGCTCGAGCCATCGGGCTGCGGCGCATTCTCTCTCGATGAATGTGAAAAAAGAAATACCTTCATTAGCGATACCTCCATTCTCGTGCTTCCACCACAATGAACGACCTTTTTAAAAAATTTTCCCGCAGGATGGAAAGTCCGACCCTCTTTATAGTGCTTGTATTTGCGTGCGCACTTTCCATTATTCTTTTTGCATCGGGTGCGACGCCGAATCCGGGCCACGCGTGGACAGGTATTGGGAACGGACTATGGCAGGCATCCTCAAGCCAAAGCCAGCTTCGCACCTATGTTTTTCCCGACACAAACACAGAGATACTAACATCGAGTTCGTCCGTAACTTTTCTCCAAAGAACTATTTCGACGAGTACCACCCTTTCCGCAGCGAACGACATGATCGTTTATGTCGACGCTTCTTCGTCCCCGATCACGGTCACTCTTCCGTCGGCGAGCGGCACGAACATCGGCCTGGTTTTCATCATTAAAAAGATCGACGCAGCACTTGCAAACCTCGTTACGATAAATCCGCTTGGAAGCCAAACGATCGACGGCCTCACCTCGCTCTCTTTTGCCAATCGCGGGGAAGCAGCGATGTTCGAGAGCGATGGGACGATATGGCGCATAGTGATGAGGAGGGACTACGACATAGATTCCTTTCATACGAGGGGAAGTACGGCAAATCAATTTTATACAAGTCCCGGCGCGGGAACGGCGCTTACAACGGGCGCCCTCGTTGCGAATACCCTCTATGCGATGCCGCTCGTGCTTACAAAAAGCACGACGATAGATACTATGGGGTTCAACGTGACGACAAGGGTTATCGGCAGCAGTGCCGAGGTCGGCATCTATAACGACAATGGGAACGAGTATCCCGGAACGCTCGTGGTAGATATCGGATCCTTTTCAACGGCGACGGCGGCAGTCGTCACCTCGAGCGCAAATCTTCCCGTGACGCTTGATGCCGGTCTTTATTGGATGGTCATCGTTGATACCGGCGCTCCTTCGTTAAGGGCTTTTGCTGCGGGCAGTGCCACGCCGATCCTCGGATATGCATCCTCGCTGCCAACGAACGCGCAATTTGGTTGGACTGCGTCATTTACGAAGGGCGCCTTGCCCGGAACATATCCCGCTGGCGGGACTACCATTGTTGGCAACCCTGACCCGGCGCTCTATGTGCGCTTTTCACAATGATGAACATGGAACAGCCCCCCACAAATCCCGTCGTCCGCTATCTGAATATCACCCTATTTTTTCTTATTGTTGGAGGCGTGATCCTTTCGATAATTTGGCACGCGACTGCCGCGACCCAAATATCGCTCGTGCGTTCGGTTTCAGGATCACTTCAGTGCACGTCGTGTACCACGAACGCGCTCGCACAATTTACGGCAAATAGCGCGGGTGATACGATCCTCGTCACTGCCATCCTTGATAACAATACGAGCTCTACGGTAGCGGTGAGCGATACTAACGGGAACTCATATGTTCTCGATCACGTACTCGCGGTGAACGGTTTCCCCGATTATACTTTCCGCGCATCGAACATCGCCGGGAGTGCAACGGCAAACACAATCACGGTGAGCGCAAGCACCTCGGCAAGCTTCTTCACCGTCCTTGCGTCGGAATGGACCGGGATCCGCAGTTCGACTCCGCTCGATGTCCTTGCGTCCTCTTCGTGTAACGGCAGCGGCACGAGCGCCAGTCCGGCATGTTCGCTTTTCCCGACGGTAGTGGGTGAGTTGATCTACGGATATGGCCAGGGCGATAACACGATCGGACCTGCGTCCGGATATTCCACCGCAACGATCTCAAGCCCCGTAACAGGGGACATCACGATCTACAAGGCTGCAACAACAACTGCTAGCCAGCAGGTCCTTTTCGCGCAAACTTCCGCCGCGTGGGTCGTCGATGCCTTTGGTTATCTGCCAATCGACGGAAGTACTCCGAATCCCGGCCATCCTTGGACTGATATCGGGAATGGACTTTGGCAAGCATCTTCAAGCCAAAGCCAGCTCCGCACGTATGTCTTCCCGGATACTGACGGCGAAGTGCTTACCGCGAGTTCGTCGGTCACTTTTATCCAGCGTACCGTGACGGGGGATACCACGCTTTCCGCAACAAGCGATGCGATCGTTTATGTGGATGCGACGGGCGGCCCGATCACGATAACCCTGCCTTCCGCATCGGGTACGAACAATGGGTTGATGTTCATCGTAAAAAAGATAGATTCCGCGCTTGCCAATCTGGTAACGATCAATCCGCTCGGGACCCAGACGATAGACAGTCTTACTTCGGTCTCATTCGCAAATCGCGGAGAAGCCGCAATGTTCCAAAGTGACGGTACGATCTGGAGGGTGGTGATGAGAAGGGATTATGATCTGAATGCTTTTCATACAAGAGGAGCAAGCGATCCGCAGTACTATACCTCACCGACCGCCGGCACCGCTCTAACGACCGGAGCGCTGACGGCCAACAGGATGTATGCAATACCGCTCATCATCACAAAGGGTACGACCATTGACCAGATGGCGGTGAACTTTACGGCTGGCAGCACCACCGGTACGGCCGAGATCGGTATTTATAATGATGACGGAAACGGATACCCGGGATCGCTCTTCGTAGACTGTGGGTCCGTGAACACATCGACGGGAACCGTTACTTGTGCAAGTAATCTTCCCGTCTCCATGGACACGGGTCTTTATTGGATGGTGCTCGATGGCTCAAATGGCGTGACAGTGCGGTCCTTTGCCGTCGGTTCGCTTATTCCGATCCTTGGTACAAGCTCCACCCTGCCTGCGACCGGAAGTTTTGGATGGTCGGTGGTGTTCACAAAAGGAGCCCTTACTTCAACATTTCCCAGTGGTGCCGGTGTGATCACGGCAGTGCCTATACCCGCGGTGTTCGTCCGTTTTTCCGGATAATTTATAAACATGCTATCGCTCAAGAGAATATTTTCATCGAAGTGGGTTACCGTGGCATTGGTTCTGTTCGTGGTTTCCGCGACGGCCTCCATTTATTTTCTGACCCGCGGTGCAACGCCCGACCCGGGTCATCCTTGGACGCAAGTGGGGAACGGTCTCTTTCAGATCTCAAACGACCAGACCCAGTTACGCACGTTTCTGTTTCCAGATACGGACGCAGAGATACTTACCGGCAGTTCCTCGATCACATTGCCGCAGCGGACCCTCTCTGCAAGCACATCGCTTTCCATCTCGACCAATACCATTATCTTTGTGGACGCATCGACATCGCCCATAACGGTCACGCTTCCTTCTGCTTCAGGAACGAACAGCGGACTTACTTTCGCCATAAAAAAGATCGATTCCGCGCTCGCAAACCTTGTGACCATCAACCCCCTCGGCTCTCAGACGATCGATGGGCTCACATCTATTTCCCTCGCGAACCGGGGCGAAAGTGCTTTGCTCCAAAGCGATGGCACTATTTGGCGCTCTCTGCTTCGTCGAAATTATGATTTCAATTCATATCACGTCAAGGGTACGACCCGTAACATGTGGTATAGCTCTCCGAGCGTTGGAACCGCGCTCTCGACTGGATCGCCCACGCCTAATCGTCTTTATGCCATGCCGCTTCTTCTCACCAAAGTATCCACGATCGATAAAATGGCGATCAGCGTTTCAACGGCCACTTCTACGGAGAATGCGGAGGTCGGCATCTACAATGACAGCGGGAACGCATATCCAACGTCTCTTATTGTTGACGTCGGGTCGATCTCATTTTCAGTCACAGGATCAAGGAGCAGTACAACAAATCTGCCGATCACTCTCGACGCCGGGCTTTATTGGTTGGTCATAAACCTATCGAACAACAGCGGAGTCATGCGCACGTTTGCGGCCAGTGGTCTTATTCCAGTGCTGGGATATGCTTCAACGTTCTCTACGAATGCGCAATTCGGATGGTCGTCGTCAAGCACGTTCGGTGCACTTCCATCAACATTCCCGTTATTACCAAGCTCCACTCCGATCACTGCGGTCCCGCTTCCCGCTATCTACGTCCGTTTCTCGGGCTAGCCCTCTTTCCCATCGGTTATAATAAGAGCTGATGAGCAAACGATCCTTTTTGGTCGCATTTGTTGTATTTATATTTGGGATATTTTTTTATTTTTTAAATAACCAGGTGTACGCCGGCAATCTGTCGTGCAGCATCACGACCACGTGCAATTCGCCGAGCGTGATCATAATGCGGCTTGCATCGACTTCGAACTCCCACGCCGAAATGCCGACGCAGACGAACTACGCGAACCTTGTCTGTTGCAGCGGACCGTCGGGGCTTGGCAACTCGTGCGGCGGCGGAGCACACTCGGTAGCTGCAAATCTTTCCGCACTCACGAACGCGCACGCGGAGCAAGGGACCCTGAGCAATTATTCCAACCAGATATGTTTCTCGGTGCCGAATGGAAGCACGACGGTCATTTACACAACGACGAGCAGCTGCACTGGATACGACACGACGCTCTTCTCGATGTCCTCGAGCACGAACGCTCACGTCGCTTCGCCTGGAACATCAACATTCCAATCCGGCGCCACGATGCAGGTTTGCGCAAGTGCGACGTCCACGGGCAGCACGCCCCCGACCGTGACGAACGTTACCTTGAACGGAGCGGCAAGTATCGTGCTCACCCCGAACGCGACGACGTCGGTAAGCGTATCGGCGACGCTCACCGACACGAACGGATGTACATTTTTCCCCGGAGCTACCACAACCGTCATGATGTATCGCTCGGGCGTTGGATCCTCAACGTGCGCCGGCTCTGCGAACAATGCCAATTGTTATGTTGCGACGGCGTTCACCGCATCGAGCAGCTGCTCTTCGAACGTTGTGAATACGACAACGACCTTCGGCGTCTATTATTTTGCGAACGCGACGGACGCATCATCTAGTTTATTCTCCTCGCAGAACTGGCTCGCGACGGTCATCTATACAAACAATGCTGGCTCGAAGGGGACAGGCGATGCAACGGGTCAGGAGCTTCTCACTTTGAACGCGATCAACGTGACGACCTCAAGCATAAGTTATGGAACGCTTTTTCCGAACACGAATACCGGCTCAACGAACCAATCAACGACCGTGACGAACGCAGGCAACTCGTCAACGACGCTCAAGATCTCCGGCACTGCGCTCGTGAACGGTTCGAACATTATTCCAACAAGTTCGCAGGCATATTCCACGTCATCTTTTACCTATCCAGGCACTTCAACCGCGCTTTCCGGGACGGCAACCGCGGTCACGAGCTTCCTCTTGGTCACGCCAACGACGACAACCTTCGTTTCGAGCCCCATTTTTTGGGGACTTACGGTTCCTTCCGGAAATCCGACGGGAACCTATAGCGGAACATTGACCTTCGCCGCCGTTTTCACCCCATAAGAGAAAGTTATCCACAGGAAGTCAAGGTTTTATTTGATATACTGAATACAAGATGAAGATAAAGATCATAGCGGGGATCGTCGTTTTAATAGGTGCGACGGTCGTTGCAACGCAGGTTCTCGGCGCAAACGTGACGAGTTCTGTTACGGTCGGAAACTCAGCGCCGACGGTCACCGGCATCACCATTAATGGCGGAAATACCATCACTTTAACGCCAAACACCACAACTTCGGTGAGCGTTTTTGCTACGGTAACCGACAACAATGGCTGTGCAGATATTACGAACGGAACGGTGACGATCATGATCTATCGGAACGGTCTTACTTCTTCCACTTGCTTCAGCACTGCAGATAACCAGAATTGCTACAGAGCGACCGTGTTCAACACGACGAGCAGCTGTTCAACGACCAATACCAACACCACCACAACATTTGGTGTTTTCTACTTTGCGAACGCAACGGACGCATCCTCCTCGCTTGGTTTCTCCGGTCAGGGATGGCGGGCAACAATGCGCTTCACCGACCAGAACGGCGCAACAAGCACTGCTGATTCGCCGACCACGACCTTGAGCACTCTTAACGCGATCAACGTGACGACGGCGAGCATCAACTACGGAACGCTCGGTGCGAACACGAACACCGGCGCAACGAACACCACAACGACGATAACGAACGCGGGCAATTCATCAACGTCGCTCCAACTTTCCGCATCGCAAACGCTTACCTCCGGCAGCAATGTTATCGCGACGAGCTCGCAAGTATATTCAACCTCGAGCTTCACTTACCCCGGAACATCCACGGCGCTTACCGGCTCGGCGGTCCAGGTAAACGCATTCGCGCTCGTCACTCCCACAACGACCACGAACGTCGCCTCGAACATCTTCTGGGGCTTGAACGTACCGAACGGAACTCCGACAGGAACCTACACCGGAACGAACGTTTTCAGCGCACTCTTCCTCCCATAATTACTGGGAGGGGCAGGGTAGCTTGTGGTATACTAAACACGTGGATAAGATCTCCAAAGGCTCTCTGAGCATCGTCACGCTCACTTTTCTCTCGGGGCTTTTTTTGGTTTTCACTCCGGGCGTTGCGCATGGCGCGTTCGGAATTTCTCCGCCGTTCCTGAACGCCGACCATTTGGTCCCGGGCGTCACCTACACGCAGACCGTTTATCTTGTTCAGGACAAACCGGACCAGGACCTTCCGATAAAAGCGTCGCTCACATTTCCCGACCATGCAACGCCGTGGGTGAATCTTGATACCGGTTTTAATTTCACGATCCCGCAAGGCGTGCGGCAGTTCCCGGTGAAGATCACGATACAGGTTCCGCAGGGCGAAGGGCTTGGCAAGTACAGTGGAAACCTTGCCTTCACGAGCCAGCCCACAAAGACGGGGCAGGTGACGATCGCGCTTGGCGTGAACGTGGCGATCAATATCACCGTGGGCGAAGGCATCTTCGAACAATATTCCGTTCCTCTCATCACATTCCCGGACATTGAAGAAGGATGGAATCCGACGGTTTATATAAAGTTCAAAAATGACGGCAACGTTCCCGAGGCGTTTGATTCCGCAACGTTCGAGATCCTCGACCAATATGATGCGGTCCGTTTGGCATATATAACGAAGCAGGACGATTTCCCGGTCACTCCCGCCTTTTCAACCAACGAATATACGATCGAATTTCCCACCGATTTCCATCTGGGTATCGGGCAATATTGGGGCGTAGCGACCATATATAAAGATGGAAAGGTTGTCGCGACCCAAAAGACCATTTTTAATGTTTTGAAGGCCGGCTCCATTCTCGGTTTCTGGGGACGTTCGCTTTACTGGGCACAGCGCAATCAGGGAACTGCGTATGCGATCGGCGTAGGAGCCGCCGCATTGATCGTCTTTATCGGTTGGAGCCTTGGACGCCGTCGCCGCTCAAGAAAATCGAGGTCGTCCTAGCTTCGAAATGAAAAGTTTTCGTGAGAGCGCGTTCTATGGTGTCGTGCTATTGTTCGCGGTGATTTTTTCTAATTCCGCGTCCGCTGCAAACGTCCAATCATCGGTCACCGTGACGGTGGCGCCTGCGGCGCCTTCGAACCTGAGCGCCACCGCAAGTTCGCAAACGGAAGTCGATCTTACCTGGACGGACAATTCGAACAACGAGGATGGATTTTCTATTGAACGAAGCATAGGAAACAATACGAGCTATACGGCGCTCGCGACGACATCGCCGAACATCGCGGCATATTCGGACACCGGCCTCACGGCGAACACTTTATATTTTTACCGCGTGCTTGCCTTTAACGTGAACGGAAGCTCGACATACAGCAATGAGGCGAGTTCCACGACGCCTTCGAACCCCATCCCTCCGCCGCCGGGCGGGGGAGGAGGGGGCGGTGGTGGAGGCGGGGGAGGCGGCATCGGCGCGAATCAAACGAGCGCCATCTTTAAAGGGCTCGCCTATCCGGGAAGCAGTGTGACGCTCATTGAGAACGGACAGGTGCTTGCCGTGACGCAGGCCGGACCCGACGCAAAGTTCGAGATGGATATTTCTGACGGCGTCGCGGGCACATACAACTTTGGCGTATGGGCGAATGATCCGGACGGAAACCGCTCGATCACGGAAACGTTCCAGATCAGCCTTGCCTACGGCGCGACCACCATCGTGAGCGGCATTTTTCTTCCGCCGACGATCGGCGCCGACAAATCGCAAGTAAAGCAGGGCGACGTGATCACTATCCTTGGATATAGCGCCCCGCAGTCCACCGTAACGGTCATCCTTTCCAGCACAGTGGGATCCGAAGCTTGGAATTCACGTGACTTGAAGTCGCGGC
>JADMIO012796835.1_pt1 | contig 16337 bp, 10 predicted proteins | sample 8958161 | NCBI WGS metagenome assembly JADMIO01 (sample SAMN16585339, study PRJNA669376) | soil metagenome | isolation source: Crop rotation soil | place: USA: Cullars Rotation, Alabama | collected 2011
CCGCGCACTTTGAGCTCATGCCCGGCACCCGGCAGATCATCGTCGCCGACATCACCAGCGTCCAAACGTCCTGCGGCTACGGTGTTCCGCTGCTGAATTACCAGACCGACCGCGACGCCCTGATCAAATGGGCCGAGAAGAAAGGGCCGAAGGGCTTGGTCGACTATCGCCAAGCTAAGAATTGTGCCAGCATCGACGGTCTTCCCACGACGTAATGCAACCGGCGAAACACCCCCAACAGCTGGTGTAGAGCAAACGCAGCCCAGCGGGCTTCCTGCTTCGCAGCTCGCGCTACAGCGAAACGCAATCATCGCATCTGGCGTCATGTTGGTGGGCGCGTGCCTGCGACCGCCCGATGCTTCTGATCGCTCGGATTCACCCCGCCGTTCAGGCGGCGCTGTGCGACAGGCGGTGTCACTGCGCCGCAAAACTGTGGGCTCGGCGACCAGCCACATCCCGCCAATGCACGGCCTCTGCTGCGTGGCGTAACCGCCACCGCATGTCCAAGCGCGAAATTCCTGAGCGAATAATCCCAAGATGTAACGGCCCGCTCGTTGCGGGTGAGGCTACGCGATGGGCTGGCCCGTGCGGAGCACGGTGCGTCACTCCCGCGACCGGGTAGTGACCCGCCACGCGCGTCTGACGCTTTCTCTCGGAGGCATTCATGACACGACTCGATGACTTACCCAGGCCCAACTCGCCGCAGGGCGCACCGGGCTACGACGGCGGCAACCCGGGCGTCGCCGCTCAGGACCGACCTACCGGGCGAATGGAGGATTTTGAGAACGAACTCTTCTGGCACCGCCCGTCGATAGGCGAATCGGCGGAAGGCCGGCAGCAGCAACAGCAAGGTCAGCAGGTGAACGTCGGCGACAGCGAACGTGCCGTATCGGTGGCGGCGGGCGCGATCATCGGGCTACTCGGTCTGTCCCGCGGCACGCTGCCGGGACTGCTCGGCGCGGCCGTCGGCGGCGCGCTGGTCTACCGCGGCGTCACCGGAACGTGCCCGATGTACCGGGCGATGGACGTCGATACCACCGAGCCCGGCCAGGGACAGGCGGATGGTCTGGAAAGCCTGCACAACGGCGTCCACATCACGACCGCCTTCGGCATACGCAAGCCGGCCGAGGAGCTCTACCGCTTCTGGCGCAACTTCGAGAACCTCCCGCGCATCATGACGCACCTGGAATCGGTGCGCGCGATCGATGACCGTCGGTCACACTGGGTCGCCCGGGCGAACAGCCTCGGCGGCAAACGCTTTGAGTGGGACGCCGAGATCACCATTGACGAACCCAACCAACGGATCGCCTGGCGGAGCCTCCCCGGCGCCGACGTTGAGAACGCCGGGCAGATCACCTTCTCGCCCGGCCTGCACGAGGACCGCGGCACCGAGGTGCACGTCCGCATGGACTACATCCCGCCCATGGGGCGCTTCGGGCACCTGATCGCGTCGCTGCTCGGCAACAACCCCAAGCGTGTCGTGCGCGAAGATCTGCGGAACTTCAAGCGCCTGATGGAGATCGGCGAGATCCTCACGATCATCGGCCAGCCGCACGGCACGTGCACCGGCCAAGGCAAACCCTACACGGAGAACCAGTGGCGGCCGCTATTCGCCTGAACGTGAACGTGCGCGCGCTCTCTTAGCACACGGAAGGACAAACTTATCATGATGAAGGCAGCTATCTGGTGCGCCCCGTACAAGGTGTCGGTCGAACGGGTCCCCGACCCGAAGATCCTCAACCGCCGGGACGCCATCGTCAAAATGACCTCGACCTGCATCTGCGGCTCGGACCTCCACCTCGTGGACGGGTTCGTTCCATTCATGAAGCCCGGCGACGTGCTCGGGCACGAGCCGATGGGCATCGTCGAAGACGTCGGCCCGGACGTCGACCAATCCAAGCTGAAGGTCGGCGACCGCGTCGTCATCCCGTTCCCGATCGCCTGCGGCGAATGCTTCTTCTGCAAACGCCAGCTCTACAGCTGCTGCGACAATACTAACGCCAAGCCCTACATCTCCGAGCAGATGTTCGGCGCGGGGCCGATCGCCGGCGTGTTCGGATACTCGCATCTGACCGGCGGGTTCTCCGGCGGGCAGGCGGAATACCTCCGCGTCCCGCTGGCGGACTTCAACTGCCAGCAACTGCCCCAGGAGTTCCACGACCACCAACTCGTGTTCCTCTCCGACATCCTCCCGACCGGCTACATGGCCGCCTGGCACTGCAACATCCAACCGGATGACACGGTCGCCGTGTGGGGTTGCGGCCCGGTCGGACAGTTCACGATCCGCAGCGCGATGCTGCTCGGCGCGGCGAAGGTGATCGCGATCGACAACGGCAAGACGGTCCCCGAGCGCCTGCGCATGGCCGCCGACGCCGGCGCGATCGTCGTGGACAACCGGCACGACGACGTCTACGACCGACTGCTCGACCTGACGGCGGGCCTCGGCCCGGATATCGCGATTGACGCGGTCGGCATGGAAGCCCACGGCTCCACACCGTTCGAGACGGCATATGACAAGGTCAAGACCAACCTCATGATGGAGACCGAGCGGCCGGCCGTCATCAGGCAGACCATCGAGTGCGTCCGCAAGGGCGGTACGGTCTCGATCCCCGGCGTGTACGGCGGGCTCGCGGACAAGATCCCCATGGGCGCGCTGATGAACAAGGGGTTGACCTTCAAGACCGGCCAGACGCACGTCCACCGGTTCGTCCCGGAGCTGCTCGACCACATCCGCAGCGGCCGGCTCGACCCCAGCTTCGTCGTCACCCACCGCATCCCGCTGAGTCAGGCCCCGCAGGGGTACCACATCTTCCGCGAGAAGATGGATGGATGCGTCAAGGTCGTACTGGATCCGGCGGCGTGATAATGGTCATTCTGAACTGAGGGTATTCTTCATGCACTTCATTCAATCCAAAGCATCTCATCGCGCCGCCGTCGATCAGCAGGCGGCGCAATGCCTCGGCTGGACCAGCATCGCGATCGGTCTGACCGAGATTTTCGCCCCCAGGCAACTCGAAAAGACGATGGGCGTCGGCAACGGCCAGACAACCGGCATCCTGCGCGTGCTCGGCGTGCGGGAGATCATGCACGGGGTCGACATTCTCACGCACGAGGACCCGACGCCCGGCGTGTGGTCGCGCGTGGCCGGCGACCTGCTCGACGGCGTGCTACTCGGCGCCGCCGCCACCCGCACGAAGAACCCGGGCGGCCTCGCCGCGATCGTCGCGGCGGTCACGCCGGTCGTGATCGCCGACATGATCTTCGCCCCGCGGCTGTCAAAGGATAAGGCCGAGGGCGAGATCGACGCCTGAGGATCCGTCTTGCAAACAGCGTCGGCTCACCTCTTCACGGCGCCGCGCCAACAAGGTGGCGCCGCGACCGGTGAGCCGTCTTCGGGAGTTCTCCCATGCTAAGCGAAATACTGCACCGAAACGGGCCCTTGGCCGGGCGACGAATCGCAGCCCTGACGGTGGATGGTTTTGAGTTGGTCGAGCTGGTCGTTCCGGCCAACGCGATGCGGCTGGCCGGCGCGACGGTGGACGTAATCTCGATCCATCCCGGCCACATCCGCGGGATGAACCTGCACGAACCCGGGATGCGGGTCGGCGTCGATCTGACGCTGGATGAAGCCGATCCCGACCATTACGACGGGCTGCTGATTCCCGGCGGGTTCGTCAACCCGGATCTGCTGCGGCAGTCCGCCGCCGCCCGCGAGTTCGTCCGCTCCTTCGCCGACGCCGGCAAGCCAATCGCCAGCCTGTGTCACGGCCCGTGGGTGCTCGCGTCAGCCGGGCTTCTTGACGGCCGGCGGCTGACGTCTTGGCCGGGACTGCGCGACGACCTGGTCAATGCCGGCGCCACGTGGCTGGACGAGCCGCTCGTCCACGACAGAAATCTCGTGACGAGCCGCGGGCCGCAGGACATGAAGCCGTTCGTCACCGCCATCATCCGGCTGTTCGCTGGTCAGGAGCTCGAGCCGGAGTTTCCCGAGTCCCGCGCGACGAAGTCCGCGCCGCAGCCGCAGGAGCCGCCGCGCCTGGTGGTGGAGGTCATGCGATGGATGCCCAAGCCCTCGGTCCGCACGCTGCTCGGCGTCGCCGTGGTGGCGGCGGGCATCGCGCTGTACCGCCGAAATCACGGAACCGCGTCTTCCCGCCGATCTCACGGTCAGCATCAGTCCCGCTGGTCGCAGCTTTTGAGCCATTCTTCGGCGTGAGGAGCCGTCGGTGGATCTTCGTCAACTCGACAGGAAGCACTTCGGCCGCGAAGGCGAACCCGAGGACGTCGTCGTTGGCAATTCCGCCGACAGCTATCTCACCGACGCGCGCGGCCGCAAATACATCGACTTCATGATGGGCTGGTGCGTCGGCAACCTGGGCTGGGGGAATACGGAAATCCTCGCGGCGGCGCGGAAGTTTGATGGGCCCGAATACGTTCATCCCGACTACCTCTACCGCCCTTGGGCCCAGCTCGCCGAAATGCTCGCCCGCATCACGCCCGGAAAGCTCGCCGTCTCCTACCGGACGACCGGCGGCACCGAATCGGTCGAAGGCGCGCTGCAAATCGCCATGGCCTACACCGGACGCGGCGCGTTCGTCTCGATCGAAGACAGCTACCACGGCAACTCCATCGGCACGATGAGCATCGGCGCATCGGACAACCGCGAAAGGTTCAAGAACCTCCTGCCGAACTGCCACAAGATCGAGCCGCCGCTGGATCACAAGGCGCTGGGAAAGGTCGAGACGCTGCTGAAGAAGCGCGACGTTGCAGCGTTCATCATGGAGCCGGTCATCTGCAACCTCGGCGCCCTCGTTCCCGACGACGATTTTCTACGCGGCGTCCGCAAGCTCTGCACGCGCTACGGCACACTGTTCATCGCCGACGAAGTCGCCACGGGCTTTGGCCGGACCGGAAAACTCTTCGCCTGCGAGCACTTCGATCTTGAGCCCGATGTCCTGTGCATGGCCAAAGCCATCACCGGTGGCTACGGCGGGCTGGGCGCCGTCATCACCACGACAAAGATAGCGAGCGCCATCAAAGAAGACTTCGGCCTCTATTCCACCTACGGCTGGCACCCGCGTTCGGTCGCCGTCGCGCTGGCCGGCCTCCGCTACCTGACTCGCCATCAAAACAAGCTTCTCAAGAACGCCACCCAACTCGGCGAATACTTCCTCACCCGGCTCTCGCAGATGAGTTTCAAAGGCAAAGCCACCGTCCGCGGCAAAGGCTTCGCGATCGGCGTAGAAGTGAAAGACGAAGACTACGCCTCGGAGATCGGCGACGCCTGCCGCGAAAACGGGCTGCTCGTCTCCGCCGAAGAAGACGTCATCATGATCTTTCCCGCCCTCACGATCACCCGTCAAACAGCTGAGCGCGGTCTCGACATTTTCGAGAAGTCCCTCTAGTCAACAGGCTCGTCCAAGCCGTAGTTTCGACCTTCCCGGACCTGGAGCAATGGCCGATCATCCATGCATGACCGGTCTTGAGAAGCGTTCCCAGACCCCTGCCGGTGGCAATGGAAAGTCGGACAACGGCGAACGTTCCAACCGCTTCTCCGGCTACGTGCAGGTGAGGGGGGCGCGCGAGCACAACCTGAAAAACATCGATGTGCAGATCCCGCGCGACGCGCTGGTGGTGTTTACCGGCGTGTCCGGGTCCGGCAAGAGTTCACTGGCGTTTGGGACGCTGTACGCCGAGGCGCAGCGGAGATACCTGGAATCGGTAAATCCGTACGCGCGGCGCTTGTTTCACCAGATGGAGCCGCCACAGGTCGATGAGGTGGATGGCCTGCCGCCCGCGGTGGCGCTCCAGCAGCAGCGAGGGTCGCCGACCACGCGCTCGAGCGTGGGAAGCGTGACGACGCTGTCGAACCTGCTGCGAATGCTCTATTCCCGGGCCGGCGAATATCCGCCGGGGATGTCGATCCTCTACGCCGAGTCGTTTTCTCCCAACACCCCGGAAGGCGCGTGTCCGCAATGTCACGGGCTTGGTCGGATCTACGACGCCACCGAGAAATCGATGGTGCCGGATGACAGCAAGACAATTCGCGAGCGCGCGATCGCCGCGTGGCCGCCGGCCTGGCACGGGCAGAACCTGAGGGACATCGTCACGACGCTGGGCATCGACATCGATGTGCCCTGGCGGGATCTGCCAAGGAAGACGCGCGACTGGTTGCTGTTTACGGACGAGCAGCCGCAGGTGCCCGTCTATGCCGGGTGGGATCTGGACGAGGTGAAAAAAGCGCTGAAGCGAAAGGAAGATCCCAGCTACATGGGCACGTTCACCGGTGCACGCAAGTACGTGCTCCAGACATTCGCCACCACCGAAAGCGCGTCGATGAAGAAGCGCGTCAGCCAGTACATGATCAGCACGGAATGTCCGACCTGCCACGGCAAGCGGCTGAAACCGGATGCGCTCAGGGTGAAGTTCGACGGATTGGATATTGCGGACATCTCGCGCGTGCCGCTCAAGAAACTTGCGCAGATTGTTGATCCCTACCGCGATCCCAGCGCACCGCAGCTTGCGAAGCTCAACCGGGAACATCCGGAGAAGGCCGTCGTCACCCAGCGCATCGCAGAGGACCTGCACGCACGGCTGACCGTTCTGCTGGAACTGGGGCTGGGATATCTGACGCTCGAACGCAGCACGCCGACGCTTTCACCCGGTGAGCTTCAGCGATTGAGGCTTGCTACGCAGGTGCGTTCGAATTTATTCGGCGTGGTGTATGTGCTGGACGAGCCTTCGGCGGGCCTGCATCCGGTGGACACGGAGGCGCTTCTACACGCCTTGGACAAGCTCAAAGCGTCAGGGAATTCGTTGTTCGTCGTCGAACATGAGATCGATGTGATCCACCACGCCGACTGGATCGTCGACGTCGGTCCGGCCGCGGGAGAGCGCGGCGGGGAAATCCTCTACAGCGGCACACCGGAGGGCTTGCAGCGCATCGCAGCATCGCGCACGCGGCACTATTTGTTTGGAGATTACACGCTGCCGCAGCGCACGACACGCCAGCCGCGCGGTTGGCTGAAGCTCACCGGGGTGACGCGGAATAATCTTGACGCGCTGGATGTCGACTTTCCGCTCGGCGTGCTGACCACCGTCACCGGTGTCTCGGGCTCGGGAAAGTCGAGCCTGGTGAGCCAGGCGCTGGTCGAATTGGTCTGCGATCGACTGGGCCATCACGTCTCGGCGGATGAGGAGGACCAAACCGAGGAGCTCGAGCGCACGGAGACGGGCCCGACCGGTGGGCACATCGTCGGCGGGATGGAACAGATCAAGCGTCTGGTGCGCGTCGACCAGAAGCCCATCGGCCGAACGCCTCGGTCGAATCTCGCGACTTATACGGGCCTGTTCGATTACGTCCGCAAGATCTTCGCCGCCACCAAGGCGGCGAAGACGCGGCGATACGACGCCGGTCGGTTCTCCTTCAATGTCGCCAAGGGCCGATGCGAAAATTGCCAGGGCGAAGGCTTTGTCTTCGTCGAACTCTTGTTTCTGCCCAGCGTCTACGCGCCATGCCCGGTCTGTCATGGCTCGCGCTACAACCAGAAGACGTTGGAGATCCATTATCGCGACAAGTCGATCGCCGACGTGCTGGGTATGACGGTCGACGCGGCCTACGAGTTCTTCGCTGATGAACCGCACCTGCATCGTTCGCTGGATGTGCTCAGGCAGGTGGGGCTCGGATACCTGCGTCTGGGCCAACCCGCGACCGAGCTTTCCGGCGGCGAGGCGCAGCGCATCAAGCTGGCGACGGAACTACAGCGCATGAGCCGTGGCAACACGCTGTACATCCTCGATGAGCCAACAACCGGCCTACATCCGTTTGATGTCGAAAAGCTGGTGACGCAGTTGGAGGGGCTGGTCGATGCGGGGAATAGCGTGATCGTCGTTGAACACGACATGCGAGTCGTGGCCGGCAGCGATTGGGTGATCGACATCGGACCCGGCGCTGGTGACGAGGGTGGCCGCGTCGTCGCGTCCGGTCCGCCTGCGCAGGTGAGCCATGTACGGCAAAGCCGCACCGCCCCTTACCTGGCGCGGTTCATCCAGGGTGCGACGGGTCATCGACGATCGGCGTGACGACGCTCTCAAGCGTGGTAGCTCAGGTCGTCAGCGCCAATTTCTCGATTGATGACGTGGAGAAGCGATCTGCGCCGGGCGAGGCCGGGACTCGGTGCGGCGCGCTGCCTGAGCCTCTAAGGTTTTTCGCGCACAAGTCCCGCCGATAGATGACTCCCGCGGGCACAGCCTCAATAACAAAGCATACTTTCGTTCATTGGCGACGGGGCGGCTCGGCTAATTCATACGGTGTTGCGGCACTCTGCTTGCGGGCACGTTCAGCAGCGAAGCGCCCCCTATTCGGAGCACGGGGTGCCGGCGCGCACGATATGGGCCAGCGAATGTCCATCGGTGCGGCGACATGCACTGGCCGCACCACTGGATAAGAGCGGAGGATTGGTTTCGCCAGAGAGGCTGTCATGGATGGACACACTGGGTCGAACCGATCCTCGGCGTAACCCTGATGCTCGTCGTGCTGGCGGACGTGTTCGTCACCATCCTCTACGCCCGCATGGGCACCTCCATCCTTAGCGAGCGGATCGGCCGCGCGCTGTGGCTGGCGTTCCGCGGGGTCTCTAACCTGGCGTCGCCGCGTCGCGACCGCGTGCTCGCGTACGCCGCCCCGGTTATCGTGCTGACGGTTCTGGCGGTGTGGATCGTGCTCCTGATGCTCGGCGCCGCGCTGGTGATCTACCCGCACCTTGGCACGGCGGTAACAAGCAGCAGCGGGCCGACCAAGACTGACTTCGTGACCGCGTTCTTCGCCGCCGGCAACAGCATCACGCTGGTCGGCTCGGGCAACTTCTCGCCACAGACGCCCGCATTCAAGGCGTTCTACATCGTCAACTCGTTCCTCGGCATGACGATGATCTCGCTCACGCTGACTTACCTGATGCAGATCTACAACGCCCTGCAGCGGCGCAACACGCTGGCGCTGGCGGTCCACGAGGCATCCGGCGAGACGGGAGACGCAGCGGACCTGATTGGCTCCGTTGGACCGCAGGGCAACTTCAGCAACGGATACACGCACCTGGCGCAATTCGCCTCCGAGATGCGCTCGGTTAAAGAGTCGCACCACTTCTACCCGGTGCTCGTGTACTACCGATTCACGGAGGCGTACTGCACGCTCACGCGGCTCACGACGGTGCTTCTCGACGCCGTCACGCTGATCAAGAGCGCGCTAGACGATGAGGAGTTCGCGTCGCTGAAAGAGTCGGCGGCGGTGAACGGAATGTGGAGCGCGGCAATGCGGCTGCTGTCGGGGGTCAATGACATCCTCGTGCCGAGAGGCCTGCGGAACGAGCCGGCAGTCGACCCCGACGCCGCCACCCTGGACCGTTGGCGACACCGGTATCACGCCGCGCTTCAGCGGCTGCGCGAGGCGGGCTTAAAGACCCTCACCGACGAGCACCAGGGGTTTGAGATTTACGTCTCGCTTCGCGTCAAATGGGACCGATTGTTAGTGCCGCTCGCCGAATTCATGGCCGTCGACCGGCACCTTGCCGACCCGATAGGAACCGACCCGCAATCCGCGACAAACCGCCCCGATTTTGTCGCCGCCCGCCTGCATTCCGCCGGCTAAACTGCGCGTGCGTCGTTGACTATCGGCAGTGAAAAACTCGCGCGAGCGTCATGGCCTACCGAGCACGTACGGGTTGCGCCACAACGTGCCGCAACAAGCGAGTGGCCGGCGGAGTTTGTGCCACATCAAGCCTTCAAAGGTAACGTGCAATGCCGGCGCCGGCGCGCTGCTTGAACGACCGCGCAGCAAAGGAGCGTCGCCAGGGTCGGTTCCGGCACTGTGCTGATCTCCACGACACCAGCGGGATCGATACTGGCGGGAAACGGCGCGCCCTGAACGGCGATATTGAAGTCGATGATGCCATAATCCAGCACATCAATCGTACCGTCGTAATTGAAATCGCCGTTGAACCAGCCGCTGGTTCCCAGGGGCACGTTCAAGTCGATGCGGCCGTAGTCGAGGACGTCGATCTTCCCGTCCAGGTTTGCGTCGCCGCCGTACGTGTACATGACCAGCGTGTCCGAGCCCGTCACCGTTCGCCCGGCCCAGAGCGCGGTGGCATTGACCGCGACGCCCTTGACTTGCGCGGCCGTGGCAACGCCGATGGACGTGCGAATTCCGCTGGTTGCGTCGGTCTGGCTGGTGACCAACCCGCTACCGGACCAGTTCCCGCCATTGCGACCGGCCTGGATCAAGCCACTGACGCCGTCATACGCGCTGCCGGTCCACGTGCCGATATCATCCAGCGCCAAGATCAGCTTGTTGGTTTGCAGATCGACGCGCGCGGCGCCGGAGATCGTAAGCGTGTCGGTGGCGAGGATCGCGCCGCTGTTCGCCTGAAGTTCGAGAACGCCGCCGCCTTGAACGATGACGTCGGAGCTGGAGGTCAGACTGGAACCGAGGAGCAGCTTGCCGGCGTTGACTGTGGTCGGGCCGCTGTAGGTATTCGCGCCGTTGAGCGTGAGCGTCCCGGAGCCGACCTTGGTGAGCGAACCAGCCTCCTGAATGCTGCCGAAGAACGTGGTGTTCGCGTTATTGTTACCGACAGTGAGGGTAGCGGTTTGCAGGCTGACACCGCCGCCGCCGCTGAGGGATCCGATGCTCTGGTTGAAGCTACCGACAGCGACTCCGGGAGCGGCGAACGGCGTGAACAACCACAACTCCGCCCCCGGCGCGATCGAGACGGCGCTCTGAGCCGGGATGGCGTTCGCCACCCCAAGCAGGAGCACGCCCTCATCGACGTGGGTCGCGCCGGAATAGGTGTTGGCGGCGCTGAGGACGACGAAGAAGCTCCCAGACTTGGTCAATTCGCCCGCTCCGCTGACCGATCCGCTGACAACCAGGTCGTAGAATGAATCGCTCAGATTGTCATCCACGTTGGCAAGGGTGTGATTGCCGGCGGAGAGTTGGACGTTGCCGGCGATTCGGGCCGACGGCGTGGTGGTGTCGGGGTTGCCGTTGAAAGTGATGTCGCCGGAGAGGAGCACCGTGCCCGGTCCGGAGACGATAGCGGCGGTGGTGGAAGCGCCGTTACCGAACGTGAGGTTGGTCGCGGCGGGCGTGAAGCCATTGAGGGCGAGCTGTCCGCCGGCGACGGTGATGTTGCCGGTGGGAATTGCACCGGAGGCGCCGATGCGCAGCGTGCCGGCGTTGATGACAGTGCCACCGCTATAGCTGTTGGCGCCGCCGAGGACGAGCGTTCCCGGTCCGTTCTTCGCAAGTCCAGCCGTTGTGGCAATCGACGAGTTGATGGTGGCGCTGATGGTGGGCGCCGCGACGGATACGGCCGGCGTGATCAGCTGACCGCCGGTCAGCGTGACAGCGCCCTCTTCGAAGATGATGCTGCCCGCGGTCTGCGATCCGCTGACGGTTACGGTGAACGCGCCGACGGCGTTGGTTCCGGCGGAGAAGACGGCGGTGTCCGCGTCCGTCCACGCCGCAGTGTTCGAGGTTCCAGCGGCGGAGGGACTCCAGAAACTGCTCACGCCCCAAGTCCCGCTGGGCGTGGCGCCGCCGGCGCCGGGGGTAGAACCGTCGGCGTCCCAGTACGACAGCGCCGCCTCCGCCCTCCCCGGCGGCGCGACGAAAACGCCCATCAGCGGCGCCGTCAACGCCGCCAGGCTGACAGCGCCCGAGCGCCTGCCCCTTCCCATCCTCCGATTCACTTCCGCCTCCGCACTTCCCCATCGCTGCGAGTGAGGCCCGGATCACTGTCGCAACTTGAACTTAGGGAACGGCCTGGCCGCCAGATCCGCATCGGAAAAGCTCACGGGCAATTCTTTCGTGAAGACGCCGGCGGCGTGACCGTCCGCGAAAAGGTAGTTCGTCGACGTCCCGCGAAGGTGGCGCGCGTGCCCCATGAGGTTGTTCTGCCCATCGTGGTGGAAGAACCCGTCATAGACCATCGCCATGGTGCTGGGCTGACGAACCTGAGTGAGCAGGTGAAGATCGGTGCGGTGCGTTTCGCTAGGGACGCGGAACATCGGGTAGTCCTGCCCGTCCTGGTATTCCGCGTTGATACCATACCAGGTGCGCACCGCGATCCCGGCAGTCAGCGTCTGGTTCGGCCCCATTACGGTGGTGTGTCGCTGCCAGTACGCGGCTTGTAAGGAGCTGGTGCGCGACGCGCTGTAGGCGTCGACGTCGGCGAATCCGTTGAGATCAAGGCCGCTGGGACAGCGGAACACGGACTGCTGAACCGCGCCGGTGGCGGTTTCGGGAACAGAGAGGTACTTGCTGGAGACCATGATAGTCGCCCAGTTTCCCGGCGGATGCTGAAACAAGGGGTCGCGCAGGTCGGCGGGCGGCAGTCGGCCGCGATGGTCGTTGGCGTACATAAAGAAGGCGTGCCCGATCTGTCGCAAGTTCGACAGGCATCCGGCGGAACGACTCTGCTCACGAACCGAGATCAAAGCTGGGAGCAGGATCCCCATCAGCACGGCAATCACCGCAAGCACCACCAGCAACTCGATGACGGTAAATGCTTTAAGCCGGCGAAGCCGGGCAAGCGGGCGGCCGCAGCGGCAGAACGCCTGGCGAGAGCTCATGGTCGTTTCCGCGCGCGAGTGTAGCTCATGGCGGAACCTCAAATCCTCGACTACCGCGGAACCTCCACACCATCATACCTTGGGTCTTGAACACGGCCCGATTTTTTTGGAATAAACTTGCGGCGAGCACAGCGTGTGATAAGTTAACAATTGACACGCTTGATTTTTTTGCGGGGGCGAGCGTCGCGATGTTCCGTTGCCAAGGGCGAAGGAGCGATCATGCGACGTTGGGCTGCATACGCGGGACTTTTTTCGTTCATCCTGGGTCTTCACTTGATGCCATCGGCACGGGGGGGCGGCGTAATGAACGCCGAGCCGACCCCGCAAGCGGCCGCACCCGCGGTCGCCGCGGCCTCCAGTGGAAACCTTTCTATTATTCTCGAACGAATGCAGGCTTCATCCGCGCCTCGTGCGGGCGCGCCGAGCCAGCTCGCGGCGGTGACCACCGCGCAACCGGTCGAGCCGACGTTCTGCCCCGCGGCTGTGACCAAGTGCCCACCCGTGGCGACCCAGTGCACCGCCACCGGCGCTGCGGCAACGTCATGCCCGGCGTCTGCCACCCAGTGCCCGCCCGTCGCGACGCAATGCGCGGCGGCAGCGGTGGCAACCCAGTGCCCCGCCGCCTCCACCACCTGCCCGCCGACCGCGACGCAGTGCCCGCCGAAACAAACCGGCTGCCCCGCGTCGGCGACGGTCTGTCCGGCGACCGAGACCTCCTGTCCCGCCAAACAAACCAAGTGCCCGCCGACCGAAACGCAATGCCCGGCACACGGTCATTCAGAAACCACCTGTCCACCCATCGATACTAAGTGCCCGCCGCTCGACACGCAGTGCCCGCCGAAGAATACGAACTGTCCGGTCGTTAATACGGAATGCCCGCCGACCGATACCTCCTGCCCCGCCAAGCAGACCAAGTGCCCGCCGGTTGAAACGCAGTGCTCGACCGCGACCGGAGCCGGAACGGCAACAGTTTGTCCCGCCGCGGTCACACACTGCCCGGCGACGGCGACGCAGTGCCCGCCAAAGCACACGGCTTGTCCTGCGGTTGATACCCATTGCCCGCCGACCGATACCTCCTGCCCGGCCAAGCAGACCAAGTGCCCCGCCGTGCAGACGCAATGTCCGCCGACTGACACCGCATGTTCCGCGGCGGGAGGAACGCCAACGGTTTGTCCGGCGATCGCAACGCAGTGCCCCGCCGAGCAGACCAAGTGCCCGGAACAGCAAACGCAATGTCCACCCGTGACGACGCAGTGTCCGCCGACACCTACCGCATGTTCGGCCGGCACAACGACGCAATGTCCCGCGGTCACCACGCAATGTCCCGCCGAGCAGACCAAGTGCCCGGAACAGCAGACGCACTGTCCGGCGGTGACCACCCAATGTCCGCCGACACCGACTGCATGTTCCACCGCGCAGACGCAATGTCCCGCGGTCACCACGCAATGCCCAGCCGAGCAGACCAAGTGCCCGGAACAGCAAACCCAATGTCCAGCGGTGACCACCCAATGTCCGCCGACACCGACTGCATGTTCCACCGCGCAGACGCAATGTCCCGCGGTCACCACGCAATGCCCAGCCGAGCAGACCAAGTGCCCGGAACAGCAAACCCAATGTCCAGCGGTGACCACCCAATGTCCGCCGACACCGACTGCATGTTCCACCGCGCAGACGCAATGTCCCGCGGTCACCACGCAATGCCCGGCCGAGCAGACCAAGTGCCCGGAACAGCAGACGCACTGTCCAGCGGTGACCACGCAGTGTCCACCAACACCGACCGCGTGTTCCACCGGGCCGACGCAATGTCCTCCGGTCACCACGCAATGCCCTGCGGAGCAGACCAAGTGCCCGGAACAGCAGACGCGCTGTCCCGCGGTGTCAACTCAGTGTCCGGTCGCGCCGACGCAATGCCCAGCGGTGGTAACCGCGTGTGTGCCGCCCCCACCGGGAACGACTTGTCCTCCTGGCGCGACCGCGTCAAGCGAGACGCTGCGGGTGGGCGTGCCTCAAGCGAACGCGCCACAGTGGAGCGGCGCGGCAGGGCCAGCGGCGCCATCGGCGATCGTCTGTCTCGCCGCTAAGGTCGATTGCCCGCTTCGTGTGGGAGTCGTGAAGTAGGCCGAAACCGTCGCCTTGGCCGGCGCGCGGCAACAGGCTTAACGAAAAGCAAGAGGCGTCCAGCGTTCCTGGGCGCCCCTTCTTTTTGGGGCGGCGTTTTCCAGCGGAGGCTCGGCTTGAACACATTTGTTAAAAGCAGGCCGGCCCAGCGGGTCACCTCCGAGCCTGCGATCCGAACCTCTACAACGGACGACACACCGATTGATACGCGTGCGGTTCTCGCGGCGTGCGCGGTGATCGTCGGCGCCTGGATCGGTGCGGGGTCGGTCGGCATGCTGGGGCATGCCCTGCGGCACGCGCTGAGCTGGACCGCGGTGATGGTCGCGATGGTTGCCGGCTGGCGATCCGGCGCGATCACGCCGCGCGCGGTCGCCGCGGCAGTCGCGTGCGTAGCGTCGGCCGCGCTGATGTTGGCCAGCAGGAACCCTGCCGTGAATGTACTGGGCGTCGCACTGGTGGGCCTGCTCCTGGCCATGAGGGCGGACGAGGCGGCTCAACGGACCTTGCGGAGCGCGGCGATCGCCGCGGCCATGCTCGCGCTGTGGCGGCACCTGTACGGCAGCATTCCGCTGATTCTCCTCGGCGCCGACGGCCTGGGCCGGCTGCTGGGGAACATCGGCGGGCTGCTCGGTCGCGCGCCGTTGTGGGTCGGAGCGACGTTCGCGGGCATCGATTTCCTCATCGTGATGATTGCACTGCTGCTGGCGGCGATCCGCGCCAGCGACCGTGAGCGCCGGCTGGCGCTAGCAATCTACGGCGGCCTCGGGATTGCCGCGGTACAGTTGCTCTACCTCGCGCTCCTCGCGGCGCTTCCGCCGTTGATCGGCCACGCGCCGCCCGTCATCACCCCAGGCATCGGACAGGGGGCCATCGGACAGGCGCCGCCGCTGACCTGGCAGCAGATTGAAGCCTACCTGGTCCCGTGGAACCTCCCGGCGCTGGCGGCGCTGCTGCACGCGTGCGTCGCCGCCGCAATTCTCAAAAGCGCCGCGCGTCCGGCGAAGTCCGCAGACGCTCTCGTCCTTACAGAGGATCGTTTCGAGCAACCACCCCAGGCTCGCGTCGCACCCTGGAAAACGCCCGCCGCCATCGGCATCGCCGCCGCGGTGCTCCTGCCAATGTGCGATTCCCTCTGGCCCTCTCGGGCAAATCTCGACGGGAAGAAGATCGTCTTCTACGAAAAAGGTTTCCTGAACTGGCTAAAACCCAATCACACCGAGTACGGCCGGCTCGGCGGCGGCATGTACGGGATGCTTCCACCCTACCTCCGGACGCTCGGCGCCGATCCGCTGGTCTCGCCCGAGCTTTCCGAAGCCGATATCCGCGGCGCCGCCGCCGTCGTGCTTCTCTTTCCCGACGAAAAGGCCGCCCTCACCGAAGAGCAACTTGCCCGCCTCGATGCGTTCGTCGCCGCCGGCGGCACGCTCATGGTTGTGGGCGATCACACGCAACACGAAGACAAGCTTCATCTCCCCGAAGGCGACAAGCCGCACAATCAGTTCAACGTCGTGCTCGGGCGCAAGACCACGATGTACATCCCGTTCGATTCGGCGTCGTTCCAGATCGGCGGATGGCTTCAGTCGGGAAAG
>JADMIO011525493.1_pt1 | contig 16334 bp, 15 predicted proteins | sample 8958161 | NCBI WGS metagenome assembly JADMIO01 (sample SAMN16585339, study PRJNA669376) | soil metagenome | isolation source: Crop rotation soil | place: USA: Cullars Rotation, Alabama | collected 2011
CCGAGGCAATCGAGCTGTTACTGACTTCCGCCGTGGCCAGGAAAGAAATCGGGGTCGCTGCTGTAAAGACCGCTGTGTTGGTTGGTGAGACCAGATTCACTACGGGCAAGTTCGCAGGCGGCACGATGACTTCCAGGTGCGCGGGCAGGCTGCTGGTCGATCCGACGGAGTTGCTCACGATCACGGAATAGTCACCCGAGTTCTCAACATGCAAATTGGTCAGCAGCAGCGAAGTGCCGGTCTGACCCGTAATTAGGTTGGAGTTAAAGAGCCATTGATAGGACAACGGCGTGGCGCCAGTTGCGCTGACCGAGAATAAAATGGTCGAGCCGACGAAATTGGTGGAACCGGTCGGCTGCGATATGATTACTGGCGGGGCAGGTGGGGCAAGGACATAGGTCACTGTCATTTGCGGTGAAGTGTCCGGGTCGTCACGGGTGCCGAACATGCGAGCCGTGAACATCGTTGGTTCGTCCTGAGAAAGCAGCAGGTAACCAAAATTTGAAGCAGGATCGTCCACCCACATTTGGACATCGGCCACGAAAGTGGGCGTGGAACTAAACGTGTAGGTGCCGGCTCCGGTCAGGAATACGGACGAACTGGGGAAAGGAAATCGATCCAAGTCCCCATCTGCGCCAGGCACTTCCCAGGCAATGTCCGGCAGTCGAGAACTCCAGGTCGCGTCGTTTTCCGCCCAGTCGGTGAGCAGCCGTCGCAATTCGAAAAACGAGTTTACCGGAGTCATCGGTACGCGGACGACCTGGATGGTCATGCTGACGGCTGTGATGTGAGCTCCCGGCGGAATTTCTGAAAAATCATAGCGGATTACCGAGCGCCGCACCTCGCCGTTCGCCATCGTCCCGAGCCTGCCGGAAACCATGGTAATGCTGTTTCCGAAATTGGCTTCCGACGTAAACTGCCGCATTTCCGTATCGCCGCTGGGCGCGAGCGTGATGGTGGCGGCGGAAAGGTTAGAGGCAATCCAGGTTGAAAACCAAACCAAGGCTGCGAGTCCGGGCGCTGCCAGCTTCCTGTTTGAAAGCACAATCATTTCCAAAAATAACTTACCGTCGCAAACATCCCGTGCGCGGTATAATTGTTAATGCCCCTCGTTGAAGGTTCCTGGTAGTCGTAGAAAGCGTAACGCAGATTTGCCGTTAGATTTGCGCTTAACTTGCGCGTAATGCCCGCCATGAATCCGTGTCGTGTATAATCCAACCCCAGCGGCAAACCGGCCGCATAGTTTTTCTGTCCGAAATCGGAGCGTGAAAAAGAATAATTCAGCGTCAACAGGGTCTTATCATCCAATGAATAACTCCCGCCTGATATCACAGTATAAATAAGGCCGTCGTAGGGAACGATGATTTCGTTTCCATTGTCCGCGGTGACGGTGCGGGCGTCGCTTAGCGTGAAGGCCGCCGTCAATCGGAGGCGCGGCAAAGGCGAGACCGCGAGCGAGCAACCATATACACTCGCATCATAAGTCCCCGCCAGAATGCTGCCTCCCGGAGTGATACCCGGGATTGGATCGGTCGCCGTCCGGAAATCGGTGGATTGCAGTTGGTACGTCAAAGCCGCCCGCAGCCAACTTGCGGGGCGAACCACGAGTTTTGCAAACACCTCGTCGGTTTGCGTGGCACGGTCGGTGATGAACGCCGAGTAACCGTCGCCTTTGTCCACTTCGCGCCGCAGATGATCGTAATCGTTATCGGTGCGCCGATCACGATAGTGCGCTGATACCTCGAACCAGCGTAGTGGCGAGGTGTAAAAGCCTGCCCGCCAATCCCGCCGGTCGTTCCAGGCGTCTGTGTCCCGCACAAACGCGGGCGACACGTCGCCAATTTCTGCCTCGTATTGGCTGATGGTTTCCTGTTCAAGGCGCGCGGAAGCGAAGACCACGGTATGAGGGATGGCGGTGAATCGGAGTTGTGCATTTTCTGCGTTGCGAGTTTTGTCGAGATCAGCCTGCACCACAGCCGGCGCAAATATTTGGAGCATGGAAGGGTCGAACTCGTCGAGGTGAATGTCGCCGAAACCTTCCTGGTGCTGCCATTCGCCTTGCCAGCCCAAAGACAAGGTGAGGGGTTCCCATGGCCGGATCAAAGTGGACGCGCTTGCCACGTGCATTTGCCGGCGCAGCTTGATTTCCTCCGCCCACCAGAATTTGCCGGACGCCGGCGCGCCCGCAGCGTCGAAAGTATCCAGCCCCAGCGAAATATCGCCGTCAAAAACGGAGTAGAGATACCCGGCTGAAACGAATAGCCAATCCTTGAACTGACGTTCGGCATGGATAGTGTTCATGCCCTGGACATGTGTAAGTTGCTCGCGCACCCGCGTAGTGAGGTCGGCGGCTGGACCGATGGTGTACGCAAGCACATCGTCGCGACGGGTTCGATTGTCGTAAAACTCTACGCGCGCGCTATCTTCCAGCCGCCAATCTTTCAGGTCGTATGAAACGTCCAGCTTGACGATGTGGGTTTGTTCCGAAATCGTTTTCGCCGACGGATAAATATTCCGGGAGTCAACCTTCCCCCATTCCAACAGGGATTTGTCTCCGTCCTTGAATTGATATTCGTATCCCAACACCATGGCCGGCCACTCCGGCAAAGTGAGACCAAAATCAACCCAGGCACGGCCGATGGTTAAATACAAATCCTTGTGCAAATCGAAGGCTGGTTCCACATACGGACGATAATATCCACCGGTATCGTCGTAATAACGACGGTATTGATCGTAACCACCGCGCACAAATCCTTTGTCCGGCTGAATCAATGACAGACTGACCGAGACATCCTCGTCCGGAAACAACACGTGCCCCTCGACGCGAGCGCGGGAGGTGTTTCCCACGAGTTGTTCGATGGAGAATTGCTCCAGGCCCCCGCCAAAGCCTTCTCGGAAACCTTCCACTTCGCGGAATCTATGCACATCGCCGTCCGCGCTAAACCAACGAAAGGCAGGAGAGACGCTGGCGGTGGTCTCGGAGGCATTCGTGACTTGCCCCCATTTCGCGCCCTGGTCGATCCATGCACGCAACAAGCCCACCTGCTCGGGCGTGAGCGGGTCGCCTTTGTCATCGGGCGGCATTTCCATGTCGGGAACCAGGCGCGCAACATAATGGATCAAGGGGCTTTTTGCGCTATCTCCAGGAATAATATCGATTCCATTGGCCCCGCCTTTTAATGCGGTTTCGCGATTATCCAGGCGGAACTGGCTTTTGGGCCGTTCCGGTCCGTGACAGCGAAAACAGGATTCAGCGAATATCGGACGAACATCCTTGTCGAAATCTATCTGGCGTTGGGCAGGAGGGGGCAGCTTCCTGGCATCCAAATCAAAACCCCACGCGCAGGTCGCCAGCAGGCTCCAAAAAATGGCCAGCGCGCGAACGAATTGCTTTGGCACAACAGCAGCCATTTAAAACAACATTCGCGGATGCAGGTTGCTGCCGTGGATGGCGGTATGGCATCCCGCACTCCAGCAGGTGCCTTGGCGCAGGAGCAGGGTGTGGGAAATCTTTCCGATAAATATTTCTCCTGCGGGACCGGGCGTTTGAGCGTGGCATTTCAGGCACAAATTGGGATCGCTCTCCACCAGCAGCTTGCGATTGGGCGAGCCGTGGGGGTTATGACACGTGGCGCAGCCTTCGCGCATCGCTTCATGCTCAAAAACAAACGGACGTGTTTGCTCGCGATGACAACTGGCGCAAGTCTCATTCTGCCGCGCCATCGCGAGACCCGAGCCGGCTTTGAAAATGTCCGGACCATGCGGATCGTGGCACTGGATGCAATTCATTTTGTGCTCAGGCACGGGATGATGTTGCGGCAGGCTGAAGGCCGCCTGGATATCCAGGTGACAATTGAAACAGGAGGCGGGATCCTTTCCGGGATTGGCAATAAATTTTCCGCGGCCACCGCCCGCCTGGATGTGCAGGCTGCCTGGACCGTGACACGATTCGCAGCCAGATTCGCCTTTTAATTTCGCGTCGTCAAAATGGAGGCGGGCATGCGGACTCGCATTAAAAACGCGCGTGATGTTCGTGTGGCAATCGTAGCACGCGGAATTGCCTACATAATGCGCACCGGGAATTTCCGGCGGAACCACGGCGACCCGGGTGGTGGTTCCACAGGAACTGAAGAGCAATAATCCGGCGCCGATCAGCAGCGGCGATAATATAGCGAAGACGCGTCCGGACTTGAGCATGCGGTCAGAAAGGACAACTCCAGACGGCGCGGGATCCAGCCTGGGACAAATGCTTTACTCGGGTCACGTTCTTCAACGTGCCTGTGTCACCGCGTAAACTCAAGCACACTCTTGGCCACGCAAATGACGCGCCCGCGAGCAAAACGCGGCGCGGGCGCGTTGGTTGGTGGTGGGGTTGAGGGGTCGAGAATGACGATGGATTTTTGCCAGCGCGCGATGCGCCAGGGACCAACGCCGATCCGCCTGGCAGGTTCATCAGCTACGCCATTGCCCGATGTCCTACCCAGGCGGCCGGCAAAGACATAAATCGTCATCATTAGTGTGAGGATTCACAGCAGCACTTTGTTCCCCGCGCGCGAAAATTTTTCCTTGGCAATGCCCGCAATCGAGCTTAGTTAAGTATCGTTCTTTGAAACGGCGGAAAAATTTCCGCCGCTGTGTCACAGCCTGGCGTCAGGGAACCCCGTGTAAATCGGGGACGGTTACGCCACTGTAACGGGTGACAGACTCCCATAGCCACTGGTTAAAGCCGGGAAGGCGGGAGCGAGGTTTGAGCCCGAAGTCAGGATATCGGCCTGGTTGTGCTCGTCACGGTTCGTTCATGCGATGTTTCCCATCGCCTTGATGAATCAACTTCTCCGTCAAGAGAAGGATGAGGCCAGGCTGTCCGGCGTGTGCCGGGTGGCGTTTGAGGAATCCCTCGAGTTTCACTTTCGTGCTGGTCTCCCAATTGGGTGAATGCCCATCGCATTCATTCATAGCAGATCAGCCTATGAAAATTACTACGTTTCGGGCGCTGGCCCTTGCCAGTGCGGTGTTCGCCATTTTCCACGCGCTTCCGGCCAATGCCGCCGTGGTGCATGAAAGTTTCATAACCTCGCCGGCCGCCAACGGCTGGCTCGCCACCGGGGACACCAATCTTTTTGTCTGGGATTCCACGAATCAGAACTTGCGGGTGACCTGGGATTCCACACGTCCCAATAGCTACCTTTATCTTCCGCTGGAAGCGGGGCTCACGCGGGCGGATGCATTTGCCTTCTCGTTCGATTTGCGGCTGGAGTCGGTCACGATTGGCACGTTCGAAATCGCCGCGGGGTTTCTGAATCTCTCAAACGCGTTGAGCGCGGGTTTTATTCGCGGCACGGGGGCTGATTCTCCCAACCTTGCCGAGTTCAATTACTTTCCGGATTACACTTCCGTTGACGCGACGATCGCGGATGCGAATTCAGTTTTCCAGTTTGCCTACGATTTCTCACAGGCCATGTATGTCGGCACAAATTACACTGTCACCATCCGGCATGCCGCGGGGGACAGCATGCTTTCCGGGGAGGTTCGCCAGGGTGCGACGCTGGTAACGACACTCCCATTTTCTTTCGCGCAAACCAATTTCACCGACTTCTACTTGAACGCTTTTGCGGTGAGCAGTTACGATGGCACCAATAGCTTTAGCGATTTGCTGGCGACCGGTGTGATTGATAATATCTCGCTCACGCTGCCGGACCCGATTGCCACCGTCACCGGTGGGTTTTCGAATTCGCTCTGGCGCGTTGAATTCAATTCTCGATCCAATTGGAATTACACACTCGAAAGAACCACGGACCTGCGGAGTTGGTCGGCGATCTCCCCCATGCTCGCCGGTTCCGGCGGGCCTTTGGCGCTCCAGGAAACCAATGCGGCAGGTATGAACGCATTTTACCGGGTGCAAGCTGCGCGACCGTGAAAAGCCGCCCGCGATTGTTCCGTGCGTTTACGCTGATCGAATTGTTGGTGGTCGTAGCAATCATCGCGATCCTGGCTTCCCTGCTTCTGCCGGTTTTGCAAAAGAGCAAAGCATCCGCCCAGCGTGCGGGGTGCGCGAGCAATCTGCACCAGTTAGGTATCGCGGCGCACCTGTATTGGGATGATAACAACGGGCGCTGTTTTGCGTATGGCGTCACGCCGACCAACAGCGGTCAATTGTATTGGTTCGGCTGGATCAGTGATGGTGCGGAAGGCCAGCGGGTGTTTGATGCTTCGCTAGGGGCGTTGTATCCGTATTTGCGCGGCCGCGGCGTGGAGACCTGTCCTTCCTTCAATACTCTCTCGCCCAGCGTGAAACTCAAAGCGGTGAGTGGCACCTATGCTTACGGCGTGAACCTTGCGCTGGCCAGTCGGCTGCCGCAACCGGCGATCTCGCTCGACCGCGTGAAGCGTCCGGCGGATTTCCTTCTGTTTGCCGACGCCGCGCAGGTAAACACCTGGCAAGCTCCGGCTTCAACGACGCATCCGATGTTGGAGGAATGGTACTACGTGGACAATTCTCCGAATCAACCGAACGGGCATTTCCGTCATCAGGACCGGGCAAACGTGGCCTTTTGCGACGGCCACGTGGCGCCGGAGAAAATGGTGAATGGTTCGAAAGACACCCGCATGCCCGCCGAGCGCGTGGGCCGTTTTCGCGCGGAAGCGCTGGTGCTGCCTTAGCTTGGTTCACGGCAGCAGGATCACTCGATAGAATCGTTGTCCTGCGGCTGGACCGTTGGTGGCTGTCAGGGTGGTGCCGGTGGCGTTGAAGTCAGGCACGATATTGGTCCAGGTACTGTTCGTGAATGCACTCTTGAATTGCAGGCGATAGCTGCGGCCAGACAGGGTGCTCCAAACCAGTGTGGCGATGTTGGTCGCGACACGAATCGATTGGATGACGGGCGCTGGATTGGTGGACAGCACATTGATGGAGACTGTAGCAGTGCCGAGGCTCGTGCCACCGTCGTTTGCCTGGTACACAAACTCATCGGGTCCAAAATAGCCAGGCGCGGGGATACAGGTGAAATCGCCGCTCATTCCAAAGTTCAATGTGCCGTGGGCAACATCCGAGACGAGAGGGAGTCAGGATCGGCTCAAGCGCCGACATGACGCTGGATCGTTTCGCAGATTTTCTTGCTCCATTTTTCGAGCGAAGCGACGTCTTTGCCTTCCAACAGCAAGCGCGCCTTCGGCTCAGTGCCGGAATAACGCAGGAGCACCCGGCCACCCTGGCCAGTAAGCTCCGTTTCAGCCTCTTTGAGCAGGACCGGCAGGGCATCCATGCTTTCGAAAGGTCGTTTTTCCCGGACTTTCACATTGCTGACCAGTTGAGGGAAGCGGGTCCAGCACTTGGCGACCTTCGAGAGTGGCGCCTGGTGGGCTTTCATGATGCGAAGGATTTGCAATGCGGCCACCAGGCCGTCGCCAGTGGTGCTGTAATCCCGGAAAATCAGGTGGCCGCTTTGTTCGCCGCCAAAATTGTATCCTTGCTTGAGCATTTCATCGATGACGTTCTTGTCACCGACCGCCGTCCGCACCACCTTGCCGCCCGCAGCTTTCACCGCAGCATCGAGGCCCGCGTTGCTCATGACGGTGGAAACCAAAGTTTTTTCGGCGAGCGTCTTTTGCGCCAGCATGTCGAGCGACGCAATTGCCATGATATCGTCACCATCGATCAACTTGCCAGTTTCATCGCACATCAAAACCCTGTCGGCATCCCCGTCGTGACTTATGCCGACATCCGCGCGATGCTCCCAAACTTTATGGCACATCATGTTTGGATGCATCGAGCCGCATTCCTTGTTGATGTTTTCACCATCGGGTTGATTGCCGAACACTATCACCTCCGCGCCCAGCTCGCGCAGCACACAGGGGGTGGCTTTGTACGCCGCGCCGTGCGCACAATCCAGGACCACCCGCATGCCTTCGAGGGTCAATCCTCGCGGAAAGGACGCCTTGGCAAACTCGATGTAACGACCCAGCGCATCGTCAATACGGACCGCTTTGCCGATCGCTTCGGCGGTCGGCCGGATCGTCTCGATTTCACCGCTGAACACGAGTTGCTCGATCTGCCGTTCGATCTGATCGTCGAGCTTGTAACCGTCCGCCCGGAAGAACTTGATGCCGTTGTCGTCGTACGGATTGTGCGATGCAGTAATGACAATGCCGGCGTCGGCGCGCAAACTGCGAGTCACGTACGCGACACCCGGTGTCGGGAGCGGCCCAATAAAAAAGACATCCACGCCCATCGACAAAATGCCGGAGGAAATGGCGTTCTCGAGCATATAGCCCGAAATTCGCGTGTCTTTGCCAATGACGATGCGATGACGTCCATGGCCGCGGGATTGGGATTCCAAATTCTTGAAGACATGGCCGGCCGCGCGGCCGAGTTTCAAGGCCGTCTCGGCGGTGACTGGCTCGATGTTCGCTGTGCCGCGAACACCGTCCGTTCCGAAAATCTTTTTAGGCGCAGTCATGCGTAAGAAATTGATTTTAGAGCAAAAAAAGTGCCTGAGAAGACTAAAAACCGGGCTTACTTAGTCTTTCATGGCTCGCGCAATACTGTGCCACCAGAGCTCATGCAATTTGCTGACGGGCCAGGAAAACGTGTGTTTTTCGGCCTTTATTTCAAGAGTGTCCCCGCCAACCACTCCCAGGCGCGTGGCCGAGACCCCTAATAGCCGCGCGCGTTCGATCACTTTGATTTCATCCAAGGCGGCTGAGGTGATGACCACCCGACCCTGTGTTTCGCCGAACAATAAAGCGTCCAACCGAGGTAACGCCGGGGCAGGCTGGGGTGGAGCGGCGTCCTCTGCGGCTGCCGGCTCGGGGGCGTTGGGCGTGAAATCTATTTTTGCGCCAATTAATTTTGGGGTCTCGCGCGCGATTTGCCGCGAAATACAACTCTCGGCAATTGCCACGGCGAGGCCGCCTTCACTGCAATCGTGCGCGCTTTTTACGCTGCCGGAGTGAATCAGCGCGCGCAATGCCAGGTGCAATTCGCGTTCTTTTTCCAGATCGCAACGCGGCGGCGAGCCGGTTTTCAAATTATGGATGTGTTGGAGATATGCCGACCCCCCCAGGCCGAGCAGGGGATCCGTTTCATCCACCAGCGGGCCAAGCAAAATGATCACGTCCCCTTCGTCTTTGAACCATTGGGTGGTGACATGCTCGGGTTTATCAATCTGTCCTACCATCGCCACGGTTGGCGTGGGATCGATCGGGCCGGTGGGACTTTGGTTATACAAACTGACGTTGCCGCCAGTGACCGGCGCGTTAAAGGCAGTGCAAGCCGCCGCAAGGCCGCGCACGGATTCCCGCAACTGCCAGAAAATTTCTGGATTATGCGGATTGCCGAAATTTAAATTGTCCGTCACGCCCAATGGACGGGCTCCAGTGCAGGCAATGTTGCGCGCGCACTCTGCCACGGCGATTTTTCCGCCTTCAAACGGATCCAGATAAACGTAGCTGGCGTTACAATCCACGCTCATCGCGATGAGTTTTTCGGGGAAAGACGCGCCGTTCTCGGCCACCCCGGGAATGGAATCCGCTTTGATGCGCAGCACCGCGGCATCCGATCCGGGGCAGACGGCGGTTCCAGCGCGGACGGTGTAATCATATTGGCGGAACACCCAATTCTTTGAAGCAATCACCGGCCAATGCAGAAGCGATTCGAGACAAGTCACGGGATCGCCCATCTCGGGAATCTGCGAAATCGCAAACGCCCGCACCGTGCGCAAATATTCGGGCTCGCGCGCCTCGCGTTGATAAACCGGGGCTTCGTCCGCAAGTTTGCTTGCGGGGATGTCCGCCACCACGGCGCCGTGATTTTTTACCACCATGCGGCCAGTGTCCGTTACGATTCCGATTTCCGCCCAAGGCAGGTCCCATTTGTCAAAGATGCGCTTCACCTCGGCTTCGCGGCCGCGATGAACGATGATGAGCATGCGTTCCTGCGATTCGCTCAGCATGATTTCGTACGGAGTCATGTTCGGCGCGCGCTGAGGAACTTTGGAAAGATCGATCTCGATACCGGTGCCGGCCCGGGCCGCGGTTTCGCAGGTGGAACAAGTCAATCCCGCCGCGCCCATGTCCTGGATGCCGGCAACCGCGCCGGTGGCCAGGAGTTCGAGGCACGCTTCACACACCAACTTTTCCATGAATGGATCGCCCACCTGGACGGCCCCGCGTTGCTGTTCAGCGGATTCCTCGGTGAGATCCTGCGAAGCAAAAGCGGCTCCCGCCAGTCCGTCGCGACCGGTGGCCGGACCTACATAGAACACGGGATTGCCAATGCCGCTGGCGCGGCCACGCACGATTTGCTCGTGTCGCAAAACGCCGAGGCAAAATGCGTTCACCAACGGGTTGCCCTCATAGCATTTGTCGAAATAAACCTCGCCGGCAACCGTGGGAATGCCGAAGCAATTGCCGTAGTGTGCGATGCCCGCGACCACGCCGCTGAATAACCGGCGATTGTTCGCGGTGTTGGCGGGAGAGCCGTTTTCCGAAATTGGGCCGAAGCGCAAAGAGTTAATCGCGCAAACCGGCCGCGCGCCCATCGTGAAAATATCGCGAATGATTCCTCCCACACCAGTCGCGGCGCCCTGGAACGGTTCGACCGCGCTTGGATGATTGTGCGACTCGATTTTAAATGCGATGGCCAGGCCGTCGCCGATATCAATGATCCCGGCATTTTCTTCGCCGGCGCCCACCAGTATGCGCGGTGATTTCGTCGGGAAGGTTTTCAGGACCGGGCGACTGTTCTTGTAGGAACAATGTTCGCTCCACATTACGGAAAATATTCCCAACTCGGTGTAGGAGGGATCGCGGCCCAGGATCGATTTGAGTTTGGCGAATTCGTCGTCGGTCAGGTTGTGCTTTCGCACTAACTCCGGCGTGATAGTTGGGTCACTCATGAAACGATCGCTGATCAGGCGGCCTTTAGTTGCACTTTAGCTGAAAGCGCATTAACGAGGCTCTTGAAAATTAGCAAGCCGTCCGCGCATCCCAAAATTTCTTCACTCGCGCGCTCCGGGTGAGGCATGAGTCCGGCCACGTTGCGGCCCGCGTTGCAAATGCCGGCAATATGATCAAGCGAACCATTCGGATTTGCAGTGTCACTGACTTTCCCCACGGCATCCACGTAACGCCAGAGAACCTGATCGTTCGCGCGCAGATGTTTCAAGGTGTCCTCGTCGGCAAAGTAACATCCTTCGCCATGCGCAATCGGCACGCGCAACAATTTGCCGGCGGGAATTTGACAGGTGAAAGGTGAATTGGTGGAAACCGTCTCCAGCAACACACTTTCGCAGCGAAATTGAAGCGAGCGATTTCGGATCAAGGCCCCCGGCAGCATGCCGGCCTCACACAGAATTTGAAAACCATTGCAGATGCCGAGCACAGGTCCGCCCTGGGCCGCAAAGTTTTGAACTGCCTGCATCACCGGACTGAACCGGGCAATCGCGCCCGTGCGAAGATAATCCCCATAGCTGAACCCTCCCGGAATGATCACCGCGTCCGCCGCGCCCAATGAGTGCTCTTTATGCCAGAGCAGGCGGGTAGGGTGCCCGAGCACATTTCCGAGCACGTGCACGACATCCTGATCGCAGTTGGAACCGGGGAATTGAACGACAGCGAAATTCATAGGATTTACTCCAATTCGAAACGATAGTCTTCGATCACAGGGTTGCTCAGGATTTTGTGGCAGGCGTCGTCAATTTGTTTGCGCGCCGTTTCCTTGTCGCCATCGGCGAGTTCGATTTCCAGGTATTTACCCACATGCACCGCGCCCACGCCGGCATAGCCCATATGCGCGAGGGCCGTTTGCACGGTTTTGCCCTGTGGGTCCAACACCGCTTTCTTGGGAGTAATAATAATTTTGGCTTTCATCATGAACGAGAATTCGGCCGAACAACCAAGAGAAAGCTTGCCGGAAGAAATCCGCTGATTCCAGAAAAAATTTTTCCGCGAGCGAAGCGCGCGGAACGGAAAGTCAAGCACGAGGGCTGGATAAATTAAAATCGGGCGAATTATTTATAAAAGAGAAGGCCGCGCCTCCCTGGAGACGCGGCCTGGCTGTATTGAATTTGCAGGTAAGAATGTTTGTTTAACCGGCCTTGGATTCATCCACGACCACCCAGCGACTGCCGCCATCGCGCCATACGCGCAACAAGCTGCGTTTGCTGTCGGCATTTTCTGTCATTTTCACCGCTTCATCGGCGGTTTTGACCGGCTTGCGATTGATTTCCACAATCACGTCGCCCGGGCGCAAACCGGCGCCAGCGGCGGCGGAGTCAGGAGCAACTTCCGTTACCACCGCGCCCCGAACGTTTTCCGGCACGTTGAACTGCTGGCGGGCATCGCGATCCAGGTTGGACACGGCCACTCCATTCAGTGTGCCGGTGTCATCGTTGGACGGCTGCGAGTCATTGCGCGCGAACTTCTCGGCGCCCGGCACTTCTTTCACCGTGACATTTAGCGTCTTAACATCGCCATCACGGAGAACTTTTACCGGAACGGATTCGCCAGGTTTGATCCGAGCCACTTCCAATTTCAGGTGGCGGCTGTCATTTACTTTCTTGCCAGCCATCTCAGTGATGATGTCGCCACTTTTCAGGCCGGCCTTTTCAGCCGGACTGCGCGGAGTTACATCGCCAACCAGGGCACCTTTGGAATCTTTCAGATTGAATTCTTTCGCCAGGTCGGGCGTGACATCTTGAATCATTACTCCGAGGTAGCCGCGATTCACCCGGCCATCCTTGATAAGGTCGCCCATCACGTCGCGAGCGAGATTGACCGGAATCGCAAATCCGATTCCCTGGTTCCCGCCGGAGCGGCTGAGGATCGCTGTGTTGATGCCGATCAAACGGCCTTCCGCATCGATCAACGCGCCGCCAGAATTGCCGGGATTAATGGCAGCATCGGTCTGGATGAAATCTTCATAGTCGAGGCCAATGGCGCCGGCGCGACCCGTGGCGCTCACGATGCCCGTGGTCACGGTTTGGCCGATCCCAAAGGGATTTCCCACAGCGAGCACGACGTCGCCGACTTCCACCTTGTCGCTGTCCGCCATTGTTACAACGGGCAGGTCCTTGCCTTCGATGCGAATGACCGCAACGTCACTCTTCGGATCGCGGCCCACGACCTTGGCGGTGAACTCGCGTCCATCAGTGAGGGCGACTTTGACTTCGTCCGCGCCATCCACGACGTGGTTATTGGTAAGGATATAGCCATCCTTGCTCACAATCACGCCCGAGCCGATGCCTTGCTGGCGTGGAGCGGGCATGGAACGGCGCTGGCCGCGGCCTTGAAATTGGTCGCCGAAAAACCGGCGCAACATGTCATCCATTTCCGGAGCGCCGGAGCCGTCGAAGCTGGCGTTATGCGCTTTGGCGGAGGTGAATACTTTTACGACGCCCGGGGTGACTTTCTTCACGATGGGCGAAAAACTGGTGCGAGTTCCGGTATCGCGCGATAACGGCCGGTCATCCACCGAGAGTTTAGGCAAAGGCGCGTCCTGTGTACCTTTATCTTTTTGACTGAATGCCACCGCGGATCCCGCGAGCACAATCGCCGCGCCGGTGGCCATGGCGGCGAAGGTTCTGCTTTTTCCTAAGAGTGTGAATTTCATATGCTTCTTCGTTTCGGTTATCTCAAAGTTTTCAATTTCGTTCTGATTAAATAGACACCGCGGTTATGACGACCGCCTTTCCGGAATATTACAAAATTGAAAGGGAGACAGCGTTGGGGGACGGCTGCGAACAGGAGCCGAGAAGGGAATGACCAGTGACCAGCCTAAATCTCGAAATCGAAGGGAATCAGGGGCTGCGTTTGCAAATTGCCATAGCGCAGGCACAGGTCTGCTACCGTGACTTTTTCGGCGATTTTGACCACCGCCTCGCGAATTTCCTTCATCACACTTCGGATGGCGCACCGTGTTTCATCAGGGCAGGAACATTTGGCGTAAAATTTTTCGCTCACACAACTGACCGGCGCCAGTGCGCCCTCGATGTGCCGTACGACCGATGCCACCGTGATTTCCTCCGGCTTTCGCGCTAGCCGATATCCGCCCGTAATTCCCCGCCGACTTTGAACCATACCGGCATTTTTCAGGTCGGTCAGAATCTGTTCGAGAAATCGTTTGGGGATGTTTTGCTCTGTCGAAATGGTCTGGATCCGAACGACTTCAGGCCCATACTTAAGGCCAAGAACCAAAAGGGCTCGGAGGGCATACTCACCGCGGACCGAAAGTCGCATAAACACACTTTATAATGTACTACAGACGAGTCAAGATTTATAACATGCTGGTGCGAAATAGTTTACTAATCTCTATTGACTTAATGTATATTAACCAATAACCTTGTGGACAAAGCTATTGTATTGGCTCATGTTTGCGAACTGTCATTGGCCCCCGAGTCCGGTAAAGACGCGGTGATTGCGTCTGGATCTGGGCAATTGCATGGCGACTCGTAAACACAACGCCCTCCCGGGCTTCAGCATCACGCTGGGGTTTACCATTACGTATTTATCCATCATCGTTCTAATCCCGCTCGGAGCATTAATCATTCGCGCATTTGGGCTTTCCGCGACTGAATTTTGGCATTTGGCGACTACCGACCGCGCTCTTTCCGCCTACAAAGTTACTTTTGGCGCGGCGTTCATTGCAGCGTTAGTGAATGCGATTTTTGGAACCATTCTGGCCTGGGTGTTGGTGCGCTATGAGTTTCCGGGCCGGCGTTTTGTGGATGCAATGGTGGATTTTCCGTTTGCCCTGCCTACTGCAGTGGCGGGATTAACGCTTGCCGATTTGTTCGCTCGGAACGGTTGGCTGGGCCGCATCCTGGTGCCCCTCGGAATCAACGGTGCATTTACTCCGCTCGGCGTGGTGTTAGCCCTCACCTTCGTAAGTCTTCCCTTTGTAGTGCGTACGCTGCAACCGGTGCTCGAGGACCTTGAACACGAAGTGGAGGAGGTGGCAGCGACACTCGGGGCCGGACGCTTTCGGACGTTTTGGACCGTCATCGCGCCCACCCTATTGCCCGCGTTGCTTACGGGTTTTGCGCTGGCATTCGCGCGAGCCATTGGGGAGTACGGCTCAATCGTGTTTATTTCGGGCAACCTGCCATTCAAAACGGAAATCGCTCCTTACCTGATCGTAATGCGACTGGAAGAATATGATTACACGGGAGCCATCGCGCTAGCGATTGTGCTGTTGCTGTTTTCCTTCATAGCACTGGCGGGAATCAACCTGCTGGAACAGTGGACTCGCCGTTATCAACAGTAACTCGAATTCTCCATGGCCACGGCGTTTACCAAAAAAGTTTCGGGCAAATTCAAGAAGTCACGGCGCGGGGCCGAGGAATCTCCGCTGGCCAAGTGGCTCCTGATCTGCATTGCGCTCTTGTTCTGCCTCGTGTTTCTGCTGCTGCCATTGGTAAACGTTTTTTACCAGGCGTTCTCAAAGGGGCTGGGATATTATTTTCAATCGCTTACCCATTCTGACGCGCTTTCCGCAATTAAACTCACATTGCTCATCGCGGCGATCAGCGTGCCTTTGAACATTTTGTTCGGCCTGGCGGCCGCGTGGACCATTGCCAAGTTCGAGTTTCGCTTTAAATCGTTGCTCGTGACTTTGATCGATCTGCCCTTTTCGGTTTCGCCGGTGGTGGCGGGTCTGATGTTTGTCGTGCTTTTCGGTTTGCAGGGATTTTTCGGCAAATGGCTGGATGCTCACGAAATTCGCATCATATTCGCTGTTCCAGGGATCGTGCTGGCGACGGTGTTTATCACCTTTCCATTCGTTGCGCGCGAGCTTATTCCCGTCATGCAGGCCACCGGCACGGAGCAGGAGCAAGCAGCGCTCACGCTGGGAGCCAGCGGATGGCAGACTTTTTGGCATGTTACCCTGCCGTCGGTGAAATGGGGGTTGCTCTACGGAGTGATCCTTTGCAATGCGCGCGCCATGGGAGAATTCGGCGCGGTCTCGGTGGTCTCCGGTCACATCGTTGGCCAGACGAACACCATGCCACTGCATGTGGAAAAACTTTACAACGAATACAATGCTGCCGCGGCGTTCGCGGTGGCCTCCTTGCTGGCGCTGCTGGCCCTGGCCACTCTGCTCGTAAAAACGCTCCTTGAATGGCGGCAGGCGCGCAGTTTTCTCCGGGCCCAAAGCTTGGGCGCTCAAACAATTACTAACGGGAACAACCACTAGCGGCACACCACTAACCCAGGCGCGTGAACATCGAACTCAAAAACGTCTCCAAGATTTTCGGCGAAGTGCCGGCCGTGAGGAATGTCACTTTTTCGGTGCGGGAAGGGGAGTTGATGGCGCTCCTGGGACCCAGCGGCGGGGG
>JADMIO010647568.1_pt1 | contig 16333 bp, 10 predicted proteins | sample 8958161 | NCBI WGS metagenome assembly JADMIO01 (sample SAMN16585339, study PRJNA669376) | soil metagenome | isolation source: Crop rotation soil | place: USA: Cullars Rotation, Alabama | collected 2011
GGCGGGACGCCATTGAGCGATGCGCCTCGCGGCACCATCGCGCCCATGTCGATCCCATTGGGTCCCGTGCCAATGCCGATTGAGCCAGGGCGGAGATGGGCATCGATCGTCGGCGTCGTCTTCGTAAGGCGCGGATCGCCGACTAAGTTGCCCGTTCCACGACTGACGTCCGCAGCGTTGACGATCGATCGATTGACGACCAGATCTGTCGTCGCTTCCATATCCTGGAAGAGCGTAGCGGTGTTGTAGAAAATGTCGCCGTCAACATACGCGCCGCGACCGTGCGTGCCGGTCCCGTCGGGACGGAAGAAATAAATTGCCGCAAGACGGTTGCTGATAACGGTGTTGTTCAGGAACGTCAGGAACGACCCGTCCTTCACCTGCGCGACGTGTTCGCAGTTGTAGAAGACGTTTCGCACCATCGTGTAGTTGTGCCCTGCGCCCAGCGACCCGCCATTCGAGTTGCCTGCCGCCGTGTTGTACTGATCCTTGATCATGTTCTGGATCAGGTTGCCTTCGATCCACGCGTCCCCTTCGAGGTCCATCGCGTCGTCGCCACCGCCAAGGAAGGTGTTGTCGAGGATCTGTGCAATCGGGTTCGGACGAACACCCGGGTCGAAGTCGATGATGTCGTTGTGACCCTTGGTGGTGCCAAAGGTGTTGTTGCGAACGATCCAGTGCCCACCCGCGGGAATGCCGCCGCCCCAGATTTGCTCGCTGAAGTTGTCGGTCGTCGGCGCGACGCCGGGACCGAAGATGTCCGCGAACGTGGAGTTCTGGACGATCAGGTTTGTATCCCGCGAGCGGATGCGCCGGTGATCGGCGTGATCGAAGAAGCAGTGGTCGATGATCAGGTTCGACCCGTCGAGACCGACCATCCCGTTGTTCACGTTCGTGCCGGTTGCGGCACCGCCCCATTCGAGGTCGCAATATGTCAGCCGATTGTCCTGCATCGTGTTGGTGTACTGCAGACCGTTCCAGCGGTCCGTAGCGACGCTGCCAGGGTAGATCGTGAAGCGAATGTGCGCAGAGTCGGTTCCTTCGGCGAGCAACTGGCCGAGGATGTTGATCCCCGCGCCGGGATCGAAGAAGAGCGTCGTTCCCGGCATGATGCGCAGCACCGCGCCAACCGGGACGGTAACGATCCCGGTGATGTGATACGGACTTCCGCCGCCGTCCATGATCGTCGTGCCGGCAGGAAGCGTGGACGTTCCGATCGTCTGCGCGGCGGGCGTGCCGGGGATGCCGTTGAGGTAATACCCCATGTCGGCGCGCGAGCCGTCAGGGTCGTTGGTCGTCCCGGGATCACCGGCGTTAATCACGGGCGAACCCGCGCGGGGGTGCAGGTCGCCGGCCGGCTTATTCGTGAACATCGGGTCCGACGTGATGAGATTGGTGCTCGCCGCGGTCGGCGTCCACGTCGAGCTGCCGCTGTAGTCGGAATAATTGATCACGATCTGCGACGAGGCGTAGTCCGTCCGCACGCCTTCGGTCCCTCGCAGGATCGAGTTCCTGATATTGATGTTCACGACCGCATTGGGAACCCCGAACTTGTTCTCCGACTGGATCGCGATGCTGTTGGCCGAAATCGTGACATGATCAACCGTGTTGTTCGACGTCGGATTGCTCGCCTGCGCCTTGGCGGAAATTCCGATGTCCACGTTCGACATCAAGGTATTCTTGATGACGTTCGTCCCCTCAATAACGCTGATCCCCTTGTCGAAGATGTCGCGCATGATGCAGCCGTCGACCGTGACGTCCGGTGACAGGGTGTCGATGCCGTCATCATCCGCCCCGGCGAACACGCTGTTGATGAAGCGAATCAGCTGGCCGTTCTGCTGGCGGTGGACGTAGATGCTGTCGTCGTCGTCACTCTGCCCATCCTCGCGGTAGACGCCGAGCATCTCGGTGGACCAACTGTTTTGGAACAGCAGCGCGGATCGATCCATCTCCGGGCCCATCACGCTGCGCGCGATGTGACTGTCGGTGAACGTGATGTTCGACAGATCGACCTGCATGGTCTTGCCGACCAGATCGCTGATCGAGCAATGGTCGAACGTGATCGTCGAGCTGGTCGAGCGCACCGCCGGCCCGGTGTTCGTATGCCCGCCGCGCGGCGAGTGACCGGCGCGCGTGATCATCGTGTAGTGATATTGTGACGGCTGCGACGAATTGTGATTGATCTCGCCCCACGGCGCGGCGGGGTCGGTCGCGGTAATGACGACGGGCTGCGCCGCGGTGCCGTTCGAGTTGAGCGTGCCGTTGACGACAATCCCCGCGGCATTGGTGCTGAGCGGGGTCGGATTGCCGTCGACAAGCACAAGCGTCCCGGGCTGGATCGTCAGCGTCGTGCCGACCGGCACGGTCACGGTGCTCGTGATGTGAACGATGCCGCTCCACGAGACATTTGCGCCGCTGAGCGTGCCGGAAACATTGGTCATCGCGACGCCGGCCCGGCTGGCGAGGGTCGTGGTGGTCTGGTGTGTTCCGAGTGTCGCCGTTACCGAAAGCGGCGCAGTTCCTGCCGCCGCGCCACCGACGGTCACCAGCGTGCTGCCTACTCCGTTGCGAAGCGTGATCGTGGAGGGCGAGAGCGTCAGGTCCGACCTGCCGGTCGAAAGCGTGACAGTGCCATCCCACAATTCCCGCTGCACCGCGCCCAGCGTATCAAGCGCTCGCGCCTCAATCAGAAGTGGCGTCCCAGGGCGATACGTGTCGGGGATGATCAGGTTGAGGTTCGAGACGTTCGCGGGCACTGGAGCCGCCGAGCCAGTGCCGTCGTAGTAGATGTCCGTCCCGGCAGTGCCTACCTCATTGCCGGTTCCATTTGGACCATCGTACGCCCGCATCGTGATGTGGTTGATCCCCGGCGACAGCGGAATCCCCGCGCCAGCCGACGGCAGCGCGGCAATCAGGCCCAGGTCGAAACTGACGTCGGTGCTGGTGTTCGAGCTCTGGTGAACCTCCACTGCAATTTCATTGGTACCGTTAACCAGGAGCGGTCCGAAGAGCGAAGGATCAATGCTGAACGTCTGAAACGTCGTTTCGTCGGTGCCTGAGACGTTGTTCGATGCCGGCGTGCTGTAGTCGTACGTATCCGGCATGTTGATCTTCTTAATGGGGCTCCCATTCAGATAGACGTACGCGCCGTCATCGACCAAGACGTTTAATGTAAGCCCCGCGATCTGCGACTTGTCCGTCACAGTGAACGCGCGGCGGAAGTAGGTGGTGATGAATTTCGGAGATCCGCTGGGGACGATGGTGTTCTCGTCTCCATCGCCATATCCCAGTTGGGACGCCCCCGACGGCCAGGTGGAATCGTTGAAGGAGGACGCTCGCCAGGCCGTTCCCTGGTTTGAACCGTTGGCGAGATACTTCCACGCATCGCCTGCAGCGCCCGGCGGTCCGCCTTGGGTCCCCTGAACTCCGGCCTGAATCAGCGTCTGCGTTCCGCCACCCGATCCGACGGACCACGTACCCGCGCGTGCATCCCAGACCGCAGGTAAGCCATTGACGAGGATCGACCGCGCCTTGGTGACATCCGCCGTCCCGGTCAGCGTCACCCGCGACGTCGCCGAGCGCGGATAGCCGTTCAAGAGGGGAAGCGTATTGTTGATCGTGTACGTCCGCGGGATCTGCGCAAGCACAGCGGCGGTGCGATCGACGACGAACTGCTTCATCGAAGCGATGTTCGCCGCGGGCACGAACGACCCGAGCAGCGAGTCGATGAGCGGATTAAGCGTCTGTGGATTGTAGAACGTGTTGATCTGGTCCAAAAACGCCTGGTAAAACAGCGGGAGGATTTGAGGGTTATTCAGGAACTTCGCCAGACCATCCACATTCGCGAAGTTGAAAATGCTCGTGTTGACCGGCGCTGTCGCATTGCCCTGATTCATCAGGGTGTCCAGGTCATGCGGCACGAGCGAGAAGCGCGGATCGTTCACGCCGCGGTACAGGGCATAGTCATCGCCGATGCCCCGATCAAGGCCGGTCTCCCAGTTCAGCAGCAGCGCATCCAGCGCGAGGTAATGCACCCACTCGTTGACGTTGATGACCTGATTGACCGTCTGAAAGTAATTCTGGTCCGGCGTGTTGTTCAGCACGTCAACCAGGTGAATGAGGTCGGACCAATCGTCTTCGCTGGCGTTGGTTTCCTTAAAGTAGCGATCTTGATACGTGCTCGGATTGGTTCCTTCATAGCGAAGGTCTGCTTCGATGTCCGCCTCGGTGCGGAACGCGGAGTAGTAATTGCCGGCGCTGTCTCCGCCGAAGTGGTGATCGGCCCAGTCGCTGTCGGGCTGCTCGACCTGCCCATAAGAGCCGAACATCCCGTCGACACCTGTCGCGAGATCGGTGCCGTTCACGCGCACCTCGACCGCTTTGGCATCGAAACCGGGCAAACCGGAAAGTTGATAGATCGCAGCGCCGATGACCTGTGAGTCGATGTCGCGGCTATTGAAGTTCGTTGACGTAACGCCCTTAAGTGTATTGTCGCTCGGGAAATTCACGTGATAGTTGTTTGGCGGTCCGAGACGGCTTCCATGGCCGCGATTGCGGATCCCCACGGTGTAGCGGACGTTCGTCCCGGTTGCATCGGTGACGATGTACGTCCCGTTCATCTCGGCATTGGAAAGTTGGTCGCCGAAGGCACCGCCATTTCCGATATCCACCAGTTCAAGCCGTTCGTTGTCCGTCATGATCAGGCGGTTGATCGGCTGCGTGCCTGAGTAGACGGTGTCATCGACCTGATACAGGAAGTTGGCGCCCTGCGTGCCGATCGTGTCGGTCGGCGCAGGGAGCGTGCGCGAATGACTGCCGACGTCGGTCGCGGAGATGTAGAACTCAACAATCTTTCCGTTGGCTTGCACGGGCAGAACGACCGACCAGATCCCATCGGCCGCGGTAACGTCACCATTCAGTCCATCGTCGTGCATCGCCAACGTGCTGAACACGCCCGGCGACGCCGCATCGAGCCGATACTTTACCGACGCAGTGATCCCGCTGGTCGATTCATCCGTGAGCTTCGCGGTAATCGTGACGGTGTCCGTCGAGCGCGGAACGATCGGCGTCTGCGTCACGTTCGTGATGAGCGGTGCGATGTTGGTGCTCGCCACCGAGTTTGCGACGCCGGGCGTTCCCTGCGTCGTTGTGCTTGACTTCCAATTCTGACCCTGATCGTTGGTCAAGGCCGTGTTGATCAACTCAAGAGACGCCCCGCCACCATCGGCGGTCTGCTGCCATACCCATCCAAGGTGTCCGTGATCAGTGCGCTGCGCCGTGATCGTTCCGGTGGCAGGGGTCGCAGGTGATCCGCTGACGGTATACGTAAACGTGTTCGTGCTTCCGACCGGGACCGTGATCGTGAAATTTCCGTTGTACGCAGCTTGCGTCGCGCCACTGATGCGAATCACATCGCCGGTGACGTAGCCGTGATTTGCAATCGTCACCGTCGCGGTCGTGCCCGAGCGCGTGATGCTCGTGACGGACTTGATCGGGTCTTCGCCCTTGCGTCGAACCGCCCAATCCCCTTCATCGGCGTACGTCACGCTGTCCTGCGTCGCGTTCGCCGCATTCACCAGGCGAATCTGTTCTTGAGAGTTGCTGAGTTGACCACTCCAACCGCCGACAACGTTTGTCACTCCTGGATACTTCGCCTGGAACTTCGCGAGGTCGGCGGCGACGACGAGATACTGTCCCGCGTTAAGTGTGCCGCCGGTGAAGGTGTAAGTAATGCCTTTGTCGAAGTGCCAACCAGTCAGCGGCGCTGCGGCGTCACCACGGTTGTAGAGTTCAACGTATTCCTGACCCACGTCCTCGCTGGACGGGTGGAACATGATCTCACTCATCACGACGTCGGCGGCGAGGAGCAGTCGCGCCTCCAACTGGTGGACGACGAACCGACCCGCATCTCGCAGGACTTGTGATCGTGAAATATTTGATCGGGTGTTCGCCGGACCGACGCGCGCGCCACGCGTCGTGCATTTTCCGAAATTCCGCCTGCCCATGGAGTCTCCGCCTGGTTGTGTCGGTCACTTACTTCGATACGGGATGGCGTGTGAAGTCTTGCGAGGAAAGTTCGTTTGCAAGTCGCTTCGCCGTCCGCGTTTGTCTTCGAGGGCAATGCCCAGAATAACGCCGTATTTACTCCATTCAATAAGAAAAGGTTAAGAGGGTGTAGATAGATTCCACGCGCTTCGGAATGGAAAGAGGAGTTTGTTGCCCAGCAGCACAGTAAGTGATTCCCCCAGACGGAGATTCTGACCGGCACCTGTTTTTTGAAGGATCATGACTTGCAAGAACCGATGCTTTCACGGTTTACTATACGTCTTGCGCAACGATCTCCGCCGCCATATGCGGCGGAGGCTATATGTTGGCGCGTTGAATCGCACGGCCGATCGTCTTGGCCGTGCGGTTGAAGGACCTCTCTTGAGGAGTCACGCCATGTTGTCCATTCGCTCGGCGGGGATCAGCGTCGTCGTCGCCGGATTGTTAGTCGGCTGCCAATCGGGAAAAACCAAAGCGCCAGTCGCAGCGAGTAACACGACGCCCGCGGCGGCGGCATCGATGCGCGAGTCGATCCAGCGCAATCCGTCGGCGCGCGTTGGCACCGTCATCGGCGCGTTGCCGGAGCGTCAGCTTGTTGCGGTCGGCGACGTGCCGATCCAAGGCTTCCGCGTCGGCCAGTCCCTTCAGTTCATGAACGGCACCGGGACGAAGATCGCGACGGGCCGGGTCATCAACATCGTGCGCGATACGCTGCACGTTCAGTACAGCATGCTCGACGGCGGTCGCGCTCCCGCGCTGGGTGACCTCGCGGTGCGATTCATGAACGGCGCCGCGATACCTGAAACGACGCCGCCGAAGACGACACCACCAGCAACAGAGCCGCCGGCAACGGAACCACCGAAGGTCACGCCGCCCGCGACAGAACCACCGGCCACGGAACCTCCGGCGACTGAGCCGCCGAAGGTGACTCCGCCGGCGACTGAACCCCCAGCAACTGAGCCCCCTGCGACGGAACCTCCGGCGACAGAGCCACCGAAGACGACGCCTCCCGCAACGGAACCGCCGGCGACAGAACCTCCCGCGGTTGAGCCGCCCGCTACGGAACCCCCCGCGGTCGAACCGCCAGCCACAGAACCTCCGGCGGTGAAGCCGCCCGCAGTTGAACCGCCATCTACGGAACCGCCGGCGACAGAACCACCGGCAACTGAGCCCCCAGCGGTAAAGCCGCCAGCCGTCGAACCCCCGGCCACTGAACCGCCAGCGGTGGAGCCGCCGGCTACAGAGCCTCCGGCGACGGAGCCCCCTGCGACAGAGCCACCCGCGGTGAAGCCGCCCGCAACCGAACCGCCGGCGACTGAACCTCCCGCCACCGAACCGCCCGCAACCGAACCCCCTGCGACGGAACCACCGGCTGTGAAGCCACCCGCAGTTGAGCCACCCGCGGTTGAGCCACCGGCCACGGAACCTCCCGCCGTCGAACCTCCGGCCAAAGATCCCGCCGCTGAAGATCCCGACATGAAGAAAGAGGATCCGGCGGCGAAGCCCGAAGTTCCCGCCGTTGAGCCGCCGGCCGCGACCGAACCCCCCGCTGCGACTGAACCACCGGCCGTCGAACCTCCAGCCGCGACCGAGCCGCCCGCCGTGGAACCGCCGGCCGCAAAGGATCCCGCGGCTGCTGCCGCCGACCCGGCCGCTCCCGCTGCCGAACCGGTTGCCGAGCCGGCTGCGGCGAAGGAACCTGCCGCCGAAGAGCCCGCAGCGCCTGCCGCGACCGAGGCACCCGCCGCGGAAGAGCCCGCGAAGTCGGAAACGCCGGCTCCTGCGGCGAAGAAGCCGAGCGCGAAGAAGTCAGACGATTCGTTCAAGGAACCCGACCTCAATAAATAACAATCGTTCTTCCGTTCGTTCTTTGAATCCTGTTGATGTCGTCCTCTCCGCCCCGCCTGATTTTGGCAAGCGCGTCGCCAAGGCGGCAGGAACTGCTGCGCGCGGCGGGTTACGCCTTCGAAGTACATCCCTCGAACGTGGATGAGGATGACGTTCCCACCAATCTCCGCCCGGCGGAGGTCGCCGAGTACCTCGCCTTTAAGAAAGCGCGCGCCGTTGCAACGGAACTGCCCGATGACGTCGTCCTCGGCGCCGATACGGTTGTAACGTTCGGCGAACAACTTCTCGGCAAACCCGCCGACGCCAATGATGCCCGCCGAATGCTTCGTCTGCTCGAAGGCACCACCCACATCGTGATCACCGGCATCGCAGTGGTTCATGTCGCGGCGACGTTCACGCGCCTGACGCGCGTCTATTCGGCGGTTCGAATGCGATCTCTCTCCTCAACGGAGATCGATCGCTACGTCGCGACGGACGATTGGCAGGGAAAGGCAGGCGGCTACGGACTCCAGGATGCGGACCTCTTTCCCGCCGACAATCCCGGCGATCGGCCGTTCGTGATGTGCCTGACGGGATCGAGTTCGAACATCGTCGGCTTGCCGATGGAACGAACCCGTCAACTGCTCAACGAGGCGGGGATCACGCCAATGCCTTCGTCCAATTGAACCGTTGGTCCGGATCTCGCTAACTATGCCCGGCCGAGCGCTGAGACTCGGTTTGAAAGCGATCGTTGCCACTCGAGAAGCGCATCGGATGTGCGTCGCGGGAGAAAGAGCCGCACGATCGCAATCCAGATGGGCCAGGCCGCGACCGCGCCGACGATCACGACGCCGAACGTCATCAGGGCCAATAGGAAAAACTCGTTTGAGAGGGGCGGAAAGCGAACAGAGCGGTCATACCACGTCGTTTTACGAAACCAGGCGCCGAGGAGAACGCAACCCACCACAAGCGCGCCCAGCACCGCGCCGACGATCACGCCCCGGCGCCATCGCAAGAGCAGCATTCGGCCGAACAGACCGAACGCCAGTGCGAACACGGTAAACGCGGTCAGTTCTTCCAGGTCCACCTCGCGCGGCAAGAACCGCCAGGTCGGAGGGGTCGAAACGTTGACGACGGTCGATTGACTCGTGACGGCTCTGGTCGGCTGCGAAATGTAGTTGTATCGGTAGCTCCATTCTACGCCCATCGCGAACCATGCGAAGAGAAGCCAGCCGAAGAAGTTCAACTTCACCAGGACCGAAATGACCAGGCCAACCGCGCGCAATCGCCCGAAAAACTTCTGCGCCGCGGGGCGGAGCGTGTTGATCGGCTGATGATGTCCGCATTCCGGACAGGCGAAGTGCAAAACGCTACAGTGCTCGCAACGGACATGCGGCATACCGTGAAGCGAGTAGCCGCACCGCTCGCAGAAGATCGGCAATTCCTCCCCGAGGCGCGGGACGGCGGGCGCCGCCGCCGCCGTGCGCGAAGTGTCCGGATCGGCGCGTGCTGAATCGCGGGCTTCATCGGCATCGACCTGCGTTGGCATCGTGTCTTTCAGCATTGTCGACAACACACGCCGTTGCAAGCCGGAGTGAGCGGTCCACTTGCCTGACGGCACAGTCAGACCGTGATTTCACCGCGCATGACAATACAATGACCGCCGCGTGAAACTCGCCATTACGCTCTTCGCCTTCCTCACCGCGGTTGCAGGTTGGTTCTACATGTTCTATTCACAAGCCGCGCGACGGCTCGCGGCCGTCGAGGGGGACGTCACCAACCGCCGGCGAATTCGCTTGCGGCAGGTCAGCGGCTTCGCCATGCTGCTCTTAAGCGTGCTGTTCTTTGCCGGCTTCTACACCGTCGATCCCGATGAGACGCCTCGGGCCTACGTGCTTGTCTGGATCGGCGTCATGCTGACGCTGCTCTTGATCGTCATACTTGCCCTTTTCGATCTCCGCTTGACGATGCGGCTTCGGCGCACGCCGGAAGTGCGGAAGGAGAATCATTCGTGAATCGATTGTTCGAAATTCGTTTCCTCCTCGTCCTCTCGGTCGCACTGTTCGCAGCAGCAGCGTGCGATCGTTCGCAGCAATCACCGCCGCAGAACACGTCCGCGCCCACATCCAAAACATCCGATGCTCCGTTGCCGACCGTGCAGATGACGCTCGGTAGCAGAACGTTCACCCTGGAAGTGGCCGATAACCCCGCGGCGCAGCAGCGGGGGCTGATGAATCGCGACTCGATGCCTGCGGATCACGGAATGATCTTTGTCTTTCCACGGGAAGACACGCGGAACTTCTGGATGAAGGACACCCGGATCCCACTCGACATCGTTTACCTCAGCCGCACGGGCAAGGTCGTGACGATCGCGCAGATGAAGCCGCTCGATGAGTCGAGCGTTTCGAGCGTCTACCCCGCCAAGTACGCCATTGAATTGAATGTCGGCACCGCTCGAGAGCTGGGGCTCCGAGCCGGCGACCTGTTGCACATCCCTCCGGCGTGTCGTGAACCCAAGCGCTGATATTCGGCGGCTCAACGTCCGGATCCGTCGTCCCGTCCGATAGCGATGCCCGCTACAGCACGCCCGCGCAGGGCCGTCTGATCATTTCGCGAATATTCATGCTATTAACGCGATAGTCCATAAAGTCCCCCCGCGCCGATTCCGACGAACCCTTCAGAGAATGCTGCGCAGGCCATACGGGCCGCGCAGCAGTATCAACGACACCGAGTTTCTCGGACGTTTTGTATCGTGGATGTGCGGGAGAAAATGGAGCGATCGGGCAGTCCAATTTCAGCAAGCCGACCGGGCGGCGGCGGTGTCGCGACGGAGGTTGAGCAATCGGCAGAGATGCTCAGCGCTTTGTCCCAGCTCAACGCCGACATGCTGGCTTCCGACCACGCGGCCGATGCGCTTGACGCGCGGATGCTTCCGGTTCGCACCGCGATCGAAGCCGTCGAGGCGGTCGACGACATCCAGCGTCACGTCACAGCCCTTCAATCCGAAATCAATGACCTGCGCCGGCGCGACGAGATCCTCAACGTCTACATGCACCGGCTGGACGAAGAGCTGCGCCTGGCGGCGCGGTTGCAGCAGGATTTCCTGCCGAAGGAACTGCCGCAGATCGGCCCCGTTCACTTCCACAGCCTCTTCCGCCCCGCCGGTTATGTCAGCGGCGATCTGTATGACGTGATGCGGCTCGACGAGCTGCACGTCGGCTTCTACATGGCCGATGCGGTCGGCCATGGCGTCCCCGCTGCATTGCTCACCATGTTTCTAAAGCATGCATTGCAGACGAAGGAGTTGGGCCAAACTCCGGATGGCAAACGATATCGTCTGCTCGATCCCGGCGAATCGCTTCGTCGGCTCAACAACTCACTGCTCGATCAGAACCTTTCGAACACGACATTCGCCACCGCGCTCTACGGCATCATCAACGTACAAACGCTCGAGATGAAACTCTCCCGCGCAGGGCATCCGGGCGCTGTCGTGATGCGCGGCATAGACGGTCCGGTTGAAACGCTCGAACCCGATGGCGGCTTGCTCGGCATCTTCCCCGATGAAGTCTTCGCCACGTGCAGCACAACACTAAACCCCGGCGATCGGCTCTTCATCTACACCGACGGCGTCGAGGTCGCGTTCTGGGAAGACCAGACCGCCGACACCAACCGCTGGCGAGAAGAACTCCTCGCCCGCCGGCACATCGACGCCGAGTCGATGCTGATCGAGTTCGCGGAATGCATCGACCGCGAAGCCGGCAGTCTCCAGGCCAAAGATGACCTGACGATGCTGCTGATCGACATCGCCAAGTGATCAGACTTCTGACGTGCCTTCGCCCAACGTCATCCACACCCAATACCGACGTCGACCAACGCGCGCCCGACTTTGCCGCCGGTGCAGAGCGGCGAACGATCTGCCTCGCCGCGACGGATTGTGCCACGTGACACATTTCCGCTTGGCTCCTGACCGCTGACTCCCGATTGGGTGGCGCGCGCCACCAAATGTGCCTCATGGCACATCCGAATCCGGCGGGTCAGGCGGTTTGGGCGGGGCCGGCGGCTTTCTGGAGCGACGCACACACTTCCCCAAACCGCCGCTGGGGCATTTGCGATATTAGCGATGCCGCCCGTCGTACACTCAGGGCCGCCTTGAAGCCGTATCAACGTAACGGGCCGCACAGCGAGCCCGGCGACGCCGCATAACCAGCGAATCGAAAAGAGGGACTGGACAACACTGGTTTCGGAAGCGGGGAATCGAGTGGGTCCGCTTCGACCCGATCTAACGCACCACCTTCCACAAATTTGTAAAATCCAAGCCGCCCCGTCTCATATGCGATCGGAAGGATCGTCCTTCCTTTTATTTGGGATGACCGCGCATGGACCGTGAACAAGTGGTTAGATGCCTGCTCGCCGAACGGTCCAAGATCCTGGGCTTCATCAACGTCGTCCTCGGCGATTGGGATGGCGTCGAGGACGTCTTCCAGGATGCCTGCGTTTTGGCCCTCGCAAAATCGGCGTCCATCAACGATGAAGCCCACCTCCAGGCGTGGCTGCGGATCACCTGCCGCAACCTCGTGCGTGAAGCGATTCGGATTCGCAACCGCGTGACGCTCCTCGACGACCCGGACGTGATGCAGTGCCTCGAGCGGTTCTGGCGCGAGCAGGACGAACGCGCCGGCGGCGAGGTCTTCGACCACCTTTCGAATTGCGTCGAACAGCTATCGCCTCGCGCCCGCGAGATGATTCGGCAGCGCTACACCACCGGGATGAGCATCGTCGAAATCGCGGAGCATTATCAGCGGCCCCTCAACACCATTTACGTGGGTTTCAGCCGGATTTATGCAGCGCTGGCGGATTGCATCGACCTGTCGCGCCGTCCACGTCCCCGGAGCCGCAGCCATGCGTGAGCTGACCGATGACAACCAGGACGGCGGCGGCGACGCGGAGCTGATCTCCAATCGCGATCCGGATTTTCTATTGCGCGCAAACCGATACCTCAGCGGCGTCGCCGATCAGGAAGAACTCGCCCAGCTCCGCAAAGACCTGGTGGGAAACGAAGCGAACTGCAAGGCGCTGGTCTCGATTGCCGTCGTGCGCGGCTACGTCGCCGAACGTTTCACGCCCGACCGCGGCAGTGCCGAGCCGGACATCTGGCTGTCGGCCCTGGTCGCGCAATCGTCGTCGTCGGCGGCGGCGGCGCCTGCGGCGGGCACTGGGGGATCGTCGTCGCGGCGCGGTTGGAAACCGCCCCCCTGGATCACGGCGGCGGTGCTGGTGCTGCTCGCGACGATTGCGGCGGCAATCATGGTGTGGCGCATGTCGACCAACCCAGATCAGAGCATTGCACACCGAGCGGTACCGCCACCAACGACGCCTGCGACGACGCTCCAATCTCCCGATGCGACCGACGATCCGTCCGGCCCGGACGGCAGGCTGGTCGCCGACGAGGGAGCGCTGTGGACGTCGGGGCCGGCGCCTCTACCGGGGTCTGCGCTGCCACGCGGCCCGCTGCGACTGACCCGAGGCGTCGCCGAACTGCGGCTGCGTGGCAAGACGGTCCTCTTCGTCGAAGGGCCTGCGGAATTTGAAATCGAATCGGCGTCTCGCGTTCGATTGGCCTCAGGAAAGATCGCCGCGAATATCGCGGGTCGAACTGCGGGATTCACCATCGCAACGCCGGCCGCGGAGATCATCGATCGCGGAACGGAGTTCGGCGTCTGCGTGACGCGCGATGGAGCGATTAGCCAGGTTCAGGTCTTTCGCGGCACGGTTGATGTCCGTCCGATCCCAGGCCCCGGCATCAATGCGGCAACCACAATGCTTCGCGAAGGCCAGGCGGCAACGGTCGCTCGTGGATCGGTCACCGCTCAGCTCGCGCAGCACGTTGCGGCACCGGCGTTCATTCGATCGCGCCAGCAGTTCGCCAGCGCGGTTGCGCCCACGCAGCCGAAGTCGATCGTCGGCTGGTGGCGGTTCGAGGACGACGTCCCGCCGCCGCCCCCCGGTCGCGAAGAGGACACGCCGCAGGCCGATGTGATCCGCGACTCATCGGGAAAGGGAAATGGGCTCACGTGGTGGCCGGGCTACTTTTCGCATCCGATCGGAGCCTACCGTGGCAGCGAAGACGTCCCGCCGCCCTGGATGTTCCGGCCCGGATACTCCGGTGAACGAGGAAGCTTTGTCAGCGGACTCGTTGACCCAAAGCTCAGCGGCGTCCTCTTTCTCGACCTGCGCAACGACCACAAACGCGCGCTGAGCCTGTCGGCTCCCGTCACCATGGAGCTCTATTTCAAGACGATCGGAGAGGGTTCGCGGGAATTGACCAGCGATCTGCTCGCGTGCGACGACCAGGTGCCGCACGTTCGGCTTGGCATCAACCCTGTCATCGATGGAAAACCGGTGCCCGGCGGCGTGTACTTCACGGTCTTCGATGATGCCGGCGCTGAGCAGACCGTCACGATCAACGGCGCGCGCGCGGCCGATGGCCGGTGGCATTACGTCGCGGCGCGCCTGGAGCCTCAATTAAAACGGGCGTCACTGATCGTGCGCCATGAAGATGGCTGGCAGCAGACGCAGTCGATCACGATGCCCGGCGATTTTGTCCCGGCGAAATCGCTGCCCGGCAATGTCCACGTGGGCACCCGCAAATTGAACGGAAGCTTCCCCCCGGATGCGCGCTTTCAAGGGGTGATCGACGAGATCCGGATCAGCAACGAAATCGTGCCCGATTCGCTTTTGCTGGCACCGATCGTCGAACCGCAGCCATAGCAAAAAGAAGTTGTACAGAATTCCCGCTGATCACGCATATGCGATTGATGGCACGTCGCGCGATGGTCGGGTCCATCCGCGTGTCATCGCAGGGCGCAGTTCAGAACTTCTTCCATATGAGAGTGGGCGTGCCGGCGGACGCCCTGCTGCTCATCTTCATGCCGCCGAATTGAAGCTCACGCTTCGGGAGAATGTCTCATGCTTCGCGGACAACATGTTGGGATGACGGGTCGCGTAGCGGGTTGTGCATTGGTCGCCGGAGCGGCGATCGCGCTCGGCGCAACATCGGCCAGTGCAGTCACGTTCGCTCCGGTGTCGGCGTCAGCGTCGTCGCAGTACGCGTCGGAGAGATCTCCAAGCTTCACCATTGACGGCTCCGGCTTGACCAGCAACGCGCACACGGTGAACTCGCAAAACGCGATGTGGACGTCCGTCGGTCATCTCAGCCCCGGGTCCGGCGGTTTCGGCAGCCCCGAGGACTCGCCCTCCATCACCTTTGACCTGGGCGCTAATTACAACCTGACGTCGATGCACGTTTGGAATTACAACGAGAATTTTCAAGGCGGAGACACCTTCCACAATGTCGGCATGAAAAACGTCCAATTGCTTGCTGACTTGAACCCCACGCCGACCACATCCGGCGGGCAGGTGCAGATCCCCAACGCGACGGGGCTGGGAACTTACGCCGGTGACGATGTCGCGCTCTCGCTGAACAACGTTCGCTATGTGAAGTTCCAGGTTCTCGACAACTACGACGGCGCAGTTTTTGGCGCCGGTGGCCACACGGGCACGAATTGGCCGGGCTACTACATCACGGGCCTGAGCGAGATTCGGTTCACGGGCACGGCCGTGCCCGAGCCGGCGTCGTTGGGTGTTCTCGGCGTTGCCGCGCTCGGGATGCTGGCCCGCCGCCGCCGCGCTTAGACGGGACAGGATCGATTAGATCTGCGCTCAAGATTTGCCCGCGTGCCGGAGATGGCACACGTTCCATCTCCGGCAAGGGGTTCCCAATTCGGTAAATTGAATGCAAATTCGAAATGCAATCGCTCTGTTCGTCGCGGTGGTTGTGGCGACGCTCTGCGCCGGCGGCGCGGCCAACGCGGCGCCGATCAATATCCTGCCGCTCGGCGACTCGATCACCCAGGAGGGGTTCTACGTCAATCCGCTACTGACCGATCTCACCAACGCCGGTTACACGCCGACCCTGATCGCCAACGAAGGACACGGCGGCTACGTCATCAACGGCTCGATCGCCGGCGCGCCGTATTTCGGCCTGGCTGAGAACATCGGCGTCGGACACAACCCAGACTTTTTGAATCACCCGAACGTCAACGCGCCGAGCACATTCATCCTGCTGATGATCGGCACGAACGATGTGGACACGGGGTTCCAGCTCTCAACGTCGCAGGTTCAATCACGGATGAGCGACCTGATTTCGAGGATCAGGACCGAAGCGCCTCAAGCGCACCTGATCGTGTCGAAGATCACTCCGAACCTGAATAGCGCCGCGAAGGACGCCGCTGTGGTCAAGTTCAACTCGGACATCGCGCCCGTCGCGACCGGCACGAACGTCTCGATGGTGGACATGTACTCGGCGTTTCAACCGAACCCCGCGCAGTACATGCGGGATACGCTTCACTTTCCAGCACATTGGGATCCTAAGCTTAGAATTCCACGTGGACAAGTTGTCGCG
>JADMIO010833563.1_pt1 | contig 16333 bp, 12 predicted proteins | sample 8958161 | NCBI WGS metagenome assembly JADMIO01 (sample SAMN16585339, study PRJNA669376) | soil metagenome | isolation source: Crop rotation soil | place: USA: Cullars Rotation, Alabama | collected 2011
CTTTCCCGTGGCGCCGGCGCCGGCCGCGGCGCGAGTCGAGCCGCGGCCGCTGCCCGCGGCGTCAGGGCTTCCGCCGGCGATCGTGGGCAAGGGATTCTTCACGGCGCTGCAGGTGATCGGGCAGGCATTCGATGGCTACATCGTGTGCGAGAGCGACGATTCGTTGCTGCTCATCGACCAACATGCGGCGCACGAACGCGTCATGTTCGAACGCCTGCGCGCGGCCTTCGCCGGCGGCGGCGTCGCCCGCCAGCAACTGCTGCTGCCGGTGGTCGTCGACGTCGGCGCCCGCGCCGCGGCTCTGATCGAGGAGCGCGGCGAAGAGTTGAAGAATCTCGGTTTCGACGTCGAGCCGATGGGTGGCAGCAGCGTTGCCGTGCGCGCCTTTCCGGCGCTGCTCGGCGATACCGACCCGGCGACGTTAGTTCGCGATCTTGCCGACGAGCTCAACGACGTCGAGCGCTCGCGGCAACTGGCGCAGGCCGCCGAGTCGGTGTTGGCGCGCCTGGCCTGTCACAGCGCCGTGCGCGTCGGGCAGAGTCTGACGGGCGAGCAGATTCAGGCGTTGTTGCGTTCGATGGACAGCATCGAGTTCGCCAACAACTGCCCGCACGGGCGGCCGGTGTACATCACGCTGCCGCGCCGCGATGTGGAGCGGCTGTTCAAGCGAACATAGTCGGTGGCTGGTGGTTGGTGGCTAGTGGCTAGTCCTCCCACACCGCCGCCGCTGATTCGCATGATCGAATGTCTTCCCACCAGCCACGAGCCACGAGCCACCAGCCACCGGCTTCAAACAAACCACGCGTTCTCGTAATCACCGGCCCGACCGGCTCGGGTAAGACGGAGCTGGGCATCCAGCTCGCGCGCGAGTTCGGCGCCGAGATCGTCAACGCCGACTCGCGCCAGGTCTATCGCTTGCTAGAGGTTGGGAGCGCGAAGCCGACCGAGGCGCAGCGTGCCGCGGTGCCGCACCATCTGGTCGACGTCGTCGACCCGAACGAGTCGTTCGATGCGGCGCGCTTCCGCGAGCTCGCGGTGGCGGCGATCCATGAGATTGTCGATCGCGGGCGCCGGGCCTTGGTCGTCGGCGGCACGGGCCTCTATATAAAGGTACTGCGCGGCGGCCTGTTCGCCGGTCCGCCGCGCGAGCCCGAGCTGCGGTCCCGCCTCGAGGCGGAAGAGCTCGCCAACCCAGGCACGTTGTATCGCCGCCTGTCGGAGTGCGATCCGGAAGCGGCGCACAAGCTACATCCAAACGATCGCTTCCGTTTGATCCGGGCGCTCGAGGTGTACGAGCTCACCGGCCGGCCAATCAGTGAGTGGCAGGCCGAACATGCGTTCGCCGGCGGCGAGTTCGAATTCAACACGATCGCCCTCGACGTTCCGCGCAAGGAGTTGTACGCGCGCATCGACCGGCGTTGCCGCGAGATGGTCGACGCCGGCCTGGTCGACGAGGTGAAGCGCCTTTACGCCGCCGGCTTCGGGCCGAGGCTCCCGGCGCTGCAGAGCCCGGGCTACCGCGAGATCGGCGAGCACATCGCAGGGCAGTACGGTCTCGAAGAAGCGATTCTGCGCATGGCGCAAGCGACCCGCCGACTTGCGAAGCGGCAGCTGACGTGGCTGCGCGGCGATCGACTGGCGCTCTGGCGCGCCGCCGAGGCCGAGCCGCTGCGACGCGAGGCGGCAGAGTTCTGGCAGGCGACGTGATTTATCACCACGGCGAATTGTGACGGCGGACGGGGCTGCGTCCAAGCGGCCGGCGCGGGCATGGCGCCCGTAGGTTTGGGAATTTGCAATTCCCCATTCTGTCAGGTAACTCCGCAGAAGTTCGCAATTCCGCCGACATCGTCGTCGAAGTCACCGCCAAGCGGTCCCCCGCCACGCGTCCTGTCGCTTCGATGTCGCTCGAGGGTTACCGTTGCCGCCTAAGAATCCGATCGACGCCCTGCGCGCGCAGATCGATCGCCTCGACGATCAACTCGTCGCTCTGCTGAATCGCCGCGCCAAGCTTGTGCTGCAGGTCGGCGAGACCAAGCGCCGCGAGAAAGTCGCGTTCTTCCGACCGGCGCGCGAGAAGCGCATCTACGAGCGCGTCGACGAGCTCAACGAGGGGCCGCTGCGGCGCGAGGGCATGCGTTCCATCTACCGCGAGATCATCGCCGCCTGCCTGTCGCTCGAGCACCCGATGCGCGTCGCCTGCCTGGGGCCGGCCGCGACCTTCTCGTACCGCGCGCTGCGCGAACAGTTCGGCGACAGCGCCGAGACCGTCACCCTCGACTCCATCGGCGAGGTCTTCGATGAGGTCGAGCACCGCCGCGTAAACTACGGCGTCGTGCCGGTGGAAAACTCCACCGAAGGCGTCGTCGCCGCGACACTCGATCGCTTCGTCACGTCCCCACTTCGCATCAAGGCCGAGATCCTTTTGCGCATCGATCAGTGTCTGATGTCGAAGAGCGGCCGGCGCGAGAGCGTCAAACGTATCGTCTCGCACCCGCAGTCGCTGGGACAGTGCCGCCAATGGCTGGCGCAACACTTCCCGCGCGTGCCGCAGGAAGAAGCCGCGAGCAACGCCCACGCCGCCGAGATCGCCAAGCGCGACGGCAAGGCTGCCGCCATCGCCGGCCGCATCGCCGCCGAGCATTACGGTTTGAAGATCATCGCCGAGAACATTCAAGACCTGAGCGAGAACCTGACGCGCTTCTTCGTCGTCGGCCACGACGGCGAAGGCCGCCCCAGCGGCGACGACAAGACGACCCTGCTGGTGTCGGTGTCGCACGAATCCGGCGCGCTCTACCACCTTCTCAAGCCGTTCTCGGATCACGGCGTCAACTTGTGCAGTATCGACTCGCGGCCGCTGAAGGGCAGACCGTGGGAGTACGTCTTCTTCCTCGACCTCGTCGGCCATGCGAGCGACAAGAAGGTCGTCAATGCTCTGGAAGCAGTTAGAAAGCGCAGCTTGTTCCTGAAGGTGTTGGGTTCCTACCCGGCGGCGCTGCGACCACTCTGAGGTTTACTTCGAAGCACGATGCCTGAACGCTCGAAAATCGACGTCCCCGACTGGATTCGCACACTCACCGCCTACCCGCCGGGCAAGCCCATCGAGGAGGTCGAACGCGAGTACGGCATCAGCGGTTCGATCAAGATCGCCTCGAACGAGAACCCGCTCGGACCGTCGCCGAAGGCCGTCGAGGCGATCCGCGCCGTGCTCGGTAACCTGCACCGTTATCCCGAAGGCAACTGCTACTACCTGCGCCAGGCCGTCGCTGAGCGCTTTGATATCTCGCCGGCCTCGTTGATCTTCGGCAACGGCTCCAACGAGATCATCGAGCTGATCATTCGCACCTTCATGCGGCCCGAGGACGATGTCGTGATGTCGGATCAGGCATTCGTCGTCTACCGTCTCATCGTGCAGGCGGCGGGTGGTCGCAGCCGCGCCGTGCCGCTGCGCAACTTTACCCACGACGTCGACGCCATCGCCGCGGCGATCACGCCGCAGACGCGCATCGTCTTCCTCGCCAACCCGAATAACCCCACCGGTACGATCTTCTTTCAGCAGGATTGGGAGAGATTCCTGTCCGCCATACCGCCCGACGTCATCGTCGTGATGGACGAGGCGTACGCCGAGTACGTCGACGACGCCGACTATCCCGCCAGCCTCGCGGCGCTGAAGGCCGGCCACAACGTCGTCATCCTGCGAACGTTCTCGAAGATCTATGGACTGGCCGGACTCCGCGTCGGCTACGGTATCGCCGCCCCAGCGGTGGTGGAGCTGATGGATCGCGTCCGCCAGCCGTTCAACGTCAACAGCCTGGGGCAGATCGCCGCACGCGCCGCACTCGACGACGTCGAGCACGTCGAGCGCAGCCGCGCCTGCAACCGCGAGGGCATGGACTACCTCAAGCGCGAGTGTGCGCGGCTCGGTCTCGACGTGGTGCCGAGTTGGGCGAACTTCCTGCTCATCAGCGTCGGCGAAGGCGCACGCGTTTACGAGCAACTGCTGCGGCAGGGTGTCATCGTGCGGCCGATGGGCATCTACGGTTTCCCGGAGCACGTGCGCGTCACGGTGGGAACGGCGGCGGAGAACGAGCGCTTCGTGAGTGCGCTGGGAGCTGTGTTGCATGGCTGAAAGCCACGCGAGGTCTGCTGCCTGAGATGCCCCCCCTCTTCGACAAGATCACCATCGCCGGCGTCGGTCTCATCGGCGGCTCGCTGGCGTTGGCGGCGCGCGACAAAGGACTGGTTGGCGAAGTCGTCGGCTTCGGCCGCACCGAACCGAATCTGCGTGCGGCGCGCGAGCGCAACATCATCGACGCCTACAGTCTCGACGCGCGCCAGGCGGCAAGCGGTGCCGACCTGCTGTTCCTTTCCGTGCCGGTGGGCTCGATGGCGTCGGTGGTCTCGAGCTGTACGCTGGCGCTTCGCGCCGACGCGATCGTCTCCGACGCCGGTAGCGTCAAGGCGGCGGTCGTGCGCGAAGTTGAAGAAGTGCTGCCGCAGACGATGAGCTTCGTCGGTGCCCATCCGATCGCCGGCGGCGAGCAGGCCGGCGCCGCCGCGGCGCGCGCCGACCTCTTCGAAGGTAGTCCCTGCATCATCACGCCGGGTGCGAAGTCATCCGCGACCGCCGTGCAAAAAATTCGCGCGCTGTGGGAAGCGGTCGGCATGAAGGTCGTCGAGATGGACGCCGACTCGCACGATGCCCTGCTGGCGCGCGTCAGTCACCTGCCGCACGTTCTGGCGTTCGCGCTGATGGATGCGGTGCGCGGGCGCAGCGAGGCGGTGGCGAAGCTTGCCGGCGCGAGCTTCCGCGACTTGACCCGCATCGCGGCGAGCCCCACGGAGGTGTGGAGCGATATCTTCGTGGCTAATCGTTCCGAGTTGAAAGTAGCTCTCGACGAGTTCTCCGCCGCCTTCGAGGAGCTGCGCGCCGCCATCGCCGGCGGCGACCACGCGGCGCTGCGGTCTTTGATCGAGCGGGCGCGACAAGCGCATGCGAAGATTTCCAGGTGAGGAGCTGACGGCGGCGTGACCGAACAGATCGAGATCCGACCCCTGACCGAACCGGCGCACGCCGACGGTTTGCGCGTGCCCGGGTCGAAGAGCATCACCAACCGCGCGCTGCTGCTGGCGGCACTGGCGGGCGGAACCTCGGAGCTGCGCCACGCTCTATTCAGCGACGACACCAAGTATATGGCGGCGGCATTGCGCCAGCTCGATCTCTCGGTGAGCGAGGACCAGGCTGCGGCGAGCTTTGTACTCCGTGGACAACTCGGCCCGATCGTTCCGATGCGCTGTCTGCAGGGTGGCAACGCCGGCACCGCGGTGCGTTTCCTCGTCGCGCTCGGTTGCGTCATCCCCGGTTCGGTCGTCGTCGACGGCAACGAGCGCATGCGACAGCGGCCGATCGCCGATCTCGTCGACGCGTTGCGACAGCTTGGCGCGCACATCGAGTGTCCCACCGGCTGCCCTCCGGTCACCGTCCGCAAAGGCATCGAAGGCGGTCATGCTGCGGTCAACGGCGAGCGCAGCAGTCAGTACCTTTCCGCTCTTCTAATGGTGGCACCTTACGCCGAGCGCGGCGTCGAGCTCGAAGTCACCGGCGAGCTCATCGCCAAGCCGTACGTCGACATGACGATTGCGGTGATGCGTCAGTTCGGCGTTGAGGTCGAGCGCGACGGGTATCGACAGTTTCAGGTGAAGCCCGGGCGTTACCGGGCGCCGGCGGTTTACGAGATCGAGCCGGATGCGTCGAGCGCGCACTATTTCCTCGCCGCCGCGGCGCTGACGCGCGGGCGTGTGCGCATCGATGGCATCGGCAGCGAATCGCTGCAGGGCGATGCGCACTTCGCCGACGTTCTGGAGCGCATGGGTGCGCGCGTGACGTGGAGCGCGGACAGCATTGCCGTCGAAGGTCCCGAGCAGCTCGACGGCATCGACGTCGACATGGGCGACATCTCCGACACGGCGATGACGACCGCCGTCCTTGCGCCGTTCGCCCGCGGACCGGTGCGCGTGCGCAACGTCGCGCATCTGCGAATTCAGGAAAGCGATCGCATCGCCGCCGTCGTCGACGAGTTGCGCAAGCTCGGCGGCGACGTGAAAGCGGAAGCCGACGGTTGGACGATCGCGCCCTCGACCTTGCACGGCGGCGCGGTGGAAACCTACGACGACCATCGCATCGCGATGGCGTTCAGTTTGATCGGCCTGCGCGTCAAAGGTGTTGTCATACGGAATCCGGCGTGCGTTACTAAGACGTTCCCGAATTACTTTGAGTTCCTAGAGAAGTTGCGTCCCGCATGAATCGCATCGTCGTCGCCATCGATGGCCCCGGTGGAGCCGGTAAGAGCACGGTGAGTCGGACGCTCGCCAAGCAGCTCGGGTACCAGTATGTCGACACCGGCGCGATGTATCGGGTCATCGGCGTGCTCGCGGCCGAGCAGGGTATCGATATCAGCGATCACGACGCGCTGACGAAGTTGTGCCAGCGAACAGCCATCGAATTCATCGATGCGGATGGGCGTGTCCAGGTCACAGCCGCGGGGCGTGACTTTACTGACGCCATCCGTACCGCCGATGCGGCCCAGCACGCATCGCGCTACTCGACGGTGCCGGCAGTGCGCGAACGACTGGTCGCCAAGCAGCGCGAGCTCGGCGCCGGCGGCGGTGTGGTCATGGAGGGCCGTGACATCGGCACCGTCGTTTTCCCGGATGCTCCGGTGAAGGTGTTCCTCGATGCGTCGCCGCGCGAGCGGGCACGGCGTCGAGCCGGGGAGCTCTACGGCGATCGCGCCAGCGAAGAGCAGGTCGCAGCAATCGAGCGCGATATCGCCGAGCGCGATGCGCGCGACCGCGGCCGCGCGCACTCGCCGTTGCGGCCCGCGCCCGATGCGCTGGTGCTGGATACCACCGACAAACCTATCGAAAACGTCGTCGACACCTTACGCGCTCTGGTGTCGGAGAAGGCCCGGGGCCTTGCAAGGTAAAGCTGAAGGGCATATGAAGAGCGCGAACACATCCCTAGGGGGTACCCCAACCATGAACGAGCAACGCAACACCTCCGCGGCCCGCGGCGAATCTGATTTCGGCGCGATGTTCGAACAGAGCCTTAAGGCTGTTCGGCCCGGGGAGGTCGTGCACGGACGAGTCGTACACGTGTCACGCGACTTCGTGACTGTCGACATCGGCTTCAAATCGGAGGGACAGATTCCGATCCACGAGTTCTCGGAGATCGGCGGTCCGGACGTAAAACCGGGCGACGAGATCGACGTCTACTTCGACGGCACCGAGAGCGAACACGGCACCGTGATGTTGTCACGTGCCAAAGCAGAACAACTGAAAGTCTGGCGCGACATCGAAGAGGCATTCAACGCCAACGCCGCCGTCGAAGGTGTAGTGACCGGAAAGGTCAAGGGCGGGTTGAAGGTGGATGTGGGCGTTCCCGCCTTTCTGCCGGGTTCCCATGCCGACCTGCGACCCGCACGCAACCTCGATCGCTACATCGGACAGCGCGGCCGCTTCGCCATCCTCAAGTTCAATCGCGCCCGCGGCAACGTCGTCGTATCGCGACGCGCCGTGCTCGAGCGCGAACGCGAGTCGCTCAAAGAAGAAACTATGAAAGTTCTCGAGGAAGGCGTCATCCTCGAGGGCGTCGTCAAGAACATCACCGACTACGGCGCGTTCGTGGACCTCGGCGGCCTCGACGGTTTGCTACACGTCACCGACATGTCGTGGGGCCGCGTCGGTCATCCGTCCGACGTCGTCGAAGTGGGTCAGCGCGTCAAAGTCGTCGTGTTGAAGTACGACGCCGAGCGCGGCCGCGTGTCGCTCGGCATGAAGCAGATTCTTCCCGATCCGTGGGCGAGCGTCGCCGAGCGTTATCCTGTCGGCCTTCGCGTTCACGGTAAGGTCGTCAGCCTCGCCGACTACGGCGCGTTCATCGAGCTCGAGCCGGGCGTCGAAGGGTTGGTGCACGTCTCCGAGATGTCGTGGACGAAGCGCGTCAGCCATCCGTCGAAGGTGCTCGAGCCCGGACAAGATGTCGATGTCATCGTTCTCGACGTCGATCCCGGCAATCGGCGCATCTCGCTCGGACTCAAGCAGGCAGCGGCCAACCCTTGGGAAGCGCTGCGCCTCAATCATCCGATCGGCAGCCACGTCAGCGGCAACGTCAAGCACATCACCGACTTCGGTGTCTTCGTCGGCCTCGAGGAAGGCATCGACGGCCTGGTGCACGTTTCCGATCTGCACTGGACGCGCAAGGTTCGCCACCCTTCGGAGATGTTTAAGAAGGGTGACCCGATCGAGGCGGTTGTCCTCGACATCGACGTCGAGCAGGAGCGTGTCGCCCTCGGCGTGAAGCAGATGGCGGAGGATCCGTGGTCGCGCATCAGCGATCGCTATCCGACCGGTTTGCGCACGCGCGGCAAGGTCACGACGGTCACCGATTTCGGCGTCTTCGTCGAGCTCGAAGAGGGCATCGAAGGACTGATCCATGTGTCGCAGCTCAGCAACGAGCGCATCGACAAGCCGGGCGACCACTTCCAGGTCGGCCAGGAGGTCGAAGCCGAGGTGTCGCAGGTCGATCCGAAGGAGCGCAAGATCGGGTTGAGCATCAAGGCCCTGCGCCGCAGCGAAGAACGCCAGGAGATGGAGTCGTATCTGCAGAGCGAGCGCGAAGGCGCGCGCTTCTCCTTCGACGACATCCTGCGCGGCCAGCTCAAGATCGGCGGGCGCGACAAGGACGATTCCGGTGACGAGGACGCGTCGGGCGACGCGGACGCGTCGAAGCACTGAGCGAGGCAAGGTAGTCACGAGTCGCTAGTCAGCAACACCAGCCACGCGAGGCGCGCGCTCGTCAGTTGGTCCGGCGCCCCGCAACGGAGTGATCGATGACCAAGCGCAACCTGATTGACGAAATCGTCCGCTTGTACCCGCGTTACTCGCGCCGTGACGCCGAGGTAATCGTCAACGAAGTGTTCAACAGCATGGCCGACGAGCTGCGCAAGGACGGCCGCATCGAGATCCGCGGCTTCGGCAGCTTCGTCGTCAAGCACCGCCGCGCCCGCGAGGGCCGCAACCCCAAGACCGGTGACGGCGTCGCCGTCGCCGCCAAACGCATTCCTTTCTTCAAAGTTGGAAAAGAACTGAAGCTGCGCGTCGACGGCAAAGCCGTCCCCGAAGACGACGCCTCCGACGTCGATTCCGCGGCGTCCGAGTCGTAGCTGCCGCTGCGATGACGGGTCACCAGTGATCGGTCATCGCTTTCTCAGAAATCTCTCCAGTTCGCGCCTGCTTCTTGTGGGCGTGCCTTTTCGCTTGCGGGCGGCCGGCAACGTCCGGCCGCGCTCCGCTGTCGATCACCTCGCTCAACTCGTAGTTGCCGGTAGGGGGGCTTTCCCCTAGAATTTCACGCAACGCTTCAACAAGGGACGGTGCGCATGGAGCAACCGAGAACTCTCGGAGATCTGAAGGCAAGCGGCTACCGCGTCGTGCCGGTGCGCGACGAGATGCGGCGCAACCTGCTCGGCATGCTGGCCCGCCGCGAGCCGATCCTGCCCGGTATCGTCGGCTTCGACGACACCGTCGTCCCCGAGATTGAGAACGCCATCCTCTCCGGACATCACATGGTCTTCCTCGGCGAACGCGGCCAGGCGAAGACCCGCATCATTCGCTCTCTCACGCAGCTGCTCGACGCCACGACGCCCATCGTCGAGGGCTGCGCCATCAATGACGATCCGTTCGCTCCGATCTGCCGCGAGTGCCGCCGCCGCGCCGCCGAGCTCGGCGACGCGCTGCCGGTCGCGTGGATCGACCGCGACGAGCGCTACGCCGAAAAGCTCGCGACTCCCGACGTCTCCATCGCCGACCTGATCGGCGAGATCGACCCGGTCAAGATCGCCGAGGGCCGCTACCTGGCCGACGAGGAAACCATCCATTACGGCCTCGTGCCGCGCACCAACCGCGGCATCTTCGCCATCAACGAGCTCCCCGATCTGACCGAAAAAGTCCAGGTCGGCTTGTTCAATTTGATGGAAGAGAAGGACGTGCAGATCAAAGGCTTCAAGATCCGCCTGCCGATCGACGTCGTCATCGTCGCCAGCGCCAACCCCGAGGACTACACCAGCCGCGGCCGCATCATCACGCCGCTGAAGGATCGCTTCGACGTCCAGGTGCGAACGCACTACCCGCAGCAGCTCGATCATGAGATGGCGATCATGGAGCAGGAGCTGCCGCCGATGAACCGCTTCGAGCGCAGCGTGTTCGTCCCCGAGTTCCTCAAGCAGATCGTCGCGCAACTCACCTTCGAGGCGCGCGAGTGCAACGAGATCAATCAGGCCTCGGGCGTCAGCGTGCGCGTCAGCATCAACAACTACGAGAGTCTCATCAGCAACGCCGAAAAGCGCGCTGTGCGTCTGAACGAGCTGGAGATCGTGCCGCGCCTCAGCGATCTGCATGCGCTGGTCGCGTCGACCGTCGGCAAGATCGAGCTCGAGTATTCCGGCGAGGACGAAAAGAGCGAGGCCCTCATCGAGCGCCTGCTCAACCGCGCCATCCTGAAGGTGTTCGACTGCTGGCTCAAGCTCGACGACCTCAAGCCGATCGTCGACTACTTCGACGCCGGCGGCGGTGTCGAAGTGTCCGACTCGACCCCGGCTTCCGAGTATCTGGAGGCGGTCGAGGGAATTCGCGGCCTGCGCGAAGCCGTCGTCGCCTGCGGCGCCACCGAAAGCCCCGGCGTCATCGCCGCCGCCACCGAATTCGTTCTCGAGGGTCTGCACCTGCACCAGAAGCTCAACAAGAACCGCGAGGGGGGCAGATTCACCTATCGAGGCTGATGGCTTTGTGGCGTATGGCTTATGGCGTATCGCTTATGGCGGATGGCGGATGGCATATGAGTTTCGATCAATCGGACGCCATCGACCATGCGCCATCAGCCATAAGCCATAAGCCACATGCGCCATCAGCCATAAGCGATAAGCCACAGGCCGCACGATGATCCGCATCCGCTACACGGAGTGGGACGGCAAGCAGCGCGTCCGTCTCGACGCGGATCGCGTCTTCGAGAAGTTATCCGAATACCTTTCGTACACCGACGACGTACAGCAGGCGCTCGATTGGCTCATGCGCCAGGGCGCCGAGTGGGAAGGCATGCGCGTCGTCGGCCTCGACGAGTTCCTCGAAGAGCTGCGCGAGCAGCTGCGCGACCAGTACCGCAAGTTCAACTTCGATCACTCGCTCGACGATGTGCGCCGCCGACTGGAAGAGCTGCTCGACGTCGAGCGCGACACCCTCGATCAGCCAGGCCCGGGTGAACAGCGCCGCCAGCAGAAGAAGGAGCTCCTCGATCGCCTGCCGCACCAGCTGTCGCAGGCCATCGAGCAGCTGCAGGACTACGACTTCGAGGACGACGACGCCCGCCGCGATTTCGAAAATCTGCTGGAGGAGCTCGGCAACATCCGCGACCTGGAGAACTTCCAGCGCCGCTACGGCGATCTCTTCCACGGCCAGCAGTCGCTGGGTTACGACGAAGCGCTCGAGGTCATGCGCGCCGTCGAACGCATGAAGCAGCTCGAGGAGGCGCTGCTCTCGGGTAACCTCGACAACGTCAATCTGCAGCAGCTGCAGGCCGTTCTCGGCGACGAGGCGATGCGCGACTTCCAGAATCTGCAGCGCATGATGACGCTGCTGCGCGAATCGGGCTACCTGACCAGCAAGGAAGGCCGCATGGAGCTGTCGCCCAAGGGCATCCGCAAGATCGGACGCCTGGCGCTGCGCGACATCTATCAGGGCTTGCTGCGCGACAAGCGCGGCGGCCACGAAACCGATCACCGCGGCCCGACCGAAGTGAAGCCCGACGCGACGCGCTCCTATCAGTACGGCGATCCGATGAACCTCGACCTCGTGCGCACCCTGAACAAGGCGCTGGTGCGCAAGCCCGGCGTGCCACTCGAGATCGAGCCGGGCGACTTCGAGATCTTCGACACCGACCTGAGCACCAGCACCGCCACCGTTCTGCTGCTCGATATGAGCTGGTCGATGAGCTGGGAAGGACGCTTCGCCGCCGCCAAGAAGGTGGCGCTGGCAATGGAAAGCTTGATCCGCAGCCGCTACCCGCGCGACTACTTCGCCATCGTCGGCTTCTATACTCGCGCCGTCGAGCTCAAGGTGAAGGACCTGCCGGAAGCCAGTTGGAACATGGGCGACCCGTTCACCAATCTGCAGGACGGCTTGCGGCTCGCCACGCAGCTGCTCGACAAGCAGCGCTGCACCAACCAGCACGTCATCGTCATCACCGACGGCCAGCCGACAGCGTACTTCTCCGGCGGCCGGCTGCAGTGCGAGTGGCCGCTGTCGTTCGGCGGCATCAGCCTGCGCGCCGCGCAGGAGACATTGAAGGAAGTCGAGCGCGTCACCCGCAAGGGCATCACCATCAACACCTTCATGCTCGACGACAGCCCGAGCCTGCGCGCCTTTGTCGAGAAGATGACCCGCATCAACAAGGGCCGCGCCCTCTACACCCGCCCCGACGCCCTCGGCCAGTACCTGCTCGTCGACTACCTGGGAAAGAAGCGCAAAAAAGTCTGAAGCGCACGGTGGCTGAAGTCGCAGGCTTCAGCCTGCGATGGGGCTCAGCGACCCCGCCATCCGGCCAAAACCTCCCCGTGCAATAGGCGCAGAGCTCGCGCTACAATCGGCGCCATGCGCCGGAGGCTGAATCCATGGGCGATCGCGTCCATCGCGGTGATCGGCCTGCTCGCTGCTCTCCTCGCGGTCGCATCGGGTAAACCACCCGGTCCGGCGGATCACGGCATCGCGGCACCCACCGAAGACCTCGCCATCCCCGACGACATCGCCCTGCGCGAGCAACTCGACAAGGCCATCGACCTGCGCACGCGCGAAGACTTCGACCGCTTCCTCGATGCACGCGAGGCAGGCGAGTTGATCGAGCACGCCACCCTCACCGACGCCGACTTCGAGCATCGCCAGCTCGCCATCGACACGCTCTTCATTTTCGGCGACGAGCTCTTCGGGCTGTTGTTCCGCCCGGAGGACGGTTGGGGCGCCGGCGGCGTCAAACGCGCCGCCGTCGGCTTCACGCCGCGCCCGGCCCGCGTGCATCGCGGTGACAGCGGCGGCCCGGATGCCTTCGGTTGCTTCAGTTGCCACTTCAAAGGCGGACCCGACGGCGCCGGCACGCAGACGCAGGTGGCCTTCATGCGCGGCGACGGCGAGCGCACCGGTAGCGCCGACGAACGCAACGCGCCGCAGCTCCTCGGCTTGGGTCCGATCGCCGCGTTGGCCATCGAGATGAGCGCGGCCCTGCGCCGCCAGGCCGACGATGCCGCGGCACAGGCGAAGGCACAGGGCCGACGCATCGAGCAGCCTCTGAGCGTGAAGGGCGTCGCGTTCGGCCGCGTCGTCGCCGGCGCCGACGGCACGCTCGACTACTCCGGAGTGGAAGGCGTTGATGCCGACCTGACGATCCGTCCGTTCGGCTGGAAGGGGCATCAGGCGACCCTGCGCGACATGATCGAAGAGTCGTTCCACATCCACCAAGGACTGCTCAGCAACCGGATTCAGGAGGGAGTGCGCGACGGCACAGTCGAGGCCGGCCCTTACGGCAAAGGCAAGTTCTGGTTCGACCTCGACGAGGATGGCGTGTCGGTGGAGATCGACTCCGGAATGCTGACGACGATGGTCGGTTACCTGGCGCAGCTCGAGGCGCCGGTCATGCGCCCGCCGCACGATCCGGGCCTGCTCGATGCATTCGCCGCCGGCAGCGAGCGTTTCGAAAGCATCGGCTGCGCCTCGTGCCACGTGCCGATCCTCGAGCTCGACAACCCGAAGCTCGAAACCCGCCCGGCGAACGCCAGTGACCGCGCCAGCTTCATCGTCGACGTCGCCCGCGACGGCGACGGCCCGAAGATCGAGCCGAAGTACGCGTCGCCCACCACACCGTTTCGGGTGAACCTGTTCAGCGACCTGAAGCGCCATGACATGGGAGCGGATCTCGCCGCTCCGGCAGCGCAGGGAGATATACCCGCCCGCGTATTTCTGACGCGTCCGCTCTGGGGACTGGCCGACACCGCCCCGTACCTGCACGACGGCCGCGCCCCGACGCTGCAGGACGCCATTGCCCTGCACGGTGGCGAAGCGGCGGCGGCGCGCGACGCCTACATGGCGCTCGACGAAAGCGGCCGCGCCAGCGTGCGCGTCTTCCTGACGTCGCTTTCCAGGGAGCCGAAGGTGTTCCTGCCATGAAGCGGCGCGGGCGAGGCGAGGCCGGAAACATTTTCCAAGTTCTGGCGTCGGTTTCAGTCTTCCTATTGGTGACGCTGAGTCTCGGTGCTTGCGACTTCTCGAAGTCCCCGCAGCCAGCGACCTGGCGCACCGACTGTCCTCGTGTCGAGGAGCCGGCGCCGCTCAGCCTCGAAGCGGCGCGCGCTGCCCACCGCTTGGCCGAAAGACGGCAGACGATTCGCTTTCGCGAGGCCGAAGCGCCGGGTTCGTTCCTGCGCGAGATGCACGCGGCGCTCGATGCGCAGCGTATGGCCGCCGGCGACTTGTGTCTGTCGGAGATCGACGAGCGCGGCGAGCTGCTCTTCGAGCACGAATACGGCTACGCCGACGGTCTCGGCAACGGCGCCGCCAAAGCCTCGGCTCGCGGTCCCTTCCGGCGCGTGCATGAGGGAGCGTTCGGCGGACCCGAGACGATTTCGTGCCCGTCTTGTCACTGGGTCGGCGGGCCCAACGGCGCCGGCGCGGAAACCGACGGCGTTTTCCTGAGCGGCGACGGTGAGCATCCGGCCAGCGGCGACGAACGCAACCCGCCGGCTCTGCTCGGGGTCGGCGTCGTCCAGGCGCTGGCGCGCGAGATGACCGCCGATCTGCAACGGCAGCGCGACGAGTTCGTGCGCGCCGCCGAACCGGGCGAAACGCGATTGAAGACGAAGGGAATCGACTTCGGCGTCTTGCGCAAAAGCAAGAACGGCATCGACAGCGCCGGCCTGCAGGGCGTCGACGGCGACCTGGTGGTCAAGCCCTTCGGTTGGAAGGGAACGCTGGCGAAGATCTCGGACTTCGCGGCGGACGCGCTGCAGGTGCACATCGGCGTGCAGAGCGACGAGCTGCTCAGCACCGGCTCGGCCGGGCAGCGCGGTACCGGCAGTGATGCCGCGGACCCCGACGGCGACGGCATGCGCGAGGAGCTCGGTCGCGGTCCATTCGCCGCGATGATTGCGCACCTGGCGCTGCTCGAGATGCCGACCGTCGCGCCGTTCGTCATGGAGCGGCAGCTCGGTGCCGCCGCCAGCGGCATGCGCGCGCCGACGACGGGGAGCTTTGCGGGCGACTTCCAGCGCGGCCGCAAACAGTTCCACGCCCTCGGCTGCGCCGGTTGCCACGTGCCGATGCTGGTCCTCGAGAAGCCGGTCGTGGAGATCGACGGCTTGCCGCCGATCGACCTCGCGCGCGACATGCGCCGGCCGAAGCTCGCCTATGACCCCGAGCTCGGCGGCTACCCGGTCTGGCTCTTCAGCGATCTCAAGCGGCACGACATGGGCGCCGGCAACACCGCGCGGCATGTGCATCGCGGCGTGGCGCGCAACGAGTACCTGACGCCGCGCCTGTGGGGCGTCGGCGACTCGGCGCCGTATCTGCACGACGGGCGGGCGCCGAGTTTCGACTACGCCGTTGCCGGCCACGACGGCGAGGGCGCCGCGGCGCGCGCCGCCTACGCCGCCCTCACGCGCGAGGAACAGGGTGATCTGCGCGTCTATCTGATGTCGCTGCGGCGGGCGCCTAAGCTGATCGTGCCGTGACGGAACAGCGCGTAAGGCGCGCGACCCGTTTGGGTGTGGCGCAACGCGTCCATCGCAGGCGTTACGCCTGCGACGATGTCCTAAGGCCGCGGCCGTTGCAGCACGTACAGATCCACCACTCCGACTCCGGGCTGCCCATCGACCGGGTGGCGCAGCGATCCAATGAGGAGCGCCGGCCGGCCGTGCCCCTCGGGATCGGGCGCGCGCCGAATGTGCCAGCCGAACCAACAATCCGGCCCGTCGCCGACGAGCTCGTAAAGGACCGCGCCGCTCTTTCCGGAGCGCAGCTCGACACGACCCGTGCGGTCGCCGTCGCCCCGCTTGTGCCACGGAGCGCCGATGGCGATGTCGTCGACGCCGTCGCTGTCGAGATCGCCGGCGCCCGCGAGCTGTCGGCCGAACAATTCGCCGGGCTGCGAACCGGACCACGTGCGCAGAGGCTTGTAGGTGACACTAGAGTACACGGTGACCTCTCCGGGGCGCGTGCGTGTCGAATCGGCGGTGCGGGAAAG
>JADMIO011609091.1_pt1 | contig 16331 bp, 17 predicted proteins | sample 8958161 | NCBI WGS metagenome assembly JADMIO01 (sample SAMN16585339, study PRJNA669376) | soil metagenome | isolation source: Crop rotation soil | place: USA: Cullars Rotation, Alabama | collected 2011
CGGCAGGCGCTCAACGAGGCGATGGCCGAGGAGATGCGCCGCGACAAGGACGTCTTCATCATGGGCGAGGAGGTCGCCGAGTATCAGGGCGCCTACAAGATCACCCAGGGCCTGCTGCAGGAATTCGGGCCGCAGCGCGTCGTCGACACCCCCATCACAGAGCACGGTTTTGCGGGCATCGCGGTGGGCGCGGCGTTCGCCGGTCTCCGTCCGGTGCTCGAGTTCATGACCTGGAACTTTGCCATGCAGGCGATCGACCAAATCATCAATTCCGCCGCCAAGCAGCTCTACATGTCGGGCGGTCAGGTGACGGCGCCGATCGTGTTCCGTGGCCCGAACGGTGCGGCGGCGTGGTACAGCCATGTGCCGGGGCTCTACGTGATCGCGCCGTTCTCGGCGGCCGACGCCAAGGGTCTGCTGAAGGCGGCGATCCGGTCGAACACGCCGGTGGTGTTCCTCGAGAACGAGATTCTTTACGGTTCGACCGGGCTTGTGCCCAAGGTCGACGACTACGTGCTGCCGATCGGCAAGGCGCGCATCGCGCGCCCAGGCAAGGATGTGACGCTGGTGTCGTTCTCGATGGGCATGCGCTACGCAACGCAGGCGACCGAAAAACTGGTGGCGGCTGGCGTCGACGTCGAGCTGATCGATCTCCGTACGCTGCGTCCGATGGACTCCGCGACGGTGGTCGAAAGCGTCAAGAAGACGGGTCGTCTCGTGACGGTCGAAGAGGGCTGGCCGCAGGGCGGTATCGGCGCCGAACTCGCTGCGCGCGTGACCGCCGAGGCGTTCGACTATCTCGACGCGCCGCCGACGCGCGTTACGGGCAAGGATGTGCCGATGCCCTACGCCGCCAACCTCGAAAAGCTGGCGCTGCCGAATGTCGATGAAGTCATCGCGGCGGTGAACGCCGTGACCTACCGGAGCTGATGGCGATGAACAGCAACGAGACCAAGGCTGAACTCGACCGCAAGTTCCTCGATGCTGCCTATGAGGAGGCGCAGCTGGGGTTGCGCGAGGGCGGCATTCCCATCGGCTCGGTGCTGGTGCGCAATGGCGAGATCATCGGGCGCGGGCACAACCGGCGCGTGCAGAAGGGCGATCCGATCCTCCATGGCGAGATGGATGCGATCCAGAACGCGGGCCGGCAGCGGACCTATCGCGACGTCACCTGCTACACGACGCTGAGCCCCTGCATGATGTGCACGGGAACGATCATCCAGTTCGGTATCGCCCGCGTCGTCGTCGCGGAAAGCAAGAATTTCAAAGGGTTCCAGGACGTCATGACGCTCGCGGGCGTCGATGTGGTCGACTATCACGAGCCGCGCTGCGAGCACATGATGGCCGACTTCATCGAGAAGCATCCGGAACTGTGGAACGAGGACATCGGCGAATGAGCATCAACATCACCATGCCGGCGCTCTCGCCCACGATGGAAGAGGGCAAGCTCGCCAAGTGGCACGTCAAGGAGGGCGACAATGTCTCCTCCGGCGACGTGATCGCGGAGATCGAGACCGACAAGGCCACGATGGAAGTCGAGGCGGTGGACGAAGGCAAGATCGGCAAGATCGTCGTTCCAGAGGGAACGGAGAATGTGAAGGTCAACGCGGTGATCGCGGTGTTGCTGACCGAGGGCGAGAGTGCTCCGGCAGCCGCGCCCGCACCGGCGCCCAAGGCGGCTGAGGCCCCCAAGCCTGTCGCCAATGCACCAGCCGTGGCCCCGCCGGCCAGATCGCCCGATATTGCGCCAATGATCGCCAGGAATACCGAGGCCGCGCGTGCGAGTGTCGCCAACAACAATGGTGCCCGCGTGTTTGCTTCCCCGCTGGCCAAACGACTAGCGAAGGACGCCGGCATCGATGTCGGTTCGATCAATGGCTCCGGCCCGCATGGCCGCGTGGTGAAGTCGGACGTCGAGGCCGCGAAGTCGGGCAAGGCGCCGCTCAAAGCCGCACCCGCTGCTGCTCCCGCTTCCGGCGGTGCGGCCATCTCTGGCGGCATGAGCAAGGCGCAGGTGATAGCGCTCTATCCCGAGGGCAGCTACGAGATCGTCCCCAATGACGGAATGCGGAAGACAGTCGCCGCGCGCCTCACCGAGAGCAAGCAGACGGTCCCGCATTTCTACCTCACGCTCGACTGCAACATCGATGCGTTGATGGCGGCGCGCGAGCAGATCAATGCCGCGGCGCCGCTCAAGGACGGCAAGCCGACCTACAAGCTTTCAGTCAACGACTTCGTCATGAAGGCGTGGGCTGCGGCGCTGATGAAGGTACCGAAGGCCAACGCCACTTGGGCTGGGGACTCGATCCTCTACCACAAGCATGCCGACGTGGCGGTCGCGGTGGCGGTGCCGGGCGGGCTGTTCACGCCGGTGGTGCGCGCCTGCGAAACGAAATCGCTGCGCCAGATCTCGGAAGAGGTGAAAGACCTCGCTGGGCGCGCGCGAAACAAGAAGCTGACGCCGGCGGACTACCAGGGCGGCACGTCCTCGGTGTCGAACCTCGGCATGTACGGCATCACGCAGTTCGCGGCAGTGATCAACCCGCCCCACGGCACGATCCTCGCGGTCGGAGTCGGCGAAGAGCGCGTCTACGCCGACAAAGGCCAGGTCAAGGTCGGGCAGTTCATGACAGTAACGCTGAGCTGCGACCACCGCTCGGTGGACGGCGCTCTCGGCGCCGAACTGCTCGCCGCGTTCAAGGCACTGATCGAAACGCCCGTGATGATGCTCGCATGAAAACCATCCTCGCTTACGGCGACAGCATCACTTATGGCGCGAACCCCATCATGGGCGGCCCACGGCATGCCTATGAGGATCGCTGGCCGAGCGCGCTCGAGGCGGGTCTATGGGGCCGGGTGCGGGTGGTTGCCGAGGGGCTCGGCGGGCGCACGACAGCGCATGACGATTGGTACGCCAATGCCGACCGGAACGGCGCGCGGATCCTGCCGACACTGCTGGCGAGCCACAATCCGCTCGATGCCGTGATCATCATGCTCGGCACGAACGACCTGAAGCCGTTCCTCGGCCGGACCGCGCTCGAGGCGAGCTACGGCATCCGCCGGCTGATCCAGGTGATCCGCGGCCACGCAGCGACCGATGGGTCGACGCCGCCTAAGATCGTGATCGTCGCGCCGCCGCACCTCAGCAAGACCACCGTCCACCCCGAGATGATGGATCATTTCGGCCAAGACGAGGCGATCGCGCAGTCCAAGCTGTTCGCGACCTACTACAAGCGCCGCGCCGATGAGTTCGGAACGGCGTTCTTCGACGCCTCGACCGTGGCGCAGCCGGACCCCGCCGACGGCGTGCATCTCGATGCCAGGAATACGCGCGCGATCGGCGAGGGGCTTGTGCCGGTCGTCAAAGCTCTACTCGATCTCTAGGAGGCCCCAATGGCCGACGCTTACGACGTACTCATCATCGGCGGCGGGCCGGGCGGCTATGTGGCGGCGATCCGCGCGGCGCAGCTTGGGCTCAAGACCGCCGTGGTCGAGCGCGAGCATCTTGCCGGCATCTGCTCCAACTGGGGCTGCATCCCGACCAAGGCGCTGCTGCGCTCGGCGGAAGTCTATGGCCACATGGCGCATGCCAAGGACTACGGGCTGACAGTCGAAAAGTTCGGCGTCGACATCGACGGGGTGGTGAAGCGCTCGCGTGCCATTGCCGCGCAGATGAACAACGGCGTCCAGTTCCTGATGAAGAAGAACAAGGTGGACGTGATCTGGGGCGAGGCGGTGTTGACCTCGGCCACCGAGGTCAAGGTCGAGCCGACCAAGAAGAAGATCATGCAGCCGCAGGTGCCGCCGCCCAAGAATGCGCTCGGGGCCGGGACCTACGAGGCGAAGAACATCATAGTGGCCACAGGCGCGCGGCCGCGCGTGCTGCCGGGCATCGAGCCCGATGGAGACAGGATCTGGACCTACTTCGAGGCCATGGTGCCGGCCGCGATGCCCAAATCGCTGGTGGTGATGGGCTCAGGCGCCATCGGCATGGAGTTCGCCTCGTTCTACCGCTCGATGGGATCGGAAGTGACGATCATCGAGCTGCTGCCGCAGATCCTGCCGGTTGAGGACTCGGAGATCGCCGCGCATGTGAAGAAGCGGTTCGAGAAGCGCGGCATAAAGTTCATGACCGAGGCGAAGGTCGACAAGGTCGACAAGACCAAGGATGGCATCGTCGCCCATGTCGAGCTCAAGGACGGAAGCAAGCAGACCGTTGCGGGTGACCGGCTGATCTCGGCGGTGGGCGTGCAGTGCAACAGTGAGAATCTCGGGCTCGAGAAGGTCGGCGTGAAGATCGACCGGGGCGCGATTGTCGTGGACGATCACGGCCGCACCAACATACCGGGCGTCTGGGCCATCGGCGACGTCGCCGGGCCGCCGATGCTGGCGCACAAGGCCGAGCATGAGGCGGTGATCACCGTCGAGACGATTGCCGGGCTCAAGGTCCACGGGCTCGACAAGCGCAAGATCCCGGGCTGCACCTACTGCGAGCCGCAGGTGGCGAGCGTCGGGCTGACCGAGGCGAAAGCCAAGGAATCCGGGCGCGAGATCAAGGTCGGCCGGTTCCCGTTCATCGGCAACGGCAAGGCGATCGCGCTGGGCGAGCCGGAGGGGCTGGTGAAGACCATCTTCGACGCCAAGACCGGGGAACTGCTGGGCGCGCACATGGTGGGCGCGGAAGTGACCGAACTGGTGCAGGGATTTGTGGTCGCCATGAACCTCGAAACAACCGAGGAAGATCTCATGCACACCATCTTCCCGCATCCCACGCTCAGTGAGACAATGAAGGAGAGCGTGCTCGACGCTTACGGGCGCGCGCTCAATATCTGATGGATCATCCCGTTCCGCCGGAGAACATTCCGCTCATGTCGCCCGAACTCCAGTCGCTGCTCATTTTCCTCCTCACCGGCCTCGTCGCCGGCTGGTTCGCAAGTCTGGTGCTTGGCGGCGGCGGCTTGCTGCGCAATCTGGTGGTCGGCGTGATCGGGGCACTGGTCGGCGGCTATGTGCTCAAGTTCGCCAACGTGAAGCTGCCCATCGAAAACATCTGGGTGAACGATCTCGCGACGGCGGTGATCGGGGCCATCATCGTCATCGTCGTGGCGCGGGTCATCGCGCGATAAGGGGGTTCATATGACGCCTGCACGCTGGACGTTCGTCGTTATCTTCGGCCTGAGCATTGCCATAGGCATACTCATCGGCATCATGAATCTGATCAATCCGGACATGGCCAACATCACGCTCAATGGGGCGAAAGTGACCGGGATGACCGGGTTCTGGACCGCGCTGATGTCGGGCGCGATCCCCGGCCTGATCTTCGGGCTCATCATTGCCGGCATAGTTGCCCTGTTCACGCGGAAGAAGAAGGCGGCTTGATCCGGACGGGTGGCGTCTCGATATGTCATCCGGGTTAGAGTGAGGCTTGGATATGAACGTGCCGGAACGGCAGCAAACGGACGGAGGTCCGGTTTTGGACACTAACAACACGCGCGCGATCGTCATTTTCCTCGTCATCGGCCTGATCGCCGGCTGGCTGGCAAGCTGGATCATCGGCGGCGGCGGACTGCTCGCCTACCTGATCAGCGGCGTGCTCGGTGCTTTCGTCGGCGGCTATTTGTTCAGCGCGCTCAAGATCAGCCTGCCGATCAAGAACGTCTGGTTGAGCCAGATCATCACCGCGACGGTGGGTGCGATCATCGTGCTGATCGTCGCGCGGCTGATCACCTAGGAGTTCCATTGGTTACTCTGCTCGAAGGCCGCGTCCGGCATCCGGAAAAGGCTCACCGGCCCGATACGGAAGTGCTGCGCAAGCCCGACTGGATCCGGGTGAAGGCGCCCGGCTCGCCGATCTACAAAGAGACGCAGCAGATCGTGCGCGAGAACAATCTCGTCACGGTATGCGAGGAAGCCGGCTGCCCCAACATCGGCGAGTGCTGGAGCAAGAAGCACGCGACCATGATGATCATGGGCGAGATCTGCACCCGCGCCTGCGCCTTCTGCAATGTCGCCACGGGCATTCCGACGGCGCTCGATCCGAACGAGCCCGAGAACGTCGCCAATGCGGTCGAGAAGCTGGGCCTCAACCATGTGGTCATCACCTCGGTCGATCGTGACGACCTGCCGGATGGCGGCGCGGAACACTTCGCGCAGGTGATCCGCGCTATCCGGAAGCGCACGCCATCGACGACGATCGAGATCCTGACGCCGGACTTCCTCCGCAAGGAGGGCGCGCTCGAGGTGGTGGTTGCCGCCAAGCCCGACGTGTTCAACCACAATCTCGAGACCGTACCGTCGAACTACCTCAAGGTCCGGCCCGGGGCGCGTTACTTCCACTCGATCCGGCTGCTGCAGCGGGTCAAGGAACTCGACCCCACGATGTTCACCAAGTCGGGCATTATGGTTGGCCTTGGCGAGGAGCGGAACGAGGTTCTGCAGCTGATGGACGATCTGCGCTCGGCGGAGGTCGATTTCCTGACCATCGGCCAGTACCTGCAGCCGTCGAAGAAACACCATCCCGTGATCCGCTTCGTCGAGCCGGACGAGTTCAAGTCCTATGCGACGGTTGCCAAGACCAAGGGCTTCCTTCTGGTGTCGTCGAGCCCGCTGACTCGTTCGTCGCACCACGCCGGCGAGGACTTTGCGGCGCTCAAGGCAGCGCGGCTCGCCCGTCATGCCTGACCTGTTCCTCGAGCGGCACGTGCCGCATCTGCCTGAGCGGATGTTCGCCCTCGTGAGCGATCTCGACGACTATCCGCGCTTCCTGCCCAACGTCAGCGGCATGGATGTGAAGCGCGACCAGGGCGCGGGCGGCGACGTGCGCTTCGCACGGATGACCGTCAGCTTCGGCCCGATCACGCAGGCCTACACCAGCCGCGTCGAGGCTGATCCTGCGACGCGGACCATCACGGCCAAGGCGGTGGATGGCCCGTTCGCCTATCTCGACAGCAAATGGACCTTCGAGCCCGAGGGCGAAGGCACCCGCGTGCGCTTCGACATCGACTTCAAGATATCGAACCCGCTCATCGCGGCAGTCGCCGAACCAGCATTTGCGGCCAAGCAGGACCAGATCCTCGATGCGTTCGTGGCGGAGGCCGACCGTCGGTTCGGTTAGGTTAGGCTCAGGGCGGTTCCGCGAGCAGGTCTCGCAGGGACGTGTGGCCGTCAATGCTTCCGACCGGGCGAAGGGCAATGGACGAGTAGATATCGGGGCAGGGCAAGTCGAGGGCGGCGGCGGTGCGTTGGCGCAGGCCCCGCTGCAGATCGGCTGTGGAACTCGAAACCGCAGCTTCGCCGTTCGCCATCGTGACAATGAAGCTGCTTCTGTCCGTCCCTTCCAGCGGTGACATGGCGCTGATCATCAGCCGGTTGTCCGATGAGAGGCAGAGGAAGGGCTGATAGATGCCGCCCGACTCGCCGTCGCTCAGTGCTGTCAGCAGGTAGACCCCTGTCATCTCCTGAAGGTCGGCGAACTCGACGTCGGCCTTGAACCAGATAGAGCCCAAAGCTCGGGCCGAGATCGGAGCAGTTTTGCTTGTAGCCGCTGGGGAGACGAGGCAGCGTCGCGCCACCCGCGGCATTGCTCATTTCCACCTTGCGTCCGGGCGCCAGCCGCACGCGGGCGGCGTAGGAATTGTCGGCTGCGTCTGGTGCTTCCAGTGTGGCGTAGAGACGAAGCTTATCGCCTTCACGGCAGTAGGCCAGGGCGTTCACGACGCCAACTTCACCAACCCTGAGCTCGTCCACGCTCCGCGCGCCGAACCACGCGTTTACCTCCCTCGATGTCATATCCATGTCGAAGGCAAGCGCATCGGTGCTCAGAAGGACCAGTGCCAGCAGAAGAGCTGGCAAACGTCGCGTCGAAGTTTTCAAAGGCAGATGTCTCTCGAAACGTAGATTGGCGCGCGGCCCGGTCTGCTCAGAGAGCATGCCTGCTGCGGCGTCTGCAAGCGGCGCGATTGCGGGCCATCAGGGCCGGGGGACGCCCAGCCCGTCGAGGACCATTCCCAGAGCTGTCCTGACCGTCTCCTCGCGAACGGCCTGGCGGCCGAGGTCGCCGAAGCGTTTCTCGAGATGGATGGTCTTGCCGGCATCGGCGTAGGCGAAGTGGACGAGGCCGACGGGCTTACCTTCCGTGCCGCCGCCGGGACCAGCGATGCCGGTGACGGCGATGGCAACCGCTGCGCCGCTGGTCTTGAGGGCGCCTTCGGCCATGGCGCGGGCCACCTGCTCGGACACGGCGCCATGCTGGCGGATAAGGTCGCGGTCGACGCCGATCATGCCGGCCTTGGCTTCGTTGGCGTAAGTGACGTAGCCGCCGAACACCGCTGCGGATGATCCGGGGACATCAGTGAGTGCGCCCGCGATGAGGCCGCCGGTGCAGCTTTCGGCGGTGACGATCATCTGCCTGCGGGCGATCAGCGTGTGGTTGATCCGTTCGGCGAGCGCGATGATCGAGGTGTGGAACATCAGTCTTCCCGCGGCAGTTCGATGGTGGCGGTGGCCATCGCCATCAGGCCCTCGTCGCGCCCGGCGAAGCCCAGCTTCTCGGATGTGGTGGCCTTGATGGCGATGCGCGCGGGGGTAATGCCGCAGGCATCGGCGATCACCGACTTCATCGCGGGAGTGTGCGGCGAGATCTTCGGGGCTTCGCAGACGATGGTGAGGTCGAGGTTGACGATGCGCCCGCCGCGCTGGGTCACGAGCCCCGCCGCGTGCTCGAGGAAGATGCGTGAGGCGGCCCCCTTCCATTGCGGATCGGACGGCGGGAAGTGGGTGCCGATGTCGCCTTCGCCCAGTGCGCCGTAAAGGGCGTCGGTGAGCGCGTGGAGAGCGGCGTCGGCGTCGGAGTGGCCCCTGAGCTTGGCGGTGTGCGGGATGCGGACGCCACCGAGCCAGACGGCGTCGCCGGGCTCGAACGGATGCACATCGAAGCCCGTGCCGGTGCGGGTTTCCATGGGCTTTGCTCCCAAGAGGCGCTCGGCGCGCTCGAAATCTTCGGGGTGGGTGAGTTTGATGTTGCGCGACGAGCCGCGCGTCAGCGTAACGGCGATGCCGGCCCATTCGGCAATCGCGGCATCGTCGGTGAACTCGGTGGGTTCGAGCGCGGCGCGGCGGTGGGCGTCGAGGATCAGCGGATAGGCGAAGCCCTGCGGGGTCTGGGCGGCGAAGAGCGTGCGGCGGTCTTCGGTGCCGTGCGCCAGCTTGCCGTCGTGGGAACGCTTGATGGTGTCTGTCACCGGCAGGACGGGAAGGGCGGCATCGCCCAGCGCAGCGATAACGCTGGCGATGGTGTCGTCGTCGATGAGCGGGCGGGCGGCGTCCTGGATCAGGACGAGGTCAGGCTTATGGACGGCCAATGCTTCGAGGCCGGCGAGGACTGAGCCCTGGCGGCTAGAGGCTCCGCGCACGGCGGGGAGGAGCTTGGCGGAGGTCAAGCCGAGAGTTGCGAAGAGGTCGCTGTGCCCGGGGTTGATCACCGGGAGGACCCATGTGATGTCGTCGCGGCGCGCGAAGGCGTTGATTGTGCGGGCGAGAACCGGGGTGCCGGCGAGGGGGCGATACTGCTTCGGACCGCCGCCCATGCGCTCGCCAATTCCGGCGGCGACGATGATGACGGCGATGGTTTTTTGGGCAGCCATGAGAAGGCTCTACCGTTGGATATTCCGATGGACAAGCGGCGGTTTGACCGGTTGCGTCGGAACCGAAAATGACTATTGTTCGCGCAATTCCCTGACCTGCATAAAAGTGGTGCATTCGTGCGTGACATTGCCTGCGGCTTGAGCATTGGCGGCCAGGCGATCCGCAATCGGGCGTTCCTCGCCCCCATGGCGGGGATTACGGACCGGCCGATGCGGATGCTCGCGGCGCGCTATGGCGCGGGCCTCGTGGTGTCCGAGATGATCGCCAGCGGGGCGCTGACGACCGGCCATCACGACATGGTCCGCAAGATGGCGCCGTCGCCGGGATTGCCGCACATGGTGCAGCTTGCGGGCTGCGAAGCGGGCTGGATGGCCGAGGCGGCCCGGATCGCAGAGGACGCTGGCGCCGACATCATCGATATCAATTTCGGCTGCCCGGCCAAGCGCGTGACCAACGGCTATGCCGGGTCGGCGCTGATGCGGGTGCCAGACCTGGCGCAGTCGCTCGTTGAAGCCGTGGTGGGTGCCACGTCGTTGCCGGTGACGGTGAAGATGCGGCTCGGCTGGGACGATGACAGCCTCAATGCACCCGAGATCGCGCGGCGCGCGGTCGAGGCTGGGGCGCAGATGATTACGGTCCACGGGCGGACGCGGCAGCAGTTCTACAAGGGCGAGGCACGGTGGGAGCTGGTGCGGGCGGTTGTCGAGGCCGTCCTGGTGCCGGTGGTCGTCAATGGCGACATCACGGATGTGGCCAAAGCGCAGGAGGCGCTGGAGCAGTCGGGCGCCGCAGCGGTCATGATCGGGCGCGGCGCGCAGGGGCAGCCGTGGGTGGTAGGACAGATCGCGGCGGGCCTGGCCGGGCAGGCGGCCGGCGCGGCGCCGGTGGGTGGCGAGCTGACCGCTATCGTGGTCGAGCACTACGAAGGCGTGCTGTCGGAGTATGGCACGCATGTCGGCGTCCGGGCGGCGCGGAAGCATCTCGACTGGTACCTGGAAGCAGCGAATTTGAACCTCGATAAGGCGATCCGGAAGCAGATGCTCGAGTCACAGACTCCCGCGGAAGTCATTGGGTTCATTGAGTCAATCTTCTCCGGCGAGATGCAGGAGGCGGCATGAACGAGATTGTTGCCCCAGGCCTGTCGACGTCGGTTCTGCAGGCGCTGCCGCAGCCGGTGATCGTCATCGATGAAGAGCGCCATATCGTCTTCGTGAACTATGCGGCCGAGACGTTCTTCGGCGCCTCGAGCAGCGTATTGAGCCGGCAGCGGCTCGACGATCTCATTGCCTTCGGCTCGCCCATCGTCGGGCTGGCGCAGTCGGTGGCGGAGCGGCGGGCACCGATGACAGAATACCGCGTGCGCGTTGGCTCGGCGCGCTTCGGCGATGCCGCGGATGACCGGATCGTCGACGTATTCGCGAGCCCGATTTCCGACCTCGATGCCCGTGTTGCGCTCCTGTTCCAGGAGCGCACGATGGCCGACAAGATCGACCGGCAGCTCGTGAGCCGCGGCGCGGCCCGGTCTGTCACAGGCCTGGCATCGATGCTGGCGCATGAGATCAAGAACCCGCTTTCGGGGATTCGCGGGGCGGCGCAGTTGCTCGAGCAATCGGTGACGGCGGACGAGCTGCCCCTGGCGCGGCTGGTGCGCGAGGAGGTGGACCGCATCGTCGACCTTATCGACCGCGTCGAAGTGTTCGGGGACGACCGGCCGATCGAGCGCGAAGCGATCAACATCCACGTGGTGCTCGACCGGGTGAAGCTGCTCGCGAAGAGTGGCGTCGCACGCAACATCTCGTTCTCCGAGGAATACGACCCCTCGCTGCCACCCGTGTTCGGCAACCGCGACCAGCTCATCCAGGTCTTCCTAAACCTAGTGAAGAACGCCGCGGAAGCCCTTGAGCGCACACCGAAAGGCGAGATCAAGATCTACACGGCCTTCCGCCCGGGTATCCGCATCGCGGTGCAGGGGGTGAGCCAGCGCATTTCGCTGCCGCTGGAGATAATCATCGAGGACAACGGCCCGGGCATTCCGCCGGACCTGCTGCCGATCCTGTTCGATCCATTTGTGACCACCAAGGCCAACGGAAGTGGCCTGGGACTTGCATTGGTAGCAAAGATCGTCGGCGACCACGGGGGCGTGATCGACCACGACAGCCGGCCGGGGCGCACGCGCTTCCGCGTCCTCCTGCCGGTCGCCAAAGGTTTGAAGATGCCCGCTGAAGATTCCGAGATCCCCGCCCGATGAGCCACACCATCCTTCTTGCCGACGACGACGCGGCCATCCGCATGGTGCTGAATCAGGCGCTCACGCGCGCCGGATATGAGGTCCGGCCGACCGGCAATCTCTCGACCATGTGGAACTGGGCGAGCCGCGGCGAAGGCGATCTGCTGATCACGGACGTCGCCATGCCGGACGGCAATGCGTTCGACATCATGCCCAAGATCAAGAAGCTGCGGCCTGATCTGCCGATCGTGGTGATGAGCGCCCAGAACACGTTCATGACGGCGATCCGGGCCAACGAAGTTGGCGCCTACGAGTATCTGCCAAAACCCTTCGACATCACCGAGGTGCTGTCGGTGGTGGCGCGCGCCCTTGCCGATGCCAAGAAGCCGGGCAAGGCCGACCGTAAGGCGGACGAGCCGGGCGAGACGATGCCGCTGGTGGGCCGCTCGGCGGCCATGCAGGACATTTACCGGGCCCTGGCGCGGCTGATGCAGACCGATCTCACGGTGATGATCACCGGCGAGAGCGGCACCGGCAAGGAACTGGTCGCACGTGCCCTGCATGATTTCGGCAAGCGCCGGAACGGGCCGTTCGTTGCCATCAACATGGCGGCCATTCCGCGCGACCTGATCGAAGCCGAGTTGTTCGGGCACGAGAAGGGTGCCTTCACCGGCGCCACGCAGCGTTCCTCCGGCCGCTTCGAGCAGGCCGAGGGCGGCACGCTGTTCCTCGACGAAATCGGCGACATGCCGATGGACGCCCAGACCCGCCTGCTGCGCGTGCTGCAGGAGGGTGAGTACACGATGGTCGGCGGTCGCACGCCGATCAAATCGAACGTGCGCATTGTCGCCGCCACGCACCGCGACCTCAGCCAGATGATCCGGCAGGGGCTGTTCCGCGAGGACCTCTACTATCGCTTGAACGTCGTTCCAATCCGCCTGCCGCCGCTGCGCGAGCGTATCGACGATATCGCCGATCTGGTGAGCCATTTCCTGCGCGCGGCGCAGCGGGAAGGGGAGCCGGTCAAGACCATCTCGCCTGACGCAATCAAGCTGATGCAGGCTTACTCCTGGCCGGGCAACGTACGCGAGCTCGAGAATCTGGTGCGGCGTCTCGGCGCGCTCTATGCCGACGAGAACGTCTCCAAGGAGATCGTCCAGGCCGAGCTCAACATCGCCGACCGGCAGTCCGTACCGACAGCGACGGGGCCGATGGACGTGTCCTCCGCGGTCGAGACGCATGTTGCGCAACTCCTCCGCGAGCACGAACCGAAGCTGCCGCCGGCGGGGCTCTATCAGCGCGTGCTGGACAAGGTGGAAGCGCCGCTGATCGCGATGGTGCTCAATGCCTGTGGCGGCAACCAGATCAAGGCGTCGGAGCTACTCGGGCTGAACCGCAATACGCTGCGCAAGAAGATCCGGGCGCACTCGATCGAGATCGTGAAGCACAGCCGCAGATCGGGCTGATCGCCGATCGACGGAGTCCGTTCGCGGCCCGTAACTTGATCCGTTGTCCACGCCCGCCCTGCGGTCTAGACTGACGCCAGTCTAGAACTCGTGGCGAGGATCATCCAATGATCGTGCGGGGGCGTATCTGGGCGTTAGCGGCGTTGACGATTGTCCTCCTTCTGGGGCCGGCCCAGGCGAGCGACCTCGTCAATCTTGCCAAGACCGGCGATATCGCAGCAGTCACCTCTGCTCTGGACGCGGGCGCGGCGGTCGATGAACTCGACGCCGGTATCACTGCGCTCTACGTGTCCTGTGAAAAAGGCTATCTAGAGCTGGCGCGCCTGCTGATCAGCCGGGGAGCCGACGTCAACTTGATGGTCAAGCTCCAAAGGACGCCAGTCTACGGGGCCATCAAGGGCGGACACGCCGACATCGTCAAGCTGTTGCTGGACAGCGGGGCAGACGCAAATCAAATCACGAAGCTGCAGACCCCGCTGCACATTGCTGCGCAGGAGGGGTGTCTCCAGTGCGTTGTCGCCCTGGTCGAGGCTGGAGCGGAGGTCAACGCGCTCACGTCGAGTGGCATTCCTCCAATCCATTTTGCCAAGCGCGGCGGTCACGAGGACATAGCCGCCTACCTGCTCGATCATGGCGCCGGACCACCCACCACCGCACCGATCTCGCCACTGCTCGCGTCGGCAGACGCTGAGTCAGGCAGGCAACTGTTCGAGAAGACCTGCGTGAAGTGCCACATAGCGACCTCAGAACCGGAGACGTCCAAGCGACCCAATCTGTGGAACGTCGTGGGCCGCCCGAAGGCGTCCGATATTGATGTCGATTACTCTGACGTCATGAAGGCCGCGGGCGGCACTTGGACGCTCGAGGAGCTTAACGCATTCGTTCTGCACCCCACGCTCACCTTGCCGGGAACAACAATGGAGTTTGCCGGTGTGGCGGATGAGAAGGAGCGAGCCGACCTCATCGCATATTTGCGATCTTTGAGCGACGCCCCGCTGCCGCTTCCGTAAGGCTACTCCTCGACCCAACTGTCGAACGTGCCGTCCTTCTTGAGGCGCGCAATCATCCAGCCGTTGCGGCCCTGCCGCACTTCGAAGTCGAACTCGGGCTCGATCGCGCGGTAGACGTCGGCGGTGTTGCGCGCCGATTCTTCGGTCGAGCGGACGAGCGTCGAGGCGCCGGGTTCTGAGACGAAGGCTCGGGACATGGCGGTAGAAACACCCCAAACGCCCACAGGTTCAAGCCTCCCTGCGGGGTGGTGTCACATTTCGGCAACAATTGTCTTGAAGGGTCGCCCCAGTTGGGCCACCTTACCTTCACTTTGCGGCATTCCGGGAAACGGTCTGTGACATGAGCGACACAGCGCTGCCCAGCACGGGCTTTCCCGACGAAGAGGACGAGCCGTCCTCGCAGAAGACAAATTCGCTGTTCACCGAGCGCGGGCGGAAGGCGCTGCGCGCTGTAGGACTTGTTATCGTCGTACTGTCGGTGCTTGTGGCGTCGGGGTCGTTCCTGATCATGACGGGCGCCACCAACATCGAGCCGACGCCTGAAATCTGGACGCTGATCTGGATCGCGAACGGGCTCCTCGTGCTGCTGGTGATCGCGCTCGTCGTGACCGAGGCGATGCTGCTGATCCAGTCGCGGTTCCTCGGGCAGGCGGGCTCGGGCCTGCAATTGCGCATGGTGGCGATGTTCGCTGCCGCGGCGGCCGTGCCGGCGATCATCGTGGCCGTGGTCGCGACCATCTCCCTCAACCAGGGTCTCGACCAGTGGTTCAGCGAGCGCACCAAGACGATGGTGGAAGCCTCGCGGCTCGTGGCGCGCTCGTACATGCTCGAGCATGCACAGGTGCTGCGCGACGATATCGTCTGGACGGCCGGCGAACTCGAGAAGGCGCGCACTGCGTTCGAGACGGACCGCGTCCAGTACCAGCGCATCCTGACGGCCCTGGCGGTCACGCGCTCCCTCCCGTTTGCGACTCTGGTGTCGGCGGACGGCGACACGCTGATGCGGGCGCAGATCAATGCCCAGAACGTTTCGCCACAGCTGCCGGACGGGCTCATGGAGCATGTGGTCGAGGGGGCTCCGACACTGATCTCGCCCGGGGATACCCAGCTCGTCGGTGCCGTGGTGAAGTTGCGCGGCTACGTGAACACTTATCTGTTCGTGGCGCGGCCGGTGAACGCCGAAGTGCTCGAGTTCATGCGGCTCACGGACGAGAACGTCACCGAGTACCGGCAGTACGAGTCGAACCGGCTGGTGTTCCAGATCACCTTCACCATCATGTATCTGGGCCTCGCTCTGGTGCTGCTGCTGGCGGCGCTGTGGGTCGGCATTGCGCTCGCCAATCGCTTCGTCGACCCGATCCGTAACCTCATGATCGCCTCGAGCCGCGTATCGGGCGGCGATCTCGACGTGCAGGTGCCGGTGCAGCCGGGGAGGGGCGATCTGCGCGATCTGAGCAACCGTTTCAATACGATGACGCGGCAGCTCAAGACACAGCACGTGGCGCTGGTGCAGGCCAACGAGACCAACGAGAAGCGCCGCCAGTTCACCGAAGCAGTGGTGGAAGGCGTGTCGGCCGGCATCATCGGGCTCGACGCGTTCGGGGCCATCACGCTGTTCAACGCGCGCGCCTCGGAGATGCTGGGCAAGGACGAACTGTCGGTGGTTGGACAGCAGCTCGGCGAGGTCGTGCCGGCGCTGGCGCAGATCGTTGACCGTGCGAAATCTTCACGGCGCGGGCAGATCCGCGACCAGATCGAGATCGGATCTGGGCCGGACTACCGCACCTATCAGGTGCAGCTCACGCGCGAAGGCACGATGGCGGAGAGCAAGGGCTACGTGATCACGCTCGACGACATCACGGACCTGCTCTCGGCGCAGCGCACTGGCGCGTGGGCGGATGTGGCTCGCCGCATTGCGCACGAGATCAAGACTTTCCAGCACATTGGGATCCTAAGCTTAGAATTCCACGTGGACAAGTTGTCGCG
>JADMIO010849049.1_pt1 | contig 16330 bp, 11 predicted proteins | sample 8958161 | NCBI WGS metagenome assembly JADMIO01 (sample SAMN16585339, study PRJNA669376) | soil metagenome | isolation source: Crop rotation soil | place: USA: Cullars Rotation, Alabama | collected 2011
CCGGTCGGGGGATGGCCGGCACCCGCGCAAGCGTGGACGGCGCCGCCGCAAGGCGCGATGCCGCCGCGACCGCAGACGCCGCCGGCAGCTTCACCGATGCACGGCGGCTACGCGCTCGGCTCGATGCCCGGCGCGATGGGGCCGATGCCGCCGATGGGCGGGCAGGGCTTCCACGTCACCACGGGATCCAACTGGGTCGGTGTCCCGCCCGATCCCGCGCTCGCGTCGTGGGCGCAGACGCGCAGGCTCGATCTCGTCATGGCCGACGTGTACGGCCTGCGCGCGCTCGGCCCGTGGGTCTTCATCCCGCCGCTGCTCGCAGCCGGCCGCGAAGCGCGCGGCCCGCTCGGCGACGCGACGGTATCGCTCGTGGAGATGACGCGCGGCGATGCCGTGGGGCGCGCGACGGGCGACGACCGCGTGGTGCTCGCGCTCGTGAGCACGCCGCGCTCGCGGGCGCGCGTCGCGTTGCGCTCGCGACAGTCGGCGGGCTTCGCCGACAACGTCGCCCGCGGGTTGAAGATGCTCGACAGCCTGGTGGGCGCGCCGTCGATGTCCGCGTCGATCGGCGATCCGCTGTTCGAGTCGCACTTCGAGATCCAGTCGCCGTCGCCTCAAGAGGGCCACGCCGCGTTGCCGCCGGCGCTCCGCTCGTACCTCGTGCACCAGCGTTTTCGCGGCACCCTCGAGCTGCGCCCGGGACTGTTCGGCGTCGTGCACTTCGACGTCGCGAAATTCGAGGCGCGCGCGCTCGACTACATGCTCTCGGTCGTGACCGCGATCCTCGCCACGCTCTCGTGACGCGCGGCCGGCGACCCGCGCGGCGCTAGTTCTGCGCTTCGCGGATCGGGATCGGTGCGGGCGGGTCGCTCGGCGGTCGCGCCGCGATGCGCGGGCCCTTGATCCGGGTCGCGAACCGCTCGCCCAGCGCGAGCAGCATCTCGCTCCCCGATTGCCCCGCGCTGCAGCGCCCGGAAGCGAACGCCGCGAGCCTGTGCTTCGGCGGGTTGCCCTTGCAGGCCGCGAAGCTCTTCTGAACGAGGTGCAGGCCGGCGCGCACGCATTTCACGCGATCGGCGAAGAGCTCCTCTTTCGAGTAGCCCTCCAGGGTCTGTCCCTCGCGCGTGTGGATCTGCATGATGCACGCGGCGCGTCCGTGATCGCAGCGCGCGCCGTCGTTCGCGCGGCCGCGGTAGCAAGGGCCGATGTCGACGTCGCGCGCGAAGCCGCTCTCGTGCCACGCGATCGCGGCGAGCAGCGCCGCCGTGCGCGCGCGACCGGTCGCACCGCCGAAGACCGGCTTTTCGTCGGGATCCGACGCCACCTCGACGATCGCCTTCGCGATCGCGACGTAGCGCTCCTCACGCTGGGCCTTCGTCTCCGTCCACCCCGGCATCCCTCGCTCGACCGAGGCCCGCTCGGTGGGTGCGAAGGCGGCCATCGTGGCGACGAGCCACGCGGTTGCCGCGTCCATCGCCGAGGGACGTGCCCCGCCTTCGCATGGGATGCAAACCTTTACGGCACGCGTGTTGGCACGCGATTTGTCGCGAGATCGCCGTCGTCTCCCCGATGCGTGTGATCACGCCGCGATGGCGCGTGCTCACCGTGTGTGCGATCGCTCACTCGCTGCGCACCAGATCGTCGGGGAGCGTGGTGGGCGTCGCGTCGCCGAGGGCGCGTCGCTCGCGCACGAGCCGCGCGAGCGCCTCGTGCGTCACGCCGAGACGCTCGGCGGTACGGCGCGCGAGCGACGACGTCGCGACGCCGTTCACGAAGCGGTACGTCGGCCGTTCGTCCGCATCGAGCTCCACGCATCGGAACGAGAGGTGCGGCGCAGGCGGATCGCTCTCCAGCCTGTGCGCGACGTCGAGGAGGTGCGTCGTCACGATCGCCGATGCGCGCGCGGCGGCGAGCTCGGCGAGGACGAAGCGCACGAGCTCTTCGGCCTCCGAGGGATTCGTGCCCGAGCAGAGCTCGTCGAGCAGCACGAGGCATCCGGGACGCGCGCGCTCGAAGACGTCGCGGACGCGCAAGAGCTCCGTGCCGAGTCGCCCCTCCGGCGCGTCGTGCGTCGCGGGCTGCGCGAGCGACGCGAACAGCGCGGGCGTCCACGCGAGCGTCGCGCGGCGCGCAGGAACGAAGAAGCCGCCGCGTCCGAGGAGCACCGCGACGCCGATCGACTGCAGGAGGCGCGTCTTGCCCCCGCTGTTCGGCCCCGTCACCACGGCGATCGGCGTCGCGCCCTCGAGATCGAGATCGCAGGGGACGGGAGGCGCCGCGTCCTTCGCGACCGCGTCGGCGAGGAGGAACGGGTTGTAGAGATCGTCGAAGCGCAGCCCGCCCGGATCGTCACCCGTCGTGAACGAGGGCAGGCACGCATCGAGGCCGGCGGCGCGCGCGCGGTCGCGCAGCCCCAAGCTCGCGAGGTGCGGCTCGAGGTCCAGGCTCGCGCGCAGCACGACGAGCGCCGCGTCGGTGAGCCCGTCCATCACGTCGTCGACGAGACGCGCGAGGATCTCGCGCTCGTCCCACCGCTCGCCGCGAAGCACCCGCCAGAGCCGGCGGAGAAACCGCGAGAGCGGCCCGTCGCCCGCCGGGCTCGGCAGATCGCGCCGCGCGAGCATCATCACGCCGCGCACGTGCCCATCCGCGCCGATCCGCATCGACAGCTCCACCGTCGAAGCCCCCGACTCCCATGCCAGCAGATCGCGTAGCCGCCCGAACGCCTCGCTCTCCCGCACCCCCCGCGCCCACGCGGCCAGCTCCTCCAGAGCCGACCCCTGCTTCCCCTCCGCCGTCCGCCCTCTGCCCCCGCCACGCTCGCTCTCGCTCTCGCTCTCTCCCACCGCCGCCAGCGCCTCGATCGTCTTCCTCAGCGCATGCAGCACCTCGATGCGCCGCAGCTGCTCCGCCGCGCGATCCCGCGATGCGCCACGGCTCTCGAGCATGTCGCGCAGCTCGCGTGCCCGCGCGTAGAACGCCTCCGCCGCGCGCCGCATCTCGTCGTCGGCCGCGAGCGCGCGCAGCACGGCGCGCCGCCTCACGACGACGTCGGGGCTCCGCGGCGGCGCGACGAGGATCCCTTCGAGGCGCCCGGCGTCGATCGCACGCGCTCGTCCTTCCGCGACCACCGGCAGGCAGCGGCGCGCGAGCTCGGTCGCGAACAGATCGGCGGCGAACACGCTCGGCTCGAACGTGCTGGCGTGGCCGTTGGACTCCGGCCTCGGCCTCAGCGCGAGATCGAGCGCGTCGATCCCCGAGCCGGTCGCCCAGAGGAAGTCGAACGCGCGTCGGGCGCCCGTGGCGGCATCCCCGTCGAGGGGCCTCCCGCCGAGGAGGTCGATCTTGGGGAGCAACGCCGCCCTCTTCGACTCCGCCGCGGACGCGAGCTTGGGCTCAGCCCTGACTGTCCGGACGCGGCGGACCGTCGCCGACCTTCACCGAGCTCGTGGCGATGACGACACCCGTCGGGAGATCGACCGGGTCGCTGCACGTGTAGCAAGCGTCGCCCATCCGGGCGGCGGGCTTGTCGTTGACCAGCACCGAGTCGGCGCCCTTCTGGACCTTCGCCTCGTCCTTCGGCGGCTTGTGGAACGCGCCGCCGATCGGCGTGTGCTTCGGATCCGCGGTCGCCAGGCTGCCCACCATCGCGGCCGGCTTGTCCTCCACCTTCACGTCACCCGACAGCTCGCGATCGATCTTGCCCTTGAACGGATGCGGAGTCGGCGTCGGCACCGGACCGGCCGGGGTCGAGACGTCGATGATGTGGATGTCGATGCCCACCACCAGGTCGCCTTCGTGGGCGAGCGAGCGCTCGCTTCCGCCGCTGGGCACCTCGGCCAACTCGGGGGGAGAAAGCGGAGGAGGGACGGGGGCGAGACCGTCAGGCGCCGGCGGGGTCGATGCGGTCATGACGAGCACACATCGTACACAAAATCCTCTCCTCGCCCGAGCCCCTCCACACTAAAGTGCGACACTTCCGCCCCGGTACCGCGGGCGGCCCGGCAGTGACCCGCGCGAGCGGGCGAACAGAGAGGCGCGATGGAGTCGTTTTTCCGCGACGGGGCCGAGAAGCTCAAGAAACTCGATCAGCGCCTCGAGCAGGCCGAGAGCGGGCTCCAAGGGAAGGGAAAGCAGTTCGTCGCGACCGCCGGCGAGTACACCAACGGCGAAGACCTCGGCGCCCCCGCCGGCAAGCGCGCCGCCCACGACGTCGCGGTCGGCACCGGAGGCAACGTCCTCGCCCTCGCCGACACCGTGGAGTTCATCCACTACGGCACCGTCTACCACGACGACGCGTCGCGCTTCCCCGCGGCGAAGATGAACGACACGCGCAAGCTCGATCTCTCGAAGGAGCGCGGCGCGCACGGCATCATGTTCCGCGCTGCGCTCCACCGCGAGACCATCCTCCTCGGCAGCTTCATCCGCGCGCAGATGGCGGCGCTCGTCGCCGAAGAGCAGATGATGGGATCGGTCGGCACGATCGCCGCGTTCGCGTCCGAGCTGTTCGGCGCCGCCGGCGGCTTCGGCGATCGCCCGACCGCGTTCGACTTCGCGCCGTACCTCGAGAAGGTCCGCCCGATCGGCGCGGCGCTCAACGTCGAGGCCGTCGACTACACGGTCATCCACAAGGCCGGCGTCGATCTGCACGAGGCGCGCGCGAGCTACCGCAAGTTCCTCGCGGGCTACGTCGACAAGCGCCTCGGCAAGAAGCAGGCGCCCGCAGGCAGCACCGGCATCCTCGACAGCGTCCCGCTCCTGTCCGGCATCATCCCCGACGTCTTCAAGAACGTGCTGACGGTCGCGCAGAACGTCGCGTTCAAGGTCTTCGACATCCACGCCGCGTTCGTCGCCGAGATCTCGCTCCGCATGGAGCCCGCGATCGAGCGCGCGTGCCGCGAGATGAGCGTCTACGCCATCCGCGAGCGCTCGAGCCCGATGTTCGACGTCTGGCGCCTCCCCCCGCACCCCGCGCCCAAGGAGACGAAGGACGTCGTCGACAAGCACGACGTGCTCGGCAAGGTCTCGAAGCTCCCCGGCTTCGCCAAGGACATCATCGGCGACGTCGTGCCCGACCTCGGCGGCGCGATCGACGACGTGAACAAGGCCGGCAAGAAGGTCCAGGAGGCGCTCGACTTCCTGAGCCGTCCCGGCGGATACACGAAGGGCCGGCCGTACCTCGACATGGCCTTCATGATCGATCCCGACTTCGCGCCGGATCGGCCGGACTGGGCCAGCCTCAAGCTCGCCGACGCCCTCGGGCAGACCGCCGTCGCCAGCGTCGAGCGCGTGCTGGGCTTCTCCATGCCGAAGCCCATCGGCGTCGTCGTCGCCAAGATCACGGCGCTCGCGGCCGAGTTCCTCCGCGCGATCTACGGCAAGCTCATCACGCTCGCGGACGACGACAACCCGACCGAGCAGGAGTTCCACACCGCGGCGCGCGATCACCTGGTGCATCAGGTCATCGAGGCGCTCATCGGGATGATCCCCGACGTCGACAAGGTCCGCTCGCTCAAGCGCACGGTCCAGGGCTTCACGATCAACGTCGAGGCGCTCATCGGTCGCGCCAAGGAGTTCATCGCGCGCGAGATCGGCGGCGCGCTGGACGGCATCATCGGGTGGTGCACGCGCGACCTGCACGGCATGCTGATGGGCGTCCGCGCCACGGCGAAGGAGGCGAGCGCGCTGACGATGGAGGTCTACCTCGGCCTCCTGCCCGCCCTCTTCGCGCGCATGTTCCGCAACATCTTCTTCCCGGTCTGGGACCTGCTGCTCCACCAGGGCATGAAGGCGCTCTCCGACGCGATCGGCTTCGACAACGACGAGGCCTTGCGCATGATCCGCATGGCGCGGCGCCAGGTGCAGATCGTCCAGTCGACGATGGAGAAGGCGAGCAAGCTCCTCGAGGGCGGCATCCACCTGCTCGGCAAGGATCCGCAGGTGAAGGGCGACCGCGAGATCATCAAGTCGATGCTCGATCTGCCGAAGCTGGGAGAAGCGGACGCGATCGCCGATCCGCTCGCGGCGTGGTTCCCGCTGCCGAGCCGCAAGGCCGAGGTGAGCGCCGCACGCGTCACCGACGAGCACTTCACGGCCGTCGAGCCCGACCTGAAGTGGAAGGAAGAGAACCCCGACGAGACCATCAAGGCCGCGCCGAAGGACGGCGAGAAGCCGGAGGCCGAGGCGGGAGCGAGCGGTGGTTCCGGCGGAGCGACGCGAGGCGTGAAGGATGGCGCTCCGCAAGGCGGTAGCGGTCACGGTGGTGCGGCGCGCGCTGCCAAGCAGCAGGGTGGTGGCCAGTGAGCAAGATCCCCGGACTTCCGGACGTGTCGCTCGGCAAGGTGGGCGGCGACAAGGTCGAGCCCGCGAAGCTCGACGGTGGCAAGGTCGACGGCGGCCACGCCAAGCTGGGCGGCGCGGGGCAGGGCCCGGCGCCGGTCGAGCACGGCAACGGCCACGTTCCCAAGGTGAGCGGGCCGAGCCTGGACCTCGGCAAGGCCGTCCCGGGCATCCCCAACGTGAAGCCCAACCTCCCGCCCGGCGGCATCCCCGGCGGTGGTGGTCACTCGGGCGGCATCCCCGGCTTGGGCGGCAACGGTCTCTCCCTCGACGAGGGCGCGCGCCGCTTCCTCCACGGCACGGGAGGCCACGAGCAAGGCGAGCAAGACGCGTCGACCGTGAAGCTCGGCGCCATCCCCGAGTCGGCGATGGTGCACAAGCTCCACGGCGAGGAGCGGATCTCGACCTGCTACCGCTACAAGGTCTGCGTCGTGCTCCCGGTGGGCTCGCCCATCCTCGACGACTTCTCCGAGACCATCGTCGGCCAGCCCGGGTCGATCTTCCTCATCGCGGCCGGCAACCGCCGCGAGATCCAAGGCATCGCGGTCGCCGCGGCGATCGAGGCGGTCCTCGACGATCACGAGGTCTCGCTCTCCTTCGAGCTCGTCCCGCACCTCTCCCTCCTCGGGATGCGCGTCCACAGCCGCATCTTCCAGGACAAGACCGCCATCGAGGTCGTCAAGGAGGTCTTCGAGGAGTGGGGCATCGAGCACGAGGTGCAGCTCGGCGACGGGTACGCGACCCGCAAGTACATCACCCAGTACCAGGAGACCGACCTCGCGTTCGTCGAGCGCCTCCTCGCCTCGGAGGGCGTCGCCTACTTCTTCACGCAAGGCACGACGAAGGAGAAGGTCGTCCTCATCGACGACGCGGCGGGCTACGCCGCGACGCCGTCGAAGGAGGGCGGGAAGATGACCTTCTCGTGGGCGCTGAAGGACAACCAGACCTACGAGAACATCTTCGCCGTCCGCTCGGAGCGTCGCCTGCGCCCGACGGCGGCGCGCATCGGCGACTACGATTTCCGCAAGCCGGGCCTCGCGCTCCGCAACATCGTCCTCAGCGAGGACGAGAAGGCCGGCTTCGTCCGCAAGTTCGGCGCCGAGATGCTGTCGGTCTACCGCCACGGCGACACGACCGAGATCGCGACGGGCGGCAAGCTCGACGGCGAGGAGCGACGTGCCCGGGTCGCGCTCGCGCAGCACCGCCACGACATCGAGGACATGTCGGCGGGCACCCGCTCGCGCCGCATGATCCCCGGCCACGTCTTCTCGCTCCGCAGCCATCCCGTCGACCGCAACAACCGCGACTGGGTGGTCATCGGGACGAAGACGTCGCTCACGCGCGCCCGTCAGCAGACCTCGGAAGGCGCGGCCGAGACCTTCGACGTCCGCATCGACTGCGCGCCGTCGGATCACCTCGTCCGGCCGGCGTTCCCCCAGCGCGTCATCCGCCAGGTCAGCGAGACGGCGACCGTGGTCGGTCCGAAGGGCGAGGCGGTGTTCCCCGACGAGCACGGCCGCATCAAGGTGAAGTTCCACTGGGACCTCTCCGCGCGCGACGACGACTCGGCCTCGTGTTGGCTGCACGTCTCGCAATCGTGGGTCGGCGCGAACTGGGGCTCCCAGTTCGTGCCGCGCGTCGGCTCCGAGGTCGTGGTGACGTTCCTCGGCGGCGATCCGGATCGCCCGCTCGTCACCGGGTCCGTCTACAACGGCACGCATCCGCCGCCGTTCCAGCTCCCGAGCGAGGTGTCGGTCAGCGGTCTGCGCACGCAGAGCTTCCCCGGCGGCGAGGGCTACAACGAGCTGTCGTTCGACGACAAGTCGGGCAGCGAGCGGCTGCATCTGCGCGCCGAGCGCGACCTCGACGTGCTCGCGCAGAACGACTCCAAGATGAACGTCGGCCGCGACCACGAGCTCGAGGTCAAGCGCGACCTCAAGGAGACGGTCTCCGGCGCGCACAGCCTCCGCGTCGTCGGCGGACAGGCCGTGCTCCTCGAGAAAGACAGCGACGTGCAGGTCGGCGGCGACGCGATGATGTCGATCACCGGCAACTACGATCTGCGCGTCTCCAACGACCGCGTGACGCGCGTCGAAGGCACCGACCGCGCGGAGATCACCGGCGACGCCTTCACGACGTTCACGTCGGATCAGGTCGAGCGCATCCTCGGTCACAAGGTCACGGTCATCGGCGACTCCGACGCGCAGCGCTCGGTCTCCACCCACGTCGAGGGCACGGCGAGCACCTACTCGACGGGCCTCACCGAGATCGCCAGCGAGACGGTGATGGTCTTCCGCGTCGGCGAGAGCGCCATCCGCCTCACGCCGAAGGCCATCGAGATCTTCGCGCCGAACATCTACCTGCAGGGCGACAAGCTCTCCGGTCTCTTCGAGAAGCAGCTCAGCCTGCACTCCGAGAAGAAGGTCAACATCTCGAGCGAGCGCATCCACCTCGCCGGCAAGGAGGCCGCGATCGATCTCCTCGAGAACGCGCGGATCGACGGCAAGCAGGTCAAGCTCAACTGCACCCCGGAGCCGGAGCCGGAGGACGAGCACAAGCCGCCCAAGCCGACGACGATCACGCTCGCCGACGAGGAGGGCAATCCGCTCGGTCACCAGCGGTTCGTGGTCGCGCACAGCGACGGCTCGCAGCGCAGCGGCGTGACGAGCGATGAAGGCAAGGCGAGCGTCCTGCTCGATGCGTCCGGGCAGATCTTCTTCCCCGACGTCGACGATGCGCGGAAGGAGTGAGGTGAAGCCATGAGCGATGTCAGGCCGTACGTCATTCGCAAGGGCGACTACCTCACGAAGCTCGGACACGAGATGGGCTTCGACCCGTCGTTCGTGTGGAGCCATCCGAAGAACAAGGAGCTCGTCCAGAAGCGCAAGAACCAGGAGGTCCTGAAGGCGGGCGACATCCTGTGGATCCCCGACGAGGCGCGCCGGAAGATGCCGGTCGATGCCGAGACGTCGAACAGCTACGTGGCGCGCGTCCCGAAGATGCCGCTCGTGATGACGCTCAAGCTCGGCGGCAAGATCCTGAAGAAGGAGCCGTACATCGTGCGCGGTCTCGGCCGGTTGCCGGACGGGTCGGGCTCGAACAAGCAGGAGGTCACGGGCGAGACCGACGACAAGGGCATCCTCAGCCTCGCGCCGAGCGTGCACGTCCGCGAGATCGAGATCGTCCTCCCGAAGCGCAAGAAGGAGCTGCGCATCTTCGTCGCCGGCCTCGCGCCGGACAACGAGCTGTCCGGCGTCCGCATGCGCCTGAAGAACCTCGGCTACCTCGGCGCGAAGCACCAGGGCGCCGAGCGCTACGAGGCGCTCGACCCGGCTCAGCTCGAGGCGGCCGTTCGCGCGTTCCAGCAAGACGCGGGCATCGAGGTGAATGGCAAGGTCGACGAGGCGCTCACCAAGAAGCTCGTCGAGGTGCACGGGTCGTGAGCCGCGCGTCGCGCGTAGCGGCAGACGGGCGACGCTCGCGCCCACGAGGCGCGGCGTCGCGCCGCCCGACGTAACGAGAGGTTCTTCTGTTGCAGGGGTCGAGCGAAGGCGGAGGTCCCGTCGATCTGGCGACGTTCGCCGCGGTATCGGCGGGGATCGCCGACGGCTTCGACGAGGACGAGGTCCTCGCGCATCACGAGGTTCCTCCCGGCACGTGGGTCTCCGCGAAGACGGAGTGGACGCGACGTCTCGTCGACGAGGGCCAGGACGGCCCGCTGTTCACGAAGTACCGCGTCGCGCTCCACAAGCGCGAAGACGAGCTCGGTCGCGAGGTCGACCCGATCGATCGCGAGCTCGAGCCGTGGCTTGGGTTCGTCGCGGCCACCCAAGCCGAAGATCCCGCGGCGCTGTTCGCGCGCACGGGGCTCCGCCTCCCCGATCTCTCGCGGATGTCGCGAGCCTGGTCCGCCCGTCTCGACGCCGATCCGGAGCTCAAGGCCCGCGCGGAGGAGCGACGCGCGGCAGGGGTGACGCCCGAGGTCCCGCCGCTGAAGCTCGGGCAGTCGTCGCTCTTCGGTCGCTCGCCACCTCCGCCCGAGAAGCTGCCCGAGGGGCGCTTCGCCACGGGCGACTTCGACGCGTTCGAGGAGGTGTCGGTCGCCGATTACGTCGCCGTGATGGCGCGCATCGAACGCCCCGAGAACCTCCTTCTGTCCGTGCTGCGCGGGAAGCTCATCCAGCCGAAGGTCTGGGAGAAGGAGCGTGCCCGGATCGAGGCGGCGATGCAGGCCGATCCCGTGTTCCGTCGCGAGGTGATGGTGCTCCTCAGCTTCGAGCGGAGCCGCCTCGACGTCGCGCGCGCGGAACGCTCGCCGTCGGTGCCGCCGCCCGCGCCGACGCTCGACGACGTGTGGGGCGGGGGAGAGATTCCGGCGTCGTACCTCGCGCCGCAGGGCATCCCGCAGCTCACGCCGTCGCACGCGATGCCTGCGGTGCCGCAGCACACGCCGTCGCACGCGATGCCTGCGGTGCCGCAGCACACGCCGTCGTACGCGCTCCCTGCGGTGCAGCAGACGCCGTCGTACGCGCTTCCCGCGGTGCCGCAGCACACGCCGTCGCATGCGATGCCCGCGGTGCCGCAGCACACGCCGTCGCATGCGATGCCCGCGGTCGCCTCGGGGCTGGTGCCTCAGCACACGCCTTCGCGCGCCATGCCCGCCGTCGCCTCCGGGTTCGGCTCGCAGATCCCACCGCCACCCGACACGCCGTACGTCGAGCACCTTCCGCAAGCGGGGCCGGTCTACTCCTTCCAGCAGGTGCGTGCCGAGGCGTACGCGCCCGAGCCGCAGGCCGAAGCGCCGTTCGCGGAACAGTTCGCCGACGAAGGGACGTGCGCGATCGACCTCGACGAGGCGACGTCGTTCCAGCTCCCGTTCGCTCTTCCCGACGAGCCGGCGCTCCCTTTCGCCGTGGTCGCCGAAGCGCCCGCCGCGGCCGCCGCCGACGTCCCGTACGACGACGATCTGCTGATCTCGCTCGAGAACCACGCGCGCATGCACGTCGAGCTCAACGCGGGCTTCCCCGAGGCCGAAGTGCTGGCGCGCTACGGGTTGCCGTGGGATGCCCGACCTCGGGCCGACGCCATGATCGAAGAGTGGAAACGACGCGATCCGCGGGCGGCGGACACGTGGGCGGCGGCCTACCAGGACCACGTGAACCGGCTCCTCGACGAGGACGGCGCCGATGCGTGACGCGGCGCTCGCGCGCCCGCATCAGGGTTGCTCGGTCGCGTCGGTCGCCTGGACCGGCACGGGCGCGTTGTACGTCACGACCGTGGTCAAGGCGACGCTCGCGCTGCGGCACGGAGGCCCTTCGGCGCTCGTCACGGCCGCCCCCGTGGAGGCGCAGGACCGCTTCACGAGCCGCGACGAGCGCGGCAGCCTGCTCGTCGCGCGCGAGCTCTTCCCCTACCGGCCCCGCGTCGACGTGACGCTGACCGGGCACGCGCAGCTGCCTCCTGGCGGCGTCGGGATCGCGCGTCTGGCGATCCACGGCGATGGAGGCTGGATCGACAAGAGCCTCGAGGTCCGCCCCCCGCCGACGCATGGCCGCACCGCGCTGCCGCCGAGCCGCGTGCCGCTCGGCTGGGAGGCGACGTGGGCGGACGACGAGAATCCGATCGGCGTGCCGCGCGGATCGCTCGCCTGGATCCTCGATCCCGAGCAGCCCGGCAAGGGCGTCGGCTTCGGACCCATCGCGTCGCACTGGGCGCGCCGCGCGAGCCTCCTCGGAGGCCAGGAGGCGAGCTTCCTCGACAGCGACTCGCCTCGCTTTCCCGACGGCTTCGACTGGGAGTACTTCCACGCCGCGCCACAGGATCAGCAGCTCGCGTGGATCGACGGCACCGAGCAGATCGAGCTCGACGGCATCCTCGACCGCGCACCGAACCTCCGCACGTCGCTCCCGCAGCTCGCCGCCGCGGCGTGGGCCTTCGCGCCCTGGGAGGTCGCCGAGGGGCAGCCGCTCGATCTCGTCGCGGACGGCATCACCATCGACGCCGATCGCGCCCTCGCGCACGTCGTGTGGCGCGCGACGTATCCGATGCTCTCCGAGGACTGGTCGCTCTCGCAGCTGCAGATCCTCGCGAGCGTGGAGGCGCACGCTGCGCCGGCCGCGGCGACGAGCCTCGTGTCGGTGCCCGCCGCGCGCCGCACGCCGTCTTCGTCGGTCGTGGGGGCGTCGTCTCTCGCCGGTCTCGGCGCCAAGCCCGCGCCGCCGATCGCCGTGCCGGTGCATCCTGCGGCGTCGCTCTTCGACACCGACGACGGCGAGGAGCAAGGGACGCGGCCCCTCACGCGCAAGGAGCTCTTGGCCGCGATGGCGCAGTCGGGCAAGGCGCTCCCGTTCGGTCCGCCGAAGAAGGTGGACCAGATCAAGACCTCCGAGATCGAGGTCCCGTCGCCGCCCGCGCCGCAAGACGTCGCCGCGCCCGGGCGGAGCGAGCAGACACGACCGATCCCGCACGACGCGATCTTCGGCGCGGACGGCGATCACGGCACGATGGCGGGAGACGACGACGAGCTCGCGGACGCGGCATCGGTGAAGCTGCCCGCGTTCCTTCGCACGGAAGCACCGCGCTCGGTCCGCGGCGGGCGGCCTCCGCTCGACACGGACATCGACTCGCCGTCCGCGGTCTCACGCCGTCAGGCCCCCGAGCAGGACGAGGCGTCGTTCGCGGAAGACGAGACCTACGCGGCCGACGACCCCGCTCGGCGCTGACGCGTTTCACCAATCATTCCAGAACGTTCGACCCGCGCCTTGGTGGTGCGTGACGGGCCGGGTGACAATGCGGCATGCGCGCCGTCCTGGCTTCCATCCTCCTCGGCGCGTCGCTCGCCGGCTGTACCGCGGTCACCCGCGACTTCGGTGGGGGAGAGGGCGGAGCGCAAGCCGGCCCGAGCGCGACCACCGGCGACGTCACGGCGACGACGGGCGAGGGCGCGGGCGATGCGGGACCGTCCACCGGCAGCGGGGGTGACGGCGGCGGCGACGCGCCGTGTGTTCCCGCGACGTGCGAGTCCGCCGACTTCGACTGCGGCGAGGCACCCGACGGGTGCGGCGGCATCATCTCGTGCGGCGTCTGTCCCGAGGGGCAGGAGTACTGTGGCGGCGACGGCGTCGCGAACGTCTGCGGATCCGACGTCTGCGAGTCGCGCACGTGCGCGGAGCAGAAGGCGACCTGCGGCAGCGTCTCCGACGGCTGCGCCGGCGTGCTCGCGTGCGGTCAGTGCCTCGGCGACGAGACCTGCATCTACGAGACCGACGGATCGCATTGCAGCTGCGGGACGACGACCTGCGAGGCGGAAGGTTACGCCTGCGGACAGATCCCCGACGGATGCGGCGGCGTGCTCACGTGCGGCAGCTGTCCCGAGGGGCAGAGCTGTCAGGCGGGCGCGTGCAAGGATGGCGACTGCGATCCGACGACGTGCGCAGAGCTCGGCCTTCAGTGCGGCGCCAGCGTCGACGGATGCGGTGGGGTCCTGAGCTGCGGGGATTGCCCGCCGCCCCAGACCTGCGGCATCCCGGTCCCCAACCAGTGCGGCTGCACCGCGACGACGTGCGCCCAGCAGGGCTGGGAGTGCGGCACGCTCCCCAACGGTTGCGGCGACAACATCCCCTGCGGCACCTGCGGCGCGGGTGAATTCTGCAACGGGGCGCACCAGTGCGAGTGCGCGCCGCAGACCTGCGGGCAGCTCGGCTGGGGGTGCGGCTCCGGAACCGACGCGTGCGGCAACCCGATCGACTGCGGCGGCTGCGGCGCCGGCGAGACGTGCAGCGGTCACTCGTGCGGGTGCGACAACCAATCGTGCGGCGAGCTCGGCTGGGAGTGCGGCAACGGCACCGACCAGTGCGGGACGCCCGTCGACTGCGGCGGCTGCGGCAGCGGCTACTCGTGCAACAACCACGACTGCCAGTGCAATTCCCAGAGCTGCGGGGATCTCGGCTGGCAGTGCGGCGGCGGCACCGACCAGTGCGGCAACGCGCTCAGCTGCGGCGGCTGCGGCGCGGGGTACTCGTGCAACAACCACCAGTGCCAGTGCAACGCGCAGAGCTGCGGCGACCTGGGCTGGAACTGCGGCGCCGGCTACGACCAGTGCGGCAACTACCTCGACTGCGGCGGGCAGAACTGCGGCGGCGGCTACACGTGCAACGGCAACAACCAGTGCGAGTGCGTACCCGAGGGCGGGTGCCCGTTCGGCCTGTGCGGTCAGTACACCGACCACTGCGGCGTGACGTACGACTGCGGCTACTGCGACAACTACTGCTACTACCCGGACTGCCCGTACTGCGACGGCCAGTACTGCGGCTGCTACTACTGCGGCTTCTGAGCCCGCGCGCTTCGCGGCTTCGGCGGCGCGCTCAGGGCTTGGGCGGCGGGATCGACGTCCCGCGCGCCTGCTGCTCGAGGAACTCGACCGCGCTCGTGACGAAGTCGAGCATCTGCTGCTCGACGGGCGCCGGCATGGGGTCGAACGCGATGCCGTAGCCGAAGCCGCCGCCGATGGCGCGCTGGTGACGGGCGCTGCCGGTCACGCGCACGGAGGCGCGGCTCTCGGGGCGAACGATGTTGAGCACGAGCGGCTCGCCCGCGCCGAGCTGCAGATCGGCGCCGCCTTCCATGAAGCAACCGCCCTGCGAGAGATCGCGCGTGAACGCGACGTGGATGTTGCGCGGCGAACGGACGCGCATCTCGAGGCGCGCGTTGAAGCGCGGGTGCCGCCTCCGCTCCTCGCTCGGCGCGCGCTCGCTGACGGGCACCGCGTCGCGCGCGGCGGCCGGCGCGCTCTGCGCGAACCGCACGAGCATCTCCCAAGCGTCGAGGCCCTTTCGATCCTGCCCGAAGAGCTCGAGGCCGACGTGGTGCGCGCCTTCTGCCTCGGCGACGCGCACGACGGTCGCGTGGCTCGAGAAGATCGACGCGTCGTGCGGCATCGACAGCTCGATCTTCACGAGCTGCCGAAGCGGCGGCGGATCCGACGTCTTCACCACGAGACCGCGGCTGTCGACGCTGCGAAGCGTCGCTTCGGTCTCCTTCTTGCCGCGCATCACGCGGACGGGGACGTCGAGGGGGCTGGCCATGTCGCTCCGTCAGGATCTCACGCAATCCGGCGCACTTGGGAAGGGGAAAGGTCGACAAAAGACGAAACGCCGGGCTCGCTCTCGCGGGCTCGGCGTTCGTCGCGCTTCCGACCTCGGGTCGCCGCGGGCAGGTCCGCGGCGTCACCCGGAGGTGACCTGCTCGGTCACCGGGCGAAGGGAAGCGTCACTTGCAGGCGGCAGGGGCTCCAGCGCCGGCGAGGAGCGCGCGGATCGACGCGAGACCCTGGCGGCCCTGCGGGTTCGCGGCCATCGAGTTGCACATCGCCGCGGCGGCGATGTACGCGCCTTGCTGCTGCGGCGGCGCCGACTTCGCGTTCTGCGAGAGGGCCTGGCAGCACGCCTTGATGCCCGTGGAGTCGCCCTGCGCCGCCTTCGCGAGGGAGCGCATCGACCCGAACACGTTCGCCGAGTCACCGGCCGGATCGTCCCAGCCGCCGACGACCGCGGTGCCCTGGCCGGTCAGCGCGACGTACGCCGCCGCGGTCTTCGTGCCGCCGCGGTTGCACGTGCCGTCGGCCGCGGTGCCCGGGAGCTTCTCTTTGCCGACCGCCATGAGCGGCTCGGGCGGGCTCCACGTGCACCCGGTGAGACCTGCCGCGGTCGCCGCCTCGTTCACCTTCGCGAGCGGGTCGCCGGTGAACGCCGTGATCGCGATGCGCGCATTCTCCGTCGGCGGCTTCGCGACGTTGACGGGACCCTTGGTGAGAACCCAGCCGGTGGGCGCCTGCAGCGTCGCGCCGCCCGCGCCGAGGGGTTGACCCGTGATGCCGTCGGGGCGGCCTTCGAGCTCGGCCTTGACGCGCGATGCGCCGGCGGCGGGCTGCGTGCCTTCGGGGACCACCGCCGTCGAGGGCGTGGGGGCCGGCGCTGCCGTGGTGGGGGGAAAG
>JADMIO010965048.1_pt1 | contig 16330 bp, 19 predicted proteins | sample 8958161 | NCBI WGS metagenome assembly JADMIO01 (sample SAMN16585339, study PRJNA669376) | soil metagenome | isolation source: Crop rotation soil | place: USA: Cullars Rotation, Alabama | collected 2011
GCCGCGACTTCAAGTCACGTGAATTCCAAGCTTCGGATCCCACTGTGCTGGAAAGGCGCTGCTCTATCAGCAATTCGACTGGCGCATTGGCGCGCTGCTCATCGCCGTTTCGGCCAGCTTTGCGGTCGCCCGCTATCTCAAGCAGCCGGGGACAAGCTGATGCCTGTCTCACGCAACGCAAAGATCGCGGGCGGTGTAGCGGGCGCAGTGCTCGCCATCGCCACTCCCTTCGTCGCGAACTGGGAAGGCTTCGCGCCGGTCGCGGTGCATGAGCGCGTTGATCCTCCCGGCGTCATTACCTGGTGCTTTGGCCGAACGAATTTCGACGACCCGACAGTGAAGGTCGGCACGCGGTTCACGAAAGAGGAATGCAAGACGCAGCTTGCGGAAACCTTGCCGCGTTACGCCGAGCAGGCGCGCAAATGCGTTCCGAACCTGTACGCGCTGCCGGCGCCGACGCAGGCCGCGGTGATTTCGTTCACCTACAACGTCGGGCAGGGAAATCTCTGCAAGTCCGGCGTGACGCGCAACCTCAACAAGCGGCCGCCGGACATTCGGGCGGCGTGCGACGGGATGCTGCTCTACACCCGCGCCGCCGGTCGAGTGCTGCAAGGACTCGTCAACCGCAGGAAGGCAGAGCGGACGCTTTGCCTGAAAGGACTCTGACATGCCCGGCATCATCGTCACCGTCGCTGCATTCTTCGGCATCAGCCCGCTCCGCATCATCGTGTACGGCGCGCTGATCCTGAGCGGGATCATCGGCGCAATCGCTATCCATCACAGCATTATCGAGAAGGGCCGAGCGCTTGAACGCGCCGTCATGCAAGCGCGCGACAAGGCGGCTGTGGGTCAGGCGGACAAAGCCGAGGCCGATGTGCGCCGCTGTTACGAGCAGGGCGGTACATGGCGCGGCTTCAACGAAGGAGGCCCGCGATGCGACCGCTGATCCTTTTGCTCACCTTGCTGGCTGCGGGCTGCGCCACAGTCCCGCCGCCCGCGACTGTCGAAAGTGGCGAGTGCAAGCTGATCGACCAGCCCGAGGAGCCGATCTGCGGGCAGACGGCCTCGCAGCAACGCTGGCTCGACGTGAATCTAACCGGCTACGGCACGGCCTGCCATTGGGAACGCCGCCAGGGCGAAGCCTGCAAGGTGCCATCCGACAAGGCACCGATGGTCACGCCTGCTCCGAAGAAACCGGCGCCCAAAAAGTTCATGGGGTGGCTGCGCGAGAAGGCGCCGAAATGACCAAGTGGCTCCTGATCGCGCTCGGCTTCACGTTCCTGATCCGGCAAGCGCACGCCGAGACGGTCGTCTTGAAGCGCGGGCTCGCGGGAAGCGCTGTCGCGCGCATGGATGGACTTGCGGCCGCTTTCCGTCGAGCAGGGGATCGCGTCATCGTCACGGCATGGTACGAGGCTACGCCGAAAGCCGACGTGGTTGTCGGCCATTCCCTCGGCGCCCATGCGGCTCTCGCATCGCACGCCAAGCGCATCATTACGATAGACCCGCCGCTCGCCGCTGATTGCCCGCATGGTTCCCGCTGCGTGAACTTCTCGGCTATGGCGAGAATTAACGGGGCGACCAATATTCGTGTCCAAGGCATCCCGCACACAGTGATGCCCGATCTGCTGGCGGGCCGGGTGGTTGCGGCTGCGGAGCGCGGGCGATGAAAGTGCAGTTCGACAAAACGTGGAAGATCGGGCCGATCGCGCTGATCGCGCTCGGCACGTTATTTGTCGGATTCCTCAATCTCTATGCGATCTACTCGAATACCAGCCGCGCGGACGACAAGCGGCTGACGACCATCGAGACGAAGGTGGATATGATCCAGCGATCGGTCGAGCGCTTGGAGAACAAGCTGTTCAATGCCGCATCGTTCAGCAGCACGACGGCCAAGAATTAGTCTTTCCGTCGCGAGCCCTGCAGGATCCCGCCCACCATCGGCATCAGCGGCGGAGTGAACTGCCAGCCGTTTCGGTGGTAGCGCTTCCAGAGAAACGAGGCGAAGCGATACGCCTTTGCGTGCTCAAGCGGCCCCTGTCCGAGCGCGGCGCGGAGGTCATTCGTCGCCTCAATCGTATGCCGGATGAACAATTCTTCGTCGCGCATTGTTCGGCGACGATACCCGCGCACGAACAGAGAACACCATAGGGAACGCGTCGGGAATGCCGAGGAACGTCGCGTATATAATGTCAAAGACTTAGGACGCGGTTCACGTCTATCCGCTCAAGGCAAAAGCGTAAAAATCATTAACAAACAGGTGGTTGGATCGTTTGCCACGATCCGTCCACATCTCTACTGTACGCCCGCCGCGAGGCCGGAGCGGGAAAACTCCGCGGAAAATCAAGAGACAAGCAAGAGAACCGAATGTCCGATCTGAACTTCATGCGCGAGATCGAGGAGGAAGTCCGCCGCGACCAGATGCTCAAGCTCTGGCAGCGCTACGGCAACTATCTCATCGGCATCGCTGTGCTCATCGTGCTCGCGACCGCCGGCTGGCGCGGCTGGCAGTGGTACGAAAACCGCGAAAGCGCCAGGGCCGGCGCGCGCTACGAGCAGGCGATCGCGCTCTCGCAGGAGGGCAAGCAGGCGGAGTCTGAACAGGCGCTCGCTGAAATCGCGAAAAACGCGCCTTCGGGCTATCGCATGCTGGCGAAGCTTCGTCTCGCCGCCGAAACCGGCAAGGCCAGCTCAGCCGCCGGCGTGAAAGCCTATGACGAAATCGCCGCCGATAGTTCGGTCGATCCCTTGTTCCGCGACATTGCGCGGGTGCGTGCGGCCTATCTCCTCGTTGATAACGCCGCGCCTTCCGAGATCGAATCGCGCGTCTCTTCGCTCACCGGCGCGAACGCGCCGTTCCGGAATTCCGCCAAGGAGGCGCTCGCGCTTTCCTATTTCCGTGCGGGCGACAAGGCGAAGGCGCGCACGCTTTACACCGAAATTCTCGCAGACCCGCAGGTGACGAACGCGCTCGCGGGCCGCGCGCAGATGATGCAGGCGCTCACCGCCGAGGGCGCCGCGAAACCGGCAACCACGCAGTAATTCATGCGCATGTTTTTTCGCCTGACATTTCTCGCGCTGCCGCTTTTCATCGCGGCCTGCGAGGACATGGATTTTCTCGCGGAAAAGAAAACGCCGCTTGCGGGCTCGCGCCGGGATCTGTTTCCGAGCGGCGTACCGGGGGTGAACTACAACCAGCCGCCGCCGCAGCCGTCGAATTCCAATATCGACGTGAACACCGAAGTCCCGAAGAACCTGTTGGCTGACGAGCCGGTAAAGCCGCCGCCGGCGGAGGAGCCGAAGCCGCGGGCCGCGCAGAAATCGAAGTCCGCGCAGAAATCGCAGCCCGCGCCACGTTCGACCGCGCGCAATACCGAATCCGACGATCCCTGGGCCGGCGCGCGCTAGCCGGACTAGGCGCGCGTCACCTTTTCCTGTAGCTCGCTCCAATGCTTCCCATTGTCGCCCTGGTCGGCCGGCCGAATGTCGGCAAATCCACGCTCTTCAACCGCCTGGTCGGGCGGCGCATCGCGCTCGTCGACGACCGGCCCGGCGTCACGCGTGACCGGCGGGAAGGCGAGGCGCGGCTCGGCACGCTCGATTTTCTCGCGATCGATACCGCGGGCTTCGAGGAGGCGGGCGAGGAGACGCTCACCGGCCGGATGCGGGCGCAGACCGAGGCCGCGATTCAAGACGCGGACGCCGTTCTTTTCCTGATCGACGCGCGGGCGGGCATCATCCCTGACGATCACGCCTTCGCCGAAGTGCTGCGCCGGTCCGGAAAGCCTGTGGTGCTGGTCGCGAATAAGACCGAAAGCCGGAAGGGGCTCGATGGCGCTTACGAGGCGTATGAGCTCGGCTTCGGGGCGCCGATTCCGGTTTCGGCCGAGCATAACGAGGGCATGAGCGACCTTTACGATGCGCTGAAAGAGGCGCTGCCAAGCGACTCAGACGACTCGGAAATTTCCGAAAGTACGAAGATAGCGAACGCGGAACCGGAGTCCCCAGATCGTCCCATCCGGGTCGCGATCGTCGGCCGCCCGAACGCCGGAAAATCGACTCTGATCAACCGCTTGCTGGGAGAAGATCGCCTGGTCACAGGGCCGGAAGCCGGGATCACGCGCGACTCGATCGCGGTCGATTTCGAATATCAGGGCCGGAAATTCGTGCTCCACGACACCGCGGGTATCCGCCGCCGCCCGCGCGTGCAGGACAAATTGGAGAAGCTTTCGGTCGCGGATGCGTTGAATTCCATACGCTTCGCGGAAGTTGTTGTGCTTCTTCTGGATGCGACGCACCCGTTCGAGGAGCAGGATCTCAGGATCGCCGACCTCGTGCTGCGCGAAGGCCGTGCGCTCGTGATCGGCATGAACAAGCGCGATCTTGTCGCTGACAGTGAAGTCGCGCCGAAGAAGCTGCGCGAGGACACCGACCACTGGCTCGCGCAAGCGAAGGGTGTGCCGATCTTCGCGATTTCCGGCCAGACCGGCGAGGGGCTGGATCGCGTGATGGACGCCGTCGTTGCGATGTACGCGGCCTGGAACACGCGGCTCCCGACTTCGGGACTGAACCGCTGGCTCGAGGGCGTAATCGCCGCGCATTCGCCGCCCTCGGCCGCGGGCCGCGTCATCAAGATCCGCTACATGACGCAGCCGAAATCGCGCCCGCCGACATTCATCCTGTTCGGAACGCGCACCTCGGCGCTGCCCGACGACTACCGGCGTTATCTTGTGAATTCGCTGCGCGAGACATTCGATCTCCCCGGCGTGCCGATCCGGCTGCACTTCCGCGAGAGCGACAATCCGTATGCGGGGAAGGATTAGACCCAATCGTCATCCTGAGGTGCGAGCGAAGCGAACCTCGAAGGATGGCGATCTATCGGGCCGTTCATCCTTCGAGGGCCGCTACGCGGCCACCTCAGGATGACGGGGCAATACAGAATCTAATCCAAAAACTTCTTCGTCTTGTAATCGTAAATCCTGCCGCTTTCCGTACAGCTTGGGAGGCAAAGCGAAAGCAGGGCTTCCGCCGCTTGCTCAGGCGTATCTAACGTCATCGGATCTTCCCCAGGCATGGCTTTCGCGCGCATGCGCGTGCGGATCGGGCCCGGATTGAAGAGATTTACTTTCACGTTCGTCTTCCCAAGCTCGCCCGCATAGGCGAGCACGATCGCATCGAGCGCGGCTTTCGAAGCGGCGTAAAGTCCCCAATAGGCCCGCACATTGCGCGCAACGCCTGACGTGATGAATACGGCGCGCCCCGCATCGGACGTGCGCAGCAGCGGATCGAGCGAGCGGATCAGCCTGAAGTTCGCGGTGACGTTCACCGCAATCACGTCGTCCCAGGTCTTCGGGTCGATATGGCCGAGCGGGGAGAGCGTGCCCAATTGCCCTGCGTTTCCAACGAGAACATCGAGCTTCTTGAATCGCTCGAAGAGCGAGGCACCGAGCCGGTCGAGGGCAGGGTAATCCTTGATGTCGAGCGGAACGAGCGTCGCGCTGCCGCCGATTGTCTGGATTTCGTCGTCGAGCTCTTCAAGGCCGCCGACCGTGCGCGCGAGCGCGACGACATGCGCACCGGCTTTGGCGAGTTCAAGCGCGGTGGCGCGCCCGATGCCGCGCGAAGCGCCGGTGACGAGCGCGATTTTTCCGGAGAGGGGTTGGGGCATCTTATCGCTGACTTTTACCCGTCATCCTGAGGTGGCCGCGTAGCGGCCCTCGAAGGATGGACGGCCCGGATTTATGGATGGATCGCCATCCTTCGAGGCTCGCTTTCGCTCGCACCTCAGGATGACGATTGTGTTTAACTCGCTTCGGCAAGGAGCGACAACTGCTTCGGCGCGTCGCCCCCGGTCATGTCGGTGAGCGGCGTCGGGTATTCGCCGGTGAAGCAGTGGTCGGTGTATTGCGGCCGTTCCGGATCGCGCCGGTTATGGCCCATCGCCTTGTAGATACCGTCGATGGACAGGAACGCGAGCGAGTCCGAGCCGATATATTTCCGCATCTCTTCGACATTATGCGTGGCGGCCAGGAGCTTCTCCCGCTCCGGCGTATCGATGCCGTAGTAATCTGAATGCGTGATCGGCGGCGAGGCGATGCGCATATGCACTTCGCGCGCGCCGGCTTCGCGCATCATGCGCACGATCTTCACCGAAGTCGTGCCGCGCACGAGCGAATCGTCGATCAGCACGATGCGCTTGCCCTTGATCGCGACGCGGTTCGCCGAATGCTTCATGCGCACGCCAAGCTCGCGGATGTGCTGCGTCGGCTCGATGAAGGTACGGCCGACATAATGGTTGCGGATGATGCCCATCTCGTAAGGCACGCCCGTCACTTGCGCGAAACCGATCGCGGCCGGAACCCCGGAGTCCGGCACCGGCACGATCACGTCGCACGGCACAGGCGACTCCTGCCCAAGCTGGACGCCGAGATTTTTCCGCACCTCATAAACGGAACGCCCGTTCACGACGGAGTCGGGACGGGCGAAATAGATGTATTCGAAGATGCAGGGCCGCGGCGGCATCGCAGGGAAGGGCTTGATCGATTGGACGCCCGCTTCATCAATGATGACGACCTCGCCGTTCTCGATGTCGCGCACGAATTTCGCGCCGATGATGTCGAGCGCGCAGGTTTCCGAAGCCAGGATATAGGCGCCGTTCAACTCGCCAAGCACAAGCGGGCGGATACCGAGCGGGTCGCGCGCGCCGACGAGCTTCTTGTTGGTCATGCCGACGAAGGCATAGGCGCCTTCGATCATGCGCAGCGCGTCGATGAATCGCTCCACGAAGCGCGGCATCTTCGAGCGCGCGAGGAGATGCAGCATGACTTCGGTGTCGGTCGTCGACTGCATGATCGCGCCGTCGCGCACGAGCTGTCGGCGAAGCGTCAGCGCATTCGTGAGGTTGCCGTTATGGCCGATGGCGAAGCCGCCGCCGTCGAGTTCGGCGAAGAGGGGCTGCACGTTGCGAAGAAGGGTGGCGCCGGTCGTGGAGTAGCGCGTGTGGCCGACGGCCTGGCGGCCGGGCAGGTTGTCGATGACGGAGCGCTTGGAGAAGTTGTCGCCGACGAGACCGAGGCGGCGCTCGAGATGAAAGCGTTTGCCGTCGAAGCTGACGATGCCGGCCGCTTCCTGGCCGCGATGCTGAAGGGCGTGAAGACCGAGCGCGGTGATGGCCGCTGCGTCGTCGTGGTTGAAGATGCCGAAGACGCCGCATTCTTCCCGCAGGCGGTCGTCGCCGAATTTGTCGTCGCCGGAAGCGCCAAAAGAGCCGGACCAAATCTGGTGTTCGGCGTTCATATCGTCCTCCGCCTTCGGCTAACGCGGCGAGCCGCCAGTACTCTCGAGCAGTTGATCAAAGCCTTGGCGATCAGCGCGCTTATAGCTGGATTCGGGATTTTGGCTACCCGCCACCCGCGCAGGGCTGTCCACACTGGAACGCTGTCCGGGGGCGGCTGCCGGGGCGTCCGCAGGCGCCGTTTCGTCGCCATCCTTCGGGCGTTTCAGCCTCTTCAAAATGGTGCCCTCGGGGTCGTCCGGCAAGAGGGTCAGTAACCAGTTCTTGGTGCTCTCCAGAACCGGCAAGGAACGGGCATTTTGCACCCATGTCGGCTGGCTCTTCGCCGGAACCAGCCACACCAGGAAGGCATAAGCGACGACCATGATGACGAGCCCGCGGGCAAGCCCGAACAGGAAGCCGAGCGAGCGGTCGAGCGCGCCGACGCGGCTGTCGAGGATCAGGTCGGAAATCTTAACCGTAAACAGCGAAACCACGAGCAGCGTGATCAGGAAGATGCCGCCGACGGCGACGCCGGTCGCGATCAACTCGTTCGCGATGTACTGCTTCATGATCGGAACGGCTTTGGAATAGCCCCAAAGCGTCGCGAGCGCCGCGATGCCCCAGGAGGCGATGGACAGGACTTCGCGCATGAAGCCACGCACCATCGCGAGTACGCCGGAAATCAGCATCACGCCGATCAAAGCGATATCGAGGACCGAAAAAGGCATGCTGTTTTGGGGTTCCCGAATTGTGGCGGGCGAGTCTCACTATCCGCGGCCGTGGGTATAGCGGGCGAGGGCGGCTCCGTCACGTCTCTTCTGCGCCGCCCACAGCCCGCCGGGGAGCGCGCGGGCTGCGGGCCGCAATCTCTGCAACCAAAGCCGTAAGCGCCGCCACCCCATTGATTTGCAAGCCTTCGCCGGCCTCGTTTTTTCCGGCTTCCGGAACGACCGCGCGGGTAAAACCAAGCTTGCCCGCTTCCTTCAGCCGCGCCGCCGCCTGCGGCACGGCGCGCACGGCGCCGGTGAGGCTCACTTCGCCAAAATAGACGGCGTCGGCCGGGAGCGAAGCGTTTGATAGCGACGAGACGAGGGCTGCCGCCACGGCAAGGTCAGCCGCGGGCTCCAGAATACGAAGCCCGCCCGCGACATTGATGTAGACGTCGTGCCCCGAGAGCCGCACGCCGCAACGCGCTTCCAGAACCGCGAGGATCATCGAGAGACGCGAGGGATCGATGCCGACGGCGGCGCGCCTTGGCGTGCCGAGTGAAGTCGGCGCGACAAGCGCCTGAATTTCCACGAGCAAAGGCCGCGTGCCTTCGATGCCGGCGAAGACGGCGGTGCCAGGGGATCCGAGATCGCGGTCGGAGAGGAACAGCGCCGACGGATTCTCGATCTCGCGCAATCCTTCGCCGGTCATCTCGAACACGCCGATCTCGTCGGTCGGGCCGAAGCGGTTTTTCAGTGCGCGCAGGATTCGGAATTGATGCGCGTTATCGCCTTCGAAGTGCAGCACCGCGTCGACCATGTGCTCGACGACGCGCGGGCCAGCGATCTGTCCATCCTTCGTGACGTGGCCGATCAGCACGACCGCCGCGCCCGAGCGCTTCGAGTAACGGAGAAGCGCCTGCGTGGAGGCGCGCACTTGCGTCACGGTGCCTGGCGCGCTGTCGACCGTCTCCGTCCAGAGCGTCTGGATCGAGTCGATCACGACGAGGGCAGGGGTGGAATCTTTCAACGTGGCGAGGATGTCTTCGACGTTGGTTTCGGCGGCAAGCTCCACCTTCGCTTTGCCGAGCCCGAGCCGCTCCGCGCGCATACGCACCTGCGCGATCGCTTCCTCGCCGGAGACATAGACGACGCGCTTGCCTTTTTTTGTGAGCGCGGCCGCGGCTTCAATGAGGAGCGTGGATTTCCCAATGCCGGGATCGCCGCCGAGCAAGAGGATCGATCCTTTGACGAAGCCGCCGCCGGTGACGCGGTCGAATTCCTTGATACCCGACGGCGTGCGGGGTGCTTCTTCTGTCTTGCCCTCAAGGGGCTCCAGCGCGAAGGCGCGGCCCTTGCGCTTGGTGCGGAGCGCGGCCGGGATCGAGTCGTTGCCACCGCCTTCCTCGGCGATTGTGTTCCACTCGCCGCACGCCTCGCACTTGCCCGCCCAGCGCGGATAAACCGCGCCGCAGTTCTGGCAGACGAAATTAGCGTGCGATTTGGCCATGGATCGATGCGAATATGGAGATTCGATTCCAACGCTACCACAAGCGTCAAACTCAATTTCGTCATGGCCGGGCTTGTCCCGGCCATCCACGTCTTACTTGCAAAAATGCCGTCAAGGCGTGGATGCCCGGCATAAAGCCGGGCATGACGGCTCGCGGGCATAAAAAAAGCCCCGCGACATGCGCGGGGCTTCAGAGGAGGGAGTTATCGATGCCTTCGACTCAGACAGACCGCCGAAACGGCTTGTCTGCTACTAAAGACGAAAGTTCGCACGGGAAGCGGCTGTTGTGAACGTGGCAGGGTGTCACAACGCAAAACCCTGTGTTTCCAATAATCAGCACACCCAAACGCTGTGGAAAAAAGTGCATTTCCGCAGAGCGGACGGCTATCCGCCAAACCTATAGTTCACGCCGAACTTGATTAGGCTGAACGTACGCGTCAGGTGAAAGTGATTGCTGCTGACGCCGTTGCTGGTCGTGACGCTCTCATGGGTCGGGAAATCCATGTAGACATATTCGAGCCGCGCCGACCAATGCGGGTCGATCGCATATTCGGCTCCCGCGCCGATCGTCCATCCCCAAGTGTCGTTGCTGCCGGTGCAAGGCGTGCCGATGCAAATCGGCACGGTGACGGAGAGCTGCTTGAACCTCTCGTCCATCCAGGCTGCACCGCCTTTGACGTAATACAGCGTGCGATCGACCGTGTAGCCGATGCGGCCCGTGATCGTGCTGTAATCGTCCGGCAGTCCCTGCGCATGGATGATGCCGCCGGAAGCGACCGCGTTCGAACTGCCCTTGACGTTCGACCAGGTGAAGTCGCCTTCCACGCCATAGACCCAGCGGCCTGACTGCCAGTTATAACCAAGCTGCACGCCGCCCAGAATTCCTTCGGGGCGCGGCGGGTTGCGTACCCTTGCGCCGGTGCTGCCGTCCGTGATTTCCGGAAATGCCCAGCCATATCCGAAGTGACCGCCGGCATAGAAGCCCGACCAGTTCCAGATCGGATCGATTGCTTGCGCCTTTACAGGCATGTCGGCGGCGAAGGTCGCGCCGCTCAATGCCGTTGCAAGAAAAAATAGAATTCCCACCCAAAACTTTTTCACGATTCCCGCCCCCCGGAGACAATCTGAAAATGTCCCAGGATGCTACTGCAGGAAAAAGCAATCGCTGTAGTAGTGCGTTACCACGGCTCAATGCAAATTCGGCTGCTTCAAAAACTGCGTGCGCTCGCCCGATTTGATGGTGACGTCGAACGTGTCGCCCTCGCGGTGGATGGTGAGCGGCACGTTCACGCCGGCGGTGCCGAGCGACCAGATCCGGCGATAGAAATCCGCAAGCTCCCGGACTTCGTGGTTGCCGACGGCGAGCACGACGTCGCCTGTTTTTAATTCTGCGCGGCGCGCCGGTCCGCGTTTGGCGACGCCTGCGACCACGATGTGATCGTCGATCTCGGTCGAGTAGAGCCCGAGCCACGGCCGCACCGGCCGGTTGGCGCGGCCAAATTTCACGAGGTCGTCGAGCACGGGTTTCAGAATGTCGATCGGCACGATCATGTTGATGGGCTCCGCCTTCGCGCCTTCGCGCGAGCGCTCTAACTGCAGCGAGCCGACGCCGAGGAGCTCGCCCTCCGATCCGATCATCGCGGTGCCGCCCCAGTTTGGATGGAAGGGCGCAGTGAAGATCGCTTCGTCCAGGAAATACTCCCAGTAGCCCGCGAATTGCTGCTTCGAGATGATGCGCGCGGCAACCGCATGCGCGCGTCCGCCGGCGCCCGCGACCACGACGCGGTCGCCCGCTTGCGTGCGGGCGGAATTGCCGAATCCAAGCGAAGGAAGATCGAGTTTGGTGAGCGGTTGCACGAGCCCAAAGCCGGTTTCCTGATCGAAGGCGAGCACATGGCCAGCGACCGAGCGTCCGTCATGGGATTTCAGCCACACCGTTTCGGCTTCGGTGACGAGATAGCCGATCGTGAGCACAAGGCCGTTCTTGCCGATGACGACGCCGTGGCCCATGCGCTCGGTGCCGAGCGCTTCCGCGGTCGAGGCATCCTCCGGAATGATCGCGCGCACGCCGACGATGGCGGAAAGCGCGCGCGGCAGGTCATAGCCGTAATCCGAAACCTTCGGCTGCATTTCCGGTGCGATGACCCATTCCTTGTTTTCCATCATCCACCTTCATACACGCGGCGGAAGCGGCGGCCGGCGCGGGTGAGGATTTCGTAGCCCACCGTGCCCGACGCGCCCGCAAGATCGTCGACCGTAATGCCTTCGCCGAGGAGGCGCACCATATCGCCGCGTTTCACATCGCTTTCCGGGACGTCGGTGACGTCAACGGCGATCAGGTCCATCGAGACGCGGCCGACGATTTTGCAGCGGCGGCCGGCGACGATCGCTTCCATCCCGGCTTTGGTGTTCGTCGAGCCCGATGCGCGCGGAATGCCGTCGGCGTAGCCCGCGGAAAGGATTGCGAGACGCGAGTCGCGCTGCAACACATATGCGCCGCCATAACCCACGGTATCGTCCTTCTTCGCTTTCCGGACCTGCAAGATATGAACGTCGAGCCGGACGACGGGTTTCATCGGCGTGAGTCCGTCGACGAGGATCTGCCCGCCATAAAGCGCGATCCCCGGCCGCACGAGGTCGAGATGCGTGTCGGGATGCGCGATCAGCCCGGCCGAATTTGCGAGCGAATGCGGGATATTCGGGAACTTCGCCGCGATCTTCTTGAATTTCGCCGTCTGCGCCGCGGTCATCTCGTGATTGACCTCGTCGGCGCGGGCAAGATGACTCATCACGAGCGTGAGCTTGAACGAAAAATTCTTCTGCCGCTTCGCGACTTCTTCCGCTTCCTCGACCGTAAGGCCGTGCCGCGACATGCCGGTGTCGATATGGATTGCGGCCGCGAGCGGCTCTTTCACCTTCTTCGCGTAGCGGTCCCATTCCTCGATTTCGTCGAGCGAGCCGAGTACGGGACGGGCGTCGATGTCCTGGAAGGCCGAGGCCGTGCCGGGATTAAAACCGTTCAGCACATAGATCGCGGCTTCCGGCACGACGGTGCAGGTCCTGAGCGCTTCGTCTAAGAGCGCCACGAAAAAAGTCCTGCATCCGGCTTTTGCGAGCGCCGCGGAAACCGCTTCGATGCCGAGCCCGTAGGCGTCCGCCTTGATGACGGCCGCGCATTCGGCTTTGCCCGCGCGCTTCTTGCAATCCTTCCAGTTCGCGGCGAGGGCGCCAAGGTCGACGGTGAGCACGCCGCCCGCGCCGCGCTCGGTGACGAAGGTCGCTTCGTCTTCTTCCAGTTGCAGGTTCGCTGCGTCACTCATGCACGAATCCGGATGAACCTTAGGATATTCTCTTCGTTATTCCTGCGCGAGGGAAATGGCGCAATTCGGTTCAGGAGCGTGCAATGATACGTAAACTTTCGTCGGGAAAATACCGGCTCTATTCGCGCAAGAAGAACCCGCGTACCGGCAGGCGGCGGAACCTCGGCACGTTCTCGACCAAGAAAGCGGCTGAAAAGCACGAGCGCGAAGTGCAGTATTTCAAGCGGCACTAGCCGCGGATTTCCGGCAGGTGGTCTTCCTCGGCAAGATTGCCAAAGCGCGTGACGTGGGATTCAAACAGCACATCCACCTTGCCCGTGGGGCCGTGACGTTGCTTCCCGATAATCAATTCGGCGCGGTTCTCGGCAGCCTTCAGATCGCTTTCCCACTTGAACCATTCTTCCGAGCCTTCGCGCGGCTCTTTATTCTTCAGATAATATTCGTCCCGATAGACAAAGATCACCACGTCGGCGTCCTGCTCGATCGAGCCTGACTCGCGAAGGTCGGAAAGTTGCGGGCGCTTGTCGTCGCGGCTTTCGACCTGACGTGAGAGCTGCGAGAGCGCGAGGATCGGCACTTCCAGTTCCTTCGCGAGCGCCTTCAGGCCGGTGGTGATTTCGGTGATTTCCTGTACGCGATTTTCGCTCGAACGGCGCGACGAGCCGGAAAGCAGCTGCAGATAGTCCACCACCATGAGATCGAGGCCGCGCTGCCGCTTGAGCCGCCGCGCGCGCGCCGTGAGTTGCGCGATCGAAATGCCGCCGGTCTCGTCGATGAAAAGCGGAATCGTTTGCATCACTTGCGCCGCCGCCGCGAGCTTGGAGAAATCCTCCTCCGAAATGTCGCCGCGGCGGACCTTGGAGGAGGGGATTTCGGTCTGTTCGGAAAGAATGCGGGTAGCGAGCTGCTCGGCCGACATTTCGAGCGAGAAGAAGCCGACAATGCCGCCCGAGACGGTTTCGATCGTGCCGTCGGGGCGCGCCTGGCCGCGATATTCCTGCGCGATATTGTAGGCGATGTTGGTCGCGAGCGCGGTTTTGCCCATGCCGGGGCGTCCGGCGATGATGACGAGGTCGGATTTTTGCAAACCGCCCATCAGGGTATCGAGTTTCGTGAGGCCGGTGGCAAGGCCCGAAAGATGGCCGTCGCGCTGATAGGCTTTCGACGCGAGATCGACCGCGTCTTTCAACGCGTCGGAGAATTTCAGAAAGCCGCCGTCATAGCGGCCGGTTTCCGCAAGCTCGTAAAGCCGCCGCTCGGCGTCGTCGATCTGCACCTGCGGCGCGAAGTCGACCGGCGCGTCATAGGCAAGGTTCACCATGTCCTCGCCGATGCGGATGAGATCGCGGCGGGTGGAAAGATCGTAGATCGTGCGGCCGTAGTCGGCGGCATTGATGACAGTCGTCGCTTCCGCGGCAAGCCGCGCGAGATAGACCGGCGCCGACATGCCCGCGACATCCGCGTCCGGCGGCAGGAAGGTCTTGAGCGTCACCGGGGTCGCGACCTTGCCCGCGCGGATGATGCTCGCCGTCACTTCGTAGATTTTCTGATGGATCGGCTCGAAGAAATGCTTCGGCTCGAGGAAATCCGAGACGCGATAGAACGCCTCGTTGTTCACGAGGATCGCGCCGAGGAGCGCCTGCTCGGCCTCGACGTTATGCGGGGCCTGCCGATAGTTTGGGTCCGGCTCCGGTTGCGGTTTCCGGACCGTCAGTTCGAGCGCCATGGCAAGTCAGATTTCTTTTTTTGAATGTAGTCGCCGTATTTTGCTTAGCAGTTCCGTCCGCGCGCGAAAGACTCAATCCACTGGCGAATTCAGCTTTGAGTCATATCCACACACGGCGACGAATCACGCCGTGGCGTGATGATCGCACTTGACGGAGGCGAAATGGCAACAAATTGGTGGCGATGAGTCCTGCTCACTCGCCCGCGAGCCTGAGCTTGGGCTTTGCGCGCTGCTCGGCGGCCCGGAGTTTGGCCTCGGCGTCGCCGATATAGTCGCGGGTGAGGGGCGCCGCATCCACATGGCGGGCGAACTGGATCTGCAGCACCATCAAGCCCTGATGCCGGAACGCCATTTCCGAAATGGCGAGGTAGAACTCCCACATTCTGCAGAAGCGATCGTCATAAAGCGCCGCCACTTCGTCGCGGTGGGCGAGAAAGCGCTCGCGCCATGCCTTTAGTGTCTCGGCATAGTGCAGCCGCAATATCTCGATGTCGGTAACCACAAGCCCCGAGCGTTCGATCGCCGGTACCACCTCGGAAAGCGCCGGAATGTAACCGCCGGGGAAGATGTATTTCCGGATCCAGGCGCTGGTCGTTGTCGGCCCATGCGAGCGGCCGATGAAATGCAGGAGTGCGACCCCGTCTTCCTTCAGCATGTCGCGGGCATGGCGGAAGAACGTGCCGTAATGGTTGACCCCGACATGCTCGAACATGCCGACCGACACGATCCGGTCGAACGTCTCCTTGACGTCCCGGTAATCCTGCATCCGGAATTCCACCTGCCCCTTGAGGCCGTGCTCGCGGACGCGGCCCATCGAAGCCTTGAGTTGTTCATCCGAGAGCGTCACACCCGTGACGTGTCCGGCGCCCGCGATCTCGGCGAGATAAATCGCGAGCCCGCCCCAGCCCGACCCGATGTCGAGGACCGAGAGCCCCGGCCTATCCATCGCAAGCTTGGCGGCAAGGTGGCGTTTTTTGGCAAGCTGCGCGTCGTCGAGGGTGTCGCCGTTATGCTCGAAGTAACCGCAAGAATATTGCCGGTCGCCGTCGAGAAATAAGGAATACATCCGACTGTCGAGATCGTAATGCCGATGGACGTTTTGCCTGGCGCGAAAGCGCGGGTTGAACTGCGTGATACGCCGGACGAGATAGCGCAGCCCCGCGATCGCATAAGCGATCCAGGTGACGTTGATGCGGTCGTGTTTCTGCGAGCCGGCGTAGTTGATGAACTCGGCGAGCGTGCCTTCGGTGACGCGGAAGGTGCCGTCCATATAGGCTTCGCCCAGGCGAAGGTCCGGATCGGCCAGCACGCCCATCACGATCCAGGAATTATCGAAGTCGATGGCGATGGGCTTGCCGGTGCCGTCGCCGACCGTAAAGGACCGTCCCGGCCCCGGAGACACCGTCAGTGTCCCGTGCGGGAAGATTTTCTGAAAGACATACTCGAACCAGCGGTCCAACAGACGGTCCATGACGCACCGCGCCCTGTACACGGGAAAATTATGCAAAACCCGTGAGTTTCAGCAATATCCCCCGTGCAACCCGTTATTTCCGCTTTTTCAATGCAGAAATTGCCGTTTGGTTCCGCGCGCGCAGGCAAATGCGGCCGCCTTCCGCGGCTGCAAAACTTATTCTTTGGTGGAGAATGTGAGCGGGACCGTTAGGCCGCTTCGATGAATTTGACGCCGACCTTGTCGATCGTTTTCCACGCGACCTGGCAGTGGCGGGTGAAATGATCGATCGGAATCGAGAGGTCGAACCGGTCCGGCAGCGAAGTTGTCTTGGTCAAAAG
>JADMIO011432834.1_pt1 | contig 16330 bp, 19 predicted proteins | sample 8958161 | NCBI WGS metagenome assembly JADMIO01 (sample SAMN16585339, study PRJNA669376) | soil metagenome | isolation source: Crop rotation soil | place: USA: Cullars Rotation, Alabama | collected 2011
CGCATCACCCTCCGCGATGGCGCAATTGAAGGCGGCGCGGCGGGCGCGGATGGCGAGTTCGGCGCCTGCGAAGGTTGGAGCGGTCATGCGCGGACCATTGCCATCCTCGCCCGGACGGTCAATCGCCGCGCGTCAATCCTCGCGCAACTGCCAGCGGCCCAGCTCGATATGGCGCGTCTCGCCATGCACGCTCTCGATCAGCGAGAAATCCTCGATCATCCAGGCGATGGGCCGATCGAGCAGGCGGCCGCGGGGATGGCCGCGATAATCCAGCGTCATGTGCGGATCGAGCCGGTAGCTGGGCAGCCGCTCATAATGGGTGAACAGCGCGTCCAGAATGGCGAGGCGAAAATCCTGCGCGATGTAATTCCGGGTGCCGCCGGACAGCGACATGGTCTCGCCGCCCTCGATCCGATCGAACTGCATGACGAAGGGGGCATAGCGCAGGCGCGACAGGGCCGCGCAGGTCGCCTCGATATCCGCGTCCGTGATCCAGCTGCGATCCCCGACCGGCTGTATGGTCATGTGTAGCAGCTCGGGCGGCCGGCTGCGCGCCGTCTCCTCGAAATCCCAGACATGGCGGACCAACGCGGGCGATGCCTTCAGCATCACATAGATCCCGTTGCCGCGCGGCGGCACGCTTGCCCGGGCGCCACTGGCCTGCGTCGCAAGATCAGCATCAAAGAGAGGAAATCGCATGGTCAAATTCCTTTCTATGTTCTTGGTATGTTCTTATCGGGGATTTGTCAAATCTCGCGGTCTTATGGGGCTTTTGGGGTGCGCCTCTTCAATGGGAATCAATGGCGGGCCTGATGGTTCCCGCCCCGCAGAAGAGCGGCCTAGGCCGGGCGCAAGGCCCAGCGGCCATGCTCGACATGCGTCGTCTTGCCGACCACGCTTTCGACCAGCAGGATCTCGTCGACCGTCCAGCCGATCGGCGGGATCTTCTGCGCGTTCAGGCGGTCGCCATGATAGTTGATCGTGAGATGGGGCTCGGGGGTGGTGCCGTCCATGATGGGCGCGCGGCGCTCCAGCAGGTGGCGGACGAGGGCGGCCTGTAAGGCGCGCGCCTCGACCAGCGGGGTTCGCGAGCGGAGCGTGACGGCCTTGCGGTTCTCGATCCGGTCGAAGCTGAGCGGGAAGGCGTTGCCCTCGAAACGGTCCAGCGCGGCGACGATGGCGGGCAGCCAGTCCGGCTTCGCATAATGGAGATCGAACAGGGAGATGAGGGTGACGTGGAGCAGATCGGGCCCGCGGCCGGGATCGTTGCGGGGGAGCGCGACGATCTGCGCCTGTATCTCGGGCGGGGGCTTGGCCTGGATATAGAGCGGGTTGCGGGCGCGCATCGTCAGCGGACCGGGGGTTTGCGGAACCAGGCCAGATAGACCGCGAAGAGGCAGGCGCCGCCGAACGCAAAGAACAGCAGGCTGCTCACAAGCCAATGCCCCCAGCGCCAGGCCAGCTCGCCAAAGCCCCAGACGAGGCCGACGCGGCGCGGCTCGCCCGGCGCGGAGAGGATGCGGACGGCGGGGAGATCGCCGCTACGGTTGGTGGCAAGGCGGCGCTCGATACGGTTCGACCCGTTGCCGCGGTCGCGATGCGCGGAGACGGACTCGAGTGCGGCCGCGATCTGGCGATTATGCTCCGCCATCGACTCTTCCCAAGTGGGATTGGCCTTGAGCTTCGGGGGTGGCGGGGGCTTCTCCTTCTCTTCTTCAAGGTCGATGACGCAGGCATAATCGGTCATGCCGATGCCGCGGCTCGAACTGGAGCCCGAGCGCTGGGCCACGCAATCGACATAGGCGGCCTTGAGCTTGCCCGCGTCGGTGCCCGCGCCGACGGCCGCGCGCGTATCCTCGATGATGCCCCAGCCGCCGGGCAGCGCGAAGCGGGCGAAGGGGAAGCCGACGCAGAGCAGCCCGGCCGGGAGCAGCAGGAGCAGGGCGACGATGCGCGCGAGGATGATGCGCAGGGGCATGGTCAGCGCGCGCCGAACGGCTGGTGGTGCTTTTGCCGCATGGGTGTTTGCGTTCCCCTAGGTCTGCGGTGTTTTGCACCATGCGGGCGCTGCGCTCAATGGGCGCTTCACCGGCGAAAGGTCACACTAAGGTCACACTATCGGCATGTGTTGGCGGCGGCGGCAGGGCGGGCCGGGATTGGCCTCCGGGGCGAGATGATAGCACATGTCCGCATACTCCTCGTCGGTCAGCTTGCCGCCCGCCTGGCACTTCGCAAAGGCCGCTTCCCCGCGCGCATCGCGCGCCGCCGCTTCCTCCGCCGCCCGCCGGGCGTCGGTCCTTGGCGCGGGCTGCTCGCGGAGGAAGTGCGGCAGGGCGCCGTCGGCGATATCGGCAAGCTCCAGCTCGTCCGCGAGGGTCTCGGCGTCCAGCATCTGCTCGGGCGGCGCGGGCAGGGCGGGCTCCATCGCGCGCAATGTCTCTTCCAGCGCGGGGATGGCCGCCTCTTCCGGCGCGGTCGTCGCGCGGGACGCGGAGCCTTGCGATCGATCGCCGCCATAGCGTTCGGGCTTCAAATGGCTCAGCAGATATTTGAGCAGGCGATTGTCATGGACCAGCCGGGTGGCGATCACATTGCCCTCCCGGTCCAGCACTTCCTGCTCGGTGCCCTCGATCGCGCGCTCGAAGGCGATGTCTTCGATCAGGCCCCCGGCATGATGGCGCGCCGCATCCCAGGCGCGGGCGAAGGCGGCGCCATGCCCGGCCCGGCGCAGGCGATAGGCGCTCTCCCGCGTCATGCCGACGGCGCGCGCCGCGACATTGACGAGGCCGGTATCGGCGAGCGTCTCGATGAAGCGGCGCTGCTTCTCCTCGGTCCAGCCGTCGTAGCGCGGGCGGCGGCGCACGGGGACCCAGCGATAGTCGGCGGGGTCATAGGGGATGGGCGGCGGCGCGGCGTCACTCTCGACGGCGGCGGGCAACGGCGCGGGGGTTGCGGGATCGCGGGCGTCAGTGACGGGCGCGAAGGCTTTGCGGGGTGTGTGCTTGCTCATCTGGCAGGGTGGGCCAGAGGGAATCCTATTTTGGAAGGGGTTTTGTGCTTTGTTTGTTCCGTCTCCTTGACATTGGACAATCTTTTGTCCAGATTATGGCCATGCAAGCTGTCAGCTATTCCGAAGCGCGTGAGAATCTGAAGGCGATGATCGACAAGGTCGTCGAGGATCGCGCGCCACTCGCCATTACGCGTCAGCGCGGTGAGGGCGCTGTGCTGATCTCGGCCAGTGAGTGGGCGTCGATCGAGGAGACGCTGTATCTGCTGCGCTCGCCCGCCAATGCGAAGCGACTGCTGGAAAGCATCGCGGAGCTCGAAGCGGGCGGCGGTGAGGTGCACGAGCTCATCAAGCCGTGAATGTCCAATTCTCGTCCCGTTCTTGGGCCGAGTATCTCGACCTCAAGACTCATGACGTGAAACTGTTCGAGAAGCTCAATGGGCTGATCGAGGAATGCCGACGGCATCCGTTCAAGGGCACCGGCAAGCCCGAGCCGCTGGGCGGCAACCTGTCAGGCTGGTGGTCGCGGCGGATCAGCCATGAGCATCGGCTGGTGTATCGGGTGACGGGGAGCGGCAAGGATCAGACGCTGCAGGTGGCGCAATGTCGGTATCATTATTGAGACGGGGAATGTCATCTAACGATACGAACGATCGTGCGAAACTAGACAGAACCCCAACTTAGAATTAGCCTGAGTCGATGCCCGTAACAGTCATTGTCCCCGATGCGAACTTGACTGGCCTAAGTGAGCCGGCAAAAAATGAACTTGCGGCTAAAATAGAGCAGTTTGCAACTGACTTAATTAGTGAATCCAATCGTCTTGAGGCGGCCAATCGGGCGCCAAACGACGCCGCTGATGTTAGTGCACAGATGGTTAGAGATGCTTCAACATTTGTTCGCCGCGGGATGCACGCTAGGCCAACGGCCATTGGTGTACGTCTCGGTCGACTAGCGGCGGCTCTTTTATCTCTGGTGGTCGGCATTGCATGGGACAGAGCAAGCCTCCAAGATGCAACATACCTGATGATTTTTGGCTTGCTTATAGCTGCGACAATAATCGCCGTAACTTTTTCCGTTATAAAAGATTAACCGATGTCCCCAGGAAAATTCTCATACCCCGGTAAAAAAGGTCTCAGAATTCAGGTTGTTGTCATGCAGATGTATGGCACGCTCGGTGCCTTTGCTGCTATATTGGCATCCGCTTATTTTACTCTCAAAAAACTCGATATTAAGATTGAGCAGAGCGATATGCTAGCCATTATCGTGGCTGCATCAGGCATGTTTTTATTTTTTATATCGCGTGTTTTTGTTCAATACTATGAGCATAGAGATTTTTATGTTAACGAAGTACAGAAAAAAGAATATCTGGCTCATGCAATTCTAAGATCTTGGGACGAATTTGAAAAAGAAAGTGCCGCTGTTGTCGATATGGATAGCGATGGAAGACCTGTCCCACTTCGCTATATATTGCGAAACCTGAAGACTCGTCTGGTGATCGATGAAAACCTTCTGAACCGTTTAGAAACTGCTCTTCAGATAAGAAATAAAGTCGCGCACGGCATGGCTGATGAGGTCAGCCAAGGCGACATGGTACAATCGTTAGATGATATCGCAGAAGCTCGATCAGCTTTGGTGCAATTTACCGAATAAAGCTTCAGTAAAGGACGCTTTCTTTAACCTGATCAGCGCGCAACAAGTAGGCGCATCCGTGTTGTGCGCCTACTTGTTGCGGAACTCGGTGGCATCAAACGGCTCTGGCCTTAATCATGCTCCCTTCCCCCCGCACCCATATACAGCTCGCTCCCCGTATCCTTGAACACCCGGCTCATCTCTTCCATTCCCTTCAGCGCAGCCGCCTTGCTGGCAGCCGCCGTCTCCGCGCCGGTCGGGCCGGTGGCGATGAAGCCTTCCACGCCCTGATTCTGCTTGGCGGCGAAGTCGCGGACCTCCTGTGAGATCTGCATCGAGCAGAATTTCGGGCCACACATGGAGCAGAAGTGCGCCGTTTTTGCCCCTTCCGCAGGGAGGGTCTGGTCGTGATATTGTTCGGCGGTGTCGGGATCGAGCGAGAGGTTGAACTGGTCGCGCCAGCGGAATTCGAAGCGGGCTTTTGAGAGGGCATTGTCGCGGACCTGCGCGGCGGGATGCCCCTTGGCGAGATCGGCGGCGTGGGCGGCGAGCTTGTAGGTGACGACGCCGACTTTCACATCGTCGCGATCGGGCAGGCCGAGATGCTCCTTGGGCGTGACGTAGCAGAGCATCGCCGTGCCATACCAGCCGATCATCGCGGCGCCGATGCCGCTGGTGATATGGTCATAGCCGGGCGCGATGTCGGTCGTGAGCGGGCCCAATGTGTAGAAGGGCGCCTCGCCGCAGACCTGCAGCTGCTTGTCCATATTCTCCTTGATCTTGTGCATGGGCACATGGCCCGGGCCCTCGATCATCACCTGCACATCTTCCTTCCACGCGCGGTGGGTGAGCTCGCCCAGCGTGTAGAGCTCGGAGAATTGCGCCTCGTCATTCGCGTCGGCGATGGAGCCGGGGCGCAGGCCGTCGCCCAGCGAATAGGCGATGTCATAGGCCTTCATGATCTGGGTGATCTCGTCGAAATGCTCGTAGAGGAAGCTCTCCTTGTGGTGCGCGAGGCACCATTTCGCCATGATCGAGCCGCCGCGCGAGACGATGCCGGTGACGCGCTTGGCCGCCATCGGGATGTAGCCGAGGCGCACGCCGGCATGGATGGTGAAATAGTCGACGCCCTGCTCGGCCTGCTCGATGAGCGTATCGCGGAAGATTTCCCAGCTCAGCTCCTCGGCGATGCCGCCGACCTTCTCCAGCGCCTGATAGATGGGCACGGTGCCGATGGGGACGGGCGAATTGCGGATGATCCACTCGCGCGTGTCGTGAATGTTGCGGCCGGTGGAGAGGTCCATGACCGTGTCGGCGCCCCAGCGGATCGACCAGACCATCTTGTCGACTTCGCTGGCGACGTCCGATGCGACGGCGCTGTTGCCGATATTGGCGTTGATCTTGACCAGGAAGTTCCGGCCGATCGCCATCGGCTCGGATTCCGGGTGGTTGATGTTGGAGGGGATAATGGCGCGGCCACGGGCGACCTCGTCGCGGACGAATTCGGGCGTGACATAGTCGGGGATGGACGCGCCGAAGCTTTCGCCGTCGCGGACGTAAGAGGCGAGGCGCTCGCGGCCGAGATTTTCGCGCTCGGCGACATATTCCATCTCAGGGGTGATGATGCCGCGGCGGGCATAATGCATCTGGGAGACGTTGGCGCCGGCCTTGGCGCGGAGCGGGCGCTGGACGACATTGGGGAAGGGGCGGACGCCGCCGCTGCGATCGGGGCCGAGCTGGCCGTTATCCTCGGGCTTGAGGGCGCGGGCGGCATAGTCTTCCACATCGCCGCGGCCGACAATCCAGTCGCGGCGCAGGGCGGGGAGGCCGGCCATGATGTCGATGTTGGCGGCGGGGTCGGTATAAGGGCCGGACGTGTCATAGACGCGGATGCTGGGCTCGCCGCTCGACGGCTCCAGATCGATCTCGCGCATGGCGACGCGGATGCCGCTGCCGGATTTGGCCGCGACATGCACCTTGCGGCTGCCGCGAATGGGCCCGGTGGTGACGGCGACTTCGGTGCGGGCGGGGATATCGGCCATGCGCTTTGCTCCAATGGTTACGGAGTATGGGCGCGTGGTTCAGCTCGCTCCCTTCCCTCCGCCGGTATCAACCGGATCAGGTTCATCGGGTCGTGGCATCGAACCACCTCTCAGCCGCGCTCGGCTCCCCGGGGATGGCGGGGACTTTAGGCGGATGTGGTGGCAATGCCAAGCGGCTTGGCGGGGCGAAGCATTTGTGCCGTGAGGGAGGGGGTGTCGCGGGGGTCGCTAGCCTGCCAGCGTGACGAAGCCGAACTTGATGAGCCAGACGAGGCCGCGTTGGACGACGGCGCGCGATGTCGAGCCTTCGAGAAGCTGCGCGACTGTCATCGGGCCGTTGCGGGTCAATGTCGCGATGATCTGTTCGAGCTGGTCCCGACGCGGCATCGCCTGTGGGACGGGGAGCGCAGTGCCCAGACCACCGGCCGCCGAGGCGAGGCCGGCGGCGGCCGTTTCGGTCACGCGAAGGCGCATCGCGTCCTGGAGATGCAGGCTCGGATAGCTGCGGAACAGGTCGAACGGGTCGGCGCGGGATGCGCGGACGGGCTCGCCGCTCATGCGCGGCGCGACCTCGCCGCCGGCGCGGCGGCGCTCGGCCAGTTCCGCCAGCAAGTCCCGATACTGGCCGACCACGACCTTCCACTCGAAGCGCTCGGCGACGCGGGCGCGACCGGCTTCGCCCATGCGGCGGCGCAGGTCGGCATCGGCGAAGAGCCGCGCGAAGGCCGACGCCGCCTGACCGATATCGAAGGCGATCGCCTGCGCGGCCGAGCCGACATATTCGTCATAGCTGTCGATGCCGATATCATAGCGCTGGGCAAGCGCGGCGCCGCCACCCGGAGGCGGCTGGATGGTGGGGATGCGGAAGCCCGAAACGCCCGGCTCGACCGTGTCCTTATACCCATCCCAGTCGCTGACCACGACCGGCAGACCGGCCGCCATCGCCTCGATCGGGGCGAGGCCGAACGTCTCCTGAATATTGTCGACGAGCAGCGCGAAAATGTCCGCCGCGGCCCAGACCGACCGGCGCGCGTCGGGCAATCGTCCGTCGACGAAATGGGTTTCGACATGCTCGGAAAATTCCCGGGCGAGACCCGTGAAGCAATTCTCCTGATCGGTGTTGGTGAACCAGCCGGCGAAGATCAGGTGAGGCCGCTTGCCGCTCTTTTGCGCGGCGGCGGCGAGCGAGAGATAGAGCGGCCCGGGGTGCGCCTTGCCATGGAAGGAAAGGCGGCCGAGCTGAAGGACGACGATATCGTCAGCGCCAATGCCGAGCTGGTCGCGCCAGCGGGCGCGCGCTTCGTCGCCCGTCTCGAAATCCGCGCCGTGCACGCCGAGCGGGATCACTGGCAGGCGGGGCATGGGAATCTCGCGCGCGCCGAACCGCGCGCGCAGATAGTCCGCCTGAAGCTCGATCACGCGCTGCGCCATGTCGCGCACGGCCTGAGACGTGCAGATGAGCGCGTCCCAGGGCTGCACCGGCGCGGTCAACAGCTCGGCGATCGCCTCCATGATGCTGTGCGTCGCGGTCGTATGGGTGACGCCGACAATGCTCCAGCGGTCCTGCGCGCCATAGCGGCGATGCCAGGCACGTCTGGAGACATGGGGATCGAGCAGCCAGAGCGCGCCGGCGTCGATCAGCGGTTGCTCGTTGGTGGGATGCGCGACCGCGGTCGGGACCGTGCCGCCAAGTGCCTTGATATGGTCGGCGAACGCCTGATCCAGGTCCCTCCGATCCGCCCAGGCGGTCAGCGGGTCGGCGCCCGAATGCTGCACCCAGGCCTTCAGCATTGCCTCGATCGCCGCGTCCCGACCCATCAACTTGGGGCCGGACCTATCGAAGGCTTTGGGCACATATTGAAAGGCGGCCAACCCGGCCATGATCGAATCTCCCCCACCTTCCCGGGGAGATGCCAGCCGCGCGAGAGGGAGTCTAACCCATTAAGGACGAAGTGGGCGCGCGCCGTCAGACGATGTGGGGATAGCCGCCCGCCGTGCCGGTAAGGCCGGCATAGCCAAGGAACAGGCCGAGGATGATCGAGACGATCGCCCAGATGCGGGTGAAGCGCATGGACCATTGGCCGACGCGCATCAGCAGATGCGGCACGACGATGAGCAAAGCGCCCTCGACCAGCGCGATCCAGCCGACGGCGGTGACGATGATCGCCAACGCGTCGGTGAGGATGCAGTGGACATGGATGAGGGTGACGCCGAGCGTGAAGACGAAGACGCCGGTGATCGTGGCGAGCGCGGGCGAGGCGGCGAACTCGTCCATGATGATGCGCCAGCGATCCGGCTTCACCAGCGCCGAGAGGCCGATGAGGATGAGATAGAGGCCGATCGCCTGGGCGAGATAGAGGGTGAGCGTGGATGTGGTGACCATGGTCTGTCTCCTCACCCGAAGCTAACCCAAAGCAGGCAGGCTTCCTAGGCCATGCGCTCATAAGGGCGCGGGGGCATCCCGTCAGAAGGTGAAGGCGATACCCGCGCCGATCAGGAACTGATCCTTCGCGCCGCGCAGGGAGACGATGGGCGAGCGGGCGAAATTGCCCAGCAGGCGCGAATAGGAGACGGCGCCGACCAGCGCGAAGCCGCCATTCGCCAGATTGCCGTCAAGATCATACATGGTGATGAGCGAGGTAGTCGCATTCTTCCAGCCGGCACGCGCGGTGTAGGTGGGCAGGCCCGAGGCGAGGGAACCGGCGGGCGTCACGTCATAATAATAATGCGCATATTTGTCGTCGACATGCTCGGCCGAGATGTTGAACACGACGGCGGTCGAGGCGGCGAGCGGGGTCAGGAAGCTGATCGTCGGCTGGATCACCGTGCCGTCATGCGCGCCGCCGACATCCTTGCGCACGTCGACGCCGAACGACAGGCTGTCATAAGGATTGGTGATGCGGTTGATGCTGATGCCGGCGGTGCCGCCCACTTCGATCGCCACGTCGCGCTTGCCCAGCGCGAGGACGGCGGGATCGCGGACCTGCTTGTTGCGGTCGAACCGCGCGCGGGCGACCGGGCCGAGATTGAAGCCGATCTTGCGGTCGCGCCCTTCATTGATGAGGTCTAGCGCGAGGCCGGCGGGGCGGGGCGAGAGCGTGAAGCCGGCGAGGCGACCCTGAACGCCGAGCACGGGGAAGGCGACATAGGAGTCCGATCCTTCATAGCCCGGGCCATAGGCGTAGCCCGCGCCGATCGTCAGATAATCGCCGTCGAAGACGGTGGGCACGGCCGGCGCATCGGGGCCCTGCGCGAGCGGATCGGCCGGCGGGGGCTGGTCCTGCGCGAGCGCGGCCGAGGAGAGGAGAAGGGCGGACGGCGCGAGGAGCGCGGGGAGGAACCTGTTCATATGTCGCTGGAAACGGCCTAGCTCGTCTTTGGTTGCCCGCAAGACGGTGGAGCGGATGTCTCTCCGGTTGCTAGCGGTTGGCCCCATGCCCGGCAAGTCGGCTGATGATGGCCCTTCGGCGCAGTCCGTGCGCCGTCATGGCGACGGACGAAGACCGTCTCGCATGGGGACGTCGCGGCGCTGACTGTCCCTTTCATATCTCTGCGAGGGTATGACAGCCTTTGCCACCCCGCTTACTCGCCGGCGCGAAAGTGGGAAGGAAAATCAATGACTGTTCAGATTGTCCGCCGCGCCGACGCGCGGCGTCTGCCGATCGTGCTGCGATTGGCGGCCAGCAGCTTGCTGCTTGGCGCTCTTTCGGCCTGTGGAGGCGAGGATGGCGGCTCGGGTGGCGGCATGGTGACCGTGCCGACCCCGTCGCCCAGCCCGACGCCGGCGCCGAGCCCGACGCCCTCACCCAGCCCGACGCCGATGACGACCGGTCAGGTCGCCTCGGTGGCGACCGGCACGATCCCCATCGGCGCGACCGATATCGTCACCGATTTCAAGGCCACCAACGCGGGCCTGTACATGAAGGTGACCTATGCGGCCGACGGCAAGCCCAATGCCATCATCAAGCTGCGCGGCACGCCCGCCTTCAGCGATGCCTGGTACATAGCCACGCCGGTCACGGCCAATGGCAGCTTCGTCAGCGATTATGCGCCCAGCAACCCCTATTCCGAGACGCGCGAGGGGATCAGCATCTATTGGGGCGGCCGCACCTCCGAAGGTGGTGGCAAGGACCGCTGGGGCATCCATGTCGCCAATACCGGCGACATCTCGACCTATGCGGAGCAGGCCGCCTTTGGCTATTACGGGATCCAGCGGGTGGCGAGCGGCGCGCGCAGCGGCGTGGCGGCCGCGCGGCCCTGGGTGCAGCGCTACATTCCGACCACGATCGGCAATAGCGGCTACAGCGTCTATCAGGATGACGGCCAATATACGAAGCCGAACGATATCGAGGATCGCTTCGGCACGGCGGCGACCCCGCCGCTCACCGGCACGGCCGACATCATGCTCTCGCATCCGGACAAGGGCGAGCTGTTCGTCGGCGTCGGCAATGCGCTCCATGTCTATAGCGCGACGGTGCGGCTGCGCGGCTGGACCTTCCCGGAATCGGGCGCGATCACCGACATGATGTGGGTGAACGGCACGCTCTATCTCAGCCAGGGCAGTCGCATCTGGAAGACGGACGGCAGCGCCGCGCCGACCTCGATCGCCAGCATCGGCGCTTCGCTCGGCGTGCCGGGCCGCTTCTGCATCAGCGGCGGCGAGGCCTTCCTGCCCAATGGCGAGGCGATCGACCTCACCACCAACACGCGGCGCAGCTGGCTCAAAAAGGGCACGCTGACGACGGCGCAAGCGAGCGAGGCGCAGCAGCTGGAGATTGCGGTGCTCGCCGGCGCGGGCGTCTATTGCTCCAGCTACGCCACGGGCACGGTCATCTATGTGCCCTCGCAGATGGACCGGACGGTGCGGGCGATCACGCCGGTCGCGAAATAAGGAGCCGCGGGCCGGTGCGGTGCATCGCCGCCGCGCCGGCCAGCCGGGAAGGGCTTCTTAACGTCTCGCTGCTAGCGGTTGCCTCATGGCCCGCAAGTCGAGCACAACCGAGCGCGTGACGCTGGCCCTCCGGCTGAGCGACGGCACGATGCTGCCGGTCGAGGCCTCGCCGGACTGCCTGCGCTTCATCGGCCGCTACAGCCGTCTTTCCGCTTTTGGGCGGGTCGGCACGCGGCTGGACGCGCATCTCATCGCTCAGCGCTAAACTGTTCCGAAGGTCGCGGCGACGAGCCGCTCGACCGCGTGCAGATCATCCAGCACCGCGACGCAGAGCGACCGATGCTCGTCGGTCGCCGGCACGGTGTCGGGAATCATGATCGTCATCATGCCCGCGCTGCTGGCGGAGAGGACGCCATGATGCGAATCCTCCAGCGCGAGGCAGTGTTCGGGCGGGATGCCGAGGCGGCGGGCGGCGAGCAGGAAGGGCTCGGGCGCGGGCTTTCCCTCGGCATAATCGCCATGCGCGACGATGGCGGCGAAGCGACCGGTGAGGGCATGGCGGGAGAGATTGCGCTGCACATCGGCATGATAGCCCTAAGTCGCGATGGCGCAGGGGATGGCGAGCGCCTCCAGCCGGGCGAGCAGCGCCAGCAGGCCCGGCTTGAGGACCAGCTCATCCTCGACCAGCAGATCGAACTGGGCCATCCATGCCTCGATCAGGGCCCCGCCGATCTCCGCGCCATGATCGTCGATGATGAGCGACCGCGCGGTCGACCAAGGCAGGCCCGCCGACAGGACCGGAAAGGCCGGATCGATCGCATATCCCAGCGCTTGGCCGGCCTCGATCCAGGCCCGGGCATAGACCCGCTCCGTGTCGAATATGGTCCCGTCCATATCGAAAATGGCGGCGCGGGGCGGGCGGGGCAGCATCATGCGTCCGCCGATATGCCTGCGTCAGCCATGTGACAAGCGGCGCGGGCCATCGCCCGATGCGCCCGGCTCGCCGCATCGCAGCATCCTTTTCAAATCGGACGAGTTACCAATGGTTACAACGCTGAACCTTCGGCATCAGCGTGGTCAGGGCTCATTAACTGCTGGTGTTTAAACTCGCATATATGAAGCAGAGACAAGATCAGACCGTGCGCGTGAAGCTGGCCATCCGCCTTGCGGACGGCGTGATCGTCCCGGTCGAGGCGTCTTCGGATTCGCTCAAATTCATCGGTTTCTACAGCCAGCTGCCGATCTTCGGTCGGCCGGGGCGCCCGCTCGACGCGCAGGTTATCGCCTGGAGCTGAGCGTCGGGCGTTCGTTTCACCAATTCCATCTTTCTCCGTTCGCCCTGAGCTTGTCGAAGGGCTGTCCTTGTCTTGTCGGCGTTGCGGAAGAAGGACAGCCCTTCGACAAGCTCAGGGCGAACGGTGTGGGTGAGGCAGGGTAATGCTCTTACCCGAAGCGAAGCTCCAGCCTTCCCTTTCGGCCCCACGGCGCTATGGCGCGAGCATGAGCCAGGCCGTTCCGCCTCCTGCCCCCTTCCGCGTACCTGCCGATCCCGGCACGGCGCGCTTTGCCTTTTCGGTCCATGCGACCGACGGCAAGGCTCGGACGGGCGAGATTGCGATGATGCGCGGGACGATCCGCACGCCGGCCTTCATGCCGGTGGGGACGGCGGCGACCGTCAAGGCGATGCGCCCGGCCGAGGTGCGCGCGAGCGGCGCGGATATCATCCTGGGCAATACCTATCATCTCATGCTGCGGCCCGGCGCGGAGCGGGTCGCGGCGCTGGGTGGGGTGCATGAGCTTTCCGGCTGGGGGCGGCCGATGCTGACCGACAGCGGCGGTTATCAGGTGATGAGTCTCTCGGCACTGACCAAGGTGAGCGAGCGGGGCGTGGCCTTTGCCAGCCATATCGACGGGTCGCGGCATATGTTGAGCCCGGAGCGCTCGATGGAGATACAGCGGCTGCTCGGCTCGGACATCGTCATGTGCTTCGACGAGCTGGTGCCGACGACATCGACGCGGGACGTGCAGGCGGCGGCGATGGAGCGCTCGATGCGCTGGGCACGGCGATCGCGCGAGGGGTTTGATGCAGGTGGCGAGCATGCGGCGCGGGCGGCCTTGTTCGGCATTCAGCAGGGCGCACTGGACGAGGGGTTGCGCAAGGCCTCGGCGCAGGCGCTCGTCGACATCGGCTTCGATGGCTATGCGGTCGGCGGGCTGGCGGTGGGCGAGGGGCAGGAGGCGATGTTTGCCTGTCTCGATCATTGCGTCGATCCGCTGCCAGTGGAGAAGCCGCGCTATCTGATGGGCGTGGGCAAGCCGGACGATATTGTCGGCGCGGTGGAGCGCGGGATCGACATGTTTGATTGCGTGCTGCCGACACGATCGGGGCGCAATGGGCAGGCCTTCACCTGGACCGGGCCGCTGAACATCCGCAATGCACGCTATGCCGAGGACAAAGGCCCCCTCGATCCGCGCTGCGACTGCCCGGCCTGCATGAGTGTGAGCCGCGCCTATCTGCACCATCTGGTGAAGGCGGGGGAGATGCTCGGCGCGATGCTGATGACGCAGCATAATCTGCATTTCTATCAAGCGCTGATGGCGGGATTGCGCGGGGCGATCGGCGAGGGGCGGCTCAAGGCGTTCGCGGATGGGTTTCGGAAGGATTATGCGTCCAAGCTGTTTTGAGGAGAGACGGCTGTGAAACTTGGAACCGGTTCGCTCTGCGCTCTTACACTGATCCTCTGTGCTTGCGGATCGCAAGCGGATGACCTGCCGCAATCCAAACCCGCTACTTTAACCGATATGCTCGTCCCGGATGATGGTCGATCCCTGACCGGCGTTTGGGCCGAGACGGATCCGGCTTGTGTCCAGGCGCCGATCATCATCCGTGAATGGACATTGCGCCCGGTGACGCTGCAGGGCCGCGGGGAGCAGTGCGTGCTCATGCCGGGGCCGATCAACATCGGCGGCACCATAGGCTATACGGCCTTTTGCCGTGCAGAGCGCGGCGCATCGAGCATCGACCGGTTCGAATTTGATCTCAACGAGCGGGGGCGGCTCAATCTCATGCTTCGAGACGAGGCGGAACCGCGAGCACTGAAACGATGTACGGCGCGGGTGCCCGAGGGCTCGGGCTCCTTCGGTTGATCGCTTGCTCCGAAGCGCGCTTTGGCGGATGCTGCCGACATGGACGACGAGACGCCACCGCCGGACAGCAAACTCACCCGCTCCAAGCAGCGTTGGGCGAGCGAGCATAAGTTCATCACGGGCGCGGGGCGCCAAGCGGAGGAGCAGCGGTTGCCGCCGGGGCAGCATCTGGTGCGGGACTGGCCGGTGCTCGATCTGGGGCGGCAGCCCGATGTGTCGCACGCGCGCTGGCGGTTGAAGATCAGCGGGCTGGTCGAGCAGCCGGTGACGCTGGATTGGGCGGGGTTCCTGGCGTTGCCGCAGGTGGATCTGCGGACCGATATTCACTGCGTCACGACCTGGTCGCGCTATGACAATGACTGGGCGGGCGTGGCGACGCGCGATCTGCTCGATCTGGTCATGCCGCGCGACGAGGCGGCCTTCGTGATGCTGCATGGCTATGACGGCTATACGACCAATGTGCCGCTTGGCGATTTTGCGGCGAGCGATGCGCTGGTGGCGCATGGCTGGGCGGGCAAGCCGCTGACCCGCGAGCATGGCGGGCCGGCGCGGCTGGTGATCCCGCATCTCTATTTCTGGAAAAGCGCGAAGTGGCTGAGCGGGATCGAGTTTCTCGGGGCAGACAAGGCGGGCTTCTGGGAAGTGAACGGCTATCATATGCGCGGCGACCCGTGGGGTGAGGAGCGCTATGGGTGAGGGCGATATTTCCCACTTGTTACTGCTTGCACATATCCGATGACGCGGGCCGAAAGGCGAGGAGAGTTCCATCTCCGACGGCGAATTCGATATAGTCGGCGTCGCTGACCGACCGGACGCCGTAAGCTTTTTCGCTGATAACCTCCACCAGCCGGATGCGGTAACTCCAGCCTTCTCTTGGGCGGTAGAATGCCCAGGACCCATCATGATTTTGCCGCAGTCTCACGGGCTGGGCAGGATCGACATGAATGCCATCCTTGCTCAGGGACAATGTGTAACTGGTCGGTGGAAGAGCCGCGCCGCCGAAATGCAAACGGGACCCGTCGAAGCGAAGAGGCGGAGCGCCGGGGGCAGCGTAGCAGCCTTGTAGCGCCGTACTGTGCAGAGGCTCGGGCGCATGGCGCGTTAGCATGAAGGCAATCGCTCCGACGATTACGCAGAGCGGCAGCAAGCGAAAGAAGACGTCGAATTCCGTGCTGTCGCTGTTCGACTTTCTCCACGCCATCTTCTGTATTTGCCAGACCGGTGCCCCCGCAGCAATGCGTGCGCTTTGCGCTGGCCGGGCTTGCCGCTAGTGACGCCGGTGACAAAAGGAGCGGCGATGACCGGGCAGCAGAAGAATCGGATCGGGGACGCACTGGATCGCGCGCGGGCGCATTCTCCCTTTCTTGCTCGCCAGATCGAGGTTTATCCGGAACTGGTTGCCTTGCTCGCGGCCGGGAAGGCGGATGAGGCCTGGGCGGTGGCGCGGGGGCTGGCGGAAGAAGCGCCGGTCGACAAGCAGCTGCGGGTGCGGCGGAGCGGAGTGGCGCTGGTGGCGGGGATCGCCGATCTGTCGGGGGTCTGGGATCTCGATACGGTCACGCGGCATCTCTCGGACTTCGCCGATGAGGCGGTGGATACGGCGCTGAACGCGGC
>JADMIO010604159.1_pt1 | contig 16328 bp, 8 predicted proteins | sample 8958161 | NCBI WGS metagenome assembly JADMIO01 (sample SAMN16585339, study PRJNA669376) | soil metagenome | isolation source: Crop rotation soil | place: USA: Cullars Rotation, Alabama | collected 2011
GCTGCCGCGAGTGGCGGCGAGGTCAGCGGCCGCTCGATCACCGGCGCGGCGACGACCGCCGCAGGCATCGGCGGCGGCGCTGCCGGCGGTGGACCGAAGGCCGCCGCGCCGATGGGTGCGGCCGGCATGGTGACGAGCGGCGCCGCCGCGATCGATGCGCCGGACGCTGGCGACGCGGGCATCGGAGGCAGAACCGGCAGCCCCGAGAGCTGCGGCACCGGCGGCGCGAACCGCGAGATCGCGGCCGCCGCCTGCTCGAGATGCGCGCTCGTCGGACGCACCGACGGGCCTTCCTTGATCGGCGGCTTCGCCAGCACCGTCGACGCGGCGGCGCCCGGCGCGTCGCCGAACTCGCGCGGCTTCTGCGGGGGTACCACGATCGGGGGCAGCGGCGCCGGCGCCTCGCTCACCATCGGCGCGATCGGCATCTGCTCCTTCGACGGCACGATCACGGTCGACTCGGGCGCCGGCGGTGCCGCTGCCTCGAAGTCACCCGACTCCGCGCGGATCACGCTCGGCGGCTCCGACTCGGCGAGCCACGGGTTGGGCGGCAGCGCGCCCGACTTCCGCCGCGGCGGGGCATCGGCGGTGGGCTCGGGCGTCGGCGCAGCCGAGATCGCGGGCATCGCCGCCGGCGTCGGGTTCACGTTCGTCGGCATGACGATCGGCCCCGACACGGTGGCCGGATCGACGCTCGCCGATCCACCCTGTGGCGTCGCACGTCCGTCGCGGCGCGCATCGAGCTTCGCGCGCACGGCAACGACGCTCGCATGGCCGGGGCCGACGATCGCCTCCGCCTCGCGCAGCAGCGACTCGGCGGCGGCCATGTCGCCCTGCGCCACGCGCACCGCGGCCAGGCTCGCCAGCACGCCGGCGACCTTGGGATGCGTCGCGCTCGCGGCCTTCTCCAGCTCCAGCAGGCGGGCGAGCAGCGGCTCGGCGCGCGCGTGCTCGTTCCGCTTGAAGTACAGCTTCGCGAGGTTGTTCAGGTTCACCGCGACGTCGGGGTGCGACTTGCCGCGGTGACGCTCGGTGATCGCGAGTGAGCGCAGCAGCAGCGGCTCGGCGGCGTCCAGCGCGCCCAGCGCCACGTGCACGGCCGCCAGGTTGTTGAGCGTCTGCGCGACGTTGGGGTGCTCGGCACCCAGTAGCTTCTCGCGCAGCGCGACCGCGCGGCTGAAGAGCGCTTCCGCCTCGGCGTAGTCCTTGGCCTGGTAGCGGACCTGTCCGAGGCTCGCCAGGCTCGATGCGACGCGCGCGCTGTCGGGGGCGGTGGCTTCAGCCTCCTCGAGGGCACCACGATGCGCAGCGGTCGCCGCGGCGAGGTCGCCACGTGCGACCGCCTGGCGCCCGGCCTCGGTGAGCTCGTCCCAGCGCGTGGTCGTGATGTTCGTCTCAGACATGGGGATCGCCTCGATGACTGCAAGACGCCCCAGCAGTGTGGGCTGTAACGGCAGTCACGGCCCGGCGCGGGTCAAGTGGGTTGCCGAAAGCACCCCGAATGGCGAGGTTAACGGCCCCCTGCGCCGGCTCGGCGCCACCCCTCACCCGGGTGGCCCATCCGCCGGCGCCACCGCGGATCTGCCACGAGCGTAAACTCTTGCGTGGCTTGACGATCCGCTCCGGACCCCCGGCCGCCCCCAAGCCGTACATGCTGGCTCCGACCCTCATCCAGAAGATCGCGACCGAGCTCGCGCTCAACCCGCGCTCGGTCACCGCCACCCTCGCCCTGTTCGAGGAGGGCAACACCCTCCCATTCATCGCCCGCTACCGGAAGGAGGTCACCGGCGGCCTCGACGAAGTGCAGCTCCGCGACGTTCGCGACCGCGCCGAGTACATCGGCGAGCTCGAGGAGCGCCGCGCGGCCGTGCTCAAGAGCATCGAGGAGCAGGGCAAGCTCGATGACGCGCTCAAGGCGAAGATCGCCGGCGCCGACACCAAGCAGGCGCTCGAGGATCTCTACCTTCCCTTCAAGCCCAAGCGCCGCACGCGCGCGATGATCGCGAAGGAGCGCGGCCTCGAGCCGCTCGCCGAGTTGCTCTGGTCGGGCACCGCGACCGACACCGACGCCGAGCGCGAAGGCGCCGCGTACGTGAGCGCGGAGAAGGAGGTGCCCGACCTTGCCGCCGCCCTCCAGGGCGCGCGCGACATCCTCGCCGAGCGCGTGGCCGAGGACGCGGAGCTGCGCGGCTGGGTGCGCGACGTGACGCGCATGAAGGGGCAGGTGAAGGCGGGCGCGGTCGCCGGCAAGGAGAAGGAAGTCTCCAAGTTCCAGGATTACTACGACCACACCGAGCCGCTCAAGGACATGCCCTCGCACCGGATCCTCGCGATCCGACGCGGTGAGGCGGAGGGGTTCCTGGTGTGGACGGTCGCCGCACCCGTCGATGAGATTGGCGCGGGTATGGAGCGCAAGGTCGTCGCGAATCGGCGAGCGTCAGCGCAGCTGAAGCTCGTGGCGACCGACGCCTACAAGCGCCTGCTCGCCCCGAGCATCGAGGTCGAGCTGCGGCTCGAGCTCAAGACGCGCGCGGACGAGGAGGCGATCCGCATCTTCGGCACGAACCTCGAGCAGCTGCTGCTGCAGCCACCCGCGGGTGAGCGCCCCGTGATCGGGCTCGATCCGGGCTTCCGTACGGGCGTGAAGGTGGCCGTGGTGTCGAAGACGGGCGCCGTGCTCGACACGGACACGATCATGCTGCACCAGTCGGATCGGTTCGTCGCCGCGCTGGCCCAGCTGATCAAGAAGCACCAGCCGGAGCTCATCGCCATCGGCAACGGCACCGCCTCGCGCGAGACGGAGACGCTCGCGAAGGAAGTGCTCGCCGAGATGAAGAAGGCGCCGGCCGGCCACCCGTTCAAGGTCGAGAATCCGCCCGTCGTCGTCGTCGTGAGCGAAGCCGGCGCATCGGTCTACTCGGCGAGCGACGTGGCGCGTGAGGAGCTGCCTGAGCTCGACGTCTCGCTCCGTGGCGCGGTGTCGATCGCGCGTCGCCTGCAGGATCCGCTCGCCGAGTTGGTGAAGATCGACCCCAAGTCGATCGGCGTCGGCCAGTACCAGCACGACGTCAACCAGACGCGACTCAAGCGCCGCCTCGACGAGATCGTCGAGAGCTGCGTGAACCGCGTCGGCGTCGAGGTGAACACGGCGTCGCCGCAGCTGCTCTCGTACGTCGCCGGCATCGGACCGTCGCTTGCGCAGAACGTCGTGAAGCTTCGCGACGAGCAGGGCGGCTTCACGTCGCGCGCGGCAATCAAGGACGTGCCGCGGCTCGGCGCGAAGGCGTTCGAGCAGGCCGCGGGCTTCCTGCGCGTGCGCGGCGGCAAGCACCCGCTCGACGCGAGCGCGGTGCACCCCGAGCGCTACGCGCTGGTGGAGAAGATCGCCGCCGATCTCGGCACTCCGCTCGCGGAGCTCGTGGGTAACGAGGCACACATCGGGCGCATCGAGCCGAACAAGTACGTGAGCGAGGAAGTCGGCCTGCCGACGCTGCAGGACATCCTCTCCGAGCTGCGGAAGCCGGGGCGCGACCCGCGCCAGAGCTTCGAGCCGCCCGCCTTCCGCGACGACATCACGGAGCCGAAGGACCTGAAGGAGGGAATGATCCTCGAGGGCGTCGTGACCAACATCGTCGCGTTCGGCGTGTTCATCGACGTCGGCGTCCACCAGGACGGGCTGGTGCACGTGTCGCAGCTCGCCGATCGCTACGTGGCGGACCCGAACGACGTGGTGAAGGTCGGGCAGAAGGTGAAGGTCACCGTGATGAGCGTGGACCTGCAGCGCAACCGCATCGCGCTGTCGATGAAGAGCAACCCGGTCGCGGGCCCGCGCGACCGCGGTGAGCGAGGCGAGCGTCAGGCACCAGTGGGCCAGGGCGCCCAGCGCCGCGCCGAGCGCCCTCAGCCCGCCGCGCCGGCAGCGAAGCCATTCGTTCCGAAGAGCGGAGCGATCGCGCCGAACGGGATCCGCTTCAAGTAAGCCGAAGGACACGGCGACGAGCGGTTCCGTCTCGTCCCTCGTGAGAGTCGAGGAGTGACCAGAGAGGAGTGACTTCGGCCGCGCCTCCGGCGCTGACCTCGAGGAGGACCGACGGGGACAGGGGGTTGGATCGGGTGTCGTGAGGATGCGTGATGCGGGTCGAGGGGCGTGCATGGTGAGCTGCACTCGCCAGCGACGCCCCTCGACCCGCATCACTCGTTCTCCCGATCCACGATACAGCCCCCTGTCCCCGTCAGTCCTCGTCAGACCCCTCGTCACTCGTCACTCGTCGACCCTCACGAGACACGAGACGAGACCACTCGTCCCGTTGTCTCTCGTCCCGAGGACGCCCCTCCTCCCTCCGCGAGCTTCAGCAGGCCCGTCCCCTCGCGCTCGCCCGTACCGCGCGATACCTTCGCTTCGCTGCAGCATCTCGTCGCTGGAGCCCTCGGCCCCAATACCCCCTCCCTCCGAGAGGAACCGCATGCGTGTTCCCAGTCTCGCGCGCGCGCTCGTCGTGCTCGGGATCCTGCTCGCTTTTGCGGGCGTACGTCCGGCCGCCGCGCAAACCGGCAAGATCACCGGCATCGTCGTCGACGCATCGAACGGCCAGCCGATCGAGGGCGCACAGGTCGTCCTCCAGGGGACCGGCCGTGGCACGGTGACCGGCAGCAACGGACGTTACTTCCTCCTCAGCGTGCCGCCGGGCACCTACATCGTCACGGCGCGCCGCATCGGCTACCAGAGCAGCGAAGTCCGCGACGTGCGTGTCGGCATCGACGTGACGACGGACCAGAACTTCCGACTCGCGTCGTCGGCGTCGTCGCTGCAGGCCGTGAAGATCGAGGCCGCGTCGCAGCCGCTCATCCCGCCCGGCAACACCGGCAGCCGCACGGTCATCACGACCGAGGAGATCTCGGCGCTGCCGACGCAGTCGATCGCTGGCGTCCTGTCGCTGCAGCTCGGCTTCCTCTCGGTGCCGACCGAGAATCCCGACGTCACGTCGTTCATCGACGAGCGTCGCGGCACGAACCAGGTCCGCATCCGCGGCGGCCGCGCGGCCGAGACGCTGACGCTCATCGACGGCATCCCGGTCAACAACTTCGTGCTCGGCGGCCCGGCCCTCGACATCACCAACGAGGCGATCGAGCAGGTCAACTTCGAGCGCGGCGGGTTCGAGGCGCAGTACGGCAACGCGATGTCGGGCATCCTCAACTACGCGACGCGTGAGGGTGGCACCGACCTGCGGGGCTCCGTGCAGTACCAGAGCTCGCGGCTCGCGGGCACGCTCGGCAGCGACGCCGACAAGGCGCGCGGCCTGGACTTCATCCAGGGCTTCATGGGCGGCCCCGTGCCGGGCACGCGCGAGAAGATGCGCTGGATGATCGCGGGCCGTCAGTCGACGAGCGCCGCCGCGGCGTACGAGTTCGACGACCAGATCTTCAACCCGTTCACCAACTCGGCCGACATCCGCGGCAACACGCCGTTCACGGTCGACTTCATGAAGGGGTGGCGCGGCGTCGGCTTCAACGCCGGTCGCGACGTGTTCGCCAAGCTGACGTACTACTTCACGCCGTCCGCGAAGCTGAACATCGGCGGCATCGACTATCAGGCGCAGAACCAGTATTTCAATCCCGCGTTCGCATACGCCGGATACAATGTCGCCGAGGCCTGCGCCGACGCGTACCCGGACAAGCGTGACTACTGCTACCGGCAGTTCCGCAACGGCGACATCACGCGCTTCGACGAGCTGCTCAACACGTCGGCGACGTTCCGCGGCGTGCAGGAGTACGTGCTCCAGGGTTCCACCCGGTCCAATCGTCGCTTCACCTGGTTCAACTACAACCAGACGATGGGCCGCACCAACTTCCAGCTCCGCGGCGGTCGCCTCGCGGCGCAGCGCAACGCGTGCAACTGGATGTCGGGGCTCTGCCTGGGCGACGCCATCCGCAACTTCACCACCGCGCCGGCGGGTGACTTCGCGCTGGGACAGTTTACCCCGTACTCGCGCCACGCGGTCAGCGCCAACGGGTACGCCAACCCGGGCGCGTCGACGGAAAACTTCGCCGGCGGCGACACGAACACGACGTACTCGTTCCGGGGCGACGTGCAGTCGCAGGTGACCGACCACCACAACCTGCAGGGCGGCGTCCAGTTCCAGCACCACGACATCCGCTTCTACGAGGCGCAGAACGTCACCAAGCCGTTCGACCAGGACCGCATCGCGAACTACACCTACGGCGGCAAGCCCTGGGACGCGGCGATCTACCTGCAGGATCGCGTCGAGTACGACTTCCTGACGCTCAAGTTCGGCCTCCGCTTCGACTACACGCACGCGCCGGGCAAGTTCTTCGCGAACCCGCTCGATCCCACCAACGCCACGACGGCGGCCGAGGTGTGCAACGGGACGGCGTTCGGCAGCACGCCCTATGTCTACACCACGCCGGACGGGCGATCGGTGCAGGGCGTCGCCGCCTGCAACATCTCGCAGTCGCTGCGTGACAGCGCGACGCGCGTCGCGCAGCAGGACGACTTCAAGAACTCGCCGCTGCGCACGCAGTTCTCACCGCGCGTCGGCGTGCAGTTCCCCATGTCCGAGCGCTCGTCGTTCTTCGTGAACTGGGGCATCTATACCCAGAACCCGACGTACAACGCGATGTACTCGGGCACCGGCATCGGCCGCGTCGCCGACAGCACCATCAAGGATACGCGCAACCTCGCGAGCCAGGCCGGCGTGATCAACAAGGGGCAGTCGCTCGAGGGCACGGTCTACGGTCCCAACTTCCGCTCCGACTACAACGTCGTCCCGCTCCTCGGCAATCCAGCGCTGGCCATCGAGCGCACGTCGGCGTACGAGGTCGGCTTCCAGTCCGAGTTCGGCCGCAACTACGCCGTGTCGGTCACCGGCTACGCGAAGGACCAGTCGGGGCTGACGGGCTTCCGTGACGGCGGCGTGCTCGAAGACGGCACGAAGCTCAACGACTTCGGCCAGACGTACAACCCGACGGGCACGGGCCTCAACTATCGCGTGCTCGTGAACACGGACTACCAGACCGTGCGCGGCGCCGAGGTCAGCGTGCGCCGCCGTCTCGCGAACTACTGGGCGTTCTCGCTGAACTACGGCTACCAGCAGGTCTTCACCAACGCCGCGCCGCCCGACCTCGAGCTGCAGAAGCTCATCGAGGGCGACGTGCAGGCGCGCACCGAGATTCGTTCGGAGATCGATCAGCCGCACCTCTTCACCGGCATCCTGCGCTTCGCGTTCGGGCAGCGGGTGCCGACGTTCAAGTTCAGCAGCATCCTCAAGGAGTCGCAGCTCGCCATCACGACGCGTGCGGCGTCCGGGCTGCCGTACACGCCCGCGATCGTGCCGGGCAACTCCGGCAGCTTCACCGGCACCACCAACGATCGCCTCGATCGCAACTCGGGCACCGCGCCCGCGACGTGGTCGATCGACACGCGACTGGAGAAGGGCTGGCGCACGGGCAACCTGCGCTACTCCGCCTTCCTCCAGGTCAACAACCTGCTCGACCGGAAGAACTGCGCGTCGGTGTTCCCGACGACGGGGCAGTGCACGACCGGCGCGCTGGTCGCCGCCCGCTCGTACATCGGTCCCCGCCAGGGTGGCGGCGTGCCGACGATCAGCCTGCAGGGTGGCTCCTCCAGCAACTGGGATCGCCCGAACATGTACGGGCCACGTCGCTCCATCACCAGCGGCCTGCGCCTGAGCTTCTGAGCTTCCGAGCCCCCACGACTCCATGAGCTTTTCACGCATCCCCCAGGGACGCGCCGTCCGGCGCGTCCTCGCGACAGCGCTGCTCGTGCCCGCTGCGGTCGCACCTGCCGCGCTCGAGGCGCAGCAGGGCAGCACGCGGCCTAACGGCAGCGGCGGCGCGAGCGATCGCCGCACCTTCGACCTGTTCGCGGTGGTCGACGACGCGGCGACCGGCGTGCGCGCGCCGACCGCCTATCGCCTGTACGTGACGAACAGCGGGCCGATGGACCTGCAGGCGCAGCAGCTCGTCGGCGTCTCGCCGGCGTCGGCGACGCGTGGCACCATCACCACGCAGTTCCCCGAGATCTCGCTCTTCGCCGCCGCCGCACCCGGCGATCGCCTGAAGAACCTCCAGGCCGTCCCCTCGCTCGCGAACGTGATCGGCAGCGGTGCCGCGCTGTCGTTCAACTTCCACAAGGACCGTCCGGGCGTGAACCACTGGTACGCCGCGGACGGCGCGCTCGGCTTCATGCACAGCGGCGCGCGCACGACGACGAGCGGTTGCACGGCCCACTCGCCGCACCTCCCGACGGGCATCTACCTCATGCCGGGGAGCGACTGCCCCGAGACGTGGGGGCTCAACGGGTGGCTCGGCGCGCGGCCCATCCCGCCCGCGAGCTTCCAGACGATCTTCAACGCGAACAAGGACGCGTTCCGGTTCGACTTCTCGACGGTTCCCGTGGGGCTGCAGGACACGTCGAGCTTCCTCGGCGACCGCTTCCAGACCTGGGGCGTCACGAACGACTTCAGCCGCGAGCGGCTCCCCACCTACGGCACCGTCGTCCCCGGCGGGACCGGCACGCCGAAGGCCGAAGGCTATCCGCTGGGCCTCGAGTGGAAGTTCGACGCCTTCACGATGACCGACGCCGCGCTGCAGGGCGTGGTGTTCTGGCAGGCGACGGTCACCAACAAGAGCGCGCAGGTCTACACCGGCACGAACGGCATCAACTACGACTCGCTGTATCTCGGCATCATCACGCGCCACGGTCGTCGTGCGCGCACGCACGCCGGCTTCGACCCACAGCGCGGCGCGGCGTACTTCAACGAGATCGGCAACGACGATGCGAGCAATCCGGGCGGGTGCGACGGCGCCGCCAACGTGCCGGGCGGCTTCGCCTCCGACGCCTATTTCGGCAACTGCGACCCGGTGGGCTTCGCCGCCGGGGCGAGCGCGATCGTGATGCTCAAGAGCCCGATCGGCGACCTGCGCTACAAGCAGTTCACCAATCCGGCGAGCCCGTTCTTCTACGCCGCGAGCCCGGTGGCCGGCGACACGATCACCTTCAACATCGGCCGCATGTGCGGCGACGAGTGCGTCGCCGAGCGCGCGCTCCCGTCCGCGACCGCGGGCTTCGGCGTGGTCGCGAGCCGCGAGAAGCTCGCGCTCAACGGCGACCAGCCGTCGGCGCTCTCGCAGCTGCAGTACTGGATGCTGTTCCATCCGGCCAATGGCGCGGCGGTGAACACCGGGCTGCGCGTCAACCCGGACAATCCGCGCGCCGGCGGCGGCTTCAACTACACGCCCCTTCCGGGTTGGCAGTACGAGTCGCGGCCGGGTGGGCGCGTGACGGGCGGCAGCGACACGCTCTTCTACGACACCTGCAACCCGGCCATCTCGCCGACGACGACGCCGATCGTCGTGCCGCAGACGCGCACGGAGTTCGGCCGCTGCACGGGCCGCTGGACCGACACGCTGCCGGACAAGACGATCAACTTCACGCGCGGCGCGACGTGGATCGGCGCGGGCCCGGTGCGCCTGCCGGCCGGCCAGTCGACGACGTTCCTCTTCGCTATCGTCGCCGCGCCCGACTCGACCACGGTCGAGCAGTCGGTCGACCGTGCCGTCTCGCTCTACCAGAACTTCTTCGTGACCGCGACGCAGATCCCGCAGCCGCGCATCGTCTCGGTGCAGGCGAACGGTGGCGTGATTCGCAACACGAGCGTGCGCATCTGGTTCGAGAACCGCGCGGGCAGCTACGTCGACCCGTTCATCCTCCAGCTCTCCGAGCAGTTCCGCACGGCGCCGACGACGGGCAACAGCCTCGAGACGCGGCTCAACCGGCTCAACCCGCGGCTCTATCGCACGAACATCGCGAACGACTCGGGGCTGCGCATCTCCGACACGCTGCGCATCCTCGCCTCGCGCCAGCTGCTCGGCCACCTGGTCTACAAGACCTGCAGCCCGGGCAGTGGCCGCTACACCAAGAGCACGTCGCCCAACATCTGCACCAACGACCGCCTCTTCGACTCACTCGGCGTCGACATCGGGCCAGCGCCGTATGCGCGCATCACGCCGCTCGCGACGGTGGACTCGCAGTTCACCTTCACCGACGGCAACGTGATGTCGGGGGTGAGCTACCAGTACGTGATCGTCGCGGCCTCGCGTGGCGCGCAGCTCTCGCTCATCACGGACACCATCGCGCGGCCGACGGGTGTCGCGCGCAGGATCGAGACGGTCACCTTCGTCGCGTCACGCCAGTCGCTCCCGACGCTGCTCAGCGCGCCGAACGTGACCACGGTCTACGTCCCGGCCAGCGTGCAGTCGGGCGGCCGACCGGCGCGCACGGTCTACAAGTCCGAGACCGGCGCGCAGACGTTCGAGGGTGATACGCTCGCGTACGCGGGGCCGATCATCACCGTCGCCGACACGCTCTCGAAACCGCTCGACTACCGGCTCGTGTTCGGCGACTCGCTGCAGCTGCGTGAGTACCTGACGAGCGGCAGCCTCGACTCGACCGTGGTGGCCGTGTATCGCTCGATTCCGATCGGTTACACGTACAGCGGCGCGGATCCCATCGGCCGCATCGCCAACCCGATACGGCGCGTGCTCGACTCGCTCGTCTTCGTGCGCCGCGGCCCGGGCGCGATCGGCAAGAGCATCGTCGGAACGACCTGCACCGCGGGCACCGTCGCCGGCCCGGGTGGACCCGCGTGCACGGCGGCGACGCTGCCGACCAACGTCGTCACCGTGGTGGACCTCGGCGGCGGGCGCTCGCTCGTGCGCACGTCGCTCAAGAACACCGGCAGCGGCGTGGGCGTCACGGGCATCCTCAACAACCCCGCGGCATCGGTCGTCGTCGGCCCGCTGCCCCAGGGGCTGCTCGTCCAGCGCCGCGACGGCGTGGACGTGCCGGTGATCGTCGGCAACGACTTCCGCGCCAACGCCTTCGGCGTCAACCAGCGCATCCTCGGCACGGTCGACTGGGCCGACGCGATCGTCGACGTCCAGAACCGTCCGATCGCCGTCGCCTTCACGGCCGCTGCGCACGGCGGCGTGCAGATCCAGGACAACTACTTCGTCGACGCGCAGGGCTTCCGCTTCTCGGCGGCGGGCACCCAGAGCGCCATTCCGTCGGTCGGCTACCAGACGGTGCTGAGCCGCTTCATCGGCACCGCCTGGGGCGAGTACCAGTTCCGCTGGCTCGGTGAGGACTGGGGACCCGACGCGCCGTTCACGCTCCGCAACGGCACGAGCGCGCTGCAGGATGCGCTCAACAATTCGCTGGCGAAGCGGGCCGTGGGTTCGCAGACGGACACGACGACGGTGGTGCGCAACGCGATCATCACGGCGATGGGCGCGACGGCTCTGCCGGCGACCGACAGCCTGATCGCGGTCAGCCTGCCGTTCCGCATCATCGACAACTCGACCGACCGCGCGAGCGGTGGTCGCGAGGTGATCGCGGCCATCCGCGCGTCGGACAAGTTCTACTCGCCGCAGACGCTGCCGCCCGGTGGCATCGGGGCCAACGCCAACCGCTGGCAGCTGTTCGGCAGCGGCATCGACACGGCGCGCGTCACGATCCCGCAGAACCAGTGGGTGCCGGGCGAGCCGCTCATCCTCCTCGAGCGCGTACGGGTCGCCGACACCACCGGTGGCGCGGTGAAGAAGGACGCGAATGGGAACGTCGTCTATCGCGACGAGCTCACGGTCATCGCGAGCCGCGCCACGATTGGCTGCCGCAACATCGCGCCGGCCATCTGCAACCCGCTCATCGGCCCTGGCGGCACCGGCTACACGCCGACGCAGCAGGACTACCGGCTCATCGTGCGCACCGGCATCCCGCTCACGTCCGACCGTGACGTGCGCTTCGACGTGATGCCCGCGGTCGCCGGACAGCGCGTCGCCTCCATCTCGCGCGCGCAGATGGACTCGGTCAAGGTCGTGCCGAACCCGTACGTGATGTACTCGAGCTTCGAGCAGAGCACCGCGAACCAGCAGCGCGTGATGTTCACGCACCTGCCGCCGCAGGGCTCGATCCGCATCTACACGGCGACCGGTCAGTTCGTGCAGCAGATCCGCTGGGTTCCTGCGGACCTGAATGGCAGCGGTGACCTGTACTTCAACCTGCTGACGCGGGAGGGGACGCTGATGGCGAGCGGCCTGTACCTGTTCACGGTCGAAGGCTCGGGCACCTCGGGCACGACGAAGCGCAAGCAGGTCGGCCGCTTCATCATCATCCGCTGAGGAGCGCACACATGCGGAAGCTCTCACTCGCAGGCGTGACGTTCACCGCCGCGGTCACCATGATCACCGTTGCCGCGCGCCCGCTCGCGGCGCAGCAGTCCGACCCGGGCACGATCCTCGTGCCCGGCGAGAACGAGTCCGTGACGCGCGTCGCGACCCGCGGCGCCGCGTTCCTCTCGCTCGGGGTCGGCGCGCGTGCGCTCTCGATGGCCGGCGCCTTCACCGCCACCGCGAACGACCTCTCGTCGGCGTACTGGAATCCCGCGGGGCTCGGCGAAGTCACGATGGCGTCGGGCTTCGCGAGCCACGAGAAGCTGTACGGCAACTCGGGGCTCACGAACACCTTCGTCGCCGGCGTCATCCCCGCGTTCGGCGGCGCGTTCGGCCTCAGCTTCACGAGCTTCACGTCGGGCGACATGGACCGCACCACGGAGTTCTACCCCGATGGTGGCGATCCCGCGCTCGGCGCCACGGTCTCCTGGCAGGGCACGTCGGTCGGCGTGCACTACGCGCGGCAGTTCACCGATCGCCTCACGGCCGGCGGCACGATCAAGCGCGCGTCCGAAGGGATGGAGTTCGCGAGCGCGACGTGGTACGCCGCCGATCTCGGCGTGCGCTTCCGCTCCGGCATCGCCGGCTCGACGCTCGGCTTCACGGTGGCGAACCTCGGCAGCTCGGCGCGCATGGGCGGCCCCGCCATCCAGCGTCGCCTGCAGCAGCGCAACGACCCGAGCTTCCCGACGGGTCGCCCCCTCGACATCGACATCCGCCCCGAGAAGCTGCAGCTGCCGACGGTGCTGCGCTTCGCGGTGCAGACGGACCTGCTCGGCGGCGCCGAGTCGGTGCTCGGGAACCGGTATGGACCGGAGCACTCGCTCGCGGTCGTCGCGGACGTCTCCGACGCCATCGACACCGGCATCATGCCGGCGGTCGGCGGCGAGTACGGCTACCGCAACCGCCTCTTCCTGCGCGGCGGCGGGCGCTGGCTCAACGACGGGCGCCTGCAGCAGGGCTCGGGCATCAGCTACAGCGCCGGCGGCGGGGTCATGATCCCGATCGCGGGGCGGCGGTTCCTGCTCGACTACGCGTGGCGGAACTTCGGTGAGCTGAACGACAACCAGGTCATCTCCTTCCAGTTCGGATACTGATGCGCATGCGACTCTCTCTCGCGACCGCCGCGATGACGCGACGCGCGCTCGCGGCGCTGCTGGTCGTGGTCCCGGCGCTCGCCGGCGCGCAGGTGACGGACAGCGTGGGCACCGTCATCTCCGACAGCATCGAGGTCGGCGGCCGCCGCTACGAAGTGGCGGCGCTGGCCGGCTACCAGTGGTTCGACAAGGCGGCGGCGCTCGAGGGCACGCCGACGATGGGCTTGCGCGTGATCCACCCGGGGCTCATCAGCCGCATCCCGGGCATCACGTTCGGCGCCAACGCCTCGTTCGCGCGCCCGACGACGCGCGGCGACTACTTCCCGTGGAACCGCCAGATCTACTACAGCGGCGACGCATCGCGGCGCAACGACACGACGCTGGTGTACGCTGTGAGCCAGCAGGTGACGATGGCGTGGTTCGGGCTCGACGTCGGCTACCGCTACAACGGCCGCCAGGGCTCGCCCACCATGAAGTCGATCACCGATTGGCGCGCGCTCGAGGTCGACGCGAGCATCGGCGCCGGCGTGTACGGCTTCTGGCTCGACCCGGAGCAGGAGCGCAAGAACGTCGTGCGCTCGCATCGTGGCTGGCTGCTCGGCGGCGGCGTCGGTATCCCGCTCGCCGGCAACACGAAGATCCTCCTGCGCGCGGAAGACCTCGTCTTCGTCTGGTTCAACCGCGACTGGTTCTCCCTTTCCGATCCGCTCTTCTCCGAAGAGCTGTGGCCCAATCCCGTGAAGACACCACCAGCGGCCAAGGGCACCGTGCACAACGCCCGCCTGACCGTGCAGTTCAGCTTCGTCCCCGGCGGGTCGGTGACGCCATGAGCCGGATGAACCGACAGCGCCTCGCGATCCTCGCCCTTCCCGTCGCCGCGGCGCTCGCCGCCGCCTGCTTTGCGGGCGATACGCCCACGGAGCAGATCGGCGGGACGCAGTTCGGCATGCTGCTCAACGCGGTCTCGCCGGTGAAGGTGCCTGTGATGCAGGCGACGGCCACGGGAACGGGCACGTCGCTCACGCAGATCGTCGCCCGCCTCACGAACTTCAAGCCGCTCGCCGAGCCGGCGGCCTACCAGTTCTACGCGGTGGGTGCCGGTGCAGGGGACACCGTGCCGGTCACGGCGACGCTCTCGCGCATCCGCAACGACAGCGTGGTGAACTCGAATGGCACCATCACCGTCAATCGCACGGTGACCGCGCTCGGCACCTCGAGCGTGTTCAGCGGCACCGAGAACAACGACACGCTCGTCGCGACGTTCGCGGGCGCGCAGTTCGGTGGCACGACGCGGCGCTGGCTCGTCGTGACGATCCAGGCCAACCAGGCCGCGCCGACATTCACGTCGTCGACACCGCAGCCGGTGTGGTATGCCTACCGCGCGACGTCCGGTGGCAACGTCACCACCACTGCGGGCACGTCCAGCTTCGGCACGTTCAGCGTCACCGCGCCGGTCGTCTTCTCCGGCGGCGGGCGCGGGCGCTCGGCGTTCTGGGACATCAACAGCGATGGCCACCTCGTCTACCAGGCGGTCGTCGAGCAGATCCAGCAGCCACCACGCGGCTACTTCTACGAGGCGTGGCTGCGCGACACGCGGACGCGCCGCGCGTTCAGGATGAGCGACGTGGTGGACAACGCCGGCAGCTCGCTCTTCAACGCCGACCAGTTGACGATCCCGGGGAGCGTCGCGCAGCTGCCGGTCGGCCGCTTCGGCGTCACCGAAGAGGATGTGGATGGCGAGCCGCTCAACTCGTTCGACGGCGTGCACCTCGTCGTCGAGCCCAAGCTGGGCGTCGCCACCAAGCATGGCCTCTCGACGGTGCTGCAGGGTGTCGTCGGCGACACGCTGGGGTTCCGCGGGCTGGGGGCCATCGACGTCGTCGTCACGCGTGCCGGCGCGGCCACCGACTCGACATTCATCGTCGTGGTGCCGAAGGACGGCACGGCGCCGATCGGCACGCCGCGGCCGGCGCTCACCGACGCCTCGGCGAACGGTGGGCACGTGATCATCACCGGCATTCCCGCTGGCCCGGTGGAGCTCATCGTGACGCCCAAGGGTGCCACGTCAGCGGTGACGCCGCGCCCGACGGTGACGGTCCTGCGAAAGGACACGGTCGCCGTCACCGTCGCGCTGCCGTAGGGCGGGCTGAGCGCACTGGTGATGCGAAGGGGGCGGCTCCCGGTAGGGGGGCCGCCCCCTCGTGTGTTCCACCGGACATGGACCAGCGCCAGCGCATTCGCGAGGACGCATCGCCCGCCGTTTCCCGGATGCGGGCTCGTGCGTCCCACGAGCAGAGGAACCCGCGTCCGCCTCGCTGGGTAGGACGCCAGGGTTTCGTTATGTTGCAGGCCCCCTCACACGACGCGGCACCGGCCCCCCTCCCGCCGGCACGCCCCTCCCCACGCAGTTTCGACGATGAACCTCGACGAGCTCCTCAAGGTCTTCATGGCGCGCCCGAAGTGGCAGCGCGTGTTCTTCGCATTCACGCTCGGCGTGTTCATGTCGTGCTCCATGCAGGTCGCACAGCAGTCGCCCGAGCCGACGCTCTCCGGATCGTTCGCCCGCTGAAGGCCGGCTTCGTGCGGCGTTCCGGTGACGACGGGCACGGATGCCCCGATCCCGGGGTAGTATCGATGGCGCGTACCAGGTCGTTCACGCCTGTGACGCGCCTCACGTCTTTTCACGAGCAGCGCGACGCCACGCGTCGCCTGCCATGCGCCTGATACACATGCCACGCTACGCCCGCCTCGCGCCGATCGCCCTCGCCCTCCTCGCGGGGTGCAAGGGTGACGGGCCGATCGATCCCGTGACCTCGCTCACGCCCTGCCTCGCGTCGGATGAAACGATCGCGGTGTCGAACCTCGCGGTCGGGCAGACGCAGGTGGTCTCGGGCAATGCGCTCAACTCTTTCCAGCACAGTGGGATCCGAAGCTTGGAATTCACGTGACTTGAAGTCGCGG
>JADMIO010814618.1_pt1 | contig 16328 bp, 19 predicted proteins | sample 8958161 | NCBI WGS metagenome assembly JADMIO01 (sample SAMN16585339, study PRJNA669376) | soil metagenome | isolation source: Crop rotation soil | place: USA: Cullars Rotation, Alabama | collected 2011
CCGCCCGCCGCGACCGCGAGCCCGGCGCCGGAGAAAGCCCCGGAAGGCAAGGCGAACGAGCCCCCGAAGACCGACGCGGCGACGCCTGCACCGGCCGCGGCGCCTGCACCAGCGGCCGCGCCGCCGGCGCCGACGAAGCCCGAGCTCGTCGCCGGCGACAAGATCAGCGGCGGCGACACCGCGTGGATGCTCACGTCGACGGCGCTCGTCCTGATGATGACGATCCCCGGCCTCGCGCTCTTCTACGGCGGAATGGTGAGGAAGAAGAACGTGCTCGCGACGCTCATGCAGAGCTTCGCGATCACCTGCGTGGTCACCATCGTCTGGGTGATCGCGGGCTACAGCATCGCGTTCATGCCCGGCGGATCGTTCTTCGGCAGCATGGACCGGTTCTTCCTCAACGGCATGCTCTACCAGAAGGAAGCGAACAAGCTGACCGTGCATCACCTCGGAACGACGATTCCCGAGTCGGTGTACATGATGTTCCAGATGACGTTCGCGATCATCACGCCGGCGCTCATCTGCGGGGCGTTCGCGGAGCGCATGAAGTTCTCGGCGATGCTCTGGTTCATGGGGCTCTGGTCGATCCTCATCTACTCGCCCATCGCGCACATGATGTGGGAGCCGTCGGGGTACTGGGCCGCGGCGGGCGTGCTCGACTTCGCGGGCGGCACGGTCGTGCACATCAATGCGGGCATCGCGGGACTCGTGTGCGCGCTCGTGCTCGGCAAGCGCATCGGCTACGGCCGCGAGGCGATGATGCCGCACAACCTCACGCTCACGCTCATCGGCGCGTCGCTCCTGTGGGTCGGCTGGTTCGGCTTCAACGCCGGTTCCGCGGTCGCCGCGGACGGTCGCGCCGGCATGGCCATGTTCGTCACGCAGTTCGCGACCGCCGCCGCGGCGCTCGCCTGGATGTTCACGGAGTGGATGACGAAAGGGAAACCTTCGGTGCTCGGCATCGCGTCGGGCGCGGTGGCGGGGCTCGTCGCGATCACGCCGGCGTCGGGTTTCGTCGGCGCGAGCGGCGCGCTCGTGATCGGCATCGCGGCGGGGATCCTGTGCTTCTTCGCGGCGACGACGGTCAAGCGTATGTTCGGCTACGACGATTCTCTCGACGCGTTCGGCGTGCACTGCATCGGCGGTATCGTCGGCGCGATCCTCACCGGCGTCTTCAACGTGAAGGAGATCAGCGGCGCCGACGCGAGCGTCCTCACCCAGGTCTACGCGGTGCTGACGAGCTCGTGGTGAGCGGCGTCGGCAGCTTCATCATCCTCAAGATCATCGACATGGCGATCGGCCTGCGCGCATCCGAGGAAGAAGAGCGCGAAGGCCTGGACGTCAGTCTTCACGGCGAGCGAGTGGAGTAGGTCCGAGAAGATTGCGGCAGTTTCTCCTCAGTGGCTTCGGGCGCCTGCGGGCGCCCTTTTTTTTGGCGTCGAGCGCACGAGGGGCAATCCGCTACAATCGCCCGTTTGCGTGTACGAGACCATGGTTCCCCATCTCACCACCGCCCTGACGGGTCCGTTGCACGACCTCGAAGGCCGGCTGATCGAGCGCATGCCGGACATCGAGCGGTGGCTGCGCACGCAATGGCAGGAGAACGAGGTCCCGTTCTACGCGTCGGTCGACCTGCGCAACGCCGGATTCAAGCTCGCTCCCGTCGACACGAATCTCTTTCCCGGCGGCTTCAACAATCTGAACCCGGCGTTCATGCCGCTCTGCGTGCAAGCGGCGCAAGCCGCGGTCGAGCGCGTGTGCGCGGACGCGCGCGGGGTGCTCCTCGTGCCCGAGAACCACACGCGCAACACGTTCTACCTGCAGAACGTGCACACGCTCGAGACGATCCTCAGGCTCGCGGGAATGCGCGTTCGCGTCGGCTCGCTTCTGCCGGAGCTCGATCAGGCGAGCGTCGTCGACCTGCCCGAAGGCGCGTCGCTCACGCTCGAGCCGATCGTGCGCCGCGGGCGCCGGGTCGGGCTCGACGGGTTCGATCCATGCATGGTGCTGCTCAACAACGACCTTTCCGCCGGCGCGCCGGACGTCTTGCGCGACATCGATCAGCCGATCGCGCCGCCGCTCGAGGCCGGCTGGTACAACCGCCGCAAGTCGCAGCACTTCGCCGCGTACGAGGACGTCGCGACGCGCTTCGGCGAGCTCATCGGCATTGATCCGTGGCTCATCAATCCGTACTTCGGCGTGTGCGGCGAGATCAACTTCCAGGAGCGATCGGGCGAGGAGTGCCTCGCGTCGAACGTCGATTTCCTGCTCGAGCGCATCCGCGTCAAGTACCGCGAGTACGCCATCGACGAGAAGCCGTTCGTGATCGTCAAGGCCGACGCCGGGACGTATGGCATGGGCATCATGACCATCCGCGACCCGTCCGACGTCGTGGCGTTGAACCGCAAGCAGCGCACGAAGATGGCGGTGGTGAAGGAAGGCCTCGCGGTGACGCAGGTCATCATCCAGGAAGGCGTGCCGACGTTCGAGTCGATCAACGAGGCGATCGCCGAGCCGGTCGTGTACATGATCGACCGCTTCGTCGTCGGCGGCTTCTATCGCGTCCACACCGAGCGCGGCAAGGACGAGAACCTGAACGCGCCCGGCGCGCAGTTCGTGCCGCTCGCGTTCGAGGCGCCGTGCATCCCGGACCTCGAGCGAACGGGAGACTGCGCGCCGAACCGCTTCTACGCGTACGGCGTCGTCGCGAGGCTCGCGCAGCTCGCCGCGGCGATCGAGATCGAGCGTCTCAAGGAGCCCGCGCCCGCATGATGGTATCGCCCGAGTACTGCCGCTTCATGGCGCGTTACAGCGCGTGGATGAACGACCGGCTATACGCGTGCTGCGCGAACCTGCCGGACGACGAGCGAAAGCGCGATCGGGGCGCGTTCTTCGGCTCGATCCATGGCACGCTCAATCACCTTCTCTGGGGCGATCGCATGTGGCTCGGCCGCTTCACCGGCGAGCCCTGCACCGCGCCCGCGTTCGGCGCCGACATGTTCCAGCGCTTCGACGAGCTCGCGCGCGAGCGCAAGCGCACCGACGCCGCGATGCGCGAGTGGTCCGAGCGCGTCGATCCCGAATGGCTCGGCCGCCTGCTCGAGTACACGAGCCGCGTCGACGGGCGCACGCGGCGATTGCCGGCTGCGCTCGCCGCGATGCATCTCTTCAATCACGGCACGCACCATCGCGGGCAGCTCACGACGCTCTTGTCGCAAGCAGGCATCGATCCGGGCGAGACCGATCTGCCGTGGGTGCCGGGCGCGGTCGAGATCGTCGGCTGAACAGGACCGCTACCCTTCCTCACGGCTTCTTGCGCGCCCGCGGGTGCGCCTTGTCGTAGACCTTGGAGAGGTACTGGAAATCGAGGTGGGTGTAGACCTGCGTGCTCGCGATGCTCGCGTGCCCGAGGAGCTCTTGCACCGCGCGAAGGTCCCCGGACGATTGCAGGAGGTGAGACGCGAACGAATGCCGCAGCATGTGGGGATGAACGTGCTGCGCGAGACCGCGCGCGATCGCCCATTGCGCGAGCCGCTGCTCGATCGCCCGCGGCGAGATGCGCTTGCCGCGGCGGCTCACGAAGAGCGCCGTCTCGCCCGCGAGCGCAAGCTGCCGCCGCTCGACGAGCCAGTCGGCGAGCGCGTCACGCGCGGCCTTGCCGACGGGAACGATGCGCTCCTTCGAGCCCTTGCCGAGGACGCGCACTTCGCCGGCCGCGAGGTCGAGCCCGGCGACGTCTAGGCCCGAGAGCTCGGAGAGGCGCAGGCCCGACGAATACGCGAGCTCGAAGAGCGCGCGATCGCGCGAGCCGAGCGCGTCGCTGGCCTCGAGCGTGACGAGCTGCACCGCTTCGTCGGGTGAGAGCGTCGCGGGAAGCTTGCGATCGGCCTTCGGCGCCTTGAGCCCGTCGCACGGATTGTCGAGCGCGCTCGTGCTGCGCGAGCCGAGGAAGCGATAGAACGCGCGCCACCCGGAAAGGATGCGCGCGAGGCTTTTGCCCGAGAGGCCTCGCGCGTGCAGCCGCGCGAGCGCACGCGCGAGATCGGCGCGGCCAAGCGTCTCGGGCGGCGCGCCGCCCGAGACGCGCTTCAGGAGCTCGACGTCGCGCATGTATGCCATTCGCGTTCGCCCGGGCCGGGTGGCGAGGTGCGCCGCGAACGCGGCGAGATCGTCGTCGGCCTGCGCTTCGCCGCGCGGAAGATCGTGGGTGCGCGAGGCGCTCAAGAGCCGGGGAGGAATCGGGCGATCGCGACGCTCGCGAGCTCCGCCATGCGAATGAGGTACATCGTTCCCATGTCGTGGCTGAACCGGTGCGCGTCGGGGCTCGCGAGGCCCAAGAGGCCGAACGTGCGCTGCGTGCGCAGCGCGAGGAACGCATACGACGAAAACGTGCCGGGGTCCTGCTCGAACCAGTCGGCGGCGTCGAACGGCGCCTTGGGCCCGCGGTACGGCTCGCCCAGGCTCGCCGCGTATTCGCGAAGCTCGGGGCTCGTCGCGGCGAGCTCCGGCAAATAGGATTGCTCGGGCACCCTGCCCCACAGGCGCATCGCGACCGCGGGCACGGCGAAATCGTCGACGAGGCTCTGTTCCAGCACGCCGAGCGTGGTCTCGAGATCGCCCGCGGAAAAGAGCGCGAGCGTCGCGCGGTGCAGCTTCTCGCTCGTCGAGTCGTTCTGCGCCGCGAACGCGACGAGCTCGCGCGTCCTGCGCTCGAGATCGCGGAGCTTCGCCTCGACCTCGTCGTTTCTCTCGCGAAGCGTGAGCATCTGCCGCTCGGCGATGGGAATCGCGTGTCCGCCGTGCGGATGCGGCACGTAGATGTCGGCGACGAGGTCCGCGTAGTCCTCGAAGAATGCGGGATGCTTCCTCAGGTATTCGGCGACGGCCGCGGCGTCGGTCCGAAGATCGTCATCGCTACGCATCATGGTGCCTGGATCCGATCCATTCGCCCTCGAACACCGTCACTGCGGGGCCGGTCATCGTCACGGGCTCGCCGGGGCCGGCCCACGCGACCTCGAGCATGCCGCCGCGCGCGTGGACGCGCACCGGCGAATCGACCCGACCGTCGACGATCGCGGCAACCGCCGCCGCGCATGCGCCCGTTCCGCACGCGAGCGTCTCGCCGGCGCCGCGCTCCCAGACGCGCATGCGAATGGTATCGCGATCGATCACCTGCACATAGCCTGCGTTCACGCCGCGCGGAAAGCGCGTGTGGCGCTCGAGCAACGGTCCTTGCGTCGCCACGGGTGCGACATCGACGTCGGGCACGAGCTGCACGACGTGCGGGTTGCCCATCGAGAGCACGGCGGCTTCGATGCGCGTACCACCGACATCGATCGCGTAGCGCGGCTCGCGCGCGCTCGCGAGAAACGGCACGTCGGAAGGCTCGAAGCGCGGCACGCCCATGTCGACCGTCACCCGGCCGTCGGGCTCGATGCGCGGCTCGATCACGCCGCTTAACGTCTCGACGCGGAGGGCGCGCTTGTCGCTGAGGCCGTGCTCGTGCACGAAGCGCACGAAGCAGCGCGCGCCGTTGCCGCACTGCTCGACCTCGTTGCCGTCGGCGTTGAAGATGCGATAGCGGAAGTCGACGTCGGGGCGCGTCGCGCGCTCGACGACGAGGATCTGGTCGCAACCAACGCCGAAATGCCGATCCGCGATGCGGCGCGCCTCGCCGGGCGTAAGCGCGACGCGCTGGCGCACCCCGTCCAGCACGACGAAATCATTGCCGAGCCCGTGCATCTTCGTGAACTTGAGCGGGACGCTCACGGGCGTCCGTCCAGCAGGTCCGACAGCTTCTTGCGGCCGCGCTGCGCGAACGGCACCATGCCGCCGTCGACCTGCGCGATGCCGGCGACGGCGTAATCGACCTGCCCGCGATCGAGCGAAGCGGCGATCGCCGCCGCGAGCGCGTCGGGGGAAGCGGCCGCGCGGAACGTCGCGCTCGTGCGCGCGTGCGATGCGAGGACGACGGGCGCGGCGAGGCTCGCCGTCCCGATCTTCATGTCGGCGAGTTCGAGGTTCATCTCGACGGCGTCGAGCGCAACCTCGCGGTCGTTCGGATTCTCGATCGACAGCGTGACCGCGACGTTCGCGTCGCGACCGCTGAGCCGCTCGATGCGCAGGCGCTCCAGGGTGATGCTCGGCGAGACGAATGCCGCCGCGCACGCCGCGCCGGCAACGAGCGTGATCGCCACGGCGATGACGTTCAGGCGACCCACTCGCCGGCCGTGAATCTTCGAATCATGACGACCTGCAGCGTCCCCGCGATGACCACCCCGATGCCACACGCGACGACGAACGTGTCATGCGCGATGCGCCATGTCGGCCATGCAAACACGCCGTTCGCGCGCACCATCCGATGAGCCAATGCGAGCACTAGACGTGTGCGGAAGCATCTCATATCGCAGCACGCCATGTGCGTTTCTTCGATACGTCGCGCTCGCCGACATCCAGAAGGGGCCCAAGGCCCGCGCGGGGGACTTTGGTGACAGGGCATGCGAGCTCGCGACCCGTCGGAGCGGCGGGTTTCCCGCTTCCTGCGCAGCGACTCCGGATTGGCTTCGTTGCTCTGCCTGGACGGCCATCTTCGCGAATGGCGCGCTTCTCCGATCGATGTGGCGCCCTGTCTGCGTACCGCGCATCGCGTGACTATAGTCGATGTTGCGCATACGTCGAGACGATCGAGTACGGCGGAAACGCTCGGCGCGAGATACGCGCGCGCGATTCACGCCGCCCAAGCTCAGTGCGGCAGGACGAATGGCGCGAGATACGCCGCAGCGCCGGTCCCGATGTGGTTCACCCCGGTCACGAGGTCCCTGATGAACGCCACGTCGTAGCCGAACGCCGAGGACTGCGGGATGCCGCCCCAGCACCAGATCCACGGAACGACCACGAATGCGATTGTGAGCACGCCCCGTTCGTGCTGCGTCGCGATCTGGTGCACTGATGGGTTCTCGATCAGGATGAAGTGCATCATGGGAAACACCACGAGCGCGGCCACCCGTGTTTCGTCGCCGACCACGACCGTTAGCGCGATGGCCATCACGAGGGGCACCACAAGTGCGCTCCGCAGTCGCGGAATGCGCGACCAAGCCATCGCCGCGACGATCCAGCCTACGCCCAGGATCGAATAGACGATGGCGTCCGGGTGCGTCACCCAGCAGCGCACTAGTATCGGCAGATACGCGCCCGTCCAGGTTGTCCTGTCATGCGGCATCAGCGCGTTCACGGTGAACCACGCGATGAGCAGCACCTTTCCCGCTACGATGCCCGAGAGCACGAGCAGGCACCAGCGAGGCGTCGCCGCGAGGGCTTCTCCCGAGCGCTGCGCTAGCGTCGATGCCACCAGCAAGAGGACGAAAGCGACCAATCCCTGCTCGAAATGATTCATTCCGAGCGCGATTGCGAGCAGCAACGAGGCGATCGGTCGCTTTCTCGACAAGACGAGCGCGGCCATCGTCCCGAATGTGAGCGCGTCCATTCCGACCCAGTACCAAACGCTCGCTGCAACCGGCATGCAGAAGAAAAGTAATGCGGCGAAATGCGCATCTCGCGCATCTCGGCGACAGCGCTGCAGCAGAACCGCCAGATACCCGAAGAATGCGACGGCCAGGAACACGTAATGGAGCGCGATGTAGCGCGTCACCGTCGTGGCGTGCACCAAGTGGGCGATCGCAGGCCCGAGCCAGTTCCACACAATGTACTGAGCGAGCGGATCGTCGAAGGGCATCCCGTGCAGGTTTTGGCTGACACGCGTCGACATCTCGATGTTCGGGATTACCCAGGTGCCGACCTTGATCATCAGCACGGCGAACAGCATAGCGACGCATACCGGCGCGGGCAGCGCTTGCACCCACGTCCACACGCGCGCAAAAGTGCGCTCCGAGGTTACGGAAGATGCGACCCCGGTCAAAGATGCGCGCTCCGAAATACGCCTTGGCCAATGACACGCACCATGCGCGCGATGAATCGCCGAACCAAGGCACGTACAGCGTATCGTTCCGAGAAGCACGATGCGCACGATCGGCTTTGCGGCTTCGGCCGGGCTCGCCCACCACGATCGTTGACCCGAAGTCGGCCGCTCATGAGTTGTCCAGCGCCGCTTTGATTCGCGAGTGCGATCGTTGTGTTCCGTCGAAATCGATGCGGAGCGGGACGCGGTCGTCACGCCTGTGGGTGATGAAGGCGCTGCCGCGCGGCACGGCCAGCCATATCAGGAGGCAAAAGAGCCGATGCTCGCAAGGCCGCGTGCGACGGGCAGGTACACCGACACGACTCGGGTGCCGATCGCGGCAGCAGTCGCACCGATGCGGGACATGCCCTGGTGGCCGGTGAGAAGAGCAATGATGCTGAGCGCCATCACCCCGAGAGCGCCCGGCAGCATCGATGCCGAGCCTGCGAGGCTCGAAACGGCGAAGGATGTTGAGTGACATCGCGCGTGTTGCAGCCGGCCAGAGCTCTCAAAGCGGCCGTGCGGCGCCCATCTCCTGCGCGAATGCCTCGGCTTTCGTCACCGGTGTAGACGCGCTCCGCGTCTCGTGCAACTCACTCGCGCTGACTGTCCGTGGGAGTACGGCGACCGTAGACGAGGAAATCGGCCCCGCCTTCAGTGCCGGCGCCGCTTCGCGCGTCAGACAAGAAGCTCGGCGTGAGTATGAATGCCGTGACGACGCTGAAACCATGAGCATGGGGTGGGTCACGGACCGCGAGTGCCTGACGAGCACCTCCCGGGACTGCGGCGCGGAGGTCAGCGCGCCGCCGGCGCTGGCGAGCCGTGTGGAACGCCTGAAGTATGCACTCCGAGTCGCCGTCGAAGATAGCCGAGGCTCCCCTCGATTGGTCGTTTGGCTGGACGCCCCCGTGCACTGGCGTCTCGCAAGCCGCGCACAGCCTGTCCTGGTGCCCAGGGTTTTCGGCCGAGAGGCGGATGCCCGGGTACGGTCACAGTTGTGCCGCCAACGCCGCGAGCACGCCGCGTCCTTACGATGACTGCCGGTCACGAGAACCGGCCGCGAGCGTCGCTGGCGCTCGACGAACGCCATGCGCGTGTCAGACGTTGAGTCGTGAATGCACGGTCGACAGCCTGAGCAGAGGCGACCTGGTGTCGCCGCTTCGCACTTCACCGCCGCAACGCACTCCCGGGCGCATTCGGCGCGACGTCGTCGCATGCGGCTCGAGTGACGACGACCATGCGGAATCGAACAATGTCACGACTCGATGCGCTGACGGCGCAACGCGTGATCGCGATGCAGGAGCGGAGCGACCGAGAGCAGATGCCGTGCGATTGGCGGGTAGGGCGGAATCACTAACCGTGCAGGGCGCAGTTTTCCGTTGCCGCACTGCTCGACCTCGTTGCCGTCGGCGTTGAAGATGCGATAGCGGAAGTCGACGTCGGGGCGCGTCGCGCGCTCGACGACGAGGATCTGGTCGCAACCAACGCCGAAATGCCGATCCGCGATGCGGCGCGCCTCGCCGGGCGTAAGCGCGACGCGCTGGCGCACCCCGTCCAGCACGACGAAATCATTGCCGAGCCCGTGCATCTTCGTGAACTTGAGCGGGACGCTCACGGGCGTCCGTCCAGCAGGTCCGACAGCTTCTTGCGGCCGCGCTGCGCGAACGGCACCATGCCGCCGTCGACCTGCGCGATGCCGGCGACGGCGTAATCGACCTGCCCGCGATCGAGCGAAGCGGCGATCGCCGCCGCGAGCGCGTCGGGGGAAGCGGCCGCGCGGAACGTCGCGCTCGTGCGCGCGTGCGATGCGAGGACGACGGGCGCGGCGAGGCTCGCCGTCCCGATCTTCATGTCGGCGAGTTCGAGGTTCATCTCGACGGCGTCGAGCGCAACCTCGCGGTCGTTCGGATTCTCGATCGACAGCGTGACCGCGACGTTCGCGTCGCGACCGCTGAGCCGCTCGATGCGCAGGCGCTCCAGGGTGATGCTCGGCGAGACGAATGCCGCCGCGCACGCCGCGCCGGCAACGAGCGTGATCGCCACGGCGATGACGTTCAGGCGACCCACTCGCCGGCCGTGAATCTTCGAATCATGACGACCTGCAGCGTCCCCGCGATGACCACCCCGATGCCACACGCGACGACGAACGTGTCGCGCGCGATCCGCCATGTCGGCCATGCAAACACGCCATTCGCGCGCACCATCCGATGCGAGAATCCCGGCGCTCTTCATACATCGTCGACCTGGCGTCGTGATGGAACGATCGCGTGCGGAACGGCCAGAATACTGCGCATCAGACATTGAAACGGAAATGCACCACGTCGCCGTCCTTCACGACGTACTCCTTGCCTTCGAGCCGCATCCGGCCCGCTTCCTTCGCGCCCTGCTCGCCCTTGAGCGCGACGAAGTCTTCGAAGCCGATCACTTCGGCGCGAATGAAGCCGCGCTCGAAATCGGTGTGGATGACGCCCGCGGCCTGCGGCGCGGTGCTGCCGGCGCGCACGGTCCACGCGCGAACCTCCTTCGGGCCCGCGGTGAAGAACGTGAGCAGCCCGAGCAGCGAATAGGCGGCGCGGATGAGCCGCTCGAGTCCCGCTTCCTCGAGGCCCATGTCGACGAGAAAGATCTTCTTGTCCTCGGCATCGAGATCGGCGATCTGCGCCTCGAGCGCCGCGCAGATCGCGACGACCGGCGCGCCGTCGGCGCGGCCGCGCGCCTCCACCGCGTCGAGCAGCGGATTGTCCGCGAACCCGTGCTCGCCGACGTTCGCGACGTACATCGCCGGTTTCATCGTCAGCAGGAAGAGCGGCTGCACGATCGCCTTCTCGTCCTCGGTGAGCGCCAGCGTGCGCACGGGACGCGCCTGATCGAGGTGCGGGCGGATCTTGTCGAGCACGGCAACGAGGCGCTGCGCGGCCTTGTCGCCGCCCGTCTTCGCGGGACGCTCGTGCTTCGCGATCTGCTTTTCGACGGTGGCGAGATCGGCGAGCGCGAGCTCGGTGTCGATCGTCTCGATGTCGCTTGCGGGATCGACCGTGCCGCCGACGTGCACGACGTTGTCGTCCTCGAAGCAGCGCACGACGTGCGCGATCGCCTCGGTCTCGCGGATGTTCGCGAGGAACTGGTTGCCGAGCCCCTCGCCTTTCGATGCGCCGGCGACGAGCCCGGCGATATCGACGAACTCGACCGTCGCCGGAACGACGCGCTCTGGCCGCGCGATCGCGGCGAGCGCGTCGAGCCGCGCGTCGGGCACGGGCACGATCCCGACGTTCGGTTCGATCGTGCAGAACGGATAGTTCTCCGCCGCGATGCCCGCCTTGGTGAGCGCGTTGAAGAGCGTCGACTTGCCGACGTTCGGGAGCCCGACGATGCCGCACTTCAGCGCCATGGCGCGGCCTTCCGCGAGGCTTGCGCGCGCGCGGCATTGCGTCCGTGCTGCGCATTGCGGTATTCGCACCCGGCGCGGCCCATGGCGCGAGTAGAACTGCCTCCGTGCTGCGTGCTGCGGTATTCGCGCTCCGCGCGGCCCTTCGCGCGGATAGAACTGGGTTCGTGCTGCTCACTCCGGTATTCGCGCTCGGGGCGGCCCGTCCTGCTCATGGCGACGCGTCCTTGCCGCTCTCCGCCGGCGTGGCGCGAGCGCGCGTGTGCAGCTCGTGCATCGCGCGCTCGGCGTCGCCGTCGCGAAGGAACGGCCACACCGCGAGCGCGCGCGCGATCGCGTCGTCGATCGACGCCTGCTCCTCGCGCCGCGGCGGATGCAGCACGTAATCCACGACGTCGTGCGCGATGAGCGCGGTGTCGCGCGGATGGCCGATGCCGATGCGGATGCGCCAGAAATCGCCGCTTCCGAGCTTCTCCACGACGTCGCGCAACCCGTTGTGGCCGGCGTTTCCGCCGCCCCGCTTCAACTTCACCATGCCGGGCTTCAGGTCGAGCTCGTCGTGCGCGATGGCGATCTCCTCGGGCGCGATGCGGAAGAATCTCGCCGCGCCGCCGACCGCAAGGCCGCTCTCGTTCATGTACGTGCGCGGCACGAGGATGCGAAGCTCGCCGGCGGATGTCGCCTGGCGCGCCATGTACGCGTGAAACTTGGGCTCGCGCTCGAACGTCGCGCCGGCGTCATCCGCCACGCGCTCGACGAACCACGCGCCGGCGTTGTGCCGCGTGGGCGCGTATTCGCGCCCCGGATTGCAGAGGCCGACGAGGAGCTTGATGCGCGCGCTCATGACCATCGCTTCATGAAAAAGGGCCCGCCTCGATGCAACGCGGGCGGGCCCGTCCGAGCGAAAGCCGCGGGTATCGTCGCGGCCCGCTCCTACTTCTTCTCGTCCTTCTTGGACGCGGGCTTTTCCGCCGCCTTCTCTGCGGGCTTCGGCGCTTCCGCCGCGGCCTCGGCCGGGGCCGCGCCTTCGGCCGCGCCTGCTTCGGCTTCGGCTGCGACGCGCGGCACGATCGCCGTCGCGACGACCGGGTCGACGTCGCCGTGGCGGATCGCGTTCACGCCTTCGGGGAGCGTCAGGGCCGACAGGTGGATCGACTGTCCCACCGCGAGCTCGGCGAGATCGACCTCGACGAACTCCGGCAGGTCCTTCGGCAGGCAGGAGACCTCGATCTCCGTGACGACGTGATTGATGATCGCGCTCGCGAGCTTCACGGCCGGGGAGATTTCCGAGTTCCTGAAGTGGAGCGGGACGCGCATGTGGATCCTGCGGCTCTCGTCGACGCGCTGGAAATCGATGTGCAGGATCTGCCGCTTGAACGGGTGCATCTGCACGTCGCGCAGCAGCACTTTCTGCATGCCGCCGTCGAGCTTCATGTTGAGGATCGACGAGTGGAACGCCTCGTTCGCGAGCGCGTGGATGAGCGCGTTGTGATCGAGCTCGATCGGCTGCGGCGCCGCGGCGCCGCCGTAAACGATGCCCGGCGCCTTGCCGGTGCGACGGAGGCGCCGGCTCGCCCCGCGGCCTTCGGTCGCGCGCGGGAATGCGGTGAATTCGAATTGCATCGGAAGCTCCTGGTCTGCGGCCTTCCGCGCGGACATCCGTGCCGGTTCGGAACGGATGCTCACGGTCGTCCGCGTGGCGACGACCGCCTCTGGCATCGAAGCGGGTAAAGCCTTGGATTATAGCGTGGCCGCAGTCCCGGAGCCACCGCGCGGAAGCCCCACGGAGCGACCGCGCTCACTCGGTGAATAGCGAGCTCACGCTCTCCTCGTTCGAGATGCGCGTCATCGTCTCGGCCAGGAGCTGCGCGCACGAGAGCTGGCGGATTCGCGGGCAGCTCCGTGCCGCGGGCGAGAGCGGCAGCGTGTCGGTCACGACGATCTCGTCCAGCTCGGATTGCGCGATGCGCTCGACCGCGTTGCCGGAAAGCACGGGGTGCGTGCAGTACGCGAGCACCTTGAGGGCGCCGTTCTCCTTGAGCGCGGTCGCCGCCTTGCACAGGGTGTTCGCGGTGTCGACGATGTCGTCCATGATCACGCACGTGCGCCCCTCGACGTCGCCGATGATGTTCATGACCTCGGCGACGTTCGCCTTCGGCCGCCGCTTGTCGATGATGGCGAGATCGGAATCGAGGCGTTTCGCGATCGCCCGCGCGCGCACGACGCCGCCGACGTCCGGCGATACGACGATCAGGTTCGCATGGTCCTGCTTCCACAGATCGCCGAGGAGGATGGGCGTCGCGTAGATGTTGTCGACGGGGATGTTGAAGAAACCCTGGATCTGGTCGGCGTGCAGGTCCATGGTCATGACGCGATCGACACCGACCGTCGTCAGCATGTCGGCGATGACCTTCGCGGTGATCGGCACACGCGCCGAGCGCGGGCGGCGGTCCTGGCGCGCGTATCCGAAGTACGGGATCGCCGCCGTGATGCGCGCGGCCGACGCGCGCTTCAGCGCATCGACCATCACGAGGATCTCCATCAGGTTGTCGTTGGTCGGCGCGCCGGTCGACTGCAGCACGAATACGTCGCGGCCGCGCACGTTCTCCATCACCTCGACCATGACCTCGCCATCGGAGAACCGCCCGACGACGCACCGTCCCAGGCTGATGTTGAGGTGGCGGCACACCGCCTCGGCGAGCTTCGGGTTCGCCGTTCCCGTGAAGACGCGCATGCGCTCGAACGACATCAGCGCGTCGCGCCCGAGGACATCGCCATCGCGCATCGTGACCGGCAATGCAAACGGGCAGGCCGCCGATGGAAGCGCGCCTGCCCGTTCGTGTGTGTGGCTGGGGAGGTAGGGATCGAACCTACGAATGCCGGAATCAAAATCCGGTGCCTTACCACTTGGCGACTCCCCAAGGGAAATCGTGTCGTCAGGAAGCTCGAGCGAAGTCCCGCAGGGGATGAGCGTTCAACGATCTCGCGACGCATCCGGCGGTTCCGTGAGGCACCGATCGAAGCGCGTGATGCGCGGACTCCTCCGATTCGAACGCGGCGAACACGCACGCGCCGGAGCCCGTCATGCGCGCGTTACCGAAGCATCCGAGCATTCGAAGGTGCTCCGCGATCCCGGGAAAGCGCGCCGCGGCGACGCGCTCGAGATCGTTCCGACCAAACCCTTCGGGAAAGACCAACATTTTCGTGGAGGGGGCATCGCGTGTCAATTCGCGCGCCGCGAACACGAGCGCGGTCGACACTTCGACGGGCGGGAACACGAGCGCGAACCACGTCGGCGGCACACTCACGGGAACGAGCTCGTCGCCGACGCCGCGCGCGAACGCGGCCTCGCCGGACACGAAGAACGGAACGTCGGCGCCGAGCCGCACCGCGATCGACGCGAGCGTCGCGCGCGGCAGCGCGAGACCCCACAGCCGATTGAGCGCGAGGAGCACGGAAGCGGCATCCGAGCTTCCGCCGCCCAGCCCGCTTCCCATCGGGATTCGCTTGTCGATCGCGATGCCGGCGCCGTGGGCGACGCCGGTTTCGTCCTTGAGCGCGCACGCGGCGCGGACCGCGAGATCGTCTTCGGGCGCGACGCCGCGCGCACCGCGCAGCCGCACGATCGCGCCGTCCTCGCGCGCTTCGACCGCGATGGTGTCGCCGAAATCGAGCGCGACGAACAGCGATTCGAGCGTGTGATAACCGTCGTCGCGACGGCCGGTGACGTGCAGGAACAGGTTGAGCTTCGCCGGCGCGGGCACGACGAGCCGCTTGGGCGCGCCCGTCACGCGTCCCACGCGTCGACGACGATGCGCACCTCGATGTCGGGATACGACAGCACGATGCGCGAGGGACGCTTCGCGCCCGACGCCGTCTCGCGCTCGCCTTCGTAGACGATGGTCCAGCCGGCCTGGCGCAAGACCGTGCCGCCGGGCTCGACCGCAAAGGGCTCGCCCGCGCGCGGCGCTCCCTGCACCCAGCTCGACAGCCCGTCGACCGGCAGGCTCCAGCCGAGGCCGCGCTCCGTCAGCGTCTGCCAATCGTGCGCGGTGTCGATCTCGCCGTTGCCGCGGTCGAGAACGACGCCGCCCGCCGAACTTCCCTGGAGGATGGCGATGGTTTGCCCGACGGGCGTCATGAGCTCGAGACGATCCGTGCTCGCGTCGTGATGCCAGCGGAAGTTGGCCGCGAGCGCTTCGCCCGCATGGCGCGCGGAAAGGCGCCCGCGAATGTCGAATGCGCTCGCAGGCGACGCGAATCCGAGCGTGCCGCCGGTGCGCGTGCTCGCCGCGGGCATGCAGCCCGAAACCGCGACCACGACCAGAATGCCGAGCCCTGCAACGATCGCGTGGAGCGCACGCGCGGGCGGGCGCCGCGCCATGGCCGCGATCAACGCGCGCTGGAAAGGCGGCGTACCGTCTCGAGGAGCACCGGGTTGTCGGGCGTTTCCTTGAGCGCGGCCTGCCACACATCGTTCGCGTGATCGCGCTCGCCCTTCGCCCAGAGCACTTCGCCGAGGTGCGCGGCGATCTCCGGATCGGGACGCTGCGCGAGGGCGCGGCGAAGGTAGCGCTCCGATTCGTCGATGTTGCCGACGCGGTAGTAGCCCCATCCGAGGCTGTCCAGGATGAACGCGTCGTCGGGCGAGAGCGCGTGCGCCTTCTCGATCAGGCGGAGACCCTCTTCCGTGCGCGGCGTGCGATCGACGAGCGTGTAGCCGAGCGCGTTCAGCGCCTGTGCGTTATCGGGCTTGATCTCGATGAGGCGCTTCAGCCGCGACTCGGCCTCGTCCAGGCGATCGAGCTTCTCGGCGACCATCGCGATGTCGTAGAGCAGGTCGGCCGAATCGGGGTTGGTCACGAGCGCCGACGCGAGGACGTCGTACGCGCCTTTCGCGTCGCCGCTTTCGCGCAGCACCTGCGCTTCGGCCTCTTTCCAGCACAGTGGGATCCGAAGCTTGGAATTCACGTGACTTGAAGTCGCGGC
>JADMIO010787656.1_pt1 | contig 16324 bp, 9 predicted proteins | sample 8958161 | NCBI WGS metagenome assembly JADMIO01 (sample SAMN16585339, study PRJNA669376) | soil metagenome | isolation source: Crop rotation soil | place: USA: Cullars Rotation, Alabama | collected 2011
CTTTCCCTCCGGCCGCGCCCGCTCCCGCCGCGCCAGCGACGGACGCAACCGCGACGCCCGCCGCGCCCGCCGCGCCGAATCAGAATGTCACCTCGCTTGCCGGCGACTTCTGGCACTACGGAAAAGTCGGTCGATACGATCTCGCCAACGCCGCCGGTCAGAAGCTGCTCACCTCCGGCGCGCCCCCGGCAGACATCCTCGTCGCATTCGAGAAGACTGCCGCAGAGCGAAAAGACAATCTCGATGAGTGGCTGCTCCGCTGGCAGGACATGGAGCCGATGAAGGACATCACCGGCCAGGTGGTGAAGGTCCTGAATGAAGGCCGCTACACGCGGCGCTCCGATCCAAAGTTCATCACGGACAACATTGACCGACTGATCAACAGCGAGCGTGGCTATGTGAACGGCATCCGCGCCCTGCGCGACAGCGGCGAGCTGTCCGTGCCGTTCCTGATTCAATATCTGCGCGATCCGAGCAAGTCGCAGTATCAGCCGGTGATTCGTCGTGCGCTGCGCGATCTTGGGAAGTACTCGCTTAACCCGCTCGTCGCCGCCACCGAGATGAACGATTGGCCGGTGCTGGCGATGGTATGCACGTCGCTGGGCGATCTTGGTTACGACGTGGCCGTGCCGTATCTGGCGAAGGTTGCGTCGAACAAGGAAGCGCCGCCGCCGACTCGAAGCGCCGCGATGGAAGCGATCAAGAAGATCACCGGCAGCGTCGGCGCCGCCGACACGCTGCGGCCGGGCGATCTGTTCTACAACCTCGGTGAAAAGTTTTACTACGACACCGCCGCCATCACCGCGGATCCGCGAAATTCCATGGCATCGCTGTGGTATTGGAATGCCGATCGCGGGCTGATCAAGGTCGACGTGGTGCCGCCGATCTTCAACGAGCTGATGACCATGCGCGCCGCGGAGTATTCGCTGAAACTCGGCGGATCATCCGGCGATGCGCTGAGCCTGTGGCTTGCCGCGAATTACAAGCGCGAAGTCGAGTTGCCCGAAGGCGCCGTCGATCCGACGCGCGCGGAAGGTCAGCCCAACGCACACTACTACGGCGTGTCGTCCGGGGCGCAGTACCTGAACGCGGCGCTAGCGCGGGCGTTGAAAGACAACAACGCGCCCGTGGCGCTGAAGGTCGTGAAGTCGCTTCAGGAAATCGCCGGACAGAGCAACGCGCTGCCGGGTGGGAACGGTCCACTGGTCGATGCGATGGCGTTCCCGGATCGCGTGGTGCGATTCGAATCCGCCTTCGCCGTCGCGGGTTCGCTTCCGCAGCAGCCCTTCAGCGGACAGAATCGCGTCGTGCCGCTTCTGGCGGAAGCGCTCTCGCAGACCGGCGCGCCAACCGTCCTGCTGGCGGCGGCGAACCAGGAACAGTTCAACGCGATGAGCGAAGCGCTCAAGGGCGTTGGCTATCAAGTCGCCGGTGGAACGACCGCCGACGCGACGATCGCATCTGCAAATTCTTTGCCGGCGGTTGATGTCGTGCTGATCTCCGACGACATGGCGCCGGCGGAAGTGAATCGACTGATCGCAGCGAACGCGCAGCCCGCCAAGGTTGCCGGCGCTGCGAAGCTGGTGATGGTGAAGACCGACGCCTCTCCGTACGAAGCGCGCAAGGCGAACGAAAAAATGCTGAGTACCACCCGGGCGCAAGACCCGGCCGCCCTCAAGGCGGCGATCGATGACGCACGGAAGAAAGCCGGCGCGCTGCCGGTGGATCCCGCTGTCGCCACGACGTACGCAACCCGTGCCGCCGATCATCTCGCCAAGCTGGCGATCAGTCGTGGCCAGGTGCTTGATCTCTCCGCCGCGCAACCGGCATTGCTCAACGCGTTGACGGACGCGCGGCCTGACATCGTCAAGCTCTCGGGAACGGTGCTCGGACTGCTTCCGTCGAAGGAAGCGCAGATCGGCCTGCTTAGCGTCGCGAGTGACGAGAAGACCGCCGACGACGTGAAGATCAGCCTGTACAAGAGCCTGTCCACAAACGCCAAGTTCTTCGGCAACATGTTGGATGCGCCGCAGGTGTCGACGCTGGCCAAGGTGGTTTCGGATGCGACGAACCTCGAAGTGCGATCCGCCGCCGCCGAAGCGCACGGGGCATTGAATCTGCCGGCAGACGATGCAAAGGCACTGATCGTCAAGCAGTCGAAGACTTGAAGTAAAGTCAATGCAATCTCGTATGCTTTGCGGGACAGATGACCAAGTGGTCGTCTGTCCCGCCTTGTTTTGCATTGTCTGGAAGGAGATCGCAGCATGCGGAAGACTCTCGCTATCTGGCTGTCTGTTCTCGTCTGCTTTGCCGGCGCCAGCCTCGCGCAGGATGAAGACGCAAAGGGGATCGAGCCCAAGCGGTCATCATTCGATGTTCAGGCCCCGGTCGATCTCGAAGTTCGCAAGACCAACTCGGGACATCTGTTGGTCAAAACCAAAGTGAACGGCATCGACGCCGGCTGGTTCATTCTCGATACCGGCGCCGGCATGAGCTGCATCGACAAAACCGTGGCTGATGAGATGAAGCTCGCCGGAGCCGGCGGTATCACGGCAAGCGGGATCGGTGGAAAGACCCAGACGAACCTCCGCACGTTCGATTCGCTTTCACTCGGCGGCATCACCCTTGAACAAGGCAAATTCCTCGAGCTGAACGTCAAACGTTATGGCCCGCTGATGGGCGCGGACGTGCCGATCGCCGGCATCATCGGGCACGATTGTTTCATGGCGGGCGTTTTCGACATCGACTTTGCAAACGCGAAGGTTGCCGTGCACGATCCGAAAACATTCAAGCTGAACGATTCACAAGGCACCTGGACACCGGTGAAGCTGGTCGCGCGCAGGCCGGCTGTCGAAGGTCGCATTGAGAACAGCCCGCCTGGCATGCTGCTGCTCGACACCGGCTCGAACGACGGCCTGCTCGTTCACTCGCCCACCGTGAAAAAGCTGAACCTGCTCGAAGGCCGCCAGACCACGAAGGGCAACGTGGGCGGCGAAGGTGGCGCGAACAAGTCGGTCCGCACTGGCACGCTCAAGAGCGTGACGGTCGGCGGCTGCGAGATCGCGGATGTGCCCGCGTCCTTCGCGGAAGCCACGGATGGTTTGTCGGCAAGCGATGAAGTGCTCGCGACAACTGGGCTGAAATTCCTTCGGAATTTTCGGATGATCGTGAACCAGTCGACGAATTCGATCGCATTCAGCCGCGCTGATGCGCCCACCACAAATCCATCGAAGAAATAGCGCGGATGCGCGCGGGCGGATACGCGATCCATCCTGGTGTTCGCGAGTACACTGTGACCAACCCGCGCCCTCGCGTATCATCCGCGCGACCCATGAGTGACGGTGTTGGCGCGGAATCACCTTCGACAACAGATGCGGGACTTGCCCCGGTGCTGCCGTACGCGCGCGCTGAAGAATCGAACGGCGCGATTGGTGAATAAGACTCAACGGCGAGCGCGTAATTTTCCGACCGCGGTTTGGTCGCATCGCCGGGAATGACACAGGTGAAAAACACCTTCACGCCCGCCGCGCCGAGCTCGCTCACGTACTGCACGTTCTTCGCGATCACCTCGCGGCGCTTGCCGGTGTCGCTCGCCATGATCTGGCCAAAGTCCAGCAAATCGGCCGAGCCCAGGCGCAAACCTACATCCTTCACGACGCCCAGGTCGTCGCGCGTGACGTTCATCAGATCGACGGCCTCGAAACCGTGCTCCTTGATCCAGGTGAGAAACGATCGCAGATTGTTCTTCTGCCAATCGCCCCAGCCGCGACGAAGTGCGATGGGAAAGTTTCCAGTGCGTGTGGTCATATTGGATTCAGCCTCCGCGGAGTCTTTACCGGGAACGCGGAAGTTTCGCCAGCTTGGGCGGGCGGGAACCATGTCGTATCGCGCCTTTGATTGGGATGTACGCCAGCTCGCGACTCTCGCGCGCTGCGCGAAGCATCAATCCGCCGCGGCTCATGTCGCCGCGGCCGATGAATTCTGACGGAAAGTGCAGACGTTCTCCGAGCATCGGGAGGAGCACATCGACATATTTCTTCGTTGCGATGCTGCCCAGCAAAACAAACCGGCAATTTGCGTCGCAGTTTTTTGCGCGGAGAATTTTCGACAGATCCAGCTCGATCACCGAACGATATCGCGGCTCGTCCGCATCGATCGGCACATCGCGCATCGCGATTAGATCGTCCGCCGTGACGTACGTATCGATGGGTATCAACCCGCGGCTGCTAGTAATGACATAGGCCGCCGCGATCGAGCGTTGCGGCGCCGCGCCGAAGGCGCGCGAGTAGGCGATCTTTCCGCGGAAGTATAAACCGCTGAGGAAGCTGAACACGTCTGCGATCGGCGCGCCTTTCGGCGTGCGCAATTGCATCGCCAGCTCAAACGTCGCCTGCGGCCGAAGCAGCATGGTCGCACGTGGACCGGTAGTGCGGGCGGGGGAGAGAAAGAAGATCGTCGGCCGTCGCTTCGCCTCCATGCGGAACGATTCTAGGCGACAATGCGATCAAGATCAGCGCGAACGTCCGCCGCGGCTTCGTCGAAGCAGCATCGCACCGATTCCAATCGAGCCGATCACGGCCGGCTCGGGCACGGCATTCAAGAAACTGATGGCGTATGCGTTGTCGAATTGCTGGAAGTGTCTCTGCACCAGACGCAATGCCGGCGTGTTCATTCCGCCGTCGGTGCGATCGTAACCTTCCAGGTACGTCACGGCGCGGCGCAACGTGCCGCTTTGCGTGTTAAACGCCAGATCGATCAGGCTGTAGTCGTCGAAATCGACGTGGCCGTTGTAGTCGAAGTCGCCGTGAAACCAGTCGGTGCCGGCGTTGTTGAAACCGTTGTCAGTGTGGCTGTAGTCGTCGAAGTCGACGATGCCATTCAGGTCCGTATCACCGTTGTAGGTGTACTTGACCAGAACGGCCGTGCCATCAACCGCGATGCCGTCGAACGCGCCGCCGGATGCGCCGAAGATGTTGCTGGCTTCAGAATACCCAAGCGCCGTGTTGTGCGGGTTGGCGGCGGCAGCGACGGAGCTATCGAGGCCAGCCCCGTTCCAGTTTCCCGATGCGTGGCCGCTCTTCAGATAGCGACGAATCGCGGCCACGGGAGATGCGCCGGGGTAATCGACCACGAGCGCGCCGGTCAGCAGATCCCAGCGACCCAGCACGTTGTTGCCCACCTCTTCCATACTGAAGGCTGAAACGCGACTTGTGGTCGCGCCGTTAAGCGACGTCTTCACAGCCGCGCTGCCTCCAATCTGCAGCGATGTCTGCCGGATCGCCAACGCGCTCAGCGTTCCAGTGCCGGTGACGCTGATGCTTCCCGCGCCGTACAGCTGCGCGAACGAAGATCCGCCGCCGGTCTGTGTGAACACGCCGTTGTTGGTCGACGTGTTCGCGACAAAACTGCCGCCGGAGATCAAGATCGATGAGGAACTGGCCGAATCCTCGTTGGCGATGAAGCTGCCGACTCCGACGAGCCCGCCGGTTTGAACGAGCGTGCCGGAGATCGCATTGCGGCCGCCCAACACAAAGTTGTTTGCCAGGAGCGATCCTGCCGAGATGCTGCAATATCCTCGCGAGTTGAAATCCTGGCCGATGAATAAGTTTCCATTCAGCAGGATGCTCCCGCCTGATTGCGTCAGCGTTCCGGTCGCTGAAGATGCGCCAAGCGACAAGCCGCCGCCGGTGATGAAGCCACCGCTAACCAACAGCGTGCCATTCAGTGGGCCGTTGTGATTTGCGCCGACCGCGATGCCACCCACGAGCAACCGGCCAGCGCGCATGTCGTATGTTGCGGCTTCGACCGTCAAGCCCGCGTTCACCGCGATGTTCCCCGTTTGCATGAATGTGCCGGTGTGCTGGGTGAGTGCGCCCATCGTGAGCGTCTGGCTTCCGGAGAACGTGGTGCTTACATAGTTCTGCAATGAGCCGAGCGTCGCGACAGTGCTGAAAATCATCGTGCCATGATTCTCAATAATCGAGCCAAGCGAGGTGGCCGCATTGTTATAGCTCAGCGTGCCATTGTTGATGATCGTCGCATTGGGATTGCCCGTGCCGCCGATGAAGTCGAACGTGCCGTTATTGGTTACCGTTCCGATGAGGGTGCCGCCTTGCATCGTGAAACGGTTGCTCACCGCGTAAGAGCCAAAGCTCGTGGTACCCGCGGTCTGCGTGATCGTGGCCGCGTGATACACACCCTGCAATTGTGCCAATGTTCCGCCGTTGACGAACGTGCTGGTGACAAACGTGTCCGCGCTTCCCGACATTGAATAGGCGGACCCGATGCCCAGGACGAGCGCGTTGGCTTCGAACACGGAGCCGACATTCAGCAGACTGGTGGTTCCGGCCCCGGCGGAACCAAGCGTCACGGTGCCGTAGGAAAACGCCAGGCTTGAGACGCCGTCAAAGAGGATGGTGCGATTAAGCGAATCGGCCGGGGTCGCGACGACGTTGTCGCCATCAAGCGGCTGGCCGAAGCTGGACCAATTGCTGCCGGCCGACCAGTTGCCCGTTCCCGCGCCGCCGATGTAGGTCTTGATCGCCGCCTGAGCATCGGCGGCCAAGATGAGCGAAACAATCAGAATTAGTCTCCGACAGATCATGCGCGCGCACCTCATCTATCAATATCTTGCAAGCGGAGCGCACCTAGCGCGAAGCAAGATGACAAATAGGTAAGGCTCTACGCACGAGCTCGCGATCGTCGCGACAGCATTCCTGCGGCCAAGCCGATCAATGCCATGCAACCAGGTTCCGGGACCGCGTTCAAAAAGCTCACCGCGTAACCGGTGCCAAACTGGGCAAAGTGCCGCTCGACCAGTTGCAGTGCCGGTGAATCCATACCATTTTCGCTGCGGTCGCCGCCTTCAAGGTAAGTCATCGCGCGACGCAGCGTGCCGGTCTGCGTGTTGAAGGCCATGTCGATCAGCGAATAGTCGTCGAAGTCGACGACGTTGTTGTAGTCGAAGTCGCCATGCGCCCAATCGGTGGCCGACGAATTGAAGCCGTTATCCGTGCGCGAGTAGTCATCGAAATCGATGACACCATTGAAATCGGTGTCACCATAGTACGTGTACTTCACGAGGATATCGGAGTTCACGACGGTAACCCCGTCGAACGTCGCGCCCGCACCGTTGGCGGCGAGGAACTGCGCGCCGGTGAGCGTGCCCAGCGTCGTGTTCTTCGGATTCGCCGTCGCGGCGGTGCTGCTCGTGATGCCGTTGCGGTCCCACAATCCGCCGTGGCGGGCAAACGCGATTTGCCCGCTGATTGTGCCGTACGTCGAGCTCGCGATGATCAGGTCATTGTTGAGCAGATCCAGCGTTGCCGTCGGCGTCGCGCCGCCGGCGATCGAAAGCGTGTTGACCTTGTTCGCCGTTACCCCGTCACCCGCGATCGACACCGTTCCGGAATTGATCGTCAGCGAGGACGACGTGCGCACTCGGTTCAGGATCAGTTGGCCTGCTCCGACTTTCGTGATCGATTGCGTGGTGTCCTGCAAGCCGGTCAGGTTCAGCGAAGTGCCGGGCGAAGTGTTGAACGTCGTCGGCGAGTTCAGCACGACGAACGAAGAGATCTTGTGGTTGCCATTGAACACATTGATGCCCGCGCCGCTGGCGGACTGGAGCGTCAGCGTGCTGGCGCCGGTGATTGTATAGGCGTTGGCGTTGTCGAAGTTGAGCGTGCCGACGGTGCGATTTCCGTCCAGCGTGACCGTCACCGGCGCAGTGATGACCGAACCAAAGGTCCCGACATCGTTGGCGACCGATGGCACGCCGGCGCCGATCCAGTCGGCCAGTGGACTCCAGTTCCCGCTGCCGTTGATAGCCCAGCGCGAACCGGAGAGGACAACCCGCGCCCCGTAATAATCGAGATTGGCGGTCCCGTTGGGGTTGTCGCCGGTGGAGTTGGAATTATCCGCCCACGCCGGATAAGCAACATTTCCGTAGAAATCGAGGCCGATGTAGTCACCCAGTTCGTTTCCGCCGCCGGCACCGACGCCATTGGTGCTTCCGGCGCTGACCTTGACGTTGGGCAGGAACGTGGCGCCACCATCGATGCTGATCGCGCTCCAGAGCTGCACGGTATTGTTGCCGGGGCTGTTGCGGCAGTCGTACCACGAGACGGCGATGTTTCCGGTCGTCGGGTCGCAGGAGATCTTCGAGAAGAACTGGCTGTTCACGCCGGCCAGGTCATCGTTGACGCGCACCGGAGCACTCCACGACAGGCCATTGTCGGTGCTGAAACGAGTAAATATGTTCAGGTCGTTGGAGGTACTGGTGGGCGCGTCGGTGTACACCATGTACAGCCGGCCGCGACGTGGACCGGTGGAATTGTCGTACGCCAAGCCAAGTTCGGCATCGACGGTTCGACTGGGCTGCGCGGGAATCGAGCGGAACCCGCCAACGTTCGTCGGAACGGTTGCCGCCGCGAGGCTGAACGCGCCGGCGCTGCTGCCGGTCAGGTTGAGCGCGGTGCGGATCGTCGAAGGGCCGCCGCCTGCGGTGGGCGTCTGGAAGCCGACGACAACCTGGCCGTTCGGGCCGATGGCGACGTCGCCGAAATTCCCGGAGGATGAGCCGGGGATGGCGAGCGCGGCGCCGAACGCACCGATCGCACCGAGGCCGGTCGTGGAGGTCGTGCCGCGCGCGAACAGCCCGGTGCTCGAGAAATACGTGATCCACGCCGACTGCTGACCAACGGTGGGACTCGGACCCGCCTTGATCGTCGGCTGGTCGAGGCTGGCGGTGCTGATCGTGAGCGGCGCGCCACCGAATGTCTGCCCGCTGTCGGTGCTGTTGCGCACGAGGATGCTGGTGAACGCGGAGTTGAACGACGCGCCGTACAGATTGCCGAACGCATCAAACGAGCAGGTCGGATCGCCACCGAGTGCAGGCCAGCCATCGGTGCCGGTGAAGCGCGACGTCCAGCTCGCGCCGCCGTTGGTCGAGAACGCGGCCGAGTTCCGCGCGTTCAGGTCGTTCGACCACGCGAACAGGTTGTTCGGATTCGCCGGGTTGATCGCAACGGCCTGTTCGGCTTGATATCCGGTCTGCCGGTTGATGTTGACGTTCGCACCGACGTTGATGACCTGCCCAAAAAGCGGCGCCGATGCATTGAACAATACCGCGGCCGCCAGAGCGCATTTCCTGCTGATCATTTTCTTCCTCTCCCGGCGGGAACGTTCAGGTGAGCGCGGCGCGCGGATGACGAGATGACGAGATGACGAGATGACGCGCAAAGGCATCGCCGAAATAGTTCGCGTTCACGCAGTCCCACTTCGAGCTGGCCATTGTCGCGCCAAGCAGTCGAACGGGCTAGGTGAAAAACGACATTACGATCTGCTCATCTGTGGTTTCTTCGGCGAGCGCGCGAGAGAGTCAGCGCACCCATGCCAACGAGGAGGATGGAAATGCTTGCCGGCTCCGGCACGCCGTTCAAAAAGCTCATCGCGTAGGCGTCGCCGAACTGCGCGAGGTGCTGCTCGACCATTCGCAGCGCTGGCGAACCCATTCCGTCGCTACTGCGATCGCTGCCATCGAGATATGACATCGCGCGGCGAAGCGTGCCGCTCTGCGTGTTGAAGGCTCTGTCAATCAATGAGTAGTCGTCGAAGTCCACGATGCCGTTGTAGTCGAAATCGCCGTGAAGCCAGTCGGTGCCGCCGTTGTTGAAGCCGTTGTCGGTGCGACTGTAGTCGTCAAAATCGACGACGCCGTTTAGATCAGTGTCGCCGTAGTACGTGTACTTCACGTGCATGAGTCCCCCGGCCACGCCGTAGCCGATCGCGGTGTTATGGTTTGGCGAAGCCGCGGCAAGAGAACTGGTAATGCCCAGGCCATTCCACGCGCCGTCGTTGTATGCGCTATGCAGATAACGTCGGATGTATTCGGGGGCGTTTACAAAAACCACGGACGAGATCTGGTTGTCGGCGAGATCGATCAGCCCGGTAACGGGGGTCTGTAATCCTCCCATGTACAACCCTGCGTTAATGTACAAAGTCTTGTTTGCACCGGGGCTGAATACGAGTGCGCCGTTGTTGCCGATATTGAGCTCTTGCACCGTCAGCGCGCCGCCGTTGTACTCAAAACGCGCCGTGCCGCTGCTGCCGCCCAGGCCGCAGCCACCGAGACCACACTGTCCGCCGGTGAGCGTGTACGTGCCTGAACCGATGCCGAAGCTTCCCGGGATGAACACGTTGCCGCCCGTCTGTCTGACGCTGCCGACGCCTCCGGAGCCGAGGCTTAACGTTTGCGTGCTGAACGTTCCTGACACGTTCAGCGTGCCAACGCTGCGTGGGAACGAGCCGACTTGGACATCCGAAACTTTGAGGCTACCGCCGCTGAAGTTGTAAGCTCCCGAGGATCCGAACGGTGAGGTTGGGTCGGCGGACGAGCCGATGTATAGGGTAGACGCGAGCGTCACGCTGCCGTCGTTCTGCGTCATCGTTCCAACGCCACTGTTGTAGCCGACATGGACAGGCCCGGTGATGGTGACGCCCGCCTGGTAGAAGTTGATCGGGTTGGGGTTGATCACGGTCAGGATGCCGGCCGTGTTGTTCGTGCCGACGAACAGTCCGCCGCTGCCGACGAGCAACGTACCACCATTGAGGAATGCCACGGTATCGCCGTTGGCGATGCTGCTGGACGTGACAGCGCCGACGTTGACGTTGACAGTCGCGCGGCCGGGACTGCCGTTGAAGGAATCGACGATCGCATCCTCAGCCGGCTGAGGTACGTGGCCAAGGCTCCAGCTCCCAAAGCTACCCCAGGCGCCGTTGCTGGAAATAAAATGGTTCGAAGTCGCATGCGCTGGCCGCGCCACAAGAACTGCGGAAATGGCGACTGCCATCACAAGATATGCTTTTTCCATGTGCGTGCTCCAAAAATTGGAGGTCCGGAATCGGCGAATCTAGCGTCGTCGACGGAACAGAATTGGTCCCAGCGCCAACAGTGTCAGAGCGCCTGGTTCCGGCACCCCGCTCAAAAAGCTCGTCGCATAGACGTCGCCGAATCGCGCGAAGTGCTGCTGGACCAATCGCAGTGCCGGCTGATTCATTCCGTCATCGCCGCGATCGCTGCCGTCGAGATATGCCATCGCGCGACGGAGCGTGCCGCTCTGGGTGTTGAAGGCGCGGTCGATCAATGAGAAATCATCGAAGTCTACGTGCCCGTTGTAGTCGAAGTCGCCATGAAGCCAATCGCTGCCGCCGGTGTTGAAGCCGTTGTCGATATGGGCGTAGTCGTCGAAGTCGATGATGCCGTTCAGATCGCTGTCGCCGTAATAGGTATATTTGACAACCAGACTGAAGCGCGAGTCATAGCCGAGCGCGGTTGAATGAGTCGGCGAGTTTGCGGCGACGGTGCTCGTAATCCCCTGGCCATTCCACGCGCCGTTGTTGTATGCGCTGCGCAGGTCGCGTAACACCTGGGTGCGGTTCGCCTGGCTGTTAGGCATCGTCATAGAGTTGTCGTTGAGATCAACGACGCCGGCGACCTCAAAGTTGGGATCTCCCATCCGCAGCGACGAGATCGAAAGCACCTTGTGTGTGCCCGCAAGGACGTTCAGCCTGCAATCGTGGATCACGAAATTGACATTGCCCAGCGACAGCGTTCCGCCGTTGTAATTGAACACGGGAGCGGCGCCGCTCAGATTTAAGTATGGGCACGTGAGGAAGCCGCCGCTCAGCGTGTATGCGCTGGCGATCGGGGACTCGAGATCGATCTCCTGGGAGATGGTGACCTTTCCGGCGGACTGATTGATGAAGCCGGCGCCGCTGAACCCAGCGTGCAGCTCGTTGGCGGTGACGTTCCCTCCACTGATGTTGAACGTCCCGACGCTGCGCGAGGCACCGCCCACGTGGATGTCAATACCCTTGAGCCAACCAGCGCCGCCGAAGTTGTACGTTCCGGCAGATCCGAACGCTGAGGTTGTGTCAGGGTCTGAGCCGATGTACAGCCCCGACGCGAGCGTCACCGTGCCGTCGTTCTGAGAGATCGTTCCCACGCCGCTCAGGTAGCCGACGTGAAGCGGTCCGGTGACGGTCACGCCCGCCTGGTAGAAGTTGATCGGGTTGGGGTTGATCAGAGTAAGGATTCCCGCCGTGTTGTTCTTGCCCACGAAGACCCCGCCGCTTCCGACGAGCAGCGTGCCACCATTGAGGAATGCGACCGTGTCACCGTTGGAGATGCTCGCGGAGGTGACAGCGCCAACATCGACGTTGACGGTCGCGCGGCCGGGACTGCCGTTGAAAAAATCGACGATCGCGTCGTCGGCCGGCAGCGGAACGCGACTGGGGTTCCAGTTCCCGAAGCTGCCCCAGGCACCGTTGCTGGAAATAAAATGGACTGGAGCCGCCTGAACCGGCCGCGCCAGAAGAGCTGCTGAAAACATGGAGATTGCAAGAAGCGGTGTTCGCACGGTCCGTCCCTCCGTTTGATTTACATCCTTACGCGCGATTGTCGCGGCGCTGCCGCCGCGCACCTTGCGTGTTGAACGCATTGTAGATCAGGCTGTAATCGTCGAAATCGACGACGTTGTTGTAGTCGAAGTCGCCATTCACCCAGCCGGTGCGATGTGTGTTGAAGCCTGCATCAGTTCGGCTGTAGTCATCGAAATCGACGACGCCGTTCAGGTCCGTGTCGCCGTAAGACGTGTACCGGACGACCACGTCCGCCGGCGCGATGGAATATGGACCGATCGCGGTGAGCGGAATCTCCGAGCCCAACGCATATCCCAGTGCATCGATCGCCAGCGTGCTGGTCGCCGCCAGCGATGAATTGATCGCACCGGCCGCGTTCGTGCCGCTCCACGCGCCGGCGGCGAAGCCCCGCATGATCAACGTGCGAGTGGTACTTGACGTGGGATTCCCGCCACCGCTCTTGAACAGCAGCGCGCCACCCGCGACGTCTAGCGTGCCGGTGAGGTTGAATGTCGAGCCCGCGTTGCTGGTCTTTTCCAGCACCGCGCCGGACGTGATGCGCAACGTTCCACCTGCGCGCACATCGAGGTTGTTAACGTCATCGTTTTGATCGACCACGACGAGCAGCGGTCCATCACCCGCGCTTCCGGAGTCGCTATTGACGGTGAGCAGATCCGATCCAGCTCCGGTATTCACGGTCACGCCGTTCAGCGCGTCGGTGACGACGATTTGATCGTTCCCGCCGTTTGAGTTGATGCGCAAGGCGCTGTTTGAATCGATCACGTTGATGACGTTGGCTTCGTTGCTGGCGTCGAACTGCCGCTGCTCGACGTCGGTGCAGATTACTCCCTGTACGATCGTGCCGGTGGTCTTCAGGAATCGTTCGAGGTTGGAGACGATGTCGAACTTGTAGCTGATCGAAACGCCCGCGGGCGCGACGTCGTTGACGTCGTCGATCAGGATCGAATCCGATCCGCCCGCGCCCATGACGTTGACGCTACCGGCGATGTTGTCGTTGAGGTCGCCGCCGCCGACGGTGACCGAATCGGCGCCGTTCGCGCCGTGGATGACCGCGCTGCCCGCCGAGGTCACGTTGATGTTCGAGCCTGCGTCGTTGACAAAAACATCGACGCGTTCGACTTGCGAGTAGAGGTGATTGGGCCCGCCGTTGGCTTGGAACGAGCCGCTCGTCAACACGCCATTCGTCACGCCGCCGAGCGTGCCGTTGGTGAGGTTGAGGACGTCGCCGTTACCGGCTTCCCCATTGGCGAAGACGCGGCCAGCCAAGTCGGTAAAGTTTCCTCCGGTGCTGCCGAGCGCGAACGTGTCGTCCCCAGCGCCGGCATTGAGGAAGACGCTGCACGTCGCGGTAGTGCCATTGACGTTAAATGCGTCATTTCCGGTGCCGCCATAGACGTACAGAGCGTTGATCGAGGCGGCGTCCAGCGAGATTGGTCCGGTCAGAAAGGTGTGACCGCTTGAAGCGCTCACTTGCCACGTCCGAGGCGTGGTCACGTTCTGATCGAAGACCGAGACGGTCAGCTGCCCTGTTTGCGGGCCGAAGTTCGACACGCCGATCGGCGCGGTGATTGTCGCCAGGCCGCCGCTGGTCGCACCCACTTCGACCATCGTGTCCCGGGAGCCCGCGGAGGTTTCGACTACCGTTGGAATGTTTGCGGCGATGATGCGGACTGTATTCGGCGCAGAAATGCCGGAAGTATTGACGCCGCTGGTGATCAGCCTTTGCGATTCGAACCCGCTGAGGTTGATGATCGCGCTGTCCTTTTGCACTTGTGGTACGAAGAACGTGAACGTGTCGCTGTCGGCCGGGTCGTGATCGTCTCTGTGATCGTCGAACGTAATCTGATCCTGCCCGCCGCCACCGACGACGGTGGTGTTCGATCCGGCGAAGCCGTCGCTATCGAGATCGCCGCTGCCCACGGTAAATAAATCGTTCGCGGCTGCGCCGGCAACATAGAGGGTCGTGGTTGTCGGTTTGTGAAGGAGAGAAATGGGGATGTCAGACGAAGGCGATCCGCCCAGGAGCACTGTGACATGTTCGATGTCTGCGTTGTATACGGCGAAGCCCGATGCACCCTCGCGCACGGCGTATCCCCCGGCGGGATAGTTGTCGAAGGTGAAGTAGTTGGCCGGCGGATGCGGATCAACACTGTCATCGAGGAAAATCGCGTCGTCTCCGGCTCCGCCGACCACGGTGATTGCAGACCTCAAGTTCAATGCGATATTGCCCGTCGTGTCGTTTCTGAACACGTCATTTCCATCGCCCATATCCAACGAGATATTGTGCGTGATGCCGTTGCCCGGCGCGATGTTTCGATCGATGACCGTGTCGTTCCCGCCGAGGCAGTTCACGGCAATGTCAACATCCGACGTTTCGGTTTGAACGCCGTTAATCGTTACGAAGACCGCCTGCGATTGCGCGTCGACATACAGTTCGACAGTGTCAGCTCCGGGCGTGCAAGCAGTCGGCGGAGCTCGAGCGGCTCGCAAGAGAAAATCTGGCGGCGCATTGGTCGGTTGTGTGGTGCAGAATTAAACACGTGCCATCTCCGTTTCAGATGTGCTCCTATCACAGTTAGCACGCTCGCTGCAGCGCGCTAACCAAAAAGCAATATCGCGTGAAGATTTGCACGGAGACTTTGCGGACAGCGCGAATGATCAACGTGCGTGCGCTATTGCAAAGAATTGTTGGGCTCGGAAGTGAACATGCCGCGATGGGCGTGGCGGCTCGTGCCAGGCGCGATCTTCGTTGCGGCATTCGCGATCGGTCCATTTCTCAAATGGTTTCTTAACGACCATTACGGCTTTGACACCTGGTTCTTCCTCCTCGGAACTGCGCTTTATCTGATTGGTTACGCGATCGTGTACGGATTCTTGTTGACGTGCGTGCGATCCGCTCGACACGTCATCGCCGAGCGTAAACAGAATCGTCCGCCGCCGTGGGAAGTGTGCACGCGCTGCGGTTACAGCCTGATCGCAAGTCGCGATCGCTGCCCCGAATGCGGCCAGGCCATTCCGCCTTGGCCGATCGAGCAGCCGCGCATTCGGATCATGCGTGGGTTCGTGATCGTCCGCCGCCCGCGCCGATAGTCCGAAGTCTGCGCCGCATCGCGGAAGCGATCACGATCGACGTCATCGCACATACGGTCGTCGAAGGCTCCGGCACCGACGTGAGAAAACTGCTGTCCGTTCCCGTAATGCTGCGCTCGCCGCCGTCCCGGTAGGCAATTCCACGACGCAGCGTACCGCTCTGCGTGTTGAACGCCATGTCGATCAGCGAGTAATCGTCAAAGTCGACGACGCCGTTGTAATCGAAGTCGCCGTGGAACCAGTCGGTGCCGCCGTTGTTGAAGCCGTTGTCGATGTGCGAGTAGTCATCGAAATCCACAATGCCATTCAGATCCGTGTCGCCGTAGTACGTATATTTCACCTGCCATCCAATGCCGAGCGTACCGTAACCCAGCGCCGTATTGTGCGCGGTGTTATCGCGTGCGGCGGTGCTGGTGATGCCGTCGCCGTTCCAGGCGCCCCCGTTGTAGCCACGAGCGATCTTCTGCCGGAGAAAATCGCCGCTGGTCTGGGCGACGGTCATGGAATTATCATTCAGGTCGATGAGAGTGCCATTGACCATGGAGATCACGCCGGTGCGCAAGACCTTGTCCGCGCCGGAACTGAGCTTCACGGCCGCGGGATTGGCGCCCCCGGAGCCGGCGGAGAGGGTGAGAAAATCGATGTACGCATCTCCGCCGCTGTAGATAAATCTGCCGCCGGGTTGCAGCCTCATCGTGTCGCCGAACAGGCCGTGTTCGATCGTCAGGCTGCCGCCACCTTTCCAGCACAGTGGGATCCGAAGCTTGGAATTCACGTGACTTGAAGTCGCGGC